>ERZ1292633.2099-Hain-H41-02um-R1-2099-length-20701-cov-5_pt1 | contig 20701 bp, 15 predicted proteins | sample MGYA00564406_ERZ1292633 | MGnify/ENA primary metagenome ERZ1292633 (study PRJEB36523, sample SAMEA6512639) | groundwater metagenome | collected 2019-01-08 | study: AquaDiva: Metagenomics assemblies of 32 groundwater samples
GCTACTTCGACGACCTGCCGCCGCGGGAGATCGCGCGGCGGATGGACGTGCCCGTCGAGACGGTACGGACGCGGCTGAAGCGGGGGCTGGCGGAACTTCGCGTCCGTCTCGACGCGGACTACGGACACGACGGAAGGGCGTGGGTGATCGCGCTGCTGCCGCTCGCGGCAGGAGGGGGAGTGCTCGTGAAGGCGACGACGAAGGCGGGGATCGAGTCGACGCGTGCTCGCTCCAGGCGCCACCGGCGCAACGCGTCGAAGCGTGCGGCATGACCGGCGGGTTTCTCACCGCCGAGCGCGCCGGGAATGCCCGCGGCTCTGCTGGAGCGAGTTCCCGAGGTGGGGGAGCGGCGCGGCTCTCCACGATCCGGCCGCCGCGACCCGGATGCCTGGAGCGGCGGCAGGATCAGGCGCGCTTCACGTTTCCCGGCCAGCACGGCCTTCCCGAGATCGGTCAGCATGAGAAGCGGATATTCGCCCTCCGTGAAGTCGACCCATCCCGCCGTGACGCAGCGCTGCAGTGCCTGGCCGAGCCACGACTCGGGGTAGCGCGCCAGCGCGCCGGCGTCGCGATGTCCGCTCAGACCGTAGCGCACCAGCCGGTCGTCCTTCTCGCCGCGAAGGAACTTCACCGTGACTTTCATGCCGAGGCGCTGATCGACAAGGCGCACGGCCGAAAGAATCGCCATGGCGACTTCCCGGCTCTCGGCGCCGCGCTGACTTCCGTCTCCGTCCGGTCCGCCCTCGGCCAGTTCCCGGCAAACGTCGCATCGCCCGCAGCCGTGGAGCGTTTCCACTTCGTCGCCGAAATAGCGGAGGATGGCGTCATGCCGGCACGTGCCTCCCTCAGCCCAGCGAAGAAGGTCGCGAAACATCGACCACCGGTGCTCCACCCACGCCGCGCCCGACTCCTGCTGGAGCGCGCCGCGCTCGATGAGCGATTTCCGCCGGGGAATGTCGGAGAGGCGAAGGAGCAGGAGGCCGAAGGCGTCCTCGCCGTCGCGTCCGGCGCGCCCCACCTCCTGGTAGTACGCCTCCACCGAGTCGGGAGGAGAGAGGTGAATCACCGCGCGGACGTCGGCGCGATCAATACCCATTCCGAAGGCGTTCGTGGCGGCGACCACGTCCAAGTCGCCTCCCATGAAGCGTTTCTGGACTTCAGTTTGCAAGTCGCCCGAAAGGCCCGCGTGGTACCAACCGGCGCGCCATCCCGCCGCCCTCAATCGTTTCGCCTCGGCCTCCGAATCGGCCCGGCTGAGGCAGTAGAGGATCGCGGCGCCCGGTTTTCGGTCCGCGGGGCGCGGCCCGCCGAGCGCTTCGCCAAGAGCGTCGTCGATGGCGAGACGAAGCTCGGCGGCGCTGTCGGGAGTGGAAACGCGCAGCGAGAGGTTCGGCCGCGCGAAGCCGCGAAGAATCTGCGGCGTATCGGCCCCCAGCTTTAGCTGCGTGACGATGTCGTCGCGCACCGCCGGCGTGGCCGTGGCCGTGCAGGCGAGCACCATGGCGGAGGGGAACTGCTTCACGAATTCGCCGATGGCCAGGTACTCGCGCCTGAAGTCGTGCCCCCAATGGCTGATGCAGTGCGCCTCGTCGATGGCGATGAGGGGAGGAGCGAGTTCGCGCGCCAGGTCCTGAAATCCGGGGTAGGGGAGCCGCTCCGGCGCTACGTAGACCAGGCGATACTCCCCGGCGCGAATGCCGCGAAGCCGCGCGCGCGCTTCCTCATCGGAGAGCGTGGAGGCGAGGTAGGTAGCCGCCACGCCGCGTTGCTGGAGCGCGGCGACCTGATCCTGCATCAGCGCGATCAACGGGGAAATGACGAGCGTCGTTCCCTCGAGCATGGTCGCGGGAAGTTGATAGATGAGGCTCTTTCCGCCGCCGGTCGGCGCGACGAGAAGGAGCCGGCGATGCTGAAAGAGAGTCTCCAGCGCCTCCCGCTGGCCCGGGCGAAATGCGGCATAGCCTAGCTGGCGGAGCGCGGCCGTGAAATCGGATGTCGAGCGAGTCGTCGTTCCCATGGCCTATCGATCAGGGGCTGTGGCGTGGGGGTCCTGTGAGCGAGGAGCAGGGGGACTCTAGCCGATGACCTGCTTCGATGGAAGCGCCACCTGCTATGCTCCCGCCGCATGCGTCGCTCGATCACGCCCCGCCTCGGGATTCTCACGTTCGGCCACCTCACGATCGATTCGTACTCATCATTCTTCGCGCCGCTCCTCCCGCTCCTGGTCGCGAAGCTCGGGCTGAGTCTTACGATGGTGGGAACGCTGGTGGCGCTCTCGTCGATCAGCTCCTCGTTTTCGCAACCGCTCTTCGGACTTCCCTCCGATCGGATGCGGCGCCCCTGGTTCGTGGCACTCGGTCCGCTCACCGCGGCAATCTTCATGAGCGCGCTGGGCCTGGCTCCCAGCTACGGCGTCCTGGTCGCGCTCCTCATGCTGGCGGGACTGGGCGTGGCCGCGTTCCATCCGCAGGCGGCGGCGCTCGCGGCGGCGGCGACGGGACGCCGGAGCATCTCCATGGCGATCTTCGTGACGGGCGGAACACTGGGATTCGCGCTCGGTCCGATGTTCGCCGTGGGGGTCGTGACGACGTTCGGCCTGGAGCGCACCTGGGTGGCGGTCATTCCGGGAGTCGCCGCCACGGCGCTGCTTCTCTTCTGGCTCCGGCGGATCGAGGCGCGGCCGCGGGAGCACGTGAAGCCCCCGCCGCTCAGCGCGCTCCGTCCGGTGCTCCGACCGCTCGTGCTCCTCTACGCCGCGACGGTGTCGCGCTCCGTCGTCGCCACCGGCTACATGACCTTCTTGCCGCTCTATCTCCACGAGCGCGGTTACTCTCTCGCGCAGAGCGGGGCGACGGTGTCGCTCTACCTCCTCTTCGGCGCCATTGGCGGGTTCTTCGGGGGCTGGCTGGCGGATCGGATCGGGGGGCGCCGGGTCATCGCCGCCTCCTTCGCGGGGTCGCTTCCGTTCTTCATCGCCTCGCTCTTCCTGGACGACCGGCTCGGCATCCCCTGCCTGCTCTCCGGCTCGTTCGTGCTCCAGGCTTCGCTCCCGGCAAATGTCGTGCTGGGGCAGGAGCTTTCGCCGGCGCACTCCTCCACCATCTCCAGTTTCCTGATGGGGGCTGCCTGGGGGATGGGGGCGCTCATCGTGGGCCCAATCGGCGCGCTGGCGGACGCGCGGGGGATTCATGCGGCACTCCTGACGCTTGCCTGCATGCCGGCCGCCGGACTGGTCTGCGCGATCGCGCTGTTGAGGAAGCCGGCCGCGAAGGCGGAATCTAGCGCAGGAGCATGACTCGGGCGGCGGGCCCGGCGAGCGCCTCCCGCCCGGCGCGGATGAAGTAGATTCCCGAAGGAAGGCGCTCACCGCCCGCGGAGCGTCCATTCCATTCCACGACGCCGCCGGCGCCAGGCGTCGCGCTCCAGCGGCGGACCAAACGCCCGTTCACATCGAAAGCCGTGAGCTCGACGGCCGATCCCCCGATCCCCGTGGCGATCCGAAGCGGCCACTCACCGGGTTTCGTGAGCAGGCGCGTGGTGCTCGCCCCCGCCACAGGCGACGGCGGGCCGATCAGCCGAATCTCCACGGCCCCCAGGAAGTGTTCTCCGGTGGTCATGGATCCTGCGATTTCTACGAGATTTCGACCCGGTCGCAGGCGATCGACCACGGCGCTCCTCGGAAAGCGGACCGTGAGATCGCGGTGTCCGTCGCCATCGAAGTCTCCGGACGTTGCCTCTCTGTCCGACACGGCGGGGACGCCCGCCAGGGTGATACTTCGCGGATTGATCGTGATGGGATCGAACGCCTCCGGTTCGATGACCGCAGCTACCCACGCGCCTCCGCTCCGCGTGTTCAGCACCCTCGGGTGGACTTCGGCCTGAACGGGGCGAACTGGCGGCCATTCGAAGCGGAAGGCGCGGTACGAGTAGACCGCCGGAGGCAAGTCGAGTCCGTAAACCTGGCGCCCGTCGGAGGTGACTTCCGTCACGCTGGGATTGGTGGAGCCCCACCCGATCAGCGTATTGCCGTTTGGAAGTCGCTGCGCATTTCCCATCGCGAAACCAAAGATGTCGGGTTCGCTCCGGAACTGCCAGACGAGGGTCGCGGTCATCCGCCCCTCGTCCAGCGCGTACTCGACCGCGCGGGAGACTTGCGGCGAATGATAGTAGCCGTTGTCGAAGAGGAGAATGTTTCCGTTCGGCAGACGGCGGATGGCGTGTTGGTGTGAGAATCGCTGGCGATCGCCAACGAAGGCGAACTGGTTGTTCCTGCCGCCCAGCCTCCAGACGATTTCACCGGTCGCACGGCTGATCTTGGTGATCTCATCCATGTGCCGACTTGATATCAGGAGACCGCCGTCCTGATCGGGCTCGATGGCGTTGCCATGGCAGTAGTCGATCGTAGCGGCTCTGAGATCGCGATGCGTGGCGTCGGTAACGGCGAAGTGATCCCACGACCGCCATTGGAAGACGACCTCTCTTTCCCGGTCGAGTTCCTGCACGATCAACCCGGTCACGATGGCGTCGGCACGTCCGCCGAGTACGACGCGGCTCATATCGAACCGCTGGGGATCGTAGGCCATGAGGAGTGCGTGACCGTTCGGGAGGAGTACGAGTTCGTGGGGATCGGTCTCGTATCCGTTCCCGCAGCGGAACGAGTCGACGACCGCATGGAGCGGATTCAGCGCGTAGTACCCGGCGGCCATGCCATCGAAATAGGTGAGCCGGTCGCCTTGGCGTTTGAAGTCTAACCCTTGTCCCGCGAGCGGTCGGAAGAAGGAGAGAGAACCGTCATTTCGCACGGTCAGGAGATGCGAAGGGTAGGAGGGGTTGTCGAATCGGAAGTCGCTCAAGAAAACGTCGCCCGGCCCCGTGGCGCCGGTGGTGACCACGCGGAGGAGAGGCGGGTCGCCTGGCGCACTCGCCGCTTCCAGGACGTTATCGCGATCCGAGTCGCGCAGACCCTCGTTTCCGCTCATGGAGACAATGGCGTCCAGCATCGCGGCCGGCCGTGCCTCGGCGATTGTGAAGATGAAGGAGGCCTCGGTGAAGGTGTCGCCAGCCAATGACCGGATCCCCGCCGCGATCTGGCACGTCGCCACCTCGCCGGGGAGGAAGGGAACCGAGGGCTGGAAGAGAAGCGTTTCCCCGTCGTCGGAGAGCCGGAGGCGGCCGATGTGTGCGCCCGAATAGGAACCATGCAGGGTGAGCGTGAGGGTCGGGTCGAGCGATGCCGCGTCGATCAGGCCTCCGGGACGGACGATCACATTCGTCTCCGGGAGGATCATGGTCGCCCCTGGGAGGGGGGAGACGTAACGGTAGCCGGGGAGAGAAGACGAGGCGCCGGCAGGGGAAGCGATGAGCAGAGCGCAGAGGAGCGGCCAAACCCAGGCCCGACGGGCACGCCCAATGCAGAGCATGACTGTGAGAATAGCACCCCGCTCCCGGAGCGCACAGGCTGCTGGAGCCCGCTCCATGCCGCACTCTTCCCCAGTATTGACCGCCACCCCCGGAGAGCCCCATAATCCCGCGTCAAACGGACACATACGACCCGAACAGGAGGCTCCGAGAACCCATGTCCGACACCGCTCTCGCGCCGCACCACTCGCACGATCCGATTCCGAGCAAGTGGCCGATCATCACGGCCCTCGGGGCCGGGATGCTTCCTGTTGGCATCGTGATGAACGGCCACGGGAACAAGAACGGCCTGGCGATTCTCATGCTCGGCCTCTTGATCACGATCATCGGGGCGAGCCGCTGGTGGGGGGAACTCCTCCGCGACAAGTTCACGGGGAAGGACCTGTCGGACGCCGACGGACGCTTGAGGACTTCGTTCAAGCTCTTCATTGGCTCCGAGGCGGCGATCTTCGCGGCTTTCTTCGCGGCTCTATTCTACGCGCGCTATCACGCCAAGGTCTGGCCGCCCGAGGGGATGCCGCACTTCAGCATTCTCCTGCCGGCGGTGAACACGTTTGTCCTCCTCTTCTCCTCGGTCACCTGTCACTTCGCGCACATGGCGCTGGAACGGGGGAGGAAGGAGCACTTCGTTTCCGGCCTCCTGATGACGATCTTTCTCGGCGCCATCTTCCTTTGCGGCCAGGCGTACGAGTACGGAGTACTGAACGGAGAGGCGTTCTCCATGAAGAGCGGTATCTTCGGGACCACGTTCTTCATGCTGACCGGCTTCCACGGACTTCACGTCCTGATGGGGGTCATCTTTCTGAACGTCGTGTACGTGGCGGCCATGAAGGGCCACATCACGAAGGAGCAGCATTTCCCCTTCCTCGCGGCCGGCTGGTACTGGCATTTCGTGGACGCGATCTGGGTTGGGGTGTTTAGCGTCGTCTACCTCCTGCAATAGCGCAGGAAGGCGGGCGTCGGACAAGGGGGGCTGTTCCATGATTCTCGCGCGACCAAGGACGGTGGCGATCGCCACGATGGTGGTGATGCTCGCGGCCGGCCCGATCGGATGCGATCAGATTCAGCAGCAACTTACCGGGGCGAAGGACCAGGGGCCGGCCCTCGTAGCGCTTCGCGAAACGCTCAATGCGAAGCGGTCGCGCCTGTCCGGGGCGGTGATGAACGGGCAGATGGACTTCGTGCCCGGCTACCTGAACGACCTGAAGTCGACTCTCGATAGCCTAGACACGCAGGCGGGGAAGATGAGCCTCATGGACGGCCAGGATATGAAGCTCAAGGCAGCCTCCGCGCGGAACGTGATCACCTCGGCGGAACCGTTCGTCATGCAGAACGACGTCGAAGGGGTGAGGGCGCAGCAGCGGAATCTCGACCAGGTGCTGTTCGAGATCGATGAAGTGCTGGGGCGCGCCATTGGCCTGGTCGACGTCGCGCCGGCGGGCGGCGGATCGTGATGGGTACCCCCGACGAGGCCGAAGAGCTGGTCCAGGAGGGGGAGGAAGCGCTGGAAGAGGGCGAATACGAGGAGGCGCTCATCCTCTTCGAGCGCGCCTTGACGAAAGATCCGGAACATTGGGGCGCCTCGCTCGATCAGTGCGAGGCGCTCCATTTACTATGGCGCACCGACGAGGCGCTGACCGCCATCCAGGCGCTTCAACCTCCGGCCGATGAAGAGGACGACGCCGATCGGGCAGACCTGGAGGCTCGCATTCTCGAGGCGGCGGGCGAGTTCACGGCCGCCGACGTTCTCTTTGAGGAAGCCTCGCGCCTCGACCCCGAGAACTTCCCGCGCCCTGTCCGCGCCACGCAGGACGACTTTCGCGCCATTCTCGACGATGTACTTCGCAGCCTTCCGAAGAAGATCCGCGAGGTCGTGGCTCGGGTGCCCGTGACGGTGGAGCCGAAGCCGACCCCGGAAATGGCCGATCAGGCGCCGCACATCTCGCCGGAAATTCTAGGTCTCTTCGTCGGGACTTCCATCGGGGATAAGGTCGGAGCGCCATCGGGATTTCCCGACGTCGTGCTGCTCTTCCAGCGAAATCTGGAGAGGTCCGGAAAGTCCCGCGCGGAAGTGGCGAAGGAGATCCGGATCACGCTGCTGCATGAGTACGGGCACTACCTGGGCTTCGAGGAGGAGGACATGGAGGGCCTGGGGCTGGCCTAGTCCGCGTCCGCTCCCCGCTGTCGTTAGTCGTTCGCTACTTCACGACCACGATCTTCCGCGACTTCGATTCTCCCGCCGCGATCACCTTGAGCAGATAGACTCCGGCGGCCGCCTTCGTCCCGTTCCGGAGCGTCCCATCCCACTTCAGCGTGTGCCGTCCCTGCTTTAACGTACCGGCGAAGATCGCGCGCGCCAAACGCCCCTGCACGTCGTAGAGATTCGCGACCACGGGGCCCGCCTTCGGCATGGCGAGTTCGAAATCGCTTCCTCGCGTCGTGGGCGACGGGCGCGGCGCGCCAAGGGCCACGGCCGGAACGGGAGCCACTTCCTCCTCCACCGCCGTGACCGTGGCGCCCGAGAAGAACATCAGATCGTCGATGGCCGCCTCCACGACGGAGCCCGCCCCGAGATCCTGCGCGACGAAGCGAAGCCGGAAATTCCCCGGGACCGGGAAGTGGTCGGTGACCGTGAGCTCAACCCGCTCCCAGAAATTCCTCGTTTCGAAGAGCGAGTCGGCCACCGTCCAGTTCGCGCCGCCGTCGTTCGAGAGGAGCGTGATGAAGGGATCCTCGCCCGCTCCAGAACCGGCGTTGTTCGAGTACCACCTCCAGAAGACGACGCGCGGATCGACGATGCCGGTGAGGTTCAGTACAGGGCTCGTGAGCGTGGTCTTTCCATTGTCGACGTCGGCCTCGCCGATGGCGCCGCTCGATCCGTTGCCGGTGACGAAGCAGTTGAGGCCCGGGTCGGGGGTATTGTCGTTCGGTGGCTGGACCTCGCCCGGGGCGCCGACGCCGTCACCGCCTGGTGCCGGGTGATTGGCCGCGCCCAGCGGCATGCCGCGCCCATACGGAAGTCGCGGGGCGCCCGGGATGACCCGGGCCACGGAGGTCCCGACGGGAGGAGCCTGGAGCCACTGGCCGGTGGTCGCGTTGTCGCTCGGGTCGCCGATCGTCCAGGCGCCGAATGTCTCGGCGTCGTCGTAGAAGGGGACGGGAGTCAGGCTGAAATTCAGCATCGTGATCTGGCCTTGGGTCACGGTTCCCGAGCGAAGTCCCGTCAGATATCCGGGGCGATCGACCTTCACGGGGTAGGTGCCGGCCGGAGTCGAGTTGAAGGAGTAGAGGCCGCTGCCGCCGGTCTGTCCGATGAGCGGTGTGCCCACAACCTCCACCGGGGAGTTGCTCAGGAGGGCGGTTGTCGAAACGTTGCGCGTCTCCCCGCGGAGGATTCCGGTCGGGAGAAGGGGCGTGATGAAGTCCAGCGTGTAGCTCCCGCCGTTCACGACATTGAGCCCGAGTAGCGAAGACTGATAGCCGAACTTGGAGGCCTCCACCTCGCCGGCGGAATTCACCGCGGCCGCAAGACTGTACGTCCCGTTCGCCGCCGTGATCGCCTCCGACTCGGACGTGTGATCGTGCACGACCGCGCCCGCCACCACCGTGCCGCCCGCACTCTGGCGCACCGTGCCGCGAACGACGCCATACTGGGCATCGACCCTGAATACGTGGAGCCCGTTCGAAATGTCGCTGGTGACGAAGATCCCCGAGGGGAAGTAGGGAGCCACCGCCCAAACGCCGTCGAATCCGCCGTCGGCCCCTTGAAAGGTATCGTAGTACGCGAACTCCACCGGCTTCGTTGGATCGGAGATGTCGTAGAGCCGGATGCCCGCAGTGTAGTAGGAGACGTACGCGGTATCGCCCTTCACGTGGACATTGTGCCCGATGTGCGCCGGGAGGTCGGTGAAGGTGTACTTCAACACCGGGGCTCCCGCGCCGGTGATGTCGTAGACCTTGGGCTTTCCGCCCGAGTTCTCTTCCGTCACGATCAGGTAGTCGCCGTTCTTCGTCGTCCAGGAGTTGTGCGTGAAGTTGGCCGGGGTGTTCCAGCGTTTCACCTCGACCGTCGCCGCGCCGGCGTTGAGATTGGCGATCACCGAGAGGTCGAGGATCGATTCGAAGCCGTCGTTGATGGCGGCGACGTAGCCGAGCGTTCCCCGCAGATGGAGGTCGTGCACGTAGTAGTCGCTGAAGACGCCGATTTCATCGGGGCTCTCGGGAGTGGCGTTGGGCGCGCCCGTTTGCGGCTGGAGTGCGAGCGCCACCATGCCGATCGAGGTGCCGTTGCAGTAGAGAATGGCTCGGGTCGTATCGATCGACACGGTATGCGCGGTGTCGAACCCGGTCCGGTAGGTCTTCACGAGTCGGGGGTTGTCGGGGTTCTCCATGCTGATGATCTGGATCCCGCGCCCTGTCCCAGCACCCTCGGAACAGACGTAGACCCAATTGCGGTACTGCTTCATCTCGCGCCAGTCGCTGGGGGGGCCGCCAATGAAATCGACCTCCACCGGGTTCCGGGGATCGGTGAGGCGGACGATCGACGTTCCGGTTGTCGTGCCGAGGATGGCGTACTCGCGGCCATCGTGGTGCACGTACGACCAGCAGGCCGAATAACCGGCATAGTTGTCCATGTGGGAGAGGAGTTCCACGTTCCGGCTCTGGGGCTGGGCCCCGGCGAGCGACGTGGTGCCCGTGACGGCGCCAAGGAACCATGAGGTGGCGAGGATCAAACGGACGAAGTGGCGCGGCAATCCGGGCAAGACGGCCTCCTGAAATCGTTGCAAGCGTTGGGTCCCACGATCAGGCGCCACGCGGCGCGACGGAAGATTAGGATACTACCACATATCCTGGTCAAACACAACGAGTTGCAGTAAATACTTCAGGGCACGTGCGAGATCGAGGATATAGGTGATGAACCTCCTCGTCCCTCACCGTACAGTGACCTGACAGGCCGCTCCGGAGAGGATTCAAGGGCGGCCGGTCGCGAAGCTCCAACCCGATCGAGGAATTCCAAATGGCGGAGACATCTATCCCTTCAACGCCTCGACTCGCGATCATTGGCGCCGGCCCCATCGGCCTCGAGGCGGCGCTCGAAGGGTCGCGTCGCGGGTTCGACGTCCAGGCTTACGACTCCGGACGGCTGGCCGAGCAGATGCGGCGCTTCGGCTGGGTCACCCTGTTCACGCCGTTCGCGATGAATAGCAGCGAGTGGGGAAGGGCGAGGTTGCGCGAGACGGGCGCCGAGCTTCCCGCGGATGACGCGATCCTCTCCTCGAAGGAGTTCGTCACGCGCTACCTCGATCCGCTGTCGCGACTGCCGGAACTCGCCGGGCGGGTGCGAGAGCATTCGCGCGTCTCCCATATCGGGCGCGAAGGCGTGTCCAAATCGGTGGCGATCATGGCCGCGGGAGATCGATCGCGCCGGGGGCGAAAGTTCCTGCTTCGCGTCGAGCCCGGTGGGGAGGCGCCCCGGTTCGAGCGCGCCGATGTTGTGATCGATGCGACGGGGGTCTATGGCACTCCTCGAGCCACGGGCCCGGGCGGGCTGCCCGCCCTGGGCGAGGAGGAGATGGCGGCACGCATCGACCGGCACCTTGTTCCGATCCTCGGGTCGGCGCGCACCGGGTACGCGGCGCGCCGGGTGCTCCTGGTGGGGGATGGGTACTCTGCCGCGACGGCGCTGGTGGAAATGGCGGGGCTGGCAGCACTCGGCGAAGCGCCGGAGGTCACCTGGATTCGGCGCGGTGGGGTAGGGCCCGAGCCGTTCCTCGTGCAGATGGGAGATCCGCTACCGGTGCGGGCGGAACTCGGAGCGCGCGCCAACCAGATCGCTCGGGACGCGACATGGCTCACGACCCTCCCGGGCGGGGTGATCGAAGCGTACGCACCTGCTCGAGATGCGATCCGCGTGACGATTCGGGAGCCGGGCGGCGCCGAGCGCGCCGTGGACGTCGATCGGGCGCTCGCCCTCGTGGGGTATCGACCCGATTCGTCACTCCACCGGGAGCTTCAAGTTCACCTCTGCTATGCCAGCGAGGGCCCGATGGCGCTTGCCAGCGCGATCCTGTCGGAGTCGCTCACCGCGCCAGGGGCAGCCGGCGATTGCCTGAAGCAGACGTCGCACGGGGCCGAAACGCTTCGGACTCCCGAACCCGGATTCTTCCTGGCGGGTGCGAAGTCGTACGGGCGTAACCCCCATTTCCTCCTGTCCTTGGGGCACCGGCAGATCGGCGAGATCTTCAGCCTAATCGAAGCCGACCTGGCCACGGAGGTAGGAGCCGGAACGCGCTGAGAGGGTTGGTGGAAAGCGCCCGCGCGGCAGCGTAGACTGGGCGGGATCAGGGAATGAACCGCGGAACACGGAGAGCGCCGAACGGCGCGCCCGAGGGCCGCCCCAGGAGGCACCTACCCGATGTCCGATACAAAAGCCGCGACGGCCGACCAGACCAGTATGAAGGCGCCGGATGACTTCCTGAAGATCAATGGAACCGACCATGTCGAGTTCTACGTGGGGAACGCGAAGCAAGCCGCCTACTACTATGCCCACGCGTTCGGATTCGCGGTGGTTGCCTATTCCGGTCTGGAGACCGGCGTGCGCGACCGCGCGTCGTACGTCCTGCAGCAGGGGAAGGTTCGGTTCGTTCTCACCGCGCCGCTAGGATACGAGGGCGCGATCGCGGATCATGTGAACCGACACGGCGACGGCGTGAAGGACATCGCGCTCGACGTAGAGGATGTCGATCGGGCGTACGAGGGAACGACGAAGCGGGGGGCGCGTTCGATCGCGGAGCCCCACGACGTCACCGACGAGAACGGCACGGTGCGCCGCGCCGCTATCGCGACCTACGGCGACACGATCCACTCCTTCATCGACCGGTCGAAGTATCGCGGCACGTTTCTCCCCGGATACAAGCCTACCGGGATGGGGGCCGCCGAAGGGCCGCTCCTCTACGTCGATCACATGGTCGGGAATGTCGCGCTGGGGGACATGAATCGCTACGTCGCCTATTACCGCGACGTCATGGGATTTTCGCAGTGGCAGCACTTCGACGAGAAGGACATCTCGACGGAATATTCCGCCCTCATGTCGAAGGTCATGGCCGACGGCTCCGGACGGATCAAGTTTCCGATCAACGAGCCGGCCGAAGGGTTGCGTAAGTCGCAGATCGAGGAATATCTGGAGTACTACCACGGGGCCGGCGTGCAGCACATCGCCCTGGCGACGAAGGACATCATCAGCACCGTCTCCCGGCTTCGTGAGAGCGGCGTCGCCTTCCTCACCGTGCCTCCGGCTTATTACGACATGCTCCCGAATCGCGTGGGGAAGATCGACGAAGACGTCGAGACCCTGGCGAAGCTCGGCATCCTGGTCGACCGGGACGAGGAAGGGTACCTCCTCCAGCTCTTCACGAAGCCGGTGGAGGATCGCCCGACCGTCTTCTACGAGATCATCCAGCGGAAGGGAAGCCGCGGCTTCGGCATCGGCAATTTCAAGGCGCTCTTCGAATCGATCGAACGCGAGCAGGCGCTCCGGGGGAACCTCTAGGCCCGATGCGTCTCGTCTCGTTCGCCGCGACCGGGCTTGCCACGGGGCCGGGCCGTGCGCTCGGCGCGCTCGTGGGAGACGAAGTCGTGGCGCTTGGCCGTGCGGCCGTGCTCCTGGGTCGCCCCGAAGCGGACGCCGCCCGCCTGGCAACGCTGGAGACGATGCTCGAGTCGTGGCAGGCGCATCTGGCGCTCGCGCGGGAGGTGCTGGCGGAAGCGGCCACCCCGGCGGGCTTGAAGGCGGCCGCCATCGCGCGCCGGTCGTTCGACTCCCTCACCATCCTCCCTCCGGTCGCGCATCCGCCGACGTTCCGCGACGCCTACTGCTTCGAGGAGCACGTGAAGAACGCCCGCGCTCGCCGCGGACTCACGGTGCCGCCGGAGTGGTACGAGATGCCGGTCTTCTACTACTCGAATCCGGGTGCGCTGGCCGGGCATCGAAGCCCGGTGCGGAAGCCGCACTGGACCGAAGCGCTCGACTACGAGCTGGAACTGGGGTGGGTGATCGGCGTTAAGGCGCGCGACGTCGCGGCGGAGGAGTGGAAGAGCGTCGTGGCCGGCTTCACAATTCTGAACGACTGGAGCGCCCGCGACGTGCAGCGCCGCGAAATGGCGGTCGGCCTTGGCCCGGCGAAGGGGAAGGATTTCGCCACCTCGCTCGGACCCGCGCTGGTGACGCTAGACGAATTCGAGGGCGCCTGGGACGGCGACCGCCTCCGTCTGGCCATGGAAGCTTCCGTGAACGGCGCCGTCCTCTCGCGGGGAAACGCCGGATCCATGCGCTACACGGTCGGGGAGGTCATTGCCCGCGCTTCGCAGGACGTATATCTTTTTCCGGGCGACATTTTCGGATCGGGAACCGTCGGTACAGGGTGCCTGCTGGAACTCGGCCCCGAGGTTCATCGCTACCTTCAGCCCGGCGACGAGGTGACGCTCTCCATCGAGCGGCTCGGCGCTCTCACGAATTCCATCGTCTGATGTCCCGCGCGAGGTAACCGATGCCGACCTATTTCTCTCTTGGACAGATTCCGCCCAAGCGGCACACGCAATTCCGGCGTCCCGATGGGAAGCTCTACACGGAGCAGTTGATGGGCTCCCGTGGCTTCTCCGGCCGCGCTTCTCTCATCTACCACCACAACATGCCGACGCAGGTGCGGGAGATCCGGAAGATTCAGGACTGCTCGGTGACCTACGCCAAGGAGCAGGGGCTTCGCCACTACCACTTCAAGACGAAGCCGCTGGTGAAGAGCGGCGATCCGGTGACGGGGCGCGTGGTGCTGCTCCACAACAGCGACGTCTCCATGGCGATTGCCGTGCCCGATCAGCCGATGACCTACTTCTACCGGAACGGCCAGGGCGACGACGTCTACTTCATCCACGAGGGGACAGGCCGCCTTGAGACGATCTTCGGCGAGCTTCACTACCGTCCGGGCGACTACGTGGTAGTTCCGCGCGGAACGACCTACCGGTTCCAGGCGAACACCGATGCGCAGCGGTATCTCGTCATGGAGTCAGTCTCCTCAGTGGAGACGCCGCATCGCTACCGTAACGAGTACGGCCAGCTCCTGGAACACGCGCCGATGTGCGAGCGCGACATCCGCCGCCCGGAACGGTTGGAGACGTTCGTGGAACAGGGGAAGTTCGAGGTACGGATCAAGGCGCGGAATCAGATCACCGCCTACGAGTTCGACTTTCATCCGCTCGACGTGATCGGCTGGGACGGATACCTCTATCCCTACGCCTTCAACATCGAGGACTTCGAGCCGATCACCGGCCGCATCCACCAGCCGCCTCCCGTCCACCAAACATTCGAGGGACGGAACTTCGTGATCTGCTCGTTCGTGCCGCGGATGTACGACTACCATCCGCTCTCGGTTCCGGTGCCGTACAACCACTCGAACGTCGACTCGGACGAAGTGCTCTACTACGTGAACGGGAATTTCATGAGCCGGCGCGGCATCGAGGTCGGCTCCTTCACGCTCCATCCGTCGGGGATCCCGCACGGGCCGCACCCGGGCGCCACCGAAGCGTCGCTAGGCGCCAAGGAAACGAAGGAACTGGCGGTGATGCTCGACACGTTCCATCCGCTCTACGTGACGACGGAGGCCGAGGCCTACGACGACAAGACGTATCCGTACTCGTGGCTGGAGCCGACCGGAAAGTTCACGGGCGAAGGCGCGACGGGATGACGGGCGCCGCGTGACGGATAGCGCCGCCGCGTTCCGAGAGATCGATCCTGCCACCATCGCGCCGGCTGAGGCGTACGCTCTCCTGACGGGGTGCGTCGTCCCGCGGCCGATCGCGTTCGTCTCCTCGCTGTCGAAGGCGGGGGTCGCGAATCTCGCGCCGTTTTCCTTCTTCAATGCGGGCGGCGCGCATCCTCCTTCCGTGGTTTTCATGCCGGTGACCAGCGGGGCCGGCCGCGACAAGGACACGCTTAACAACGTGCGCGAGACGGGGGAGTTCGTCATTCACATGGTCCCGTGGTCGCTGCGGGAGAAGATGAACCAGGCATCGGGGGATTATCCACCCGACGTCGATGAGTTCGCGGAAGCGGGATTCACCAAGGCGCCCAGCGTGAAGGTGAAGCCATTTCGCGCTGTGGAGTGCCCGGTGGCGTTGGAGTGCAAGCTCTACCGGATCGTGGAGCACGGCGAAGGGCCGTACCACGCGAATTACGTAATCGGAGAGGTCGTCTACTTCCATCTCGCGGAAGCGGTGCTGACGAACGGCCGCGTCGACGCCGCGAAGCTCGACGCGATCGCGCGGCTGGGGGGGCCGAACTACACGCGCGTCACGAAGGAGTCGATCTTCGGCATGCCGCGGCCCGTTCTGCCGTCACCGTGAGTGCGGCGGAATCGCGCCGCCTGATCGCGATTTGGAAGGGACTCTGCCCGCAATGCCGCACAGGGAAGGTCTTCGCGGGTGCGATGAAGATGAACGAGAGCTGCCCCTCGTGCGGCATCGCGTTCAGCCGGGAGCCAGGGTACTTCTCCGGAGCGATGTACTTCAGCTACACGCTGGCGGTGGGGGTGATTCTCGTGCTCTTCCTGGTGCTGGCGCTGGCGCTGCGCGAGTGGCCGATGATGCGGCTGCTGCTGGTGGCGGGAGTGCTCTTCATCCCGTTCATTCCGGCGGTGTTTCGCTATTCGAGAATCATCTGGATCTACTTCGACCGGCACTTCGAACCGTAGTGCGCGAGAAGGGGACTGGTCTCGCTCGCTGGCGCGGGCCGCGGGCTTCAAACCCGCCGGGGCACCCCCGCAAGGGTGGCCGTTCGGTTCGATTCCGAAGCCAGTCTCCAATATCGCGCCTCGCATGATAGGGGATAGACGATGAAGGGATTACAGGATCTCCTGGCCAAGAACGCCGCCTGGGCCGCCGCCGTCCTCCGCGACGACCCGGCCTTCTTCGAGCGGCTCTCGAGCCAGCAGGATCCGGAGTACCTCTGGATCGGCTGTTCCGACAGCCGTGTCCCCGCGAATCAGATCGTCGGACTTCTCCCGGGCGAGATGTTCGTGCATCGAAACATCGCGAACGTCGTCGTGCACACCGATCTCAACTGTCTTTCCGTGATCCAGTTCGCCGTCGATCTACTCCGCGTGCGGCGGATCATTGTCTGCGGCCATTACGGCTGCTCCGGCGTCATGGCCGCGCTCCGGCGTCAGACGGTGGGGCTCAGCGACAACTGGCTTCGCCACGTCGAGGACGTCCACGAAAAGCACCAGGCGCTCATCGACGCGCTTCCCGACGAGGCGTCGCGGCACGCGCGGCTCTGCGAACTGAACGTTGTCGAACAGGTGGTGAACGTCTGCCAGACCACCGTTCTCCGGGAAGCATGGTCGCGGGGCCAGGCCGTGTCGGTGCACGGTTGGATCTACGGAGTCCGCGACGGGCTAGTCCGCGACCTTGGCATCGACATCGCAGGCGAGGGCGAAATCGCGGTGCAATTCCGGGAGGCTCTGGCGCCGCCCCGCGCGTGACCTGGCCCGGCGCTTGAGCCGAATGTCCCGCCATGCTATTCTCCCCCTAGCAGTTAACCGAACCGATCCCACGCACCGTTGAGAGATCGATCGTGACCCCGAGCACCGGACCAGACAACCTCTCCCGCGGCTACATCGTTCCGATCGGGGGCGCCGAAGACAAGGTCGGCCCCGAGGTCATCCTGAAGCGTTTCGTCCAGCTCTGCGGGGGACGGGACGCCCACATCGCCGTCATTCCGACCGCTTCCGAGCTCCGATCGACGGGCCGGCGCTACGAGGAAGTTTTCAAGTCGCTCCGCGCTCCCCGGGTCTCCGTGCTCCACTTCGAGAGCCGGAAGCAATGCGAAGATCCCGAGGAACTGGCCATTCTCGAGAAGGCGACCGGGGTATTCCTCACCGGCGGCAGCCAGCTTCGCCTCGGAACGATGCTCGGCGGCACCACGGCGGCGAGAGCGCTCCGCGTGATGAACGAACGGGGCGTCCACGTGGCGGGCACCTCGGCGGGCGCGGCGTTTCTGTCGGAGCACATGATCGCCTATGGCGACGAGGGTTCCACGCCACACGCGGGGATGGTGACGATGGCGCCTGGGCTGGGGCTCACCAATCGGATCGTCGTCGACCAGCACTTTCGTCAGCGCGACCGGCTGGGGCGCCTCCTGACGGCGCTGGCGTTCAACCCCTTCGCGGTCGGCATCGGCCTCGACGAGGATACGGCGGCCTTCATCGCGCCGGACGAGACTCTGGAAGTGCTGGGAAGCGGGGCGGTCACGATCGTCGATCCGTCGGGCATCGAGTATTCCTCCATGGATGCCGCGAAGCTCGGGGAGCCGGTCAGTCTCATCGGAGTGAAATTGCACGTCATTGTCCGCGGCGGCGCCTTCAATCTCCATTCCCGGATCGCCAGCGCTGCCGGAGCGCCGACCGAAGGCGACTGACGCGATCTCGCGTTCGCACGCCGGGGGGCCCATGAAACTGATCGATTCCTCCATCTATCTCGGCCCCAGCATCTATGCGCTCTTCCCGGTCATTCGCCTCACGGTCAACCTGGGCGAATTGGAAAAGTGGCCGACGACGCGCCTCGGCCCTCCCTTCGTGGACGCGCTGCTCGAAGCGCTCCCCGGACTCCGCGAGCATGGCTGCTCCTACGGTGAGCCGGGCGGATTCGTCCGCCGAATGACGGAAGAAGAGGGGACCTGGCTAGGTCACGTGCTGGAACACGTGGCCATCGAACTGCAGAACGCCGCGGGAGCCAAGGTCACGTTCGGAAAGACCCGCGACGCGGGGGCGCCGGGCGTCTACGACATCGTCTACCAGTACGAACAGGCTGAGGTCGGCGTGGAGGCGGGGAAGCTCGGCCTCTTGCTTCTCTTCTCGCTCCTGGCGGATGAACTTCGCCCTCCCACCTCGCTCCCCGCAGGCTGGACGTTCGATGCGGCGCGCGACGAGTTCATCCGCTTCACGCAGCGGCGCGCCTTCGGACCGAGCACCGCATCGCTGGTTCGGGCCGCGGAGGAGCGCGACATCCCGTGGCTCCGCCTCAACAATCAGAGCCTCGTCCAGTTCGGACACGGACGCTTCCAGAAGCGGATCCAGGCCACCATTACGAGCGAGACACGCCACATCGCGGTCGAAATCGCCTCCGACAAGGAGGAGACGAACCGGATCCTGGGCGACCTGGGACTTCCCGTACCGCAGCAGAAGCTGGTCTACACCGAGGAAGAGGCGGCCATGGCGGCCGAGCGGCTCCGGTTCCCGGTGGTGGTGAAGCCGTATAACGGAAACCACGGCCGCGGCGTCGCGCTGGACCTTCGTGACGGCCAGCACGTGCGGGAGGCTTTCCACAAGGCGCGCGAGCACAGCCGCGCGGTCATCGTGGAGACGTTTGTGACCGGGCGCGACTATCGGATGCTGGTCGTGAACGGGCAGCTCATCGCCGCCGCCGAGCGCGTGCCGGGACATGTGGTGGGAGACGGCGAGCACAGCGTGGCGCAGTTGGTGGAGATCACGAATCATGATCCGCGCCGCGGCATCGGGCACGAAAAGGTGCTGACGCGCCTGGAACTCGACGATCAGGCGCAGCGCTGCCTCTCGGAGAAGGGGTACACGCGCGACACGATCCCGCCGAAGGGTGAGCATGTGCTTCTCCGCCTGACCGGGAACCTCTCCACGGGCGGCACCGCCATCGACGTCACCAGCATCGTGCATCCCGACAACGTCGAGATGGCGACACGCGCGATCAAAGCGATCGGACTCGACGTGGGAGGCGTGGACTTCATCTCCCCCGACATCGCGCGCTCATACAAGGACATGGGTGGCGCGATCTGCGAGTGCAACGCGGCGCCCGGCTTCCGCATGCACGTGGCGCCCAGCGAGGGAACGCCGCGCGACGTGGCCGGCCCCGTGATGGAGATGCTATTCCCGGCGGGGACTCCCTATCGGATTCCGATCGCCACCATCACCGGAACGAACGGCAAGACGACGACCGCCCGCATGGTGGCGCACATTCTGAAACTGTGCGGGCGCCATGTTGGACTCACGACGACAGACGGCGTCTACATCGACGGGCAGCTGACGGTGAAGGGGGACATGACCGGGCCCGTCGCCGCGCGAATGGTGCTTCGCGACCCGAGCGTCGACGTGGCGGTGCTGGAGACGGCGCGCGGCGGCATCCTTCGCCGTGGACTCGGATACCGGAAGTGCACGGTGGGAGCGGTCCTGAACATCAGCTCCGACCACCTGGGGCTTCGAGGCGTCGACACGCTGGAGCAGATGGCCGAAGTGAAGCGCGTGGTGGTGGAGGTGTCGCAGGACACGGCCGTGCTGAACGCCGACGATTCCTACTGCCTTCGTATGGCCGACCACACGAAGGCGAAGAATCTCTGCTACGTCACCACGCAGACGCAGTACCCGCTGGTGAAGGAGCACATCCGCGCCGGCGGGAGGGCGATGATCCTGGAGGAAGGCGTGAACGGGAACATGATCACGCTCTTCGACCGGGGACTTCACTTGCCAGTCCTCTGGACGCACGCCATTCCCTGCACGCTGGACGGGCGAGCCGTCCACAACGTCCAGAACGCCATGTTCGCCGCGGCCATTGCCTTCGCGATGGGCGTGAGGATGGAAGACATCCGACAGGGGCTTCGGACGTTCGACACGACGTTCGACCAGGCACCCGGCCGGATGAACGTTCACGACCGCCATCCCTTCAAGGTGATCATGGACTACGGGCACAATCCGGCGGCGGTTCGCTCCATGTGCGAGCTCGTCGACCGGATGGACGTCCGTGGCAAGCGGATCTGCGTTCTCTCCGCTCCGGGGGATCGCCGCGACGAGGACATCCTCGAGATCGGCCGCGCCGCGGCGGGGCATTTCGATGCCTACATCTGCCGTCGCGACGATGGGCTGCGCGGCCGGAAGGGCGACGAGGTGCCCCGGATGCTCCGGGAGGCGCTCTTGGAATCGGGGATCTCGCCTCAGGCGATCGACGTCGTGCCCGACGAGCAGGAGGCGATCGACGCCGCGCTTCGCCGCGGGCGGCCGGGCGATCTGATTCTTGTCTTCGCCGACGCGCTCACTCGCTCGTGGGGGCAGATCGTCCGCTTCCGTTCGGCCGACGCGGCTCCATCGTCGTCCGACGCTTCGGGCGCGCCCGCGCTGGTGGAGGTCGCGGTGGGAGACGTTCCTCTCGACGAGGGTCAGCTCCTGATACGTGACGAACGGGGTGTGCGCCTCGCCCGGGAGACGGAAGTAAC
>ERZ1292633.2100-Hain-H41-02um-R1-2100-length-20692-cov-5_pt1 | contig 20692 bp, 17 predicted proteins | sample MGYA00564406_ERZ1292633 | MGnify/ENA primary metagenome ERZ1292633 (study PRJEB36523, sample SAMEA6512639) | groundwater metagenome | collected 2019-01-08 | study: AquaDiva: Metagenomics assemblies of 32 groundwater samples
GCTTTCACCGGTCGAATACCTGAATAAATTAGGTATGCTTAAACCGCCGACTTTTTTAATTCATTGTAATTATCTTTCGCAAAATGATATCAAACTCTTAGCTCAAAACGGCGTCAGCGTTGTTTTTTGCCCTAAAAGCCAGCATTATTTCGGTCATAAAAATCATCCGTTCCGGCAACTGCTGAAAAATAAAGTAAATGTGGCGCTGGGAACGGACGGATTGGGCAGTAATGATAATCTGAGTATTCTGGAAGAGATGCGTTTTATTGCTCAAAATTATAGCGGTATCAGGCCGGCCCAATTATTAAAAATGGGCACGGTGAATGCCGCCCGGGCGCTGGGATTAAGCAAACAAATTGGTTTAATTAAACCTGGTTATGAAGCGGACCTGGCGGCTTTTCCTTTAAACCAAAATATTACATCGCCCAAACAGGTAATCCCCTATCTGATTAAAACCTGCCCGCCGAGCATTATGACTATGGTAAGCGGAAAGATTGTTTATGATAGGCACAACAACAATTCTCTCCAGTAACTTATTTAGAGACTCTAACAAAACCAGATGGCGACCTGAAGGTCGCCGCTACTTCTCTCGAAAATGTAGCGGAAACCTTTAGGTTTCCATTTTACATATTTAATTTATTAATCTTCTCGACTAATCTTATCCCAGGGCGGATCGATTAGTTATCCTGTTTAAAAGGCGACATCATGAAACAAATCAGCGTAATATTAATTGTTTTTACGGCATTATTTTTGTTGAGCGGTCTGACGGTATTTCCGGTTGAATGGGAAGTGAAGACCGTAATCAAAATACTCTGGGGGGATGCGCCAGTTGGAGATGGATTATTATCACCGATACACAAGAAAATGGTTGAAATCAGAGATTCATTGCCTGTTCTTAGAGAACAATATCATTTTATATTTTATGGGCTTGATTGGCTGGGATTCGGTTTTATTGTTATGTCAATTCTTTTTATCGGAGTTATCCGCAACCCGATAAAAAATAAATGGATTATCCAATTTGCTTTGATTAGTTGTATTTTAGTTATTCCTTTCGCGGCTATTTTTGCGCCATTACGAGGAATGCCCTGGCAATGGATATTGATTGATTCTTCTTTTGGGATTTTTGGTGCAATTCCGCTTTTGATAATTCTTAGATCTATCAGGAAATTAGAATTGACTGAAGATACCAGCACAAAGACTTAATAAAACGAAAGGATGAAATAAGATATGACTTCTACGCCCGAAAAAAATAACCCGGCGAACCAGGTATTAGTAACTCCCGAAACATTTATCCCACAAATCCCTAACCTGACGATCATGGCTATTTTATTATTAGTATTTTTGTTTGATTATTTTATTTACCAGAGTTGGGGCAGAACAGACGGGCTTGGATTAGGAACGCTTATTTTGTTAACGGCCTTAGTTATCCGGCTTGTCCCGCCAAAAGCGGGGCTGACGGAACGAACCTTTACCGGCCCGTCATTTTTAATTTGCACCGGTCTGGTCATTATGCTGGCCATCAGGTCTATCTGGCAGTCCAGCGCTTTTAACTGGCTGGCCGGCTTTGTCCTGCTTTTTGTATTTACTTGTTCCGTTAAGAAATATTCGGTTCATATTATGGAACTCACCCATTCTTTTTGCCTGACGGTCATCCGGTTTCCGTTGGCCTTGATTGGAATTGTCAAAACACTGTGGCCTTTGGGCGCAAAATTACCGGCCTGGAGCGTGAAAGGATTCCGGCTCGGACTGATCTGGTTAATACCGGCTATCGTTGTTTTGGTTTTTCTGCTGATTTTTGCTGCGGGTAATCTGGTCGTGGAATCATGGATGACTAAAGCCTGGCGTTGGCTCTGGGAACAGTTAATCCATATCTTTGATTATTTCCCGAGCATCGGACATATTTTTTTCTGGATATTTGCCTTTTTCTTTGCGGTGATTTTATTGGCGCCCAAAAGCGTCCGGCGTACTATTCTTACCTTATTTTTGGGTGAAGAAGAAAAGATGACTAAACCGTCCTGGTTTTTCCCGGCGGTTGATTTACAGGCCACGATCGCCAGAAATACCCTCGTCGCCGTAAACCTGTTGTTTTTATTTTATAATATGGTGGATATTTATTTTCTCCGGATAAAAAAAATCCTTCCCGAAGGTTTATCATACTCAACCTATGCCCGCAGCGGGACATTCTGGTTAACTCTGGCATTGGCGTTAACCAGCCTGATATTGGGAATTATTTTTTTAAGGGATTTAAATTTTAATCGCCGAACGCCGATTTTAAAAATTTTGACCTGGGTCTGGGTTGGGCAGAATCTGATAATAACATTATTAACTTTTCAACGCCTCAAACTATATATTGATTATAACGGTCTGACCCGATTAAGAATTGTGGGCGCCTATGGAATTACCGCAGTGATACTCGGACTTCTGATCGTAGCTTTCAAGATATATAAAATAAAGACTTTTTTCTGGATGACGCGCCGGCATCTACTTGTTTTTGCTCTGGGGCTTCTGGCGTTGGTCATTACGCCGATGGACTGGGTGGTATTTAAATATAATACCCGGATAATTCTTCACGATAACCCCCGTCCGGCTATTATCCTAGCGGTAAAACCCATTACGGCCGAGGGGATTCCGGCTTTGATTCCCTTGCTGGATTGTCCGGACCGGATTATCAGCGAAGGCGTGGCCGGTCTTCTGCTCAGAGAGCAAGAACAACTTGAGAAATTAAAAAGTAAAGAAAAACGATGGGTTGATACGGAATTATCACGTTCGTATGCTTTGAAAACAATCAAGTCCGTTCAACCAAGATTGAAGCAAATTATTCCTGATGGAGACTGGAAAAAAGCGGTTGATAAACTTTATGAATATAGCAAAGAATGGTATTAACCAAGGCTTTCCAGGTAATGCTGGGCATTCAGAGCCGCCACGGCTCCTTCGCCGCAGGCATTAATAATCTGCCGGACATTCTTAGCAATTACGTCGCCGCAGGCAAAAATCCCCGTCCGGGAAGTAACCAGTTTTTCGTTCGTAATAATATAACCGGTTTCGTCCAATTCAACCACACCTTTTCCGCCAGAGGCGGATCCGCCTTTGGCGGACAAAAAATCCGTATTGGGGATAAAACCGATAAAAACAAATATCCCGTCGGCCGGAATTTCTTTTGTTGAGTTGTCCAGAAGATTTTTGATCACCACTTTTTCAATTTTATCATGGCCGATAATTTTTTCTATTGCGGAATTCCAGACGAAATTTATTTTAGGGTGGTTTGAAGCCCTTTCCTGAAGTATTTTGGCCGCGCGTAGTTTATCCCGCCGGTGCACCAGCGAAATTTTTTTAACAAATCTGGTCAGGAAAAGCGATTCTTCCAGGGCCGCATCGCCGCCGCCCACCACAATAATTTCTTTGTTCTTAAAAAACGGGGCGTCGCAGGTGGCGCAGTAAGAAATACCTCTTCCTTTAAATTTGTCTTCATTCGGCACGTTCAAGTTCCGGGCGATGGTGCCGGTAGCAATAATAACCGTCCGCCCTTGATATTCTTGAGACGGGGTTTTGATGTCATAGGGGAGAGGAGATCGTGACGCGGAATTTACAGAAGGAGGAATTAGGCCGGTAACCTCAGCCGTGGCAATTTCCAGCCCGAATTTCCTGGCCTGTTTTTCCATTAAAGCGGCAAGATCATAACCATTAACGCCTTCCGGGAAACCCGGGTAATTTTCCACTTTTTCCGTGGTGGTTACCAATCCGCCCGGCGCAACTTTTTCCAAGAGCAAAGTTTTCAGCCCGCCCCGGCTGGCATATAATCCTGCGGTCAAGCCGGCCGGACCGCCACCGATAATGATAATGTCATAAACCATTTTAGATTTGGGGTATTGGAATGTTGGAATAATGACAATCGGGCTGCCCCTCATTCCAATTTTTCCATCATTCCATCCGGTCACATTACTTTTTTTTATACAACGGCGACATCTGGCGCAGTTTATCAATCGTTTTGATTAAACAATCTACGGTAAAATCTATTTCTTCGGCGGTGTTGGCCAGTCCTAATGAAAATCTGATGGAGCCGTGGGCATCTTCGGCCGGCAAACCCATTGCGCCGAGCACGTGTGATGGCTCCAGACTTTCCGAAGTGCAGGCCGAACCGGATGAAACACAGATACCATTTGTATCCAGGTTTAAAATAATCCCTTCACCTTCCACGTATTTAAAAGAAATATTAAGCAAATTTGGCAAACGGGCCGTCGGGTGGCCGTTAACCTGAACTTCCGGAATATTTTTAACAATACCGTCCTGAAGGCGGTCTCTTAAATCAGCCGTTTTTTTATTATTAGTATCCATTTGCTGATGCGCTAATTCTACGGCTTTGGCAAAACCGATGATACCGGCTACATTTTCCGTTCCGGCCCGGCGTTTAAATTCATGATGTCCGCCTACCTGAGATGGCAAAAGGCGGGTGCCTTTGCGAATATATAAAAGGCCGATTCCTTTAGGACCGTATATTTTATGCGCCGAGCCAGTCATTAAATCTACCGGCAATTTATTTAAATCAATTTTTATTTTCCCGATTCCCTGAACCGCATCGGTATGAAAAACTATTTTATGTTCCCGCGCCAGGCGGCCTATTTCTTCAACCGGTTGAATCACCCCTGTTTCATTATTGGCATACATAATAGAGATGAGAATCGTTTCCGGCCTGATGGATTTTTTTAATTCTTCAAGGGAGACCAGACCGAACTTATCTACCGGCAAAAAAGTAACTTCGGATCCTTCTTTTTTTAATTGGCTGCAGGTATTAAGAACCGCGTGATGTTCAATGGCGGAAGTAATGATATGGTTGCCTTTTGTTTTAAGGGCTTTAGCCACTCCGAAGATAGCCAGATTATCGGATTCGGTTCCGCCGCTGGTAAAAATAATTTCTTTCGGGTCGCAGTTAAAATATCCGGCAATGGTCGCTCGGGCGGATTCAATTCCCTGCCGGGCTTCCCGGCCTTTATGATGCAAACTGGAGGGGTTGCCGTAAAAATCATCCCAGCAAGGCATCATTGCTTCTTTAACTTCCGGATGAATTCTGGTCGTGGCTGAATGGTCCAGATAAATTGTTTTAGACATAAAATTTTATATTATGCCATCCCGTAAGACAGCAAAACTTTTTCAGAATTGCATATAGTAACAATTTTTTTAAAATTATGCAATGAAAATAAAAAGGCGTGTTTTTAGTCAGCGTTCCTAATACTTTCGGGGAGGCATTCTTTTGCGACCCGGAAGTACGGAACTTGTTTTTTTGGGAATAAGCATATTTTTTTTAGCAAGGGCATCATCTTTTTCCGAAGGAATATCCTGATCGGTTAACGGTAATTTAATCTGCGGAATCTGAACGGTTTTCTCTCCGAACGTTTCGGGTAAATCATCACTTATCAGGATTGTTTCTATTTCTTTAACCTCCGGTAAACCTAAAGATGGAGGTGCGTCCGAAGATGTTTCCGGGCCGGATGCGCCGGCTGATTGTTCCGTAACCGGCCGGGTAGAAGAACTTGAAACAATTGCTCCCATTTTTAATGAAAAAGTAATCTCAATATCGCCGATTTGAATATAATCATTATCATTAAGAATAATTTCTTTGATTTTTTGATTATTAACCAGAGTGCCGTTGCTGCTGCCCAAATCGGCAATTTTATAACCGTCGGTTGTCTTGGTAATCAGGCAATGATGACGCGATATCTTGATGTCGCGCAATTGAAGATTGTTGTCATTCCCGCGGCCGATGGTTACCGGCTCATTTGATAAATCAAAAGATGATTTGTTGGTACCCCATTTAATAGAAAGCACAGGCATAATTATTTATGGATTCTTTTCAACTCAAATAATTCCCGGCGCTGTTCCGGTGTGAGCTGGGCATTGCCGTAAATCTGGGCAATTCTTTGCTGAATCTCAAATTCATCTCTTTCAAGGCTTGTTTTCAAGATTTCGTAAAGGTCCTGCGGAATAGGTTGGGGGGTGGTTTTAAATATTTCGCTTAAGGCGGTGCAGGCCGCCAGTCTGATTTCTTTGGTGTTTTCCTGGTTGGCGAATACTTTCCCAAGGGCCGGAATGGCCCGGGTATCCCGGAATCGTCCGAGTGTTTTAATGGCCGGCAATCTAATCTGGTCCGGTCGGTTTTCCAGGCTCTGCACCAGTCCGTCAACGGTATCCAGATAAGAATAAATAACATTGGTTAACTCTAGGCTGGCCAGCGCTTCGACTGCTTCCCGGGAAACTTCTTCAGCCCGGGTCTTGCTGTCTTTCTGGGCTTCTTCAGAACTGAAAGTCTCTTCCAGGGCGCTCTTTAAAAGAAGTTTGTCAACCGGCTTCGTTAAAAAACCTTTAACGTTCGCTTCTCCTTCGTATAATTTTTTTACCGTATCCAGTTCTTCCGGCGCCGTTAAAATAAAAATCGGCACTCCCCTGGTCCGGATGTCCTCTTTTAAACTATCAAAGACCGTTTCGGACACTTCTTTATCCAGATAATTCACCAGAAAAGTTATCTGGCTGGCGATTTTACTGCTTAAGATAATTAAATCTTCAGACGGGAATTGCTTGGCGCGCTTGAGGCCTTCAGTGGCCGTGGTGGCTTCAATGGCATAGCAGTTTGAATTTTTTAAATCCAGTTTAAGCCCGTTCCGAACCTGTCCGTCGTCTTCAATTATTAAAACTACCCTGATACCGGATTCTCCCAGGGCTTCAATTATCAACGGAATAACCTGTTCATAATTTAAAAATTGCTGGCGCGGATTTATTTTTAATAATAAATCAGCCGCGGCATAACGCACTCTTTTATCCGGATAAACCAACGCGTCAACTAACGGCTGGCCGATTTTAGTCCGACTTTCCTGTTCCCACTGTTTTTTCCTGGCTTGCCAGGTTTCCTGTTCGGATAAAGACATTTTGCTTAATTCATCAGCCGAAGGCATATTAAAAAACAAACCCGGTAAATCTTCGGTCAGAGCCGAATGTTTAAGCGCTTTAATGCAGGAAACGGCCACCGGAACCTGCTGGTCGGTTAAACTGCGTTGTAACGCCTGATAAAGATAAACCCGGCTTCCCATTTGACCTAAAAATAAACCATTTTTAGCATCAATCAAATCTTTTTGAAGTTTATCAAAAAGTTCCTGGTCGATGGCGCCTTGTTTATGTTTTTGAGAGGCAGATTCCAAAGTAATTTGACTTTCATTGTAAGCAGACAAATAAATACAAACCAGGAGCGGCCAGAGCGGACCATAATTGTTATCTATTTTTAATCCATCATAAGCGGCTTCTTCGGCTAATTCTTCGTTGAAAGTAAAATCAGGCACTTCGCGGATAGTAAGTTTATCTTCTGTTTTATCCCACCGCCAGACAATATAGTCGCCGTAGAAGTTAATCATTACGGACGGATGGCTATAATAATATTTTTCGGCCAATAGATAATAATATTCAAGGGCGGAGTTGAGCGTTTCAACATCACGGCCGGTGATTCTTTTTAAGGCATCAGCCACGTAAGTTTTTACTTCCGGTTGTTCCTTGGGGTCTTCATAAATTCTTTTTAATTCGGCCAGCGCCCGCTCATCTTTAATTGTTCCAAGAATTAAAGCGGCGTTTTGCCGTAATGATTGGTTAGGGCTGTTAAGCGCTTCAATTACCGGAAGAACCGCTTCTTTACCCATTTTTTCCAGGCATTGAATTGCGCCGAATTGCATATCATCGTTTTTACCTTCGGCCAGTTGTTCCAGCAAATAAGGACAGGCTCTTTGTCCGACGGAAACCAGGGTATTGATAGCAATGAAGCGCTTGTCAAAATCTTCATCCAGATCGTTAACTAAGGTCATTATTTGTTCGGGCGAACGTTCAAACCGTTTTTTAGCGCCTTTGCTGAGTTCCATAATTCGTAATGCGACATCACGCAATTCAGGATTAGCATACATTTCCAGGATAATCTGGTGGCCCATCTCATCGCGCAGGAAACGCAGCAGGTCGGAAGGCGGGTTAAGTTTTAACGCTAGTTCAAAAGCATTCTTGGCTTCTTGATAGCGGCCGCGTTTAACCAATTCCAATCCTTCATTCATCTTAACCCGGAAGTCTTCTTCGCCTGTCTCGGTCTGCGCCTGAAGAAACGGAAGAGGTTGATTAATAATTAACAGGTTTGCGGAAAATAAGCAGAGTATCATAAAACAATAAAATTTTTTCATATGACGACCTCAATAAAATTTCCTACGGATATGTTTATATCAATTTACTTTTAACTCAACATTTGTCAAGAAAAATCTGCCCCCGCTCCTGCCCCCCGCCGTGGCGGGGGCAGGATCTAATTGGTGAACTACGTAGGGTTCACCATCCTGTTCCGCCTTAGGCGGACTACGTGGTGCAGGGTTAGGTAACCTGATATAATTTCTTATTCGTCCCGTCCCGCCGGGCGGGATTCTTACCCTGATTCCCTGGTTTCTTTATTACCGGATTGGCTGCCTTCGCTTCCCAAAGATCCGTTCAGCGGAAACGATTTTATCTATCGCAAACAAGGTGATGGCTTTGTTTTATACAGCGTTGGTGAAAATTGTCTAGACGACGGCGGGAAAGCGGGTCATTTTAACGGTGATATTGTTTGGGAGTTGAATCGGTAATGATAAACATCTTTAACTTACCTGTTTTTTCTCCGGATTACTCGTTGCGCCGCTTCAACAATATCCATATCTTTTAAATGATATTTTTTCAACAATTCCTCCGGTTCGCCCGATTCGCCGAAAGTATCATGGACGGCCACCATCTCCATCGGGACAGGATAATTTTGTGTTACTACTTCGGCGACCGCGCTGCCTAACCCGCCGCACGCCTGATGCTCTTCCGCCGTTACGATTACGCCGGTTTCCTGCGCCGATTTAACAATCATTTCTTGGTCAATCGGCTTAATCGTATGCATATTAATCACCCGCGCTTGAACGCCTTCTTTTTCCAGAATCCGGGCGGCTTTTAAAGATTCGGAAACCATCAGCCCGCAGGCGATAATGGTTACATCGTTTCCCTCACGCATCAGGTTGGCTTTGCCGATTCTAAACGGGTCTGATTCTTTGGTAATAAGCGGAACCGGCGGCCGGCCCAGCCGTAGATAAACCGGCCCGTTTATCCCGGCCATCGCCCGGGTGGCTTTTTTAGTTTCAATCGCATCAGCCGGACATAAGACCGTTAAATTAGGTAACACGCGGGTAATGGCAATATCTTCCAGGCACTGGGCCGTCGCCCCGTCGGGTCCGACCGTCAAGCCGGTATGCGAACCGATTAATTTAACGTTCCGGTTATTATAACAAACCGAAATTCGGAGAACATCATAGGCCCGGTTGGTCAGAAACACGCCAAAGGAACAAACAAAGGGAATAAAACCTTCCATGCTTAAACCAACGGCTGTGCCTAACAGGTCCTGTTCGGCAATACCGAGGTTAAAAAACCGCGCCGGGAATTCTTTTTTAAAATATTCGGCCCGGGTGGAATCTTCCAGGTCGCCGGAAAGAACCACAATATTTTCATTCTTCCGGCCCAATTCCACCAGCGTTTCTCCGAATGACTCTCTGGTTGATTTCATTTCCATAATCACGAATTAACACCAATTAAATACGAATCAACACGAATTATCAGCCAATGATTACTGTTTATTTAATACCCCAATTCTTTCAACGCCTGGGCTAATTGTTCCTGATTCGGCGCCTTGCCGTGCCATTGGTTTTGCCCTTCCATAAACGAGACGCCTTTACCTTTAACCGTATGAGCAATAATTACGGTCGGCTTGGCCCGATGCAATCGGGGCTTGTTTTTTGTTTGTTCCGATTTTATCGGTGTTTGTGCAAATTCATCAAACACCCTGATTAACTCGGGAAAATTATGGCCGTCCACTTCCACGGCGTTCCAGCCGAAATCTTGCCATTTGGCCGCGAGCGGTTCTTCGTCTTTAATTTCGGCCACTGGTCCATTTTGCTGGACTTTATTATAATCAATAATGGCGCAGAGGTTATCCAGTTTATGAACTCCGGCCGTCATCGCGGCTTCCCAGACCTGTCCTTCCTGGATTTCGCCGTCGCCTAACAAACAATAAATTTTAAAATCAGATTGCCGCATTTTAGCCGCCCTTCTGGGCGAGCCTCGCCAAAGGCGGGCCGCCAGGGCTATTCCGTTAGCCACGGATAAACCCTGTCCTAACGAACCGGTGGATAATTCTACACCGGGGACAGCGGTATGGATATGACCCTGAAGCCGGCTGTTTAATTTACGAAAGGTTTTAAGTTCTTCTTTGGGGAAATAACCGCGATTAGTCAGCGTAACATAAACGGCCGAACAGGCGTGTCCTTTGGAAAGAATAAACCGGTCTCGCCCGGGCCAGGCGGGTTCGGCCGGGCGGTGTTTCATCTGATAATAATAAAGCGTGATAAGAATTTCCACGCAGGAGAGCGAGCCGCCCGGGTGACCGCTGCCGGCCCCGCTGATTATTTCTAATATTTCTTTCCGGAACTGCCGGGCTAATCCGCCTAAGTCGGATTGTAGTTTGGATATGTCAAGTTTATTTTTTGTCATAGAACGAATCATCTTTTGGCTGTCTGGACGTCTGACTTTTTTCTAAAAACAATACAACCGGCCGCGGCCGCGAGCGATGCCACCGCGACCCAGAATAACCAGAAACTTATTTTTATCAGCGGTAGATACATCGGATGCATTATGCCGTTAAGATGCCGTTCGCCGGTTTGGATCCACTGATGCTGGCAATCAGGGCGGCCGGTTTTTATCGTAATGGGAAGAGGGATATATAGGTAATGTTCCGGAAGAGCGGCGCCTTTAATTTGGTGGCTGGAAGCCTGGCATAAGGAACACTCAAAAACCGGTCCGCTGCCATAACCAAGTTTAAGCAACAGAATCGAAGCCGTGATTTGTAACACCACTACCAGCACCAGCGTCATAATCGCTACTTTAAGAAAAGGCCAGAATTTCTTCTGTTTAATGCCGGCAATTATCCAGGTAACCGCAAAAAAAACAAACCACATTCCAATCGGCGGACCCATGGTCAATACCAGGGCCGAGCCCCAATTGGCCCGGTCAATATCCTTGCTGGCAATGATTAAGACCGTTACAAAACAAAGCACATAGAGAGTGGACACAAATATCAGGATTCTTTCAATTGATGCTTTAATCTTCATAAAACCTCCTTACTGCTGATTACGCAGATTGAAACAGATTACACAGATTTAATCAGTATCCGCCCCGCCTAGGCGGGGACAAATTCGTCCTCCCCGGCCTCGCACCGCTCGGCGGGCCGGCGAATAATCAGGGGCTACTCGTTAAAGAGTTTTTTATTTTGTTTATTTCCTTAAGAATCGTTTGGTTCTCTATAACCGGCGCGCCTTTTTGGTCCGAATCAGCAATTTTATTGTCAAAAGACAAAAAGCCGATGGTTTTTATTTCCTGAAGATTTTCCTGAAGGAATTTTTCATCTTCGGTATTTCTGATTTTATTACCAATCGCCATAATGTTTTTAAGGCCGATTTGTTGGGCCAGTTTTTTTATCTGGTGCGCGGCCTGGATGCTGCGCCGGCCCGGTTCAACCACAATAATCATTACGTTCACCGCCTCGGCCGTGGCGCGGCCTAGATGTTCCACCCCGGCCTCCATATCCATTACCACATATTCATTCCGGTTTAGAATAATATGCCGGACCAGCGCCTTAACCAGCGTACTTTCCGGGCAGGCGCAACCTGACCCGCCCTGTTTAATCCCACCCATAACAATCAATTTAATCTGGCCGTGCCGGGCGGCAATTTTGTCCGGCAGGTCATCTACGGCCGGATTAAGTTTAAACAGCTGACCCATCGTGCCGGGCTGGGCGCCGGTGCGTTCTTCCACCAGTTCGTTCATCCGGCTTAAAGGGATTATTTTATCCGGTTCGGGAAAACCCAACGCGGCGGCCAAGCTGGCGACCGGGTCGGCATCAATCGCCAGAATTTTATTTCCATCTTGCGCCAGCGATTGAATCAACAGCGACGCAATTGTCGTTTTGCCCACCCCGCCTTTTCCGGTTATGGCTATCTTCATAGAAAGAGTTATTGTATTATGATCTTAAAACGATATCGGCTTGTCATTTTTATTAAGAAAGGCTACAAATACGTTTGACGTAGCTGAAGAAGAAACAGTTATTATTTTGGTGTTTTCTTTTTGTTCAGCCGTGATTTCATAGGTATTATCGGAAGATATTGCTGTAACAACGCAAGTTGCAGTATTTGCTAATAATGCGATATCCCATGGCTCATTCGGTTTGAGTTCTTTGGATAACAATTGATTAGAATTTAGCCAAATTGGATTTTTTTTACCATTAATTAGTCGTTCGCTTCCTCCTGGGTTGTAATTATATATATGAGCATCACTACCGTCTTCTTTCAGATTGAGAGCATACATTGGAACATCGGTCTGGGGAACAGATTTGAAATATTTTATATCGTTAGATCGTTGAAGAATTATCTGCTTAATCTTACGATTGTTAGACATTAATTCCTTTCCACCGATTTTTCCCATAGTGATGCTTCCTTCCGTTACCTGCAAATTAGGTTTTTTTATTTTCAGTCATGTTATAATCTATTTTTCTGCGCTGGGGGACTGTAATATTTGTTTTTAGCGGTGGAAACTAAAGATTTCCTCTACATTATTTTACTAATTCCGATGTAGCGGAGACCTTTAGGTCTCCATCTTTATCCACAAATTCAAATGTTATAAACCCCTAGTTGATACCGTTCAATTTTTTAGCCGCTTTAAGCGTATTCACCATTAACATTGCAATGGTCATCGGACCCACCCCGCCCGGGACCGGCGTAATGGCCTTGGCCTTGGCTTTCACCGACTCAAAATCCACATCACCGCAGAGTCCTTCAGGCAGACGATTAACCCCGACATCTATAACCACCGCGCCCGGTTTAACCATCTCCGCCGTGATAAATTTTGGTTTACCGATCGCGGCAATCAGGATGTCCGCCCGGCGAACCACCTCCGGTAAATTTCTGGTCCCGCTGTGGCAGATGGTAACCGTCGCATTTTCCGCCATCAGAAGCAACGCCACCGGCTTTCCGACAATATTGCTTCGCCCCACGACCACGGCCTCGGCGCCGCTCATCGGTGTTTTAGTCCGTTTTAATAATTCAATAATACCGTGCGGCGTGCAGGGTAGATACATTCCCTCGGCTTCAATCTCTTTCATATTTTTCTTGGAAAGTAATTTACCCATATTTAATAAATGAAAGCCGTCCACGTCTTTATCAGGCGAGATGGCCAGAAGTATCTTGTCTGCATTAAGATGAGGCGGTAAAGGCAGTTGACACAGAATCCCGTGTACTTTCGGGTCGTGATTAAGTTTGTTAACCAGATTAAGTAATTCCGTTTCGGTTGCTTGAATCGGTAATTTATGATGAAATGAAGCAATCCCCAATTGTTCGCAGGTTTTAGTTTTCTGCCCGATATAAACTTTAGAGGCCTCGTCTTCGCCGACCAGGATCGTCGCCAACCCGGGCGTCAGGCCCTGTGTTTTCAGCCGCGCCACTTCCTGTTGCACTTCATTTTTTATCTGTTTGGAAATATCCTTACCGCTGATTAATTCGGTCATAGCACGCCTCCTTTTACCATTGATTACACAGATTTAATCTGTGTAATCAATTCTTTAATCGGTGTAATCGGTGGTTAGATATTAAATCACTTATCAGCGCCAGCGTCAATTTTTTATTTTTTTTTAAAACCTGATTCCTTTCGTTACGTTTATATTAAGAGTCGATTCTATTTTGCAGGCACACCGAAAGATTTCGGATCGCTCCGATGCTACGATACGGAGCATCCCGTATTCCCGCCAAGGCGGGACATCGGGACGCCTGCTAAAAGCACGCCTTTTTATTTTTATTGCATAATTTCAAAAAAATGTTTATATATAGATAAAATTTTCTAAAAGAAAATTTTATCTTGGAGAATAACAATGACTTCAAAATTAGACAAATTGTGGCAACGCGGCCGGGAGTTTCTCGGCGTCAAATATCCGATCTTGTGCGGCGCGATGACCTGGGTTTCTGAATCTAATCTGGTGGCTACCGTTAGTAACGCCGGTGCTTTTGGCGTGTTGGCCGGCGGGAATACACCGCCGGAAGACTTGAGCCGGGAAATTGATTTAACTTTCCAGAAAACCCAAAAACCTTTTGCCGTAAATTTAATTACGATTGCTCCGAATTATCTGGTTCAGTTAGATTTGGTCTGTCGTAAAAAAGTACCTTTTATAATTTTTGCCGGAAGTATCCCGCGGAAAGAAGAAATTCAAACGGCGCGGGCGAGCGGGGCAAAAGTACTTTGTTTCGCCTCCACTGATTCCATTGCTGAACGAATGATTAAATACGGGGCCGATGCTTTGATTTTGGAAGGCAGCGAAGCCGGCGGGCATATCGGTCCGGTTTCTTTAATTGTTCTTCTGCAGGAAGTGCTTTTTAAATTCAGCCGCCATCTGCCGATTTTTACCGCCGGTGGAATTGCCACCGGAAAAATGATGGCGCATCTGCTCTTGATGGGCGCGGCGGGTATCCAGATGGGTACCCGTTTTGTTATGTCGCATGAAGCCCAAACTCATCCGGCTTTTAAAGAGGCTTTCCAAAGGGCTAAAGCGCGTGATGCGGAATCCACGCCGCAGTTTCATTCTTCCCTGCCGGTAGTTTCGGTCCGCGCCTTGCGTAACGAAGGAACTAAAAAATTCGGCGAACTGCAGTTAGAACTGGTAAAAAAATTAGAAGCCAAACAAATTTCCCAGCGGGATGCCCAGTATGAAGTAGAAAAATTTTGGGTCAGCGCCCTGCGCCGGGCCGTCCGGGACGGCGATATAAAATACGGTTCCTTAATGGCCGGGCAGAGCGTTGGACTGGTGAACGAAATCAAAAGTGTTAAGGAAATTATCAATGAGTTTATCACTGAGGCCGAAGCCGAAGTGGCCCGGTTAAGCCGGTAACCGGTTAGCAGTCATCAGTAATCAGTAACCTTATGAATTATCATAACTTAGCGGCTGTATTTGTCCCGATCTTCATCGTGATTATCTTATCCGGCTGCGCACTGTTCGGTGGTCAAAAAGACGTTTACACCGATTCCGTTCCTTATGATCAACCCGAAGAAAAAGTTTGGTCGGCCGTGCAGGAAGTCTTACGGGATTATACCATCCTGAAAGAAAACCGCCGGGAGGGATTATTAGAAACAATTTGGTTTGATGAAATAATCGGGGTGGGCCGATACGAAAGTTCCCGTAAAAAGCTTTACCTGGAAGTGGTTAAGCAATCCGTCTCATCGGCTGATAAATCCGGCCGGCCGGCTGGCGAAAAAAACGATGCTTACGTCGTAAAAATAATGGTTAAAGTCCAGCATAATAAAAATTTGCCCGCCCTGCCGGAACCGGAATCAATGCAATGGAAAGATGCCGGTTTTGATGAAACCATTCCCCAGATAATTCTATGGAAATTAGACCGGCGTTTATTGAAAAAATAGCCGCGGGATTATTGAAATAATGCTTTCTAACGAAATTTTAGCCCTTCATCATCAATCGGTTGTCGTGGACGGTCATGCCGATACTTTCGGTAAGTTGTTAAACACTCCGGTTGATTTTTTTAAACGCACTTTTAAAATACCGGCGAAATTTTTAAAACATCAGCCGCCGCATTCTGAAGGGGCCGGGGCTGAACCGCTTCATATTGATTATCCCCGCCTTAAACAGGGCGGCACCGATTTGCAGGTTGTCGCGATTTACACTCCGCCGGTTTATCATTCAGCTAAAGCCACCACTTTTGCCTTAAGAGTAATTGCCAAAATCCATCGGACCATTAACGAAAGTCGCGGTAAAATTATTCCCGTTCTTTCCAAGAATGACCTGAAGTTCATTCCCAATAAAAATTCTTTTGTCCGGGTCGGTACGAATTTTATTCGTGCTTCAAACCCGGTTGGTTTTCTATTAAGCATTGAAGGCGGCGCGCCGCTGGATAACCGGCTGGATTTTTTGGAGATATTTTACGCCCTGGGTATCCGCGCTTTAGGATTAACTCATAATCCTCATAACGAATTGGGGGACGGTATCGGCGTCTCCCGGCCGAAAGGTCTTACCGGATTCGGGAAAGATGTGGTTAAGAAATTAGACCGAATGGGAATGTTAATTGACGTAGCGCATTTAGCCGAACCAGGTTTTCGTGACGTAGCCAGATTGGCCGGCGGCCCGATTATTTCATCTCATACCGGCGTCCGGGCTTTGCGGAATATTCCGCGCAATCTTAATGACGCTCAAATTAAAGAAATCGTCCGCCGGCAGGGCGTGATGGGTATTTTTTACCTGCCTCAATATCTGGTAGATTTAAAAAATAAAAAAAGCGGGGCAGTCGGCGTAAAAAATGTGGTTGACCATATTCAATACATAGCCGATAAATTCGGAGTTGATTATGTCGGATTAGGGTCCGATTTTGACGGATATTCCGGCGTCACCGAAGGATTAGAAGATGTTTCAAAACTACCCAATTTAACAATGGAATTAACCCGCCGGGGGTTTACCCGCCCGGAAATCAAAAAAATCCTGGGCGAAAATTTCTTGCGGGTTTTTCGGACGATATTGCATTAATTGCAAGTTTTATAAGTTACGACTCCGATAAATCTGGGTCATAACTTATTTGTTCTTTTTGTTTGACATTTTTATTAATATTGTTAAACTATTAAGCGTTGAAAAAAGAGAGAGAAAATATTTCAGGAAAGGATAGGGAAAATGCCGTTAGTACAGGAACGAAAAAAAGGAATTATTGAAGACTATCGGGTTCATGAAAAGGACACCGGTTCACCGGAAGTGCAGGTTGCTTTATTAACCGAACGAATCAATCATTTAAGTGCACATCTGAAAACTCACCGGAAGGATTTTAATACCCGCCGGGGACTTCTGGTGCTGGTTGGCCACCGTTCCGCCCTCCTTAAATATCTGAAAAAATATGACCGACCCAGATATCAAAAACTGATTGAGCGGCTCGGTATCAGAAAATAATAATTTTTAAAATTATTATTAACAAGCCGTTTCGGTTTTTGAAATCAAATTTTTTAATTAGTAATCAATATCTAAAAAAGGAGTTGAAATGAGTTTACAAAAAGTAGAAACCAAGATTGGTTCTAAGATGTTTTCCATGGAAACAGGCCGGATGGCTAATTTAGCCCACGGAGCCGTGCTGGTTTCCTGCGGTGAATCCGTCGTGTTAACCGCCGCGGTAATGGGGCCCAGCCGGGTTAGCGAAAACGGTGGCGATGATTTCTTGCCGCTGACCGTCGATTATCGCGAAAAAACCTGCGCGGCCGGCAAAATCCCCGGCGGATTTTTCAAGCGAGAAGGCCGCCCCTCCACCAAAGAAATTTTAACCATGCGGATGACAGACCGCCCTTTAAGACCGCTTTTTCCCGAAGGGTTTACTAATGAAATCCAGATAATGTCACTGGTTCTCTCTGCAGAAAAAGAAAGCGACCCTGATATTTTAGCCATTAACGGCGCTTCAGCCGCCCTGGTTATTTCCGGTATTCCTTTTAACGGGCCCATCGGCGCCGTCCGGGTCGGACGCATCGCCGAAGAATTTGTGGTTAACCCTTCTCTGCCCGAATTGGAACAGAGTTCCCTGGAACTGATTGTCGCCGGAACAGAAGAATCAATTATTATGGTGGAAGGCGGCGCCCGGGAAGTCTCCGAAGAAATATTACTGGAAGCCATTTCTTTCGGGCATCAACAGATTAAACAAATTATCCTGATTCAAAAAGAACTTCGCGAAAAAGTCCAGCCCGTTCCCCGGCCGGTAGAATTGAAAACTTTAGACCGGTCGCTCCTGGAAAAAATCAGACCCCGGGTTTACCGGACATTAAAAGAAAAATTTTTAATCACGTCAAAACAGGAACGCCGCGAAGCGATCAAGGAAATCCAGAACCAGATTATCGGCCAGTGTTTGGAAGAATCAGCCGGTTGCGATAAAAATGCCCGCCCCGATAATATCGGGGACGGTCGTTCGCCCGCCGAAAAACAAACCGAACTGGCCGGGTCCATCAAAAAAGTTTTTAGCCAGTTAGAAAAAGAAGTGGCGCGCGAATTAATTCTTGAAGGCAAACGGATGGACGGCCGTAAGGCGACCGACATCCGGCCGATTACCTGCGAGGTCGGTATTTTACCGCGCACGCACGGTTCGGCCCTGTTTACCCGCGGGGAAACCCAAGCCCTGGTCCTGACCACCCTGGGTACCTCACGCGACGAACAGATTATTGACGGATTGATGGAAGAATATTCGAAAAAATTTATCTTACATTATAATTTCCCTCCGTTTAGCGTGGGAGAAACTAAACCGGTCCGCGGTCCGGGCCGGCGGGAAATCGGGCACGGCAACCTGGCCGAACGCGCCCTGGAATCAATGCTTCCCAAGGATGACGAGTTCCCTTACACCATCCGCGTGGTTTCGGATATCCTGCAATCAAACGGTTCTTCTTCGATGGCCACGATCTGCGGCGGGACATTAAGTTTGATGGATGCCGGCGTTCCGATTAAATCGCCGGTGGCCGGTATTGCCATGGGATTAATCAAAAAAGATAACCAGGTGGCAATTCTATCTGATATCCTGGGTGGTGAAGATAAATACGGCGATATGGATTTTAAAGTAGCCGGTACCGCTAAAGGCATTACCGCTTTGCAGATGGACATAAAAACCAGCGGGTTGACCATAGAAATTATGCAACAGGCCTTGGCCCAGGCAAAAACCGGCCGGTTGTTTATCCTGGAAAAAATGGCGCAGGTAATTTCTGCCCCGCGGACGGAAATCGCGCCGCACGCACCCAGGATCGTGAAACTTAAAATTAATCCTGATAAAATTGGTTTGATTATCGGACCCGGCGGAAAGAATATCAGAAAAATTGAAGCCGAGACCGGCGTTACGATTGAAATAGAAGACGACGGCACGGTAAATCTTTTTGCCACGGACCAGGCCTCTCTGGAACAGGCTAAATCAATCATTGAAACGCTGACGGCCAGGATAGAAACGGGCAAAGTTTATCAGGGCAAGGTTGTTTCCGTTAAAGATTTCGGCGCCTTCGTGGAACTGCCTAATAAAGACGAAGGATTGGTTCATATTTCTGAACTGGCGGACGGTTTTGTTAAAAACGTTGAAGATGTGGTCAGTCGCGGCGATCCGGTAACGGTCCGCGTGCTTTCGGTTGACTCGGACGGTAAAATCCGACTCACTATGAAACAATCCACGATCACAGCAGAAGATCTCCCGAAACTTGATAATGCAAGGCAAAGCTCAAGTCGTCCCGGTTCAAGATATACTTAAAACCTATTATAATCTTGAAATAATTCGGGAGGTTTTGATATGCCCCGGCTGGTGATTTCGCAGGGAATCGGCAAAGGCACGGTTTACGAAATAAATAGTGATGTTACCCTCGGCCGGGCTTCTTCCAACCGGATTCAACTCCTGGGCAAGCAAATCTCGCGTAACCATGCCCTGATTCTTAAAAAAGACAACCATTTCGTCGTTAAAGATTTAAAAAGTAAAAACGGTGTTTTTGTCAACGGCGAAAAAATTGCCGCTCCGCCTATCTTAAATAAAAACGATCAGATTGCCATTGGAAGCGTGTTGCTTATTTATGAACCGGATTTTGAAATTATCGGGCATCCTGATTCTAATTTATCGGGAAAAACCGATAATTCGACCGCCTCGGGGGGATTAATTATCCTGCAGGAAGAAGAATCAACGCCGACTTCGTTGATTTCCACGCCGGTGACTGAAGATACTTCGCTGGTAGAAGAAACAAATTTGATGGAGCCGGGTGGTTTAAAACCATCTAAAATCAGCCAGATTTCCAATTTACAGGAATTAGCCATTGTCGCCCGCCGTTTGAAATCTCTTTATCAGATTTCCAGCGTCATCAGCTCCACCCTTGACGAAGAAACGATGTTAAAACAATCTATGCCGGTTATCCTTGAGGTATTTAAATGCGGACGAGGTGCAATTATTTTTTCCGACCCGGCCGGCGCTAATCCCTACCCGGCTTGCAATTTAAACCAAAAGAATGAACCTTTTGATATTACCATTAGCCAAACGGTGCTTAACCGGGTTTTAAAAAATCGCCAGGCCGTTATTTCAGCCAATACGGAAATTGACCCGCGATTCCAATTAAGCCGGAGTATCCGGCTGGACCAGGTTAAGTCAGTACTCTGCGTTCCGTTAATTACCAAAAATAAACTGCTGGGCGCTATTTATCTGGATACCCAGGAAATAACCCGTTCCTTTGAGCAGGGAGACATTCGTTTGCTGGTTACCATCGGCCAGCAATTAGCTACCGCCGTTGAAAATGCCCGGCTGTACCGTCAGGTGGACGAAGAAGTAAAAATATTACGCCATAAAATTAAAAGCGAAGTTAATCTCGTTGGCGAGCACCGGTTGATGATAGAAATACTGGATAAAATCCGAAAAGTTTCCGCTACGGATACCACGATTCTTTTAATGGGCGAAACCGGGACCGGTAAAGAATTGATTGCTCATGCGATTCATTATGAAAGTCCCCGCCGGCACAAGTCGTTTGTTGCGGTCGATTGTTCGGCGATTCCGAGCGGCTTATTAGAAAGCGAACTTTTCGGTCACGAGAAAGGCGCCTTTACCGGTGCGGA
>ERZ1292633.2101-Hain-H41-02um-R1-2101-length-20691-cov-4_pt1 | contig 20691 bp, 19 predicted proteins | sample MGYA00564406_ERZ1292633 | MGnify/ENA primary metagenome ERZ1292633 (study PRJEB36523, sample SAMEA6512639) | groundwater metagenome | collected 2019-01-08 | study: AquaDiva: Metagenomics assemblies of 32 groundwater samples
AAAAGAACTGGCTGAAGCGATTAAGAATTGGGTGATTGCCGGCGCCGGGCTGGATGTGTATGAACAGGAACCGGTCGCGCCGGATAATCCGCTTTTAACTCTGGGTGAAAAAATATTACTGACGCCGCACCTGGGCGCTTCCTCCTTTGAAGGCCAGGGGCGGGTCGGGGATGCCGTCGCCGAAAAACTGATTGCTTACTTCCAGCAAAAATGACAGATTTCGGTTTAAATGTAACTCAACTCTTTAGTCCGTCCGCCTTAGGCGGAGCGGATGAGAAAATCAAAACTATCGCCAAAAGCGATCCGCCTATGGCGGAAAGTTTTGAGTTACAATAGAGAAGAAAAATTCAACCATTCGTGTGAATCAGTTAATATTCGTATTAATTCATGGTTAGAGGAGGCGCTAACTTATGACACAAATCTTTCCATTCAGGGGTGTTATTTATAATATAAAAAAAGTTAAAGACTTCAGCCGGGTCTTAACCCAACCCTATGATAAAATAGATGACCGGATGCAGAAGACATATTATGCTAAACATCTGAATAATCTAGTGCGGATCACTAAAGGCATGGAACAAGCGAATGATAATGAATTAAATAATAAATATACCCGCGCCGGTGAATTTTTTAGGCAATGGTTGAAAGAAAAAATTTTAGTCCAGGACGAAAAACCGGCTATTTATGTTTATTACCAGACCTATCAGGTCGATGGTTTTAGCAAAATCAGAAAAGGTTTTATTGCCCTGGGCAAACTGCTGGATTACGGTAAAAAAGGGGTGCACGCCCATGAGAGGACTTTGCTTAAACCAAAACAGGACCGTTTGAACCTGATGCGGAGCGTGGGTGGTTCCACCGGCCAGATTTTTATGCTTTATTCCGACCCGAAATTAGTTATTAACCGGCTGATGGATAAAACTATTTCCAGGAAAAAACCAGATGTCGCGGCTAAGGATGAATCTGGGGTAATCCACGAAGTTTGGCGTTTAACTCAACCGGCGGCGATTCAGCGGATTGCTAAAAGAATAGCCGGGCGCGATGTTTTTATCGCCGACGGGCACCATCGTTATGAAACCGCCTTAAATTACCGGAATGAAATGCGCCGGAAAAAAATAAAATGCATTGAACCGGAATCGTATCGCAACCGGATGATGACTTTTGTCAATATGGATGACGAGGGGCTGACCATCCTGCCCACTCATCGTCTAATTTTTGGATTGAAGAATTTTTCATTCGGAAAGTTTTTGAAAAAACTGGCGCCCTATTTCAGAACGGATGTTTTTTATTTTCATAACGGGCGAAGTGAAGAAAAGACCAGAGAAATCCTGCTGGCTAATTTACGAAAATATAGTGATCGAGCGCCTACTTTTGCCCTGATGGGCCGGGGGCTTAAAAAATATTTCCTTTTAACCCTGCGCAATGAGAAGATGATGAATAAAATCATCACCGAAAGACATTCGGCTGATTGGAAACGTCTTGATGTTACCATTTTACATTCCTTAATCCTGGACCACCTGCTGGGTATTACCAGAGAGAAATTGGAACAGGAGAGTAATGTTCGTTATACTCGTTATGTGGCTGAGGCGGTGGAAGCGGTGCGGGCCCCGACAAAATCGGGACTGGCCCCGATAAAATCGGGGCTGGCCGGAAAATTCCAGATGGCCTTTCTGCTTAACCCGACTAAGATTCAGGAAGTCAAAAAAGTGGCGGCCGGCGGAGAAAGAATGCCTCAGAAATCAACCGATTTTTATCCGAAATTGTTAAGCGGAATCGTTATCAGTAAAATAAATTTTTAGAGGAGTATCTGCCATGCATAAAAAACTATTTATTCCCGGGCCGGTTGAAGTTTATCCCGATATTTTAAAGGCAATGGGGACGCCGATGATTGGTCACCGGACCAAGGATTATACGGACCTGCATAAACGCGTTAAAGAAAAACTGCAGAAATTTCTCTATACGCAAAATAAAATATTTTTATCAACTTCTTCCGGAACCGGCGTGATGGAGGCCTGCGTTCGTAACTGCAGTAATAAAGCCATCGCCAGTTTCCCCTGCGGCGAATTTGGTGAACGCTGGTATCAGATTGCCCTGGCGAACGGCAAAAAAGCCGATGCCTTTCCGGTGGAATTAGGTAAAGCCATTAAACCTGAGATGGTTGACCGGGTTTTAGCCACCGGGAAATACGATGCTGTTTTGATTACTCATAATGAAACCAGTGTCGGGGTGATGAACCCGCTGGCGGAAATCGCCGTCGTGCTTAAGAAATATCCAGAGATTGTTTTTCTGGTTGACGCGGTGAGCGCCATGGCCGGGGTCAAGATTGAGGTGGATCAATGGGGGATTGATGTTTGTCTGGCCAGCACGCAGAAGGGTTTTGCCTGGCCGCCCGGTTTTGCCGTATTTTCCGTCAGTCCTAAGGCGCTGGCCCGCGCCAGACAGGTGCCCAACCGCGGCTATTATTTTGACTTCGTAGAGTTTGAAAAATTTGACGAAAAAAACCAGACGCCCACTACTCCCTCGGTATCCCATATTTTTGCGCTTGATGCCCAACTGGATAAATTTTTTAAAGAAGGGCTGGATAACCGTTTTGCCCGGCATCTAAAAATGGCTGAAATCTGCCGGAAATGGGCAAAAGATAACGGGTTTACCCTGTTCCCGGAACCGGGCTACGAATCTATTACGATGACTACGGTTAATAACATCCGGAATATTGATATTACCAAACTTAATGACGAATTGGCTAAAAAAGGATTTATCATCTCGGCCGGATACGGCAAACTTAAAGATACAACTTTCCGGATTGCCCATATGGGTGATACTACCCCGGATGAACTCAAGGAACTGCTGGTTACGATAGAAAGTATTCTGCATGCTAACGCGTGAACAATTAGAACAACAGGAACAAAAAATATTAGCGCCTTATGCGATGAAGAGTCGTGATTCGCTGGGGCGTCAATATCCGGAGCCGGAGCATTTTTACCGGATGGTTTTTCAACGGGACCGCGACCGGATTATTCATTCTACGGCTTTCCGCCGGCTGGAATATAAAACCCAAGTTTTTGTTAACCATGAAGGTGACCATTACCGCACCCGGTTAACCCACACGATTGAGGTAACGCAGATTGCCCGGACGATTGCCCGGGCCTTGAATTTAAATGAAGATTTAACCGAGGCGGTGGCCCTGGCGCACGATCTCGGTCATACGCCGTTCGGGCATTCCGGAGAAGAGACCTTGCGGCAACTGATGAAAAATCACGGCGGCTTTGAACATAATCAGCATGGTTTGCGCGTAGTCGATTTGCTGGAACACCGTTATCCTGATTTTCCCGGCTTGAATTTATCGTGGGAATTGCGCGAGTCAATGATTAAACATCATACGGCCTACGACCGTCCGGTGGTCCCGGCCGGTTTTCGTCCTGAATGGCAGCATCTTTTGGAAGCCCAGGTGGTTGATGCGGCTGATTCCATTGCTTATGACAATCATGACCTGGATGACGGCCTGCGTTCACACCTGATTGACGAGGCCGACATTAAAAAAATAGAATTATGGCGTCTGGCTGAAGATAATTTGAAAAAAGAAGGAAGTATTGATGATCGGACAATTTTTCGTTCGCAGGTGATTATTGCTTTGATAAATCTGGAAGTAACGGATTTGATTAACCAGACCTTGAAAATGCTTGAAAAATATAATATCAAAACCGTCCAGGAGGTTCGGCAGTCGTCCGGGGTGGTCGTTACTTTTTCACCGGAAATGGCGGTTAAGAAAAAAGAGTTACAATTATTTCTACTGGAAAAATTTTACCGGCATCACAAGGTGGTCCGGATGGCCAAAAGAGCCGGGCGTTTTGTGGAGGAACTTTTTAACGCCTATCTGGAAGACCAATCGCAACTGCCGCCCCGTCATCAAAAATGGGCGGAACAGGTTGGGTTGCACCAGGCGGTCTGTGATTATATCGCCGGAATGACCGACCGCTATGCCCAGGAAGAATATAAAAAATTATTTTATCCGTTTGAACGGATGTAACGTTATGATGATATTACGATTACACAGATTATGATACGTAACAAGAGTGGTCGGATAAAACGATTTATGCTTTAATCTGTGTAATCTAACTTAAATCTGCGTAATCATTAATAGAGGAGATGTTATTATATGTTACATATTTTCAGGGTTATTTTTGTTATTATCAGCGGAGTGATCGGCTGGTATATTGAACAACTTTTTACCTACGATCAAACCGGTTATTATGGATTGGTGAGCGGATTATTAGTGGCCTTATTTTTTATTTTGATTGAAATCGGTTTTGCCCGGAGATTTATCGGGGCCATTTCCGTTACGATGTTCGGATTGGTTTTCGGTTTTGTGCTTTCTTATTTATTCCTGGGCGCCCTGATGTTATTACCCTGGGCCAAAGAGGCAAATCCGGAATTAAGAGATTGGCTGCAGTTTGCCGTCACCTTCCTGTTCTGTTTTATTTCCATTATTGCTATTGTTAGAAGCAAGGATGACTTCAAATTTGTGATTCCTTTTGTGGAACTTGCTAAAGGGAAAAAAAGCGGGCGCCCGTTGATTATTGATACCAGTGTGATTATTGACGGCCGGATTGCTGATATCTGCGAGACGCTTATTATTGATACGCCGATTATTTTGCCGCGTTTTGTTCTTCTGGAACTGCAAAAAGTGGCTGATTCGTCCGATAAACTAAAACGGGTCCGCGGACGCTATGGATTGGATATCCTCCAGCGGTTGCAAAAAAATAGCAATCTGGATATTCAAATTTCTGAAGCATCTTTTTCTTACCTGGAAGGGGTGGACAGTAAATTAATCAAACTGGCCCAGAGTCTTAATGGTCGTTTGATGACCAATGATTTTAATCTGAATAAACTGGCCCAGGTTGAAAATATTTCCGTGGTAAATATTAACGAACTGGCTAACGCCTTAAAACCGGTTTTTATGCCGGGCGAGGCGCTGGAGATTAAAATTATCCGGGCCGGCGAAGAACCGCATCAGGGAATCGGGTATCTGGACGATGGGACGATGGTTGTGGTGGAGGGGGGCCAATCTAAAATCGGCCAGCGGATTAATGTGATGGTTACCAGCGTAATTCAGACCAATGCCGGTAAAATGATTTTCGGTTCGTTGAAACCTTATGGTTAACCAGGCATGATATCTTCCAGTATTTCCAACAACTCTTTGATTGAATAAGGCTTCTGGATAAATCCGTTGACCCCGATCTGGTTTATTTCCTGGTTCATTTCGCCGCTTTGGTAACCTGAAGAAATGATGACTTTGATATCCGGATTGATTTCCTTTAACGCCTTAATCGTTTTACGCCCATCCCAGCCCGGCATAATTAAATCCAGTAAGACTAATTTAATTTCATTTTTCCGTTGTTGATAGAGCTCAACTGCTTCCTGGCCGCCGCAGGCAATAATTACCCGATAACCAAGCCGTTCCAGCATTGATTTCCCGATTTCCCTGATCGGTTCTTCGTCATCAACTAACAGGATTACTTCATGTTTTTTCGGTAAGATTACTTTTTTATCTTTCTGTCCGTCGGTTTGTTCAATGGTTTTTTCTCCGGCCGCGGGCAGGTATACCTCAAAGCAGGCGCCTTTATTTTTTTCACTGCGGACTTTTATAAATCCGTGGTGGTTTTTAACGATTCCGTAGGACACTGATAAACCTAATCCTACCCCCTGGACTCTTTCTCCTAATTTAGTCGTAAAAAACGGCTCAAAAATATGTTTTGAGGTTTCTTCGTCCATTCCTATTCCTGTATCCGTTACGGAAAGCACCACAAATTTATCCGTTGAATCTGTCCGCCGAAGAGGCGGAATAGTTTCGGGATAAAGGCGTCGTTCTTCCGGAGAAATTATCTTATTCTCTGTTTTTATCGACAACGTTCCTCCGCCGATCGGCAACATTGATTCTTTCGCATTAATACAAATATTCAGGATGACCTGATAAATCTGGGAAGAATCGGCTTCAACCGTCCATAAATCAGGTTCCAGATCTGTGGTAATGGTAACCATTTTTTCAATGGTGCGTTCGATTAAGCCGACTATTTCCTGAACAATACTGTTTACAGTGACGGTGGTTTTGAATAATTGGTGAGGTTGAGCAAAAGTTTTTAATTTTTTGGTCAATTCCGCTCCCCGCAGTGCCGAGGTTTCAATGGCGTAGATAAATTTATATTGTTTGCTTTCCGGGGGGAAATCAAGTTTAAGCAGTTCGGCGTTTCCTCTGATGGCGAAAAGGATATTATTAAAATCATGGGTGATTCCGCCGCTCAAGGTTCCCAGCGCCGCCATCTTACTGGCTTCCAGGAGTTTTTGATGGGTTTCCTGCAGTTCTCTGGTTTTTTCCTGAACTTTTATTTCTAAAGAGCCGCGTGCTTCCTCCAGTTGGGTGGTCTGCTCCTTAATATGCTCAATCATCAGGTTAAAAGAGCCGGCCAGGGAACTAATTTCATCGCCTGTTTTAATCTCAGCCCGGCTGTTTAAATCGCCGGACGAAACTTTATTGGTGACGGTGACTAATTCCTGGATCGGCCCGGTGATTTTTCCGGCCAGAAAGAAAGATAAACTAATTCCCGCGGTAATAAGCGCTAAAGTAATGGCGATTGCCCACCATAAAATCCGGTTCATCCGGAGATTAATATTTTGCAGACTCATCCCGACCCGGACCGCACCTAATTTGGTTAGGCCGCTTTCAGGTCCGTCTGCCGACGAGGCCGGTTGACCCGGTTCGGGCAGCGGTTTTCCCATAGCCGTTAGTCCGATATCATAAAAACTCCCGCCTTTGACCGAATAAAAACTTACCGCCGGTTGGGCCGACCTTAACGCTTTTTGAGACAGTTCATCGCTATAAACTTCCTGAACCTCAGCCCGGTCGGTCTGAGCCAGGACTTCACCGGATGGGGTTAAAATAACGACATAACTTACATCCGGGGCCTGGGCTAAACTCTGGACCAACGGGTCAAGGGTTTTAAAGATATTGCGATTGGCAATACTTTCCTCGGAAATCGTCTCTAAATAGCGCGCCAGGACGATTCCCCGTTCTTTTAATTCGCTTTGCAGTAATTCGTTAGATTGCTTAAGAAAGAAATAAGTTAGAGCGCCGCTGACAATAATAATTAACGAAATAATTAAAACAAGGAATTTAGTTTTTATGCTTGAAAAAATCATAGATTTCATTTTTTTTCTTCTTCCGCAATCTTTTTTTCCTCTTTTGCTTTTTTTGTCTTTTGGGTCGGTTTAAAATTGGGGAAAACCGACAGGCATTTTTTTTCGATCGCCCCGGTATATTTAACAAACAGTTCTAAATCGGGCGGAGAAGGTTGAGTGTTAGTGTAAGGTGATTCTGCCCCTAAAGCAAGGTAAGCATTCCGGAATAATTTTTTAATTTCTCCGTCGATCATCACGCCCTTTTCTTCTTTATCATTATCAGGTCCGCTTGCGGCGGACACGATTTTTTCCGCTACCTCCGGTGAAAGAAAAAGATAGTCGCGGTAAGCCAGGCTTAAGAGAACTTTCAGCGTCGCCGGAGGTTCTGACCGGCTGTTCAGGATTGTTTCAAAAATATTTTTCATATCATAAAAGATTATTTTAAGTAAAACCGGCTTAATATTTTTTTTGTTTTTATTCGCAACGGCTTCGATCCAATCCGGTTTCAGGTCGGTTTTAAAAGTGGCGGAGATAGTCTCTAAGATGGGCTCAAGATATATCTGGATTTTATCAAGCCCCGATTCTGTCGGGGCCGGTGGCTCATCATCTTTTTTATCAAGAATAGCCAGGGTGGTTTCAAATACCTTATCCGGCTGGATCTTTCCCGAATAGAAATTCGGGACAGGTAAAGCTAAATAATAATTCCCGGCCCGTAGAATATCGGGGCGGGTTATAAATAATAACGAGACGGTTATAAGATAAATTAAAACTTTTTTTATCATCTTAAGCCGATGTTAATATATTTCGAAAATTGTATCTCGGCTTAAGCGGGTTTTAGCCTGACGTCGGATTCCCGCCCGCTTAAAGACCGTTTTTATTCCAACATCTTTATTACGCTACGATTAAAAGGCAAAGGTTACCCCGATAACCCAAGCATTATTTCTGATGGAATCATCGTGTTTTTCAGTTATCCAGTTATGTTCCAGTCTGAAGATAAAAGATTCCGAGATGTCAAATTTAAGACCCAGCGTTAATTCACGTTGGTCCTGGTTATTAGCGACCTCGTCATTCGGATCAATTTCCTGATAACGCATCAGTGGGGTTAACCAGTGGATTTCTTCATGGAAACCTGGCACCGGAATTATAAAGCCGCCTTCCAGGTACCAGGCCTGGCGTTTCCAATGACCCTGGACATCTTCAATCTGGGTTTGTGTATAACCGCATTCCATTTCCAATCTGTCTAAAGGTGAGACCATTGGCAATTCGCCCGAAAGCGAGAAAAATGGTTTACTCTTTTTTTGCAGGTGCACCCCGAATAAATCAAGATTGAATTTGCTTTTATCGTCATATTTGCCGGGGCTATAAGAAACACCCGTGTTCCAGTCCCTTCCAAAATAGTAATTTAATCTTGAGGTTAACCTTTTATTGCTGTTATTATCCTCGGATTCGGCGTGCAGATGTCCGGTCCAGGTATTAGTTGCGACGCCATTGGTTAAAGCAATATCATAAGTAAGGCGGTTATTATTAAACGGCAGTGTCCCGTCTATTTTAAATCCCATTTCATGCCAGCCGGTCGGGATAATACGTTCTAATGCCCAGGACCGGTAATTTAAAAGCCGTAACGGGCAATAATAATTGTGGTCCTGTGTTCCAAAAGGGAGCAGAAATAAACCAAAATTGACGTTGAGTGCCTGGTTAAATTTCCATCGGCCAAAGGTCTGGAGCCAGCCGATATTTTGTTCTTCTTCTTCAGTATATACTTCCAGGGTCAACCGGCCATTGGCACCTAACTTAGAACTAATGCCCAGAACGGCGTGTTCCGCTTCATAATTGGCCGGTTCGCCCTGTTCAAAATGGGCGTCAAAATGAAAAAAACCGTGTATTTCCGGAAATGACTGCGGCAGTCCGTAATCAGGTTTCTCCGGTAGTTCGGTCTGAGTGGTTGAATCTTTCTGATGGTCGGGAGGTTCTGAAGTTTGTTGGGCGCTGATGATCTTAAGGGCGCTTAGAGAAAATAATAGACCAACGGCAATTACTTTGGAACATTTTTTAAAGTGCATAAAGGTGTTCTCCTTCAATGAGTAGATAATCCCGCCTTTTCTAGTGAAAGGGGGGCTTGAAAGAATTTTCAATTTAATGTTTCACTTGAAACCCTTTGTAGTCGCTGGGTTTGTCTCCGCCATTTAAGAGGCGACCGGGATCGCCGCTACATCATCAGGATGGTTTTAAATGAGTCAAATTTGATGACATATTTTACTAAAATTTGCCAGGAATGTAAAAGAAAAGATTTTTTTTGGTTAATGACACGACTTGCCCCGCCACCGGCGGGGCGAATGGCTAAACCAGAGGATTTCAACAGAGCATTATTCCGCATTATTCATACGACGATTCCCGCCAAAGGCGCCCGCCCGCCTCAGGAGGGGGTCTGCCTCTGGCATGAAAAATGATGACACTCTCGCAATAAATTGCGTTGTCTACCGGATAAGATTATTTCTGTTCCGCCTTAGGCGGAGTGGTAGACAACGACCTCGCCTTGGCGGAGTCGTTGATCTGAATTTATGAATAATACTGGTTAGATGTTCTTAGTCGGAGTGATGCGCTGATTGGGGAAAATTTTATCCAGATTCTTTTTTTCTTCGGCGGAAATGACCTTGAACATCTTGTCAAATTTGCTTATTTTTTCTCGTTTAACGATTTCCCGAAAGGTTAATTTAATAAAACGGGCGCCCCATTCGGAAATAGTTGATTCAATCGGATAAAGTCTGATCAGGGGGACCAGGGCTCTTCGGTCGCCGACTTTGGCCAGCGTTTCTATAATATCCACCGGCACCCGTTTAGTCCCGTCGCCCAGCAGGATTAAAAGGTCATCCAGTCCATCCGGTGCTTCCATTTCACCCAGGAGGTCGTGAATCTTGAACCGGGCCGTCTGGTAAAGTTCATATTTCTTCTTTCCGCCTGAGGCGGACTGGTCACGATTTAAAACTTCATTTGCGGAGTGACAACGAAGTCCCGCCCCAAGCGGGGAAGTCCCGTTCTTCTCCTTATTCGTTTCCGGCAGGCCTGTTTTCTGTTCAATGGCTCTAAGGTTCTGATTTATTTTATTAATCTGTTGGGCCAGCCAGCCGGCCGAACTTTTATCACGCAACCGGATGAGCGTTTCAACGATATTTTCCATTAATGAAATATCAAGCGTTGTTTTAAAATCTTCTATCCGGTAAAGCGCATTCAGGAGTGCGGGGATTGATTTTTTTCCGATTTCCTCCAGGGCGTAAGTAATTTGGAATAAGCCGGTGGAATCGGTCGGGTCTTTTTTGAGCATTTCCACTAACCGGACCGCGGCGGCCTGGCCTAATTTACTTAACTGGTTAATCGCCGAAACCCGGACCTGGAAATCCTGGTTGAAAAGGTCTTTTAATAATTTTTCTATTTCTTCGGCCGGGGCCGGTTCCGGAAGTTTTTCTTCTATTTTTTCCCAGAGGTTTAGATTAGCGTGTCCCGACTCTTTTTCCTCGACGGATGAAGATTTATTTAATTCAACGCGTGCTGGCTGCGCCATATTTTTCGCCTTAGATAAACTCCGGCGCTAAATCACCTGTAGTGATTCAAATCGGTTCATTATAATATTACCAGAAAATTTTGATTTGTTAACAAAAAAAATTATTTTTCCAGTAAAAATTTTTCCGCATCAACTTCATCGCGATAGAGTTGCTGCAGGGCGATTTTGATTTTTTGGGCGGTATCGTCTGTCCCGCGATCGCGGGGCAGGTTAATGGTCCGTAGTCCGGCTAAAGTGGACCGTAATAATTGCGCGGCCAGACGGAATGTTCGGATTAAATCGCCCCCCGAAGCGCTGGTGTATTGGCTTAAGGTTCCGAATCCGGCGCCGGTTACCCACGCGTACGTGGTTCCCGATAGTTTAAAATCAAGCGGTTTAATCCGGTTAAAAATACCCATTTTTTGTTCCAGGATAAGCAGGTTATTAATAATCCGGGCGGCATTTGTTTTAAAACGAGTCAGTCCGCCTGAAACTGATTCAAGTCTTCGGTACCAATCAGATTTCTTGGATTCAAAAACAATAGATACGGCTAAAAGACTAAGTCCTTCAGGGGTGAGCGACGGAATGATTTGATTAAAAAATAATTCCGTCACCTCCAGTTCATAGCCATAAATTTTTTGGGCAAACCTGCCTTTTTCCGTTAGATGGTTATTTTCCAAATAGCCGAGTTTTTTCAGCAAGGTCAATTTACGGTTAACCTGTTCGACGACCTGTGAATAACTTGTTCCGAATTCATTTCGGGAAGATGGGGAGCCGGTAATTTCCGTCCGGCGCTTTTTTCTTTTAGGTCGCAGGTTTTGAAAATTGCTAAAACTTTTAGCGCAGATCTGGTAGATTCTATCTTTTAATTCGTGGTAAAGATTTAAGATACAGGCATAAGAAAGGTTAAACTGGCTGTTAACTTTTTCTATTTCACCGGTCATAATTCGTTCGATCATTCGGTAATTGAAGCAGGGCATTAGGAGGTTGCTGTAGACGTGTCCGACTTGGTCAATTCCGCGCCGGCCGGCCCGGCCGGACATCTGCTGATACTCGCGGGTTTTTAGGTAAGTCTCGCGGACTCCGTCAAACCTTCTTAACGTATCAAAAATGACCGACCGCGCCGGCATATTGATCCCAAGCGCAAATGTCTCGGTCGCGAAAAGCAGTTTAATTAACCCGGAAGTGAATAATTGTTCTGCAATTTCTTTGAGGTCCGGCCTCATACCGGCGTGATGAAAAGCAATCCCGCGTGAGGCGATCCTTTTTAAAAAACCAACTGTCCGGTCAGCCTCATCGATATGATGTTGTTCTAAAAGTTGTTGGAATAAACCCATGATTTTATGGCGTTCTGGTTCGGTTAATAAATTACGCGAAGTATTTTCTTCGGCCCGTTTTTCGCATTCACGCCGGTTAAAAACAAAATACAGGCAGGGCAATTGGTTGGCTTGCTGGATATGATCAATCAGCGTGCTTTTCCACCCCGCCTTACCCCGCCTTGGCGGGGCGAGGTTGGGACGGCCGGACCTATCCTGAATTTCCGTTCGGGAAATGCATAACCTGTCTGTTTTTCGCCAATCGCCCGGGTGGCCTGTCTGTTTAGACTGGATAATTTTTGCCAGGTCTTTAAGATTACCGATGCCGTAATGCTGCATAAATAATAGATGTTTCAAAGGAACCGGACGCTCGGTTTCTTCGATGACCACCAGTTCGTTTTTGCGGATATGTTTTATCCAGCGGGCCAGTTGGTCTAAATTAAGAATCGTGGCGCTTAAGGCAATGATTTTGATATGGGGCGGCGCGAAAATGAGGCTTTCCTCCCAGACGGTGCCTCTGTCTTCATCATCCAGAAAATGGATTTCGTCAAAAATGACGTATTCAATTGAATCAAGGCGGCGGGAATCATCAAAGATGGTATTACGGAATATTTCGGTCGTCATAATCAGGGCCGGGGCATCCGGATTGATGGATACATCGCCGGTGACAATTCCGATTTTATCTCCGTAAGTCCGGCGAAAGTCACGGAATTTTTGGTTGCTTAATGCTTTAATGGGTGCGGTATAGATGATCCCCTTGTTTTCCCTGATGCATTTTTCCAGGGCGTATTCGGCCACGAGTGTTTTCCCGGAGCCGGTCGGCGCCGAGACCAGCACGGAGTTGTTTTCTTCAATGGCTTTAATCGCCTGTTCCTGAAAAAGGTCTAATTGTAATCCGCGGTATTCCATCTTTGCCGTTACGATTAAATTTTATTATTAATGTTTCAGCCAAAGAACTGATTCGTCCTCTGGCGTCAGCCGGAGGACTGATCCGCCTCTGGCGGAAAAAAAGGTAATGCCGATTTACATTTTACTACACTACAAAATATATTGCATCGGCATGGGTCTATTCTTTTTTTTCTTCTACCGCTTCGGCCGGTGGGGTTTCTTCGGGCGGCTGAGGCCGGGTTGTTTCTGGTGAGACCTGGGGTGGGCTGGCCGTTTTTTCTTTTTCTTTTTTGGCTTCTTCTTCCTGTCGTTCTTCCAGGGCCTTTTGCCAGTCTTTAAAGTTATTAATAAATTCTTCTTCTAAAGGAGCCGGCGAGACTCCTCTCTGGATGAACTGGAGTGATAATTGTTCATATTTTTCTTTATTCCATTGCTCCCCGGGCGGAAACTTTTCCAGCCAGGCCCGGCGTTTTTTTTTTGGCTTCGGAATCCAGCGCCCCTTTCCAGCGGGCATAATTTTCCAGGAATTCTGTTTCCAGAGGGGTGAATTTCCAGGCGTCTTTCTGCGTTAATTCCTGATATTTCTTTTCGCCCCAACCGGATTCCGGCGGGAAGCGTTTTAACAGCGCAGTGTCATCAATCTCTGTTTTAGCCGGTGATTTTTCCGGTTCGCTACGCGGACCTGACGGTTCGGATGCTTCAGTAGACGTAATTTCCGTTTCCTTGATTGCTCTCAATCTTTCCAACTCCGCCTGTTTCCAGTATTCTTTCATCTGCTGTTCTTTTTCATCAAGGATTTTTCTTTTCCGGTCTTCGTCAAACGATTCAAGAACTTCGATCGCAGTAATTTCTGTTCTGACCACGCCGATGGTGCCTTTAGCCAGTGTGTCCTCATAAGAAATATCCAGGATAAGCTGCTCGGGCCGGATGGCTTTAACTTCTCCGGTTAAAAAATTCCCGTTTTTTAGGGTAATCTTGAGGCGCGTTTTTTTAGCCACACCTGAAAAAATATCATTCGTTTTGGCTGGATTATCATCAGCCAAAACGGTAAAACCAAGATTTCCTCTTACCAAGAGGCATAAAAAAATAAACAGTGGAATAAAATAAAATTTTCTCATCATTTTAATATACCACAAAATTATAAAAAGTCAAATCTAAAAAGGAATTCTTGACATTATTCCAAAAAATATTATAGTGTTTTCTTATGGATTATTTTAAATATAAAAAAAATCAATTGTTTTGCGAGGGCGTTCCGGTTGAGCGGATCGCCCGGCGGGTCGGTTCGCCGGTGTATATTTACAGTGCCCAAACTATCCTGACGCACTGGCGGCGATTGAAAGCCGCGTTTCAACCGGCCCGTCTGTCGGCGAGGCAAGCCGACCAACCGCTGATTGGTTATTCCCTTAAAGCCAATTCCAATTTAGCCGTTTGTAACTTGCTCCAGAGGGCCGGCTCCGGTTTTGAAGTGGTTTCCGGCGGCGAACTATACCGGCTTTTGAAAATAGGGGTCCCCGGCGAAAAAATTATTTTCGGCGGTATTGCTAAAACAGAATCGGAAATCAAACTCGGTTTAAAATCCGGCGTTTTAATTTTTAACGTGGAAACTAAAGATGAAATCTTACTGATTAACCGGGTGGCGGGCCGGCTGAAAAAAATCGCGCCGGTGGCCATCCGGTTAAACCCGGAAGTTACACCGGCTACACATCTTTATCTGATCACGGGCCAGAAGGGCAATAAATTCGGATTTTATTTGAATGATGCCGAGAAATTAATGCGTGAAATAAACAGTTTGCCATCGATCCGGTTAGTCGGATTACATATGCATATCGGTTCGCAGATTACGCGGGTTGCTCCGTACCGGAATGCCTTAAAGCGGGTAGTTTTGTTTATAGAAAAATGCCGGGGGCTCGGTCATCGGATTGAATGGCTGGATATCGGCGGCGGGTTTGGCATTCATTACCGTGGTGATGAAGCCAGACCGGCCCGTGATTTCGCCCGGGTTTTATTACCGTGGATAAAAAAAACCGGTTGCCGGTTGATAGTGGAACCGGGTCGTTTTATCGTCGGCAATGCCGGTATCCTGGTGACTAAAGTCCTGTCCGTTAAAAAATCAGGCCGTAAAAATTTTGTTATCTGCGATGCGGGGATGAACGTTTTGATTCGGCCGACCTTATACGGAGCCCATCATAAAATTAGTCCCATTAAGCGGCGGTCTGACCGGCCGTCAATCGTGGCTGATATCGTTGGTCCGATTTGCGAAAGTGGTGATTTTTTTGCTAAAAAGAGGCGGATTCAGTCGGTTCAGCCCGGCGAGTATTTGTCCGTTTTCAGTGCCGGGGCATACGGGTTCACGATGAGTTCCAATTATAATTCACGACCCCGGCCGGCTGAAGTGCTGGTTGACGGAAGCCGGTACCAGGTTGTCCGTCAGGCCGAAACTTATCACGACCTGGTTCGGCTGGAACGTTATCATTAATAGTTACTGGAACTTTCTAACGGGGTTAATATTTTATTCGTGAATATTTGTTTTTTAATTTGTGGTAATTAGTGTATGCTGGTAATGAAATTTGGCGGGAGTTCGTTACGCAACCACGCCCGCATCAAACAGGTTGCTAAAATTATTAAAAGCCGGCTGGACCGAAAACCGGTGGTGGTGGTTTCGGCCCACGGAGATGTAACCGACTGGTTGATTAAATCTGCTAAAAATGCTCGATCCGGTCAGGTGGAGATAAAAAAAATCATTCATTTTCACCGCCGTCTGGCCAAGTCGCTTGGTCTATCCGCTGAACCGTTAACTTATCTTTTTACTGCACTGGAAAAACTCTTTGAACCGGTTCGGCTATCTCATGAATTAACTCCGCAGCTGCAGGATGAAATAATTTCTTATGGAGAACGATTAAGTTGCCGGATTGTCGCCGGTTATTTACGTCAGCAGGGGATTCCCGCCCGGGCCGTTGATGCGCCTGAGATTGGGTTGCTGACCGATTCTAATTTCGGCAGTGCCGTACCTTTACCGGGGATAGAAAAAAAAATAGCGGTTCGGTTAAAAAAAATATCACGGTCTTACTGCGTTTTGTCGGTAATTACCGGGTTTATCGGACAGGATCTTAGAGGACATCTTACCACGCTGGGGCGCAACGGTAGTGATTACACCGCCGCGATTATCGGTTCGGCTATCGGCGCCAAAGAAATTCAACTCTGGAGTGACGTGGACGGGGTGATGACCGCTAATCCGAAAATCGTGCCTGAGGCGGAATTGATTAACCGGATGAGTTTTAACGAAGCCGGCGAACTGGCTTATTACGGCGGACGGTTTCATCCGTCCACTTTGCTGCCGGCGATTAAAAAAAATATACCGGTCCGGATTTTGAATATCCTTACGCCAAATACCGCCGGGACTTGTATCCTGAAAAAATGCAGCGTCTCCGGTCATATTAAATCAATCGTTTACAAGAAGAATTTATACTTAATTAACATTATTTCCAGCCGGATGCTTGGCTATGCCGGATTTCTGGCCAGGATTTTTGATGTTTTTAGCAGGCATAAAGTAGTGATTGATATGATTGCTTCTTCGGAAGTAAGTGTTTCGGTAACCACGGACCGGGCCTGGCATCTGACGCGGGTGATGAATGAATTATCCGAATTTGCGGAAGTTCACGTCTTTAAAAACCGGGCGATTATCGGGGTGGTGGGTGAAGGTATTAAAAAGGATCCGACGGCGGTCGCCGGCCGCATCTTTTCTGCGCTTGAACAAAACGGAATCAGGGTTCAGATGATTTCGCAGGGGGCCACGTTGATTAACCTGACGTTTTTAGTGGATAATGAAGACGTGGCTCCTTCGGTCCGGTTATTGCACCGGATTTTTTTTAATAAATAAATTTATTGACCTCGTCAGAAATTACGGTATAATATTATACGTAAAAACAAGCAACTTGTAAGTATAAGATAAATCAGCATAATAGCGGAAGTTTGAGTATTTACATAGGACATCACCCAGGTAGAAAAACCTCAGATCAGGCAAGCAAAACTAAACATCTAACAAACCGGTGGATCGGATGCGTTTTAATGGCGCGCCGCTCACCGGTAGCGTTATCTTAACGAGGAGTAATTTTATGAAGAAATATAAATTAAATAAAAAAGCTATAAAAGTATCGGCTTTGGACGAAAATGATGAAAAGGAATATTGGCGTTCAAAGACACCAATAGATAGATTGAAAGCAGTTGAAATAAATAGGAGAATTGTATACGGAGATGCCCATACTTCCCAAAGATTTCAGAGATTTCTTGAAGTTGCTCAGCTCAAAAAAAATTAAATACTTGCTCATAGGTGGTTACGCGGTCGGCTATTACGGTTATCCGCGCGCAACGGCTGATATGGATATTTGGATTGCTATTAGCAAAGAGAATGCAAAGAAGATAATAGAAGCAATAAATGATTTCGGGATAAATACTCCTGATTTGAATGAGAGTGTTTTCCTTGAACCTGGTAAAATAATCAGGATGGGATATCCACCGATAAGAATAGAAGTGCTAACAGAAATATCAGGTGTTAATTTTGAGCAATGTTATGGTCGACGTAAAGAAACGAAAATTGATGGGATAAAAGTAAAAATTATATCATTTGAGGATCTTTTGAAAAACAAAAAGGCAAGTGGTCGATACAAAGATTTAAATGATTTGGAAAATTTAAGATAACAATTCACTCCAGCGGACGGTAAAAAGCACCGCCGGCCAAGTCTTTTTTTATTCTGTAAAAACCGGCTCGGTCTATCGGGTTTGCGTAAAATTGCTAATCTATTGACTGCCCGGAGATAATTTTACTTGACGGGGCAATAGTAATAAGTATAATTTAACAGTTATAAAAGAATTAAAGATTTGGATAAGCCCTGAATTATATTGGGTTCAGGGTAAACCTTGATATTAATCGTGGTAAGGAGATAATTCTATGGCACATAAAAAAGGACAGGGTTCTTCACGGAACGACCGGGACAGTAATCCCCAGTATCGCGGGGTGAAATGTTACGGGGGCGAGTTGGTTAAGGCCGGTTCCATTATTATCCGGCAGTGCGGAACGGTTTTTAAGCCGGGATTTAATGTCGGACTCGGACGCGATTATACCATTTTCGCCTGTAAAAACGGCCGGGTTAAATTTGAAGGCGGCCGCCGGGTGAGCGTTTACCCCGTATAAATTTTTCTAAAAGAAAAATTTATTGGAGAAAATTTATTTATGATTGAACTAACTTTAACCTACGAACGGAAGACGATCAACACTTTTAAATTTGATAAAGATAAGGAAATGATTCTGATCGGTCGTGATCCGACCTGCGATGTGCGGATTGATAATGTCGGTATTTCCCGGCACCATTCCCGGATTGAACAAAAGAACGATGTCTATGTTTTAGTTGACCTGGGCAGCGGAAACGGCACTTTTGTCCGCGGTAAACGAGTTGACCGCTATAATCTTAACAACGGCGATGAGATTAACATCTGGAACTACTCCCTTTTCTTTAAAATAGTACAGCCCGGTGTTAAAAAAGACGAATTATCAGCGACCTCCGTTAAAAAACAGGATCTGGATTTAACCATTGCGATCGATGCGCGTCAGTTAGAACTTAAACAACGCGAAAGAGCCGGCGGCGCGGCGGCTTATCTTGTCTATACCGAACCGAAATTAGGTGAAAGGACTTACTCCTTGATGAAAACGACCACCTTTTTCGGTAAAAGTCCTAAATGCGAATTTAAATTATCCGGCTGGTTTGTCCAACCGCGTCATACGATGATCGTCCGGGATGAAAGCGGGTTTCGTTTCGTTAACTGCGCCGGAAGCAAATTAGGAGTGGTTAACGGAATGGCCGTTGATGATTACCGGCTTCAGCACGGTGATGTGATTAAAATCGGCGACCGCTCATTTAAATTCTTCGTTGGATTGCCGGGTCGTTAAAGAGATGCGGTTAAAAAATGGATTTAAAGCCATTACTACCGGATCACAAACGAGCGCGTGCTTTGATGGTGCAAAACCAGTTAGTGGCCCGTGGTATCAAAAATCAAGCAGTTCTGAATGCCTTCCTGAAAGTTCCCCGTCATTTATTTATTAAATCATCCGATCTTTTACAGGCCTATGAAGATCATCCGTTATCAATCGGGTTGGGGCAGACTATTTCCCAGCCATATATGGTGGCTTATATGTTGGAACTTCTGGAACTTACTTGTTCCGCTAAAGACAGGAAAGGCCATGAGAAAATCCTGGAAATCGGGACCGGTTCTGGTTATCAAACGGCGCTTCTGGCTGAAATGACTGGCCCCGATATTCATCGTGGTGAAATCTATACGATTGAACGAATTCCCGAATTAGCTGAGAACGCCCGGCGAAAGTTAACCGAACTCGGATACACCAACATTAATTTCAAAATCGGCGATGGGACATTGGGCTGGTTTGAAGAAGCGCATTCCTTCGGCAGGCTCAGGGCGGTGAGCCCTTCGGCAGTGAGCTCAGGGCCGAACTGCGAAGCCGAACCATTTGACCGGATTATCGTCAGCGCCGGCAGCCCTAAAATACCGGAAAAGCTGATTGACCAATTAGCCCCGAACGGGATTATGGTGGTGCCGGTCGGTTCGGAATTCCATCAGGAGTTGTTCCAGATTCGTAAAAAAGATGGAAAAATAACAGCCGAAGAACGCGGGGCGTGTGTTTTTGTTAAATTAATCGGTCAGGAGGGCTGGCAGTTGGAATGACTTATGATGAAAAATCTTTACCGGCATCTTTTTCTGTGGTATTTTATAAAATATGAAAAAAACTGCTATTATCGGAGCCGGTCCCATCGGCTCCATCCTCGCCGCCCATCTGGCTCAAAATAAACAACCGGTTATCCTGGTTGACGTTCTTAAACCACACCTTGATATCATTAAAGAAAAAGGGATCGTCATTTCCGGCGTCTCGCAAATAAATGTTAAAATACCTGATATCTGTTACGAAATTTCCCAAATAAAAAACTTGGAGATTGATTAATTAATTATCTGCGTCAAAGCCACGGTTCTGCAAAATATTATGACCGAGGTCAAAAAAGTTATCAGTGGTCAAACTAACGTGATCAGTTTCCAGAACGGGATAGATACCGAAGAACTTGTTTCGCAGTATGTTGGCGCGGCGCGGACGTTGCGGGTGGTTATCAATTACGCCGGCAACCTGATTGCCAACGGGCAGGTTAAGATGAGTTTTTTTAACAAGCCGAACTATATTGGGGCAATTTTTCCAGCGACCGGGAAAATTGCTCAAGAGATAGCCGGGATGATGACGCAGGCCGGATTAGACACGGAGTTTACCCCCGAGATAAAAAAATACGCCTGGGAGAAGACGATTCTTAACGCTGCGCTCAGCCCGGTTACCGCCCTGACCGGCCAGACGATGAAACAGGCGATGGATTTTCCGGAAACCCGCCGGCTGGTTGTTTCGTTGCTTGAAGAAGGGGTGGCCGTGGCTAAAGCCATTCCCGATGGAACCGGGACAGGCGGATATGATTATGGCGCTGATTTTATGAATCACTGCCTGAATTATCTGGATAAAGCCGGCCATCATAAAACATCAATGCATATTGATGTTGAAGCCGGCCGCAAAACCGAAATAGATTTCCTGAATAAAAAAATAGTTGAATATGGCCAAAAAATGGGCCTGCCTACGCCGTATCATGAAACGATTGTGCGATTGATTAAGGGCATAGAAAACAGATTTATAAAATAGTAGGAAGGGAAGCGGTGTAAAATGGAACGACGAAAACAGATATTAAACCA
>ERZ1292633.1020-Hain-H41-02um-R1-1020-length-30796-cov-5_pt1 | contig 20690 bp, 21 predicted proteins | sample MGYA00564406_ERZ1292633 | MGnify/ENA primary metagenome ERZ1292633 (study PRJEB36523, sample SAMEA6512639) | groundwater metagenome | collected 2019-01-08 | study: AquaDiva: Metagenomics assemblies of 32 groundwater samples
TTATTACTTTATGACTTAATCATACAAGGGGTTTGATTCATCAAACAGCCTTTTAATTTATTAATAACCTCTAAAAGAAAAAGGTATTTTTTTTACTAATTCAGCATCTTTTTTATCTATAGATGTTCTGGTCAGTATTTCGGTTAAAACATAAACTTTAGTATTTTTAGAAAAAACATAAATTACCATATTTAGTGTATCACTTTGATATGATCTCCAAATTCCTTTATCAAGATGAATACTATCTAGCTCTTTTTTTAAAAAAGTTCGTTGTGCTTTTCTTTTCATATTATTTAATTCTATTTCAAATTTATTCATATAATCTAAAACATCAACTTTTTCTTTCATATCTTCTGTTTTTATCCCAACAAAAGCTGTTTCTAATTTATTAGCAAAAGTTACATCATAATCTTGCTCACCTTCTATTTTTTCAAAGTTGGGTGGATAATTAACTTTATAATTTTCTTTTTTATTTATATATAAATCAAGTTTTTCTGCAAAAGCATTTAAAATTATAAATAAACTAAAAAATATTACTAAAAAAATCTTTTTATAATCAAAAAAAAGAGGATTGTAATTTTTATAAAAAACTAATTTTCTTAACAAGGGTGCTTTATTCCCTTGTGTATTTAATAAAAAACTTTTTTTCATTATCAAACTCATCTGTTTAGCTCTCTATAACCATTTTTCAACTTTTATATTGTTAAAAATATTCTCAAAATCTGATAGATTAAAAACTCCACCTTTTTTTGTTAATGTATTTGCAGAACCAGCAGAAATTCCAGATTTACCAATATCTTCAATAGATTTGTCATTTACAAAAGAATAAATCATTCCTGCTAAAAAAGAATCACCAGAACCAACCGTATTAACAATATCTATTTTAGGTGAGTGTAATCTATAAATTTCGTTTTTATTTCCAATAATGCAACCATCCTTATCTAAAGTTATACAAGCTATTTTTGAATAATTAGTTAAAAAATAAATGCCTTTAATTAAATCATCATCTGTTTTTAGTTCAAATTCTAATAAATCTTCTGCTTCATGACGATTTGGTTTTATTATATAAGGTTCGGCCCCTAATCCTTTTTTCAAAACACTTTCTTTTGCATCTAAAATTGTAATTAAACCAAATTTTTTTGCTATGGTTATTATTTTGGCATAAGTATCATCTGGTAAAGATAAAGGTAAACTACCAGAAATTACAATTATTTTAGCTTGTTTGCAAAGAGTTTCTAATTTTTCAAAAAAACCACTTAATTCTTCTTCAGAAATAAAAGGGCCATTTTCATTTATTTCAGTTATTTGATTATTTTTTTTATCTATAAGTGCTAAACAACATCTAGTATTATTTTTTATTTTATAAAAATCATATTCAATACTATCTTCATTCATTAATTGTTCTAATCTATCGCCAAAAAAACCACCTAAAAAACCTGTAGCCAAAACTTTTTTTTTATAACCTAATGTTATTAAAGCTCTGGTAACATTAAGACCTTTTCCTCCTGCAACTTCTAGTGGTTGAGGAATTCTATTTATTTTACCTAAAATAAAATCTTCTGCCGAAGAAGTTCTATCAACAGAAGCATTAAGTGTTACTGTAAGTATCATTATGATTTTTCTATTTTTACTCTTGGATCTAATACAGCATAAGAAATATCTGTAAGTAAGTTGGCAATTATTATTACAAAAGAAGAAAATAATACAGTACCTAAAACCATAGGAATATCTTTATCTCTAAGCGCTTGAACAGCTAATAGACCAATTCCTGGTCTGGTAAAAATAGTTTCTGTAATAACTGCACCACCAAGTAAAAAACCTACATCCATACCAATATATGTAACAATTGGAACAAGTGCATTTCTTAAAGCATGTTTTATCAATACAACAAACTCAGAAACTCCTTTTGCTCTTGCAGTTCTTATATAGTCTTGTTTTATTACTTCTAAAATACTAGATCTGGTTAATCTTGCTATTACGGCAACTTCTCTTATTCCTAAGGCTAAAGCAGGTAATAAAAGATATTTTAAATTTTCAGGGAAATATTCTGAATAACCACCATCAGGTAAAAGTTTTAATTGATAAGCCATAAATAAAATTAGAATTTGACCAACCCAAAAATTAGGGGCAGAAACTCCCGCTATGGCAAAAACCATAAAAAATCTATCCCAAAATGAATATTGTCTTACTCCAGAAATTAAACCTATAGGAATACCGATTATTACAGCAATTATAATTGAAGCAATAGTAAGTTCTATTGTAGGAGGTAATCTTTCTATTATGGCAGGAGTAACATCTTCTTGTCTTACTTCACTTCTACCAAGATCGCCTTTGCAAACTTTGAAAATATAATTAACATATTGAGAATAAATAGGCTGATCTAAACCCATTTTTTTCCTTATCGCAGCCTTAGTTTTTTCGTCTGCATGTTGACCTACTATAGTTGAAACAGGATCACCTGGAACTATATATAGAAGTGCGAATGATATTGTAAAAATTCCAAAAAGCGTTACTGGAATCATTAACATCCTTTTTAAAAGGTATTCAAACATTGCTAGTTACTTTCTATTTTTTAAGAATATTTAGGGTTATTATATCATCATGTTATTTATGAGGTAATATGTGAATAGTATTTTTTGTGGATTATTTTCATGTATTTATATTTTAAAGCCTTTCATATCATTTTTATGGTTACATGGTTTTCTGGTCTTTTTTATCAATTTAGGCTTTATGTCTATCATGTAGAATCAAAAGAAGAAGTTGTAAGAGAACAGTTAAAAATAATGGAAAGAAGGTTGTATAAGTTTACAACACCTTTAATGATATTAACGCTTATTTTTGGTGCAATTACAGCTTATATGTTTGTAAATGGTAGTTTAGAAGAATTATTAAACCAACATTGGTTATTACTAAAAATCTTTTTTGTAACGATTCTTATTTTATATCATATTTTTAATGGAGTTATTTTAAAACAATTAAAAGAAGATAGATGCAAATTAACTTCTAAACAATGTAGATTATTAAATGAAGTTCCTGTTCTTTTTTTATTTTCAATTATTTTATTAGCTAGTTTAAAACCTTCTTTTTAGAGTAGTTTTTTATTTCCAAATATTAAAACTAGTTCTATATACTTATAAAAAAATTTATGAAGGTTTTAAAATTTATATGAAATTTGAAATATATATTATGTTATTATTTCGGGATATATTTCTTAAATTGTACAAGTTAAACTAAAGGAAAATAATTAGTTATGAATAAAAAAATAATATCTTCATTTGTTTTTTCTTGTTTTTTTCTTATTAATAATGAAATTTCTTATGCAAATAATGATTTAAATAAAGATTCTAGTGAAATAAAAAATAAAATAACACAAAAAATAATTAAATTAGATAGTCAAATTGATTCTGTTTATGGATTTTCAGAGGGTCTGGCAGTAATAAAAAATAAAAGTGGAAGATATGGATTTATTAACAAAGAAGGTAAATTTGTTATTAAACCTATATTTGTATTTGCTAAAGATTTTAAAGAAGGTTTAGCTCCTGTTCATATCGAAAATAAGTCAGGAGGAAATAATAAATTAGGATTTATTGATAAAAATGGTAAATTTGTAATTGAGCCAAAATATGAATATAGCTATGATTTTAATGAGGGGTTAGTTCCAGTTGGGTTAAATGATAAGTGGGGATTTATTGATAAAAATGGTAAAGAAGTTATTCCTCTTATTTATGAAATGGCAACTTCATTTAGAAATGGTTTAGCAAGAGTTGCAATAAAGAAAAAATATGGTTTTATAGATAAAACAGGTAAATTAGTTATTCCAGCTAAGTTTGATAATGTAGACGATTTTCAAGAAGATTTATCAGCTATAACAATAGATGAGAAAATGGGATTTATTAATAAAAAAGGAGATATAGTTATTCCTCCTGAATTATATTATTATGGTTCCTTTTATGAGGGATTGTCTTCTGCAACTGTTAATTATGAGGATAAAGTCGGTTTTATTAACAAAAAAGGCGAATATGTTATACCTCCTAAATTTGATGAAAGTGTTTATTTTTCAGAAGGATTAGCTTATGTAAAAATAAAAAATAAATATGGTTTTATAGATAAAACAGGTAAATTAGTTATTCCAGCTAAATTTGATATGGCATTAAATTTTGAAAATAAATTAGCTTATGTAGAAGTAAACAAAAAAATAGGTTTCATAAATAAAAAAGGAGATTTTATTATTCCTCCTATTCTAAAAATGGGGTTTATTACTGAAGAAAATCCATCGTTTTTAGACTTTGGTACAGAAAAATATTTAATAAATATAAATGGAGAAAATAAAGAAAAATCATTATTCGAATTAGTCGAAAAATTGAATAATTCATTGAAAATTGACAAACCAAAAGCTGACAATAAATCTATTGATATTAAAATTAAAAAAACTAAAAAAGTAATTTCAGAACAAGATATAGCAATTAATTATATTATTGCTCAAAAATATAATAATAGTAAGGAGTTTGAAAAAACTATAGAACTACTTGGAAATATTAATCAAGAATCTGAGTTGAATGATGAAATAAATACTCTTTTATCAATAGCGTATCTTGAGTTAGGACGGAAAGAAATTAGAAACTTAAATCCTGAAAAAGCAATTAAAAACTTAATTTTAGGAAAAAGTAGTGTAAATAAAATAAAAAATGATATTAAAGTTAAAAAAGAATTAGATGAACTAATAAGTAAGGGATTAAAGTATGCCCCAATGTATAAAGGAGTCCTTTTTATTAACAATAAAAAATATAAAGAAGCTGAAAAAGAGTTTCAAAAACTTATTAAAAGTGATCCTCAAAATGCTGATTATTACGATCAATTGGGAATGGTTAAATATTATCTTGGTAATAAGAATGAAGCTATTAAACTTATGGAAAAGTCAATAGATTTGAGTAAAGATAAATATATTGGCTATTATGATTTAGCTTGTTTGTATTCTCTTAATAATGATAAAAAACTAGCAATTAAAAATTTAGCAATTAGTATAAAATTAAAACCAGATTTAAAACAAAACGCAATTAAAGATGAACAATTAGATAATATTAGAAATTCAGAAGAATTTAGAAAATTAATAAAATAACTACATACAACATTTAGATATAATAGAAATCTTTTGGTTTGAATTTTTTAAAACACAGAACACTGTAAACAATGGGCTTTAGTCCATTGTAAGGTAAAAACCAATTTTGTTTGAGTATATATATCTAATAGATTAGCTAGTACATCATATACAGATATTCGTTATAGGAAATAAAGTTAAATAAAAAAGGGGTTATTTAGAGTTCAATATTATTTGTAGTTTAAAAAATTATGGATAATTCTTTTGATTTGAAAAATTTATAACAACAAACAAAATAAAACAATATATAAAATATTATGAAAATAGTTTTTTTTGGAAAGAAATTTATAGAATTAATCGATTAAATTAAATACTATTTTTAGATTTTCATAGATACATAATTTAGCATTCATATTTTTTTTTAGAATAATTAGAATATAATAATATTTATAGAGGTAAATAAATATTTAAATTAGGTATTTCTTAAGAAATTTCCAAGAAACAATATTGAGAATCAAAGTAGAAGTATGAGTAAAATTAAAAATACAAAATTAAAGATTATGGTTGCTTCTACTGTTTATAATTTTAAAACAGATTTAGAGCAAATTTGTTCTACTTTAACAGGATTTGGATATCATGTAATTAATTCTCATATTGGAACAATAAAAAGTTTGGGACATGATCCAACGAAAGCTTGTCTTAAAGCAGTAGCTGAATGTGATTTTTTTCTTGGTATTATTCTTCCACATTATGGATCTGGAATAACTCATCAAGAAATTAGTAAATCAATAGAACTTGATAAACCAAGATGTTTTTTAGTACATAGAGATGTAACAGTTTCAAGAAAATTATTAGAACAATTTATTTATACAGATATAAAAAATAGAGTTAAAAATCCAAGTTTCATTTTCAAAAAAACCTCTGTTTTAGAAAATATAAAAGTCATTGATATGTACAACGAAGCCATACAAGATGATCAACCTATAATGAATAGAAGATGGGCTCATGAATTTACAAATTATAACTTAGATGGTTCACCTTTTATTATCACTCAATTTGAAGATAAAAAAGAAGTTGAAAAATTTATTTCTGAATATAATAAAAATAAGGTTTCAAAATGAATTCAGAACAATTAATTAATGCTTTACTTAAAGAAAATAAAAATGAACAATTTGAATTTAATGAGTCTTTAAATTTAAGATTTGTTGGAAGTGTTATATGTTCTTTTCTTAATAATAATGGAGGACAGATTCTTATTGGTATTGATAATAAAAAAGAAATTGTTGGTGTAGAACATGCTGATAGATTAAAAACTCAAATAGAAAGATTTTTAATAAAAAAAATTATTCCAGAATCACCTGTTATGGTTTCAATAGAAAAACATTTTGATAAAGATTTAATTTTAGTTAAAGTTTGGGGTGGAGCTAATCAACCTTATATTTTTGAGGGTAATATTTTTTATCGTAGAGGTAATAAAACAGTAAAAGCATCATCAAAAGAAATTTCAACACTAATACATGAAAGACAAAATAATGAGCTTCATTGGGAAAGACGAGCTGTTTTAGGCTTTGAATTTGAAGATCTTAGCTTATCAGAAATTCAAAAAACAATAAATAAATCCGTTATAGAAAATAAAATGGATAAAAATAATGATAAAATCCTTGATTTTCTATCCCATTATGGATTATTTAAAAATGGTAATTTTACTAATGCCTGTGTTATTTTATTTGCAACTACGCCTGCTCGTTTCATTCCTCAATCTAGAATTAGAGTTTCATTTTTAAATAAAGGTAAAACCGATGATGAATTTAAGGCTAATAAAATTTTAGAAGGTAATCTTTTTAAAAATATTGAAGGTATTATAAGTTTTTTAGAAGAAAATTTAAGTAATATAAGTAAATTTAGTAAAAATGATTGGGAACGTAAAGATGATTTTATTTATCCTATGATTGCACTTCGTGAAGGTATATTAAATGCTCTTATTCATAGAGATTATTCAAATATTTCAGGTTCAATTTCTATTATTATTTATTCTGACAGACTGGAAATTAGTAATATAGGCAAATTAAGCTTAGATGTTAGCGAGTTAGAGAAAAATCACTTATCTATGCCAGTTAATCCTGATATAGCACATATTGCTTTTCTTAGAGGTTATATTGAAAAAATTGGAAGAGGGACTTTAAAAATTATAGATGCTTGTAAAGAAGCTGGTTTAAAAGCTCCAAAATGGACAACTGATAGCAATTCAGTAACACTTACTTTTTTTAATAAAAGTAATAAAGTTGAACATAAAGGGTTCTTTGAAAGTTTAATAGAATCAACTAAAGATGGTTTTAATCAAATAAAAAGTAATGTAGCAGAAAAAGGAGGATGGATTCCTGCAATAATTGAAGCAAATCAAGAAGAAAATAAAAAAGCTCTTGAGGAAGCAAACAAATTAGCAACAAAAAAAATACTTGAAGAAGAAAATAGAAAAAAAACGAATGATAAAGTAATTGAGGGAGTAATTGAGGGAGTAACTGAGGGAGTAACTGAGGGAGTAAAAGAAAAAATTATTATTCTGTTAAATTTAATTATTAATTACGAAGGCAAACGAATACCTTTTTATGCTGAAAAAATATCTGAATCTGATAAAAATATTGAGAGATATATTAAACAATTAAAAAAATTTGAATTAATTGAATATAAAGGAAGTAGTAGAACAGGTGGTTATTTCTTGACAAATAAAATAAAAGAAAAATTAAAATAAAACATAATTAGTTACCAATATATTATCTAACACAATTATTACAAACTTTACCATCAAATTTACCTGTAAATTCTAGGCAAAAACAACAAATACCAAGTTTTTTACCAATAACATCTAAAATTTCACCTGGATTACAGTCATTAGCATAACCTATTTCCATAATGTTATTAACAAGTGGTTTATTTTTTTCTTCGCCTAAAAATTTAAAAACGTTATCTTTTTATAGTAAAATTAAAACTTCGTTTAGCATATAACTTCCACTACGATTAGATATATATTTAGCCCTTAAATAAAATGATTATATTTAGTAATTATAACAAAAAAAGTATTTTTTATATCTATAATTTTAATTGTTATAAACATATAATAAAAATACCTTGCTAAATTAAAATTTTTATGAAAATAATGTAATCATAATCAAAAGATTTGTGCTATAATCTTTTCGCTTACATTTAAATTTTTTTATGTCTTATTATTATTTTTTTAAAATTATATATTTAGGGATATTTATACTATAAATATCTCTATATTTTGAATTATTATAATTTAAGGTTGCGTTATGGCAAAAAAAACTCTTTTATTGTTAATCTTTTTATTATTTTCTTGCAGTTTAAATCAAAATAATAATGAATACTTAATAAATAAAAAAACATCTCTATTAAATATAGATAATATAAATTTTAATTTTTCTAAATTAGAAGATATTAAATTAAAGTTGAAATTAGAAACTAAAAATAAGTTCCAAGGTGGATATATAGATAATGATAATAATTTGTTAATTTTTTTAGGAGATAAAATATATTTTAATAACAATAATATAATTGAATATTTTAATTTAGATAAAAAATATATCAATTACACTTTTGGGTCTTTTAATTTAGACAAAAATGGAAATGGAATATCTTTTTATTACCCTGAAACTGGGAATGGAAATGAAAATGTATCTATAGTAAAATTTGAAAAATTTAAACCCAATGATTCTTTTTTAATATCAGAAAAAAAATATCCTATTCCAAAACATATATTTAATTATTCTGATTATAAAGGTAATGCATATTCTTTTTTTAATGAAAATACTGAGCTTTATACATTTAAAATAAAAGATTTTTTTAATTACAGTATAGAAAATAATTTTAAATTAAATAATAATGAAAAATTTAAAGTATTAATTTCAAATAATACATCTAATCTTTTGGTTATAACTAAAAATGAAAATAGTAATAATATTTACAGTTATAAAAGTTATTTATTAAATGATACTAATTTAAATTTAAATATGGGCAAAATAATAACTTTCTCAGAAAGTAATATAGAGGGAAATATTAAGGGAAATATAGATGAAAATGGTAATGGATATATATATTATTTTCTAAATAATAAAATAGAATTAAAAAAAATACATAAATATATTATAGATAGTTATTCATATTTTTTTGATAAAATTAATACAAATAATATTATTTTGAATTCAAAAGGAAATGGATTTTTGCTTAATATTGAAAATAACAATGAGTTTAATTTTTATGAAATAATAAATTATACTTTAGCAGAAAAAAAATTATCTATTTCTTCTAATGGTTTAGCTAATTCTTCACCTTTTTATTGTATAAATAACAAAGGAAATGGTTTTGTTTTATTAAGTTCATATAAAAAAAATATAAATTACTTAGATGAAATAGAATATAACAATGATTTAGTTTTTGTTAGTAATTATAAAATAATTAAATAACAGTAATTTTCAAAGTATTGTATTTAAAGTAAAATCATCATATATTTTTGGACAGAGTCTATAAATTCAAGTAAATGTGTTTCTATTTAATCAGTAATTTATTATTTCTGATTTTATTTTAAATTTTAAGGGGTAATTATGTTTAGATTAATGTTTTTAGTTGCTAGTTTTTTTATCCTATCTTGTGATAATAATAATATAAAAGAAATTATTAAAATTGAACAAAACAAAAATAATATTCAGAATAATAATACTGATAATAGTAGTTTTTTTTCAAATATAGAAAAATTTAAAGAATTAAAAGATAAATTTAAAAATAATAATGAAAACGTCTTTATTCAAGGTTATTTTGATAATGATAATAATGCTATGATTTTTTTTGAAAATAAGTTATATATATTAAATAAAAATTCAGAATTAAAAATTATTCATGATTTAGGCGAATATTCAAAATATATTTATTCAAGACCAATTCTTGATAAAAATGGAAATGGTCTAAATTTTTATACTTCAGAAACAGGTGGTTCTTTTGATGTTTATATGATAAAAAAATTTGAAAACTTTATTCCAACTGAATCTTTAATAATAAGGGATCCTTATGTTATTGTTCCAGATATAAATGAACTTTCTTATAATAATTATATTGGTCAAGGCTACTCTTTTGAAAAAGATGAAAATAAAGAACTTATTTTTTTTGATATTAATGGTTTTTTTAAATATAATGAGTCTGGAAAATTTAGGTTAGAGAATAATGAAAAATTTCAATCAATAATTTTGAATAAAAATAATAATGGTTTTATTTTTACTAAAGAAGATCCAGTCGCTACTATTTATACTAAAGAAAATCCGACATCTATTCTTTATACTTATAAATCATATTTAATTAAAAATAATTCTATTGACTTAAAAAATGGTAAAATATTGTTTTTAAAAGATAGTTATGAACGTTATATTACAGGTAAAATAGATGATTATGGGAATGGATATATTTATTATAACAATAAAGAAAACAATATAGAATTAAAAAAGATATTTAACTATAATATAGAAGAAAAAAGCCTTTTTTATAATAATATAAAACTTCGTCAAATTAAGTTAAATTCAGATGGGAATGGTTTTATGATTACAGGAGAAATGAATAATCTCTTTTTTAATGAAGTAAAAAATTATAATTTAACAGATAATAAAATAATAATATCAAATTCTTTAGATAAAATGTTTATTGGAAAACCTATTTATTTAATAAATGAACATGGGAATGGATTTATATTACTCAGCAGTTATAAAAATATTAGAAACCCATATTTACCAGATTCAAAAGAAAATAAAACTACTTTTACTAATGATATTATATTTGTAAAAGATTATAAAATAGTGAAATAAAAAAAGTATTTAAATTTTTGAACTTTTGTTGTAAAAATTAAGAACAAAAAAATTAGAAATAAATTTTACATTGAGATATAATCAACTATAAATTAATTCTCTTATTATTTATGAATTGCCATAAAAAAATTAAAGTTGTATAATCATTTACTAAATATAAAATTTTCTTATTTTTCTATGTAAAGGAAAAGGGTAATGTCAGCAGCAACCTGTCCTCATTGTACTAATTCTATACCACCAGAATTTTCTTCTATGCCTATTTGTTATATGTGTGGAGGAGATCTTAAAGCAACACCATCTGCTCCTGTGTGGTCATCAGTTGATATAAGAACTGATAATACTAGAACTTGTAAAAAATGTAATGAATCAATAAAATCTGTTCTTGCCCTTACTTGTCCTAATTGCGGTGCAGACGTTCCTCCACCAGGTGCTCAAGTTGATGCAGAAGAAGAAAAAATCAAATTTGAAAATGCTGTTACAGCTTCAAATAAACCTGTAGAACCAAAACCTGAACCTGTTAAGGAAGTAATAGCAGTTCCTCTTGCCAAAGAAACTCCAAAACCTGTTCAAGAACCAGTAAAAGAAATACCAAAAGAAGTTCCAAAACAAAAACCTGTTGTTGAAGAAAAACCTGAAGTAAAAGAAGGCTTTTTCTCTAAGTTATTGAGAATGTTGGGTCTTAAAAAGTAATAGATTTGGAAAAATCAAACTTATTAAGGAAAATATACTCTGTTAATAAAATAGCAGAGTTTTTTTCTTGTATATATAAAAATGAATATGAAATATATTCTTCAAAAATAACTAATTTAATAAGAGTTGAAATAGATAAATTAAGAAAAGATATAATAGAAGATAAAATAACATCTATTCCAGAAATAGAAGAGTTAACAAATAAAATAAAATCTAAACTTGATTTTGAAATAGAAAATAATTTAAAAATAGTAATAAATGCCACAGGAATAATATTAAATACAAACTTAGGTAGAAATATTTTTTCTGAAGAAATAGCAAAAAAAACAGCTGAATTTTTATCTAATTATTCTAATTTAGAATATGATTTAGAAGAAGGTAAAAGAGGAAGTAGGCAAGATTTTATAAAAGATATTTTAAAAGAAATAACACATACTGAAGATTGTTTTATTGTTAATAATAATGCTGCTGCTGTTTTTTTAATTTGTAATACCTTTGCAAATCAAAAAGAGGTTTTAGTTTCAAGAGGAGAGCTAGTAGAAATTGGTGAATCTTTTAGGTTACAAGATATTATAAAAACATCTGGCTCAAAACTAGTTGAAGTAGGAAGTACAAACAAAACAAAAATAAATGACTATCTTGATAATATTACAGAAAATACCTCTTTAATAATAAAATCTTATACAAGTAATTATAAAATTATAGGTTTTACTGCCGAAGTAAATTCAAATGAATTAGCAAAAATTGGAAAAGAAAAAAATATCCTTACTTATGAAGATATTGGTAGTGGATTATTAATAGAACCTAGTTATCTAAATTTAAAAGAAGAACCTTATATTTTGGATAAAATAAATTCAGGAATAGATTTAATATCTTTTAGTGGAGATAAATTATTAGGTGCAGGACAAGCAGGAATAATTTTAGGTAAAAAATCATTAATAGATAAAATTAAAAAAAATCCACTTGCTAGAACTGTAAGAATAGATAAAGTAAATCTTTTTTTATTGGAAAGTGTTTTAAAAGAATATCTTAAAAATCCAAAATATCTAGTAAAAGATATACCTACTTTTAATATGATAAATTTAAGCTATGATGATTTATTAGCTAAATCTAAAGAACTAATAGATAAATTAGAAAATGAAAATATTACCATAAAAATAGAAGATAATTTTTCTTTTGTTGGAGGTGGAAGTTTACCCGATTATCAAATAAAAACGCCTGTAATAAAAATTTCTTCTAATAAAAAATCTATTAATATTATACAAAAAGAACTTAGAGCTTTAAAAATACCAATAATTGCTAAAATAGAAAACGATTTTTTAATAATTAATTTAAGAACAGTATTAGAAAAGCAATATAATAATTTAGTTGATAATATTAATTTTGTTTTAAATAGCTAAAAAACTGTTATTTATTCTTGTTTCATCGCATAATCTAATTAATTTATAAAATAACTCTGAATAAAAAAGTGATTCTTTATTTCCAACCAAAATAAATTTCTTTTTTGCTCGTGTTACACTTACATTTATTCTTCTAAAATCATCAAAAAAATCGGTTATATGTTCTTCATCTGTAGCTACACTCGAAAAAATAATTAAATCTCTATCACTTCCTTGAAACCTATCAACTGTATCAACTGTTATTTTTGAAAGAATTTCTTGATTTCCTGAAAAAAAGACTCTTCTTATTTCCGCAACCTGTGCTCTAAAAGGAGTTATTACACCTATTTTTTCAGGATTTATTCCATATTCTATAAACTCTGAAACTATGTCAAAAATTATTTTAGATTCATCAGGATTTACTTTTAAAGATGATTTTGAACTATGATCTACAAAAATCATTGGATTATCTGAGTCTAAAATATTTTTATATTTAGATTCACTTATATCTTTAGAAAAAGAAAGTTTTTGTTTTGATATTTCTTTATAAGCACTAAGGCAAAAATCATAAAAATTGATATTAGAATAACTCATTATTTTTTCATTCATTCTGTATTGTTCTTCTAATGTAATAAGAACATCATCAATATTTTCTCTATTCATATCAATTAATCTTTCAAATAAAGATTTTCCCAATCCTAATTTTTTAGATTCTTCATTTTGTACTACAGGAGGTAATTGTTTATGATCTCCAATAAGAATAAATCTTTTTGATTGTAAAATAATAGAAATTGTTCCAGGTTCAGTTAATTGACCAGCTTCATCTACTACAGCATAATCAAATTTTAGCCTTTTTATTAAAGCCGAACTTGTTGCATATATTGAACTACAGGCTACTACAGGAAAATCTTCTAAACTTTTTTGAGCTTTTTTTATTGTATGAAAATCAAACTCATTCATTTTTTCTTGAATTAAATAAGGATGAATTTCTGGATCAACAGAATCATGAGAACCAATTCTAATAAAATTTTTGAATCCATTTTCTAAAAGCTTAGATAAAACATTATCAATTGCTCTATGAGTAAAAGCAGATAATAGTACTTTTTTACCCATTTTTACCGCTTCTATTATTAAATTAGCTAAAGTATGGGTTTTACCTGTTCCTGGTGGTCCTTGAATTAGAAAATAATCTTCACAACTAAGAGATTTACAAATAGCTAGTTTTTGTTTTTCATTTAACGAATCATCTAGTTTTAATTTAGGTAATTCTAAAAACCTAGGTTTTTTCCTTCCAGAAATAAGATCTGCTTTGTCATTATTTTCTTCTCTCAAAAAATTATATAAAGCACCATTCATCGTATCAAACGTTGTTTCCATTGTATCTTTATAAATATTCCATTTCCTTGATGAAAAAAGTTGTTTATCTATATCTTTTTTTATTTTTAGTTCAATATTATTTCTATCGATATAAGTAACGGTTGCTTTAAAAATTTCTTCATAAGTAATTTCTTTTGAATATAAAAGAACTAAATCACCTTGTCTTATTTCCGATTCTATTGTTTTTTCTGAAATAAGTTTGATTGTTTTGTTTTCTTCTTCTGCAAAATCTAAATTAAAAATAGCTTTACCTTCTTTTTCAACTGTTTCTTTGTCATCAAAAATTCCTGAAAATTGTTTTCTACTTTCACTTCTTTCAGATTCAACCATTTTAAAATATTTATTATAATACTCTAAGTCAGCTTTTTTTACTGCATTTCCAGAACTTTCGCAAAATGAAATAACACCACAAGAAGAGCAATCTTTTTCACTAAACTTTCCACATATTTCAAAACATTCTTTTTTTACCATGCAACGTTCACAATAGCCAGATTCTGTCATAGGTATTATTTTATTTATTTCTTGGTTAGAAAGATCATTCGCTAAAGCATAATCAATTGCAACTATTTTATTTCTGGTTTTAATAACTTCTCTTCTTATATCTCCACTTATATCTCCTTCTCTTAAAAGATTGTTTCCTGAGCCTTGAGAATAGATTAAATAACTTTCGGGATTAACACAAGAATAAGCTGATTCTAAAAGAAGTTGATAACAAGCTACTTGAGATTTATCTTGTTGCCAAGGTTTACCTGTAGGTGCTTTACCTGTTTTTAACTCATAAGTAACAGCTTCTTTTCCTGGATTTACTAATAAATCTAAACGACCTGAAAGACCGTATTTTCTAGAAATAAAAGTAGGTTCTGTACTAACTTTTTCAGATTCTGCAAATTTTTTATGTGTTTTCCAAACCATTAATGAATTAATGTGTCTATCAAGAGTACTTTTTATTTCATTATATTCTGGTAAATCATTTTCTTCTAAGGAAATTAAATCAATAAAATAGGTTTTAATAACCTCATCCATTATTCCTTCTTGTGTTTTATCGTTTTTTTCAATAAGTAGATCAAAAGCGTTATTAACTAAACTTCCTCGAATCATTACATATTTTTTATTGGTAGTACCTATTCTTTTTGAAATATAATGTTTTCTTATACAACCATCAGTATTTCTTATTTGAGATGGATTAACTAAAACATTTGGTTCTAAAACAACATAGCTTTTATTATCAACTGTTATTTTATCTTCTTCTTCATCAAAATAATGAATTAAAAGTTTTGCTCCTACCCAAAAATATCTATCCAAATTAGCCCAAATATCTTGTAAAACAAGAATATAGTTTTTTTCTTTGTATTTTACAATTAAATTATTTTCATTTTCATTAGAATCAATACTCTCTTTTTTTAAAGATACAATATTAACTTCTATTGATTTATTTTTAAACATATAAAATAGCCCTTTTAATTATTTTATTAACTCTTTTGATTGGCTAAAAAGACAGTTTGATGAATCAAACCCCTACAAAAACAATTTAATTTAAAAACATTGTTTCATAAAAAACTTTTTAGCCATACAAATTAGAGTCTATATTTTAATGCTTAGGTAAAAGAGCTTTTATATCTGTTTCAAATTTTGCTAATTTTTCAGCAGAATCTGTTTCAATATAAACTCTTATAATAGGCTCTGTTCCTGATGCTCTAACAACAACCCAACTATTGGTATCTTCAAAAGTCATTTTAACACCATCAATAGTTTTTATACCTGTTAATTTAAGTCCTGCAAGTTCTTGAGGTGTTTGATTTTTGAATAAACTCATAACAAATTTTTTATCTTCATCATTAAGGTGCAAATCTAATCTTTTATTACTAGGAGAATAACCAATTTCATTAATTAAATCATCCCATATTTTACTTAGAGGCTTTTTTTCGTATTCCATCATTTCTACAATAAGTAAATCTGCTAAAACACCATCTTTTTCTGGTATATGACCTAAAATACTTAAACCACCTGATTCTTCTCCACCAATTATTACATCAGTTTCTCTCATTTGAGCACCAACATATTTAAAACCAACGGGAGTTTCTATTATTTTTACATCATAATGTTTTGCTAATTTATCTAATAAATGAGTTGTAGCTATTGTTCTTACAACAGAACCTTTTAGACCTTTATTTTTTACTAAATGTCTTAGCAAAAGAGAAATAACTTGATTTGGTGTATAAAATCTACCATTTTCATCCATAACTCCAAAACGGTCAGAATCACCATCATTTGCTAAACCTAAATCATAGCCATCTTTTATAATTAATTCTTTTAAATCACCTAAATATTTTTCTGCTGGTTCTGGCATTCCTCCACCAAAAAGAGGATCTCTATTATCATGTATTGTTTTTACTTCACATTTGGTATATTGTTTTAAAAAACCATCAACATAACCAATTCCTGTTGCATAAAGAGGATCATACGCTACTTTTAATTTACTTTCTTTTAGTTTTTTCATATCAAGTAAGTTTGTAAGACATTCAAAATAATCTTTTTTAGGTTCAAAAAATTCAGCTTTACCTTTTTCTGGAGCTTCTTTAAATTTTAATGATCCATCTTGATATAGTTGAACATTACTAACAATTTCATCTGTAATATCTGGAGTAGCAGGGCCAGCATAATCTGGTATATATTTTATTCCTGAATATTCAGGAGGATTATGACTAGCAGTAAGCATTACAGCTCCAGCAGTATCATATTTCATTGCAGCAAATGCAATAGTAGGAGTAGGAACAGGTTCTTTACTAATTAAGGTATTAAAACCCATTGAATTAAGTACATTAGAAACTTCCATTGCAAATTCATAAGCTAAAAATCTTGTATCATAACCAATTACAACGGGTTTATTTCTATAGGTATCTCTTACATATAAGCCAATAGCTTTTGCAACAAGATTAACATTATCAAAGGTAAAATCTCTTGCAGTAAGACCTCTCCAACCATCGGTACCAAAAACAATTTTATTCATCTAATACTCCTTAAAAACTTAGAAAAAACATTCTCTGAATTATACTATAGTTGATTTTAAAATTGTTAGTTAAATAGAAAGTTCCAACGGTTTTAATTTTAAATTTGCATACTCTATTTTTACATAAGGATGATTTCTTAATTTATCCAACTGATCTTGAGGAATATTGTTTTCTGTTAAATCAATTTTTATAGTTTTTTTTATATTAAGAAGTTTTTCCAATGGTAAATTAGTAATATTATTATTAGATAAATCTATATCTTGTAAAGAAATTAAATCTAAAATACCATAGGTTATATTAGAAGTATTATTTTCACTTAAATTCAAATAGCTCTAATGATGAATCAATCAACTACTAGAATGATTTTTTTTATTTTACATATCATCAAAGATTTTTACCTTGCTTATCGTAAAGCCATTAGATGGTACAATTCCACCAGTTAATTCACTAAGCTTATATTCTGCTCCTTTAGAAACAAAATTTATATTAAAAAAAGGATGTTCATTTTTAGTGCCAGTAATTATTGCATCAGGAAATAGTTTTTTTATAAAAGACTCGGGTGTGTTAATGGATTCCTGTGCATAACTTTGAATATCTTCCCTTAAAATGAATACTTTATTATTTTTAGCTAGCTCATTTTTAAAGCTATTTATTTTCTCATCTGCCTTAAACATTTCAACTAGTGAAAAATTTGGAATAATACTCTTATTTTTTATATTAATAGAGTCAGATTCTATGTTTGTTTGTTTTGTTGCTAATATTTCAGGTTTTTTATAATTTGGACTTGTACTATTAATTTGTGTTGCATTATTTATGCTAATTACTATACTAGATAAATCCATTTTAAATTCTCCTATAAAATTAATGAAATTATTTTGATTATTTGATTTATAGAGTAGAATTAAAAAGTCTTTCTCTAAAAAAGTAATTTTAGTTTAAGTATACTTTAAATATACTTTAAATTTATGGATGATTAAAAGCTATAGATAAAAAAATTACTTAAATACTTTAACTTGGTTTTTGAAAGAAAAATATCATTACAAGAAAGTAAAACTTGTTGTTCATCAATTAAGAAATTATGATGAGCTTAAATATTCAAATTATTTTTTTTTATTTTAAGGAAATTTTTATTGAATATATTTTTAAATAAATTATATGCCTTTATATACATCTCCTCTTGTATCAACATCAATTACAAAAATATTATCACCATTCATTTCAAATAAAACTCTATATTTACCTATGGTGGGGTATAATTTCCTTTTAATTTTTTTATATTACCATCTGGAAGTTTTAAAAGTCCTGTTCTTATTCTTTTTTGAAGATTTTTGTCAAGAAATTCAAAAGATTTGATAAATTGTTTGGAATAAGTAATATTCATTTTATATTTTTTATCTTAATTTATTTATCAAACCCAAATTTTTTATCAAATTCTTCTTGGGTAATAAATTCTCTTTTCGATAGAATTTCCAAAACTTTTTTTTCATCATCAGATTCAAGAATTAGTTCCATTTCTTCTTTTAATTTAGGCGATTGTGATTCTACATTATTTTGTAAAAACTCTCTGACAATAACAGCCATAGGCTTTTTTTTTATAAAACCAATAGTTCTTATACTTTCATATAAACTCTCATCAATTTTTATATTTAAAGATTTCATAGCCATTATTATAATTTATCCTCTGAATTCTTATACTACATTACTACAATAGTATTATAACAATTTTATTAAACAAATTTTTTAGATGAGTTATTAAAAACTAAATTTTATCAGAAGTAATCTTTTCCATAACTTCTAAAGCTCTTTTAGTATAAAGTAGATTTTTTTCTTTTTTATCTCTTATTCTTTCTTCAAATTGCTCTATTATTCCCCAATTACTATTTATTGGTTGAAAATTCTTAGTTATTTCAGGATTAGAAACATATTGACTTAAAGCACCCATCATAGTTGTTTTTGGAAGAATAATAAATTCTTCATTATTAATCATTCTATTTATATTAATTCCAGCTAAAGCACCCATAGCACAAGATTCTATATAACCTTCCACTCCTGTTAATAACCCTGCAATAAAAATATTAGGATTTTTTCTTAATTGCATTGTAGCATTTAATAATTTAGGAGAATTTATATAAGTATTTCTGTGCATAACCCCAAATCTAACAAATTCTGCATTTTCTAAACCAGGAATAAGTCTAAAAACCCTTTTTTGATCGCCCCATTTTAATTGAGTTTGAAAACCAACTAAATTATATAAAGAAGCTGCTGCATTATCTTGTCTTAATTGAACAACAGCATAAGGTCTTCTTCCTGTGTTAGGATTAGTTAATCCAACTGGTTTCATAGGTCCAAACCTAGGTGTATCAATACCTCTTTTTGCTAAAACTTCTATTGGCATACAACTTTCAAAAAAATTCTTGTTTTCTTCGTAAACATCAAAGTTTTTAACTGGTGCTAATTCTGCTTTTATTAACTCATTATAAAAAAGCTCATATTGCTCTTTATCAAAAGGACAATTTATATATACTCCATCACCTTTATCATATCGAGATTGATTAAAAACAATATCAAAGTTTATTGAGTCATATTCTAAAATAGGGGCAGCAGCATCAAAAAAGTTTAAATATTCTTCACCTGTTATTTTGGCTATATTTTTTGTTAAAGCTTCAGAGGTTAATGGGCCTGTAGCTATTATATTTATAGCATCTTCATCTATTTCACTCACTTCTTTTCTATGTAATTTTATTAATGGATTTGCTTCTATTTTTTCTGTTATTTTTTGAGAAAAAATTTCTCTATCAACAGCTAAAGCACCACCAGCAGGAACTTTTGTTTCATAAGCAGTTTTTATAATCAAAGAATCAAGCATTTCTAATTCTTTTTTTAATAAGCTAGAAGCTCCTCCTTCGGTTAATGAACCAAAAGAGTTACTACAAACTACTTCAGAAAGATTTTCTGTATGATGTGCAGGAGATGTTTTTTCTGGTCTCATTTCAAAAAGATTAACTTCTACACCTCTTTTTGCTAATTGCCATGCAGCTTCACAGCCTGCAAAACCACCACCGATGATATTTATTTGTTTTTTCATTTTATTTTATTTATTAAAATTACATTCTAGGTAAGGTAATACCTTGTTGAGTTTGATATTTACCTTTTTTATCTGCATAACTAATTTCACATTCTTCATCAGCTTCAAAAAATAGAACTTGAGCTAAACCTTCATTTGAATATATTTTTGCAGGAAGAGGAGTAGTATTACTTATTTCTAATGTTACAATACCTT
>ERZ1292633.2102-Hain-H41-02um-R1-2102-length-20683-cov-8_pt1 | contig 20683 bp, 15 predicted proteins | sample MGYA00564406_ERZ1292633 | MGnify/ENA primary metagenome ERZ1292633 (study PRJEB36523, sample SAMEA6512639) | groundwater metagenome | collected 2019-01-08 | study: AquaDiva: Metagenomics assemblies of 32 groundwater samples
CCAGCATCATGTAGGCGCGCTCGTAGTGCTGCCAGTGCCGCTCGCTCCCCCGCCACCCGAGCGAGAGGAGTCCGTAGATCGCGCGCTTCCAGCCTGTCGCGCGGTCGCGCAGCGTGGCGAAGTCGGGGATCAGGCCGACGTACCAGAAACAGAGCGAGATGGTGAAGTAGGTGCTGACCGCGAAGACGTCCCAGATGAGAGGCGACCGGAAATTCACCCAGAGCAGGCGCCAGTTGGGATAGGGCACCAGCCAGTAGGCGAACCACGGGCGGCCGACGTGGATCAGCGGGAAGAGTCCCGCCGTCATGACCGCGAAGATCGTCATGGCCTCGGCCGAACGGTTGATCGCCGTCCTCCACCGCTGCCGGAAGAGATGCAGAATGGCGGAGATCAGCGTTCCGGCGTGCCCGATGCCGATCCAGAAGACGAAGTTGGTGATGTAGGTACCCCAGCCGACGGGGTGCATGATGCCGAGAATGCCAAGGCCCGCCTGCATCTGGTAGGCGAGCGTGGCGCCCATCTGCCCGACCAGGAGGAGGCAGAAGGCGAAAGCGACCTTCCAGAGCATCCCCGGCTTCTGATTCGTCGGCGCGGCGACTTCCGTCGTTACGTCCGCGAACGACTTCCGGGAATCGATGAGCGGCGGCTCGCCCAGGGCCGCGACGGCGTGGTCGCTCACGCGGAGGCCTCCTCGCGATTCCGAACCTTCGTCTGATAGGTGATCGAAGGCAGCGTATTGAGTTCCTCGAGCACGGTGTAGCCGCGCTCGTTCTTGGCGAGCTTGGCCACGCGGCTCTGCGGGTCGTTCAGATCGCCGAAGACGATGGCGTCGGTCGGGCAGGTCTGCATGCAGGCGGTCTGGATGTCGCCGTCCTTGACCGCGATTCCCAGCTCCTTCGCGTGCTCCTTGCCGTCCCGGATCCGCTGCACGCACATCGTGCACTTCTCCATGATCCCCTTCGACCGCACCGTGACGTCCGGATTGAGCACCAGCCGAAGCGACTTCTCCTTGACCTCGCTGTACTCCCACCAGTTGAAGCGGCGGACCTTGTAGGGGCAGTTGTTCGAGCAGTACCGCGTGCCGACGCAGCGGTTGTAGGTCTGCACGTTCAGACCCTCCGCCGAATGCGTCGTCGCCAGGACCGGGCAGACCGTCTCGCACGGCGCGTTTTCGCAGTGCTGGCAGAGCATCGCCTGGTGGACGGTGTCCGGATTCTCCGGGTCGCCGGAGTAGTAGCGGTCGATCCGGATCCAGTCCATCTCGCGGCCTTGCAGGACGACCGTCTTGCCGACCACCGGGACGTTGTTCTCGGAGCGACACGCGACCATGCAGGCGCTGCAGCCGATGCACGAGGTGAGATCGATCGCCATCCCCCACTTGTGGCCGGCATACTTGTGTCGCGTCCACATGCTCGGCAGGTGGCCGTGCGACTCGTTCCCCGCCCGGGGGTCCTTCTGGTACTCGTGGAAGGAGGTCTCGTAGATGATGGGGCGATTTTCCGCCGACTGATGTCCCTGCGACATGGCCACCGGGGCGCGCCGTCCCGTGTTCTGGACCTTCACCGGGATGCCCGCCGTCCCGATCCGGCCGCCGGTCGCCTGGGCGAGCACGAAGGCGTTCTGTCCGACGCGATTCCCCACGCGGCCCGACGCGGTCCGGCCGTAGCCGATGGCGATGGCGATCACGTCGGGGTGAAGCCCCGGCTGGACATGGACCGGGATCTCGATCTTCGCGTGGCCGGCGTCGACGAGGATCACCTCGGACGCGAGGACGCTTTCCGTCGGCCCGATCAGGCCGAGTTGCTTTGCGCGGGACGGGGAAACGAGGGCGACGTTGTCCCACGAGATCTTCGTGACTGGATCGGGGAGTTCCTGGAGCCAGGCGTTGTTCGCGCTTCGGCCGTCGTACATCGAGGCCGGCGCGTAGAGGACCAGCGTCAGCGACCCTTCCGCGCGCGCGCCCATCTCGGGGAGCCCCGCCATGGAGCCCGATCGGAACGGCCGCGCCGCGTCGGCAGGCGTTCCCGTGGAGACGACGCCGGAGCGGAGCGCCCCTTCCCAGAAGAGTTCGAACGGCGCGGCGGCATCGACGGCCAGGTAGACCTCGGCGCGCCAGCGCTCCTTGAGCCAGTCGTGCCACGAACCGGTGTAGGCCCCGAGCGGCCCCTTGCCGATGTAGCGAGCCCAGGCCAGGAGCGAATCCTGGAACTGGCGGACGTCGCAGAGCGGCGAGATGGCCGGCTGGGTCAGGCTTCGAACGCCGCGTCGCGGCTCGTGATCGTTCCACGATTCGAGGAAATTCGCGTCGGGCGCGACCGCGTCGGCCAGCGAGGCGGTTTCATCGAGCCGTTCGGCGAACGACACGACGAAGGGAACTCGCTTGAGGGCGTCGGTGAATCCGACCGCGGCCGGCAGCGTGAAGGCGGGATTCGCGCCCTGGACCAGGAGGACGCCGACGTCGCCGGCGCGCATCCGCTCGACCAGGCGCGTCATCGCCTCCTCCGATCCCTGCGTCTGGCGCGACGCCGAGCCGGCCGTCACGGTCACGCCTTCGTTTCCGAGGGCGCTGTTCAGCACGTTCACCGCGGTCTGCAGCGCGACCGCGTGGGCGGCCGGGGCGGCCTGGGGACCGGCGACGACGAGACTTCTGCCGCGCGCCTCCCAGAGCTCGTTCGCCAGCGCCGTCAGCGATCCCTGCGTCAGCCCCGCCGACGCTTCGACGTGATCGGCCGGGAACGGACGGAGCGCCTCCACGACCGCGGCGTCGCCCGCCATGCCTCCGCGCGGCTCGCGAACCAGCAGTTCGTTCGCCAGCGCCATCGCGACGGGATAGAGGTCCTCGGGGCGGACGCGGATGCGCTGGTCAGCGTTCGTCCCGGTGAGACTCATGGACGGCTCGATGGCGATCAAGCGATTCATGGCGCCCGATTCGGGCCGGCGGCGGCGCGAATAGCCGCGCGCGAACTCGACCGGAGAGAGCCACGTGCCGAGGAAATCGGCGCCGAGCGTGACGATCAGATCGGCCTTGTCGAAGTTGTAGCCGGGAACGAGGCGCTCGCCGTACGAGAGTTCCTGCGCGCGCGCGAGGGCGTCGTTCGAGACGGCGTCGTAGACGATGTGTTCCGCTGACGGGAAGTTCGCCAGGAAGTCGCGCGCGAGAGCCACCGTCGAGGGGCTGGTGATCGTGCCCGTGAGGAGGACGACCGCCCTTCCCTGCGCCATCGCCTGCTGGAACGCGCGAACCGCCTTCTTGTCCACCTCGCCCCACGTCCCGGCGCGCGCCGCGCCGTTGGCACGGTCGACGAGGGCCGGCGCCTTGAGGCGGTCGGGATCGTAGAGATCGAGGACCGACGCCTGCCCGCGGGCGCAGAGACCGCCGCGCGTGAGCGGGTGGTCGGGATTGCCTTCGAGCTTGATCGGGCGCCCCTCGCGCGTCTTCACCAGCGCGCCGCAGGCTGCCGGGCACCCTCCACACGTGGTGGCGTAATAAAGAGCGTTCCCGGGGGTGATCTCCTCGGGCGCCTTCAGATACGGGAGGATCTTCTCCACCGGCTTCCGGGCGCAACCCGCGGCCGCGAACGCCGCGCCGGCGCCGAGCAGCTTCAAGAAGTCGCGGCGGGAGGGAATGTCGGTCGGCTCCTCGCTCGGCGTGCGGAATTCGCGCGTCTGGAGCGCCCGGACTCCCGGATCCCCTTCGAGGTCGGCGATGCTCGTCCAGTACCGGGGGGTTCCGTTCCCCTCTACATGTGACATGCGCTGCACTCCTGCGTCGCCTTCTCTCGCCTGTGGCAGCTGATGCACCACCCCATCTTGAGCGGCTGCACCTGCTTCACGACGTCCATCGCCTCGACGGCGCCGTGGCACTGCTGGCAGGTGATTCCCTTCGCGACGTGCCACTTGTGCGGAAAGTAGACGTGATCAGGGAGCCGGTGCACCCGGACCCACGGCACGCCCTGATCCGCCTGATAGAGGCTCGCCAGTTTCTGAACGTTCGGTTTGTCGGTCGCCACGACGATATGGCAGTTCATGCAGACATTCGCGGCGGGAACGGTGGCGTGACGCGAACGCTCCGCGCTGGAATGGCAGTAGAGGCAGGGAATCTTGTTCGTGCCGGCGTGCACCAAGTGGCTGAACGGGATCGGCTGGACGGGGGCGTACCCGATATTGCTGAAGCTATCGAAGAACGCCCACGCGCCCGCGCCCAGCACGGCGACGAGGAGGAGTGGAAGGAGGCGGCTTCCGGTCGAAAGGCTCACCGCGGGTCTCATTACCTCCTTGGTACCAGAGGGTTGCGAAAAGGTCGTATGCCGGAAAAAACTTTGTGAACTATGTCACATGGGGCGGGGGTCGTCAAGCGACTTGCGCCGCCAGAACGATCCCGCAGCCGACGCTGACGATTCCCGAGATGGTGGGGACCCAGCGCTTGGCCCGCGAGCCCGGACGACTCAGCCGTCCGAGCGGAGCGGAGAGCGCCGCGCTCCAGAGCGCCATCCCCCCGATCGAGCCGATCCCGAACAGAGCGACGTAGACGAGCGTGGTCAGCCGGTCGGGCAGCGTCGGGAGAACGACGAGCGCCAATCCCCCGCTCCCCGCGAGCCCGTGAACGAGTCCGATGAGATAGGGGCGCCGCCGCCGGGGCGCGCCGCGCGGCTCGTCCGCGGGAGCCGGGCGGACCAGCGACTGCACGCCGAGCACGATGAGCATGGCGGCCACGCCGAGCTCCAGATAGTGCGTCACTCCAGCCGGAACGGGGATCCGCCAGGCGATGATTACCAGCGAGGCCAGGAGGAGCGACGTGCTGTGCCCCAGTCCCCAGACGCTTCCCAGGATGGCCGCGCGGCCCGGCGACCGCTCCCGCGCGACGATGGTCCCCATCGCAGCCAGATGATCGGGGTCGAGGGCGTGCCGGATGCCGAGCGCGAAGCCAAGCAAAAGGGGCGCGAGGACGGAGGGGGTTTCGGTCACGGGCGCAATCTAGCGCAGGCCGCCCCGTGGGCCAACCACGAATTGCTGCCATCGATTGCCCCCCCCGGCCGTCCTCTCTATACTCGGCGGCGCCGTGACCACCCGAAACACGTCCCCCACCTCGTTGCGTCTAGACCTCCGCAGCCGGATCGGCGCGATGGCCGGCGTCTCCGCGCCGTCCGAGCTCGACCCCGCGGCCGAGGCGGAGATTCCCGCGCTTTCCGGGAGGATCGAACCGTGGCGCGAGGCCGACCCCTCGCTCCTCCGCGAGGCGCGCGCCGGGCGGCCGGGACTTCCGCTCTTCTACTGGGAGAGTCCCGACGGCGAGGTCGTACTCGGCTGGGGCACGGTCGCCTGGTTCCGGTCGCGCGGACCGGAGCGATTCGCCGACGCGCGCGCCTGGATCACGCGGCTCGCCGCCGCGGCGACGCTGACGGGCGCGCCCCGCGGCCCGAGGCCGGAGAGCTATCTCGTGGCGCTTGGTGGATTCGCCTTCGCGCCCGACGGCGCGTGGGGGCACGGCTTCGAGCCGGCCTCGTTCGTCGTCCCGCGCGTCCTCATCCATCGCCGCCCCGACGTCGGAACGATCCGAATCGTCTGGGGCCGCGACGACGACCCCGCCGCGGGAGAAGAGCCGCCGCCCACCGCGCCTCGCCCCGGCTTCACGCTCGAGATTCCGTGCGGCGCCCTGGACGAGGGGCTGGCCAGCCAGGAAGCGTGGGAGACCGCCGTCGCGGAGGCGCTTCGCGGCATCGAGACGGGAGCGATGGAGAAGGTCGTCCTGGCGCGGCGCGTCACCGCCGCACTCCCGATCGGATTCGATCCACTCGATCTCCTCGATCGGCTGCGCGACCGGCATCCGGGCTGCTATCGCTTCCTCTTCGATTTCGGCCTGGGCGGCGCCTTCCTGGGCGCGAGCCCCGAGCGGTTGATCACCCTCCGCGGCGTTCGCGTCGCTTCCGACGCCATCGCCGGGACCGCGGCCCGTCCGCCCGCGGGGCATCCCCGCGACGAGGCCGAAGCGATCGAGCGGCTGCGAGGAAGCGCCAAGGACCGGAGCGAGCACGAGATCGTCGTCCGCCACATCCGGGACGCGCTCGCGCCGTTCGTCACGGAGCTCACGGTCGATGCCGAACCCGAGGTGCAGCAACTGCGGCGACTCCTCCACCTTCGCACGCGCCTCGCGGGAAAGACCGCGAAGGGGACCCACGTTCTCAGCCTGGCCGAGCGGCTCCATCCGACACCCGCCGTCGCCGGAAGTCCGCGCGCCGCGGCGCTCGAGTGGATCGCCGAGCGGGAACCGGGCGATCGCGGCTGGTACGCGGGCCCGATCGGCTGGATGACCGCGGGAGGCGACGGTGATCTCGCGGTCGGGCTTCGCGGCGCCTTCCTCTCCGGGCGTCGCGCGCTCCTGGCCGCCGGGGCCGGCATCGTGCCGGGCTCCGATCCTTCGCTGGAATGGAAAGAGACCGAGGGGAAACTCTCGGCCATGCGCGATGCCATCGAAGACGCCTGACGCCGCGAAGCGCCGGGGCCTCATCGCCGAGCCGGCCGAAGGAGACGCCGGCATCGGCACCGGCGCCACCAATATTCAGTGGGCGCTCGCATTCACCGACGCGCTGACCGCGGCGGGCGTGCGCGAGGCGATCGTCGCGCCCGGCTCCCGGAGCGCTCCGCTCGCCATGGCGCTCGACCGTTCGGGTCTTCGCGTTCACGTCGCGATCGACGAGCGCGCCGGTGCCTACTTCGCACTCGGCCTCGCGAAGTCGTCGCGCCGCCCGGTCGCGGTGCTGACGACCTCCGGCACCGCCGCCGCGAATCTCCATCCCGCGGCCCTCGAGGCGCGCCATGCCCGCGTGCCGCTCCTGCTCCTGACCGCCGACCGGCCGCCCGAGCTGCGCGACACCGGCGCGCCGCAGACGATCGACCAGACGCGACTCTTCGGCGAGGGCGTTCTCTCCTTCGCGGAGGCGGGCGCGCCGACTCCGGGCGAGGAGGGACGGCGCTACATTGCCTCCCTCGCCGCCCGCGCGGTGGCGACGGCGTGGGGACCTCCGGCCGGCCCGGTGCACGTGAATCTGGCGTTTCGCGAGCCGCTCCTCCCCGATCCCGAGACACTCGACGCGATCGCGCCACGGCGCGCGCGGAGCGAGGAATCGGGCGTGGAGCCTCCGGAGGGCGCCGCCCCCACGGCCGCCGCGGTCGCGAGAGCGGCGCGTGCGCTTCGCGGCAGGAGACGCGGCCTCCTCCTCTGCGGCCCCGACGACGGCGGCCCTGAGTTCGCCGAAGCGGTGGCTCGCCTCGCGGCGATCACCGGCTATCCGATCCTGGCCGATCCGCTCTCCGGCGTCCGCTTCGGCGATCACGATCGTTCCCGCGTCCATGCCGCCTACGACCTCTTCCTGCGCTCCCCCTCCTTCCTCGAGGGAGAGGCGCCGGAAGCGATCGTGCAGTTCGGAGCGCCGCTCACGTCGAAGGCGTATCACCTCTATGCCGAGCGCCATCCCGACGCGCTCCGCCTGGCGGTCGATGTCGCCGGCGCCTGGCGCGACCCCTCGCGGCGCCTCCGCGGCGTTCTGACCGGCTATCCGTCGCTCGCGGCGCGCGCGCTCGGCGACGCCCTGGCGAAGGGCGCGGAGCCGCTCTCCACGTGGAGCGAAACGTTCGCGCGGGCCGAGCGGGCCGCGCGCGCCGCCGTGGAGCGGCACGTCGCCTCCGCCGGCACGCTCGGCGAGGAGGGAGTCTTCCCGGCGATCCTCGACGCGATCCCCGACGGCGGCACGCTCTACGTCGGAAATTCGATGGCCGTGCGCGATCTCGATCTCACCGCGGCGGCGAGCCCCAAGCAGGTGCGGGTGCTCGGCAATCGAGGCGTGAACGGCATCGACGGCGTCGTGTCGAGTGCGCTCGGCGCGAGCGCCGCGGGCGACGCGCCGCTCCTGGCCGTTGTCGGCGATCTTTCGTTTCATCACGACCTGAACGCGCTCGCCGCGCTCCGCGAGGGACGCGCGCGCGCCACGATCGTCGTCGTGAACAACGACGGCGGCGGGATCTTTTCGTTTCTGCCGGTCGCGCGGCATGGCGATGCCTTCGAGCGCTACTTCGGAACGCCGCACGGGCTCGACCTGGCGCGCGCGGCGGCGCTCTACGGAGTCCCCCACGCGCGCTGCGCGACCGGGGAGGAGCTGCGCGCGCGGGCCGCCGCGTCGCTCGCCGCGCGCACGACCGTGATTCTCGAGGTCCGGACCGAACGCGCCGCCAATCGCGACGCGCACCAGGCGCTGGCCGACGCCGCGCTCCGCGCCGTCGAGGAGGGCGCGTGAGCGCGGCCGGGATCTCGTCCGAAACTCGCGCGCTCCGGGGCCTTCGCTACGGCGTGCGACTGGCCGGCGACGCCGGAGCGCCGGCGGTGCTCCTTCTCCACGGCTTCGCCGGCTCGGGCGACGATTGGGCGGCGGTGGCGGCGTCGCTCGCCGCGGCCGGCTATCGCGCGATCGCCGTCGATCTGCCGGGCCACGGCGCGACGGCGGCCCCCGCGGGGCACCCGCTCGCTCGGTTCGCGATGGAGGAGACCGCGCTCGATCTCACGGCACTCCTGGACGATCTCTCCGTCGCCCGCGCCCACTGGGTCGGCTATTCCATGGGAGGGAGGATCGCGCTCGGTTCCGCGATCGCCCATCCCGAGCGCGTCGACACGCTGACGCTGGAGAGCGCGGCCCCCGGCATCGCCGATGCCGTCGAGCGCGCCGAGCGGGTCCGCTCCGACGAAGCGCTCGCCGCCGCGATCGAGTCGCGCGGAGCCGCGTGGTTCGCCGAATCGTGGGGATCGCTTCCGATCTTCGAAAGCCAGCGGTCGCTTCCCGAAGCGATGCGGGCCGAGCTGGCGCGCCGCCGTAAGCGGTGCGATCCCGCGGGACTCGCCGCGTCGCTTCGCGCCATCGGGCAGGGAGCGCAGCCTTTCCTCGGCGACCGGGTGAGCGAATTCCCGCGGCCGGCGCTCCTCGTCACCGGCGCGCTCGATTCCAAGTACGTCTCGCTGGCCGCGGAGATGGCGCCACGCTTTTCCGCGGCGCTCCACGTCGTCATACCCGGCGCCGGGCACAACGTCCATCTGGAACAACCGGAGTGGTTCGGGCGATCGCTCCTCACGCACCTCCGCCGCCACGGCGGGCGCGTGCCGCTCGAATCCCCCGCTACCCCGTGAAGGAGACCGCCATGACGATTCGCCCCACCCTCGCCTGGAAACCGGCCGGGGAATTTCAGGACATTCTCTACGAGAAGGCGGAGGGGATCGCCAAGATCACGATCAACCGCCCCGAGGTCCGGAACGCCTTCCGCCCCCGCACCGTGAAGGAGATGATCGCGGCGTTCGACGCGGCGCGGGAGGATTCGGAGGTCGGGGTCGTCATCCTCACCGGCGCGGGCGACGAGGCCTTCTGCAGCGGCGGCGACCAGCGGGTTCGAGGAAACGCCGGCTACGTCGGAGAAGACAAGGTGCCGCGCCTGAACGTGCTCGACCTGCAGCGCCGGATCCGCACCCTTCCGAAGCCGGTCGTGGCGATGGTCGCCGGCTACGCGGTCGGCGGCGGGCATGTCCTCCACGTCGTCTGCGATCTCACCATCGCGGCGGAAAACGCGCGCTTCGGACAGACCGGCCCCAGGGTCGGTTCCTTCGACGGCGGATTCGGCTCGTCCTACCTGGCGCGCATCGTCGGGCAGAAGAAGGCGCGGGAGATATGGTTCCTCTGCCGGCAGTACGACGCGCGGCAGGCTCTCGACATGGGCCTCGTGAACATGGTCGTCCCGCTGGAGCGGCTGGAGGAGGAGACGGTCTCCTGGTGCCGCGAGATGCTGGAGATGAGCCCGATGGCACTTCGCGTCCTGAAGGCGGCGCTGAACGCCGACTGCGACGGGCAGACGGGGCTTCAAGAGTTGGCGGGGAACGCCACGCTGCTCTACTACATGTCCGCGGAGGCGCAGGAGGGGCGCGACGCCTACGTCCAGCGGCGAAAGCCAGACTTCTCCAAGTTCCCGCGCCTCCCCTAGCGTGACCTCGACCGTCGCTCCTCCCACCGCGGCCCGCGTCTGGATCGCGGCGCTCCGCCTGCCGACGCTCGTCGCCGCGATCGTCCCCGTCGCCGTGGGGACGGCCCTCGCCTATCGCGACTACCGCTTCCGGCTGGGCCCCGCGCTGGCAGCGCTCGCGGGCGCACTGGCCATCCAGATCGGGACGAACTTCGCGAACGATCTCTACGATTTCCGGAAAGGCGCCGATAGCACCGAACGGATCGGCCCTCCGCGTGTCCTGCCGCTCGGGTGGCTCTCGCCCGCCACGGTGAGCCGAGCGATGTTCGCGAGCTTCTCGATCGCCATGCTCGCTGGGATTTACCTCACCTGGGCCGCGGGATGGCCGGTCGTCGCCATCGGCCTGGCCTCGATCGCGGCCGGAATCGGCTACACGAAGGGCCGCTGGGCCCTGGCCTACCACGGCATGGGAGACCTCGCCGTGTTCGTCTTCTTCGGCCTGGTCGCCGTCGCCGGAACCTACTTCGTGCAGGCCCGCCTGGTGACGCTGCTCGCCTTCCTAATCGCGATCCCGGTCGGAACCCTCTGCACCGCGATCCTCGTCGTGAACAACGTGCGCGACCTCGACACCGATCGTGCCGCCGGGAAGCGAACGCTCGCCGTCCACCTCGGCCGCGGCAGGACGCGCATCGAGTACGGAGTCCTCCTCGCGATCGCCTTCGGCGTGCCGCTGGCGCTCTGGCTCCGCGGGTCACTTTCGGTCGCCGCGCTCCTTCCCTACGCCACGGCGTCGCTCGCCTGGCGGACGCTCGGCACGGTGCTCACGAGCGAGGACGGTCCGGCCCTGAACGGAGCGCTGGTCGACACGGCGCGCCTTCACGGGCTCTTCGGGCTCCTCTTCGCCGCCGGAATCGCCGTCTCGGGCCCGGGGCGCTAGCGATGGGAACGGGAGCCCTGGCGCGCGTCCGGCTCGGGACTTACCGATTCCCCTTCCGCACACCGTGGCCGTCGGCCGAGGGGCCTCAGAGCGTTCGCGAGGGAATCTTTCTCGCGCTGGAGGACGACGAGGGACGGATCGGGATCGGCGAGAGCGCCCCCTTTCCGGGATTCGGAATGGAGACGCTCGCGTCGAGCCTCTCCGCGCTTCGGCTGGCCGCGCGATACGCCGCGGGACTTCCGCCGGAGCACTTTCTCGCCGCCGCGGAGGATCTGCCGCGCCTGGCGCCCGTCGTCGCCTCTCCGGGAGCGCGCGCCGCGCTCGATCTCGCGCTCCACGACCTGGCGGCCCAGCGCGCGGGACTTCCCCTGGCGAAATTCCTGGGCGGCGACCGCGCCGCCACGACCGTCCGCGCGAACGCGACCATTCCCCGCGTTCCCCCCGACCAGGCGGCCAGCGACGCGCGCGCCGCGGTCGCGCACGGGGCGCGCTGCGTGAAGCTGAAGGTGGGACGCGCGCCGCTCGCCGACGACGTCGCCCTCCTCCGCGCCGTGCGCGAGGCGGTCGGCCCCGGCATCTCGCTCCGCGTCGACGCGAACCAGGCCTGGAGCGAAGGCGAAGCGATCGAGACGCTCCGCGCCCTCGCGCCCTTCGATCTGGAGTACGCCGAGCAGCCCGTCGCGGCCGGCGCCGTCGGCGCCATGGCGCGCGTGCGCGCCCTCTGTGGCGTGCCGATCGCCGCGGACGAGGCGCTGACCGATCTGCGCGCGGCGCGGCGCCTGATCGCGGCGCGCGCGGCCGACGTCTTCATCGTGAAGCCGATGGCGCTCGGCGGCATCGCCGCCTCGCGCGCCGTCATCGAGATCGCGCAGGGAGCCGGCATCCGCGTCACGGTGACGTCGCTCCTCGAGAGCGCCGTGGGACGCGCTGGCGCGCTCCATCTCGCCGCCTCGCTCGGCGGCGATCGCGACCATGGGCTTGCCACCGGGAGCGCGCTGGCCGAGGATCTCGTCCCCGGCATCGCCGATCGGCCGGGGGAGATCGCCCTCTCCTCCGAGAGCGGCCTCGGCGAGGCGCTCCGGCGCGCGGTCGCGGCGAGAACCGAACCCGTCTCCGTCGAGGAACCGGCATGAACGTCACGCACGATCCGATCCGCTTCTGGGCCGCGCTCCAGCCGGAACGCCTGGCGCTGAAGAGCGAGCGGCACGAATGGACCTACGCGGAACTGGAGGCCGCCGTGGCCGCCACCACCGAGGCGCTCGTGGCGCGCGGCCTCGGGATGGGCGAGCACTTGGCGCTCGAGTTCCCGCAGGAGGAGGGCGCCCTTCTGACCGTGACGCTCCACGCCGCGCATCGGCTCGGACTCCTTCCGGTCCTCATCCCCGCGAACGCCACGGTCGCGGAACGGGAACTCCTTCGGGCGAAGGCGCAGACCGATTTCGTCCTCACGGCGGAGGGAATCGCCGAGCCGGCCGCCGCGGCCGCGGCGGGGCCGCGGGTGCCGGCGGCCGAGCCTCCGCTGCGCCGGCTCGACGCCCCCGCCGCGGTCGTCTTCACGTCAGGGACCGCGGGCTCGCCGCGCGCCGTCGTCCTCACGCAGGGGAATTTCCACTGGAGCGCCATCGCCTCCGGGCGAAACCTCGGCGTGCTTCCCGGCGACCGGTGGCTCTGCTGCATGCCGCTCCATCACGTCGGCGGACTCTCCATCGTGACGCGCTCGGCCGCCTACGGCACCGCGGTCGTGCTCCACGCCCGCTTCGACGCCGACGCGGTGAATCACGCGATCGACCACGACGAGATCACGCTTCTCTCGCTCGTGCCGACCATGCTCGCGCGACTCTTGCGGTCGCGAGGCGGCCGGCTCTTCCCGGCGCGGCTCCGCGCCGCGCTCATCGGAGGCGGACCGATCGATCCCGCGCTCCTGGAAGAGGCGGCGGCGCTGCGGCTCACCGCGCTTCCGACCTACGGCCTCACGGAAGCGACGTCGCAGGTGACGACCCTCTCCCCGCGCGAGTGGCCGGCGGGGCTCGCGAGCGCGGGGCGCCCGCTTCCCTTCGCGCGGATCGAGATTCGGGACGAGGCGGGACGGCCGGCGCCACGGGGCGAGGAGGGGGAAATCGTGGTTCGCGGTCCCACGGTCATGGCGGGCTACCTGGGAGAGCCGGACGCCACCGCCACCTCGCTTCGGGGACGCTGGCTCCACACCGGCGACATCGGAGCCTGGGACGCGGAAGGCAGGCTGATCGTGCTCGACCGCCGCGCCGACCGGATCGTGACCGGCGGCGAGAACGTCTCTCCCGCGGAGGTGGAGAAGGTGCTGGCCTCGCACCCCGCCATCGAGGACGTCTGCGTCGTCGGACTGCCGTCGACGGAGTGGGGTCAGGAAGTGGCGGCGGTGATCTCGCTGAACCCGGGCGCGGCCATCACGCTGGAGGGGATTCGCCAGCACGCCGCGGCGACGCTCGCGTCGTTCAAGTTGCCGCGCCACGTGATGATCGGCTCCGCCGTGCCGCGGAGCGCCGGCGGGAAACTGCTACGGCGCGTCGCGCGCGAGCGGTTCCTCGACGAGGTGGCGAAGCAGAAACACCCGTAGCTCCGCGGGAATGGCGGTCGGCTTCAGCCGCCCTTCCGCCTCGCGCGTGGCGAAGGCATGCACGGTTCGCGCCGCGACGCGCCGGTCGGCAGGGCCGCCGGCGCCCGTCACCCCGTAGCGCAACTCGAACGAAGCCCTCCCCACTTTCACCACGTCGATCGTCACGGTGATCGTGTCGCCGTGGCGAATCGGCGCCTTGTAGTCGGCCTCGCTGTGCGCGATCGGCACGACCCACGGCGCTCCCGCGAAGAAGTAGGCCCGGTCCACGCCGCCCGAGACCCAGAACTCCTCGTAGGCCAGGTGCAGGTAGTCGTAGACGCGGCCGAAGAAGAGGACCCCCGCCGCGTCGACGTCCTGGAAGCGGACGGGGGTCGTGAACGAAAAACTCATCGCGCGGCGACCTCGCCGACGTAGACGAACGCCACGCCGCCGGTGAGGGAGTCGACGCGCACCCCCGTGAAGGCGCCCGTTCCGCGCATGAACCCGGCGAACGCTTCCCCCGCCGGAAAGCGCGAAGAGGTGCGGTCGAGGTATTCGTACGCGGCGCGGTCGCCGGTCAGCAGCCCGCCGAGCCGCGGGAGGATTCGGCGACTGTAGAGCCGGTAGAGAGGGCCGAAGAGGGCGCCGCCGGGCTGCCCGAATTCGAGCACCACGACGCGGCCCCCCGGGCGAACCACGCGTGCCAGCTCCCGAATGCCGCGTTCGGGGTCGTCCACGTTTCGGATTCCGAAGGCGATCGACGCCACGTCGAACGATCCGTCCGCGTACGGGAGCGCCAGCACGTCGGCCACCTCGAAGCGGACCGGGAGTCCGGCGCGCTCGGCCTTCTCGGGCGCAAAGGCGAGCATCTCCTCGCAGAAATCGGTGCCGACCACCTCGCCGCTCCCTCCCACGGCGCGCCGGAACTCCAGCGCGAGGTCGCCCGTGCCGGTCGCGCAGTCGAGGACCCGGTCCCCCTCCCTCGCACCGCTGCGCGAGACCGCGACGCGGCGCCAACGATGGTGGAGACCGAAGGAGAGGACCTGGTTCGCGTGGTCGTAGCGCCGCGCGATGGAGGCGAACATGGTTCGGACGGTGGCGCTCATCGCGCAGCAGCATACCATGGCCGCGAGCATCGTTTGACCGCTCCCCGGGCAATCGGTAGACTCGTCGGATGGTCGCGATCTCCATGACGTTGCGCGAATCCGATGGTCGCCCGCGCAGGCGCTCCACCGCGGTCCGGGTGGGGGATGTCGTTCTGGGCGGGGGCCGCCCGGTGGTCGTGCAGTCGATGACCAACACCGACACGGCCGATTCCCGCTCCACGGCGGAGCAGGTCATCGCGCTCGCGGAGGCGGGATCGGAACTGGTCCGGATCACCGTGAACACGCCGGAAGCCGCGGCCGCGGTGCCGGAGATCAAGTCGCGGGTGCGCGACGCCGGTCTGGCGACGCCGATCGTCGGCGACTTCCACTTCAGCGGGCATCTCCTCCTGCACGAGTTCCCCGCCTGCGCCCAGGCGCTCGACAAGTACCGCATCAACCCCGGCAATGTGGGCGCCGGCAAGCGCCACGACGAGCATTTCCGCCGCATCATCGAGGCGGCGGTCGCCAACGCGAAGCCGGTGCGGATCGGCGTGAACTGGGGCTCCCTCGACCGCGAACTCCTGACCTCCCTCATGGACGAGAACGCGCGGAGGCCGAAGCCGCTCCCCGACCGGGAGGTCACGCTCGACGCCATGTTCCAGAGCGCCGTCCGCTCCGCCGCGCTGGCGGAGGAATTCGGGCAACCGCACGAGTCCATCGTCCTCTCGGCGAAGGTCTCGGGCGTGCGCGATCTCCTCGACATCTACCGGCGGCTGGCGGCGGAGACTGACTACGCGCTGCACCTCGGCCTGACCGAGGCGGGCATGGGGATGAAGGGACTCGTCGCCTCGACGGCGGGCCTCTCGACGCTGCTCCTCGAGGGAATCGGCGACACGATCCGCGTGAGCCTGACGCCTACCCCCGGCGGCGATCGCCGCGAGGAGGTCTATGCCTGCCAGCAGATTCTCCAGTCGTGCGAGCTGCGCGCGTTCCAGCCCCAGGTCACCTCATGCCCCGGCTGCGGCCGCACCACCTCGTCGTTCTTCCAGGAACTGGCCGAGCGGGTGAACGGGCATCTGCGGGAGAGGATGCCCGCGTGGCGGACCCGCTACCCGGGCGTGGAGGAATTGCGCGTCGCGGTGATGGGCTGCGTGGTGAACGGACCCGGCGAGTCGCGGCACGCGCACATCGGAATCTCGCTCCCCGGTTCGGGAGAGAATCCGAAGGCGCCGGTCTTCGTGGATGGGGATCTGACGACGACGCTCCAGGGCCCGAGGCTGGCCGAGGAGTTCCTCGAGCTCGTTGACGGCTACGTCGAGAGCCATTTCGGAGCCGGGGCCCGCTCCTAGATTCCGGCGGCGCGATTCCCCCGGCGGAACTCGCGCGACCCGCTTCCTTCGCGACCCGCTTCTCTACCGAATCTTCCGCGCCGTCCCCATCGGTTCTTCCCCACGCTCCGCCACGACCCGCTTCGGGGGCCCTGTCGCGACCCGCCCGGTGATCAGCGACCAGGGACGCTGCGCCTCCTGCACCGCGAGCGCCACCGTCACCTGGAATTCTTCGAGCCGGTTCAAATCTTTCAAATACGCGCGATAGCGGTGGACGAACCACCAGGCGATCGCGATCTCCAGATAGACGACGCCGAGGAGCGCGAGGTGGATCCGCGCGAGCACGGTGATCGAGACCGAGAGGACGAGGCAGTAGAGCGCCTCGACGATCGCGGGCGTCTGGAAGGAGCCCCAGTTGGGCGACGCGGGGCCGTGCTCCACGCGGAGCACGATGCTGCGCAGAAGGAGCATCGTCATGCTCGCCGCCGTCGCGATCGCCACTTCCAGCGCGGCGCGCGGGGCCGGCTGCAGGAGGTAGTCGCTGGGGCGCGGCGCGAGATCGAAGACGAGCGAGAAGCCGCCGTAGGCGATCACCGCCAACGAGAGCTGCGTGAGGAGCCGATAGCCGCGGGTGCCGGCCACGATCCCCGCGAGGAGGACGGCATAGACGACGCTCACCACCAGGGCGGCGGGGGGAAGGAGGAACATCCCCGAGAGGAAGAAGGCCGGCCCCAGCGAGTAGGTCCGCCAGGTCCGCTCCTTCGACGGCACGAGGATCGGCCAGATGAAGAGCGCCGCCGCGCTGGAGGCGAAGAGCGACGCGACCAGCCAGACGTTCGGCGTGCCTCGGAACTCGTGCGCGGCCCGCGCCGCGACGACGAGCGCGAAGATGACAAGAATCACGCGAGTGGTGACGAGTGTCGCGTAGCGTCGAACGTCCAGGTCTAGTTCCACCTCCACGGGCTGGTCTCGATCCCGTGCGAGATGTATCGGCCGGAACGAATCCTCTCTTTACGCTCTAACCATTCCGCGCTCCGCTAGTTACGGCCCCACCGCCTCCGCCGTCGCCGCGCGCGCCGCCGCCTCCGCCGATCGCTGGCTCGATGGAGCCAGGAGGAGTCGCCGCGCGAATGACTCCTAAACCTTTCCCGCGCGCGGGCCGATCTCTTGGTGCGTGACGCCGGAACGCGAAACTCTCTCCACGGACACTTCGTCCGCCCCGCGAAACCTGCTCGAGCGCGTGGAAGCGCTGGAACGGGAAAATCGCCGATGGAAGCGGACAGCCCTCGCTGTCGTAGCGGTCCTGGCCGCGGTCGCGGTCGTCGGCATGAGTTCGCCTCCGACCAAGACCCTCGATCTGGAACTCCTCCGCATCGTCGATTCTCGCGGCAAGGCGCGCGCCATCCTCGGCATGGGCGACGAGGGGCCGGCCATCTCCCTCCTCGACGAGAAGGGACGACTCCGCGCGAACCTCGGCATCGAGAAGGAGGGACCGTCGCTCGATCTCCTCGACACCGCCGAGACGCCGCGCGCGCAATTGGCCGTGGACGGGAAGCAGGGTCCCCACCTCGACTTCACCGACGCCAAGGGAGTCCAGGCCTCGATTCGGCCCTAGGCGCCCCGCGTCACGCGTGACGGCGCGGGCGTTGGACCGCCCGGCATCGCGATCAACCCTGGAGCGTCTCTTCCATCAACTTCGTCGCGTCGGCCGAAGCCATCGCGGCGCCGCGCGCTTCCGCCGCGGCGATGGCGGCTTCATCCAGCGACGGGCGCGCCGGCTCCAGAGCTCGGTTGAGGACCGCCGTGTCGGGTCCGGCCCTCGGCACGTCGGCCGCGGCTCTCCACGCGGTTCCCGCGCCCGCCAAGACGAAGGCTCGCTCCGCTTGACCGAGAAGCGCGGCCAGCCCCGCGACGCTGTCCAGGATGTCGATCAGTCCGTTCGAATCGCCGATCGCCTGGAAGAGATCGAGCGCCTCGGCCAGGAGCGCCTTCGCGCGTGCCGCGTCCCCGCGGCGCGTCGCCACCTCGCCCAGTTGCCGGAGCGAGAATCCGATCCCGTCCTTGTTCCCCAATTGGCGCTGAATGGCCAGGCCGCGCTCCAGATAGCGCTGGGCGGCGTCGAGGTCGCCATGGTGGATCACGATGTCGGTGAGTCCATTCAGGGTGTACGCCTCCATCGTTGCGTTCCCGAGCGCTCGGTGCAGCTCCAGCGCCTCCTCGAAGAGCCGGCGCGCCTCCTCCCCGTCTCCCCGCGACTGATAGACCACGGCGAGATTGTGGAGCGTGAGCGAGACGCCCCTCCGGTCCTCGATCTCGCGGCGGATCGCCAGCGCCTCGGCATAGAGCGTCGCGGCGGTGGCGAGATCGCCGCGGCCATTGGCCAGGTTTCCCTGCTCGAAGCGCGCGTTCCCCACGCCCGCCTTGTCGCCGAGCGAACGGGCAATCTCCAGGCTCTCGGCCAGATAACCGTCGGCAGCCGCGAAATCGCCCTGGCCCCGCGCCAGCACGGCCGAGGCGTAGAGCGCCTTCGCGCGTTCCACGCTCGGTTCGCGCGATCCGGGGAGGGCCAACGCATCGCGCAGCACGCCGCGCCCTTCCTCCCAGGTCCCGCGCGTCCACCAGAAACGCCAGATGGCGCCGGCGACGAGGAGCGCCGAACCGGCGTCTCCGCGCAGCGTGTAGTAGCGGGTGGCGCGGCGGATGTTGTCGTGCTCCTGGTCCAGCCGTTCGAACCAGAACACCTGTTCCGGCCCCTGCAATTCGGGCTCGGCCTGGAGCGCGAGTTTGAAGAAGTGGAACGCATGGCGGTCGTCCTGCGTCTCCGCCTCGCCCGCGGACTTCAGGCGATCGGCCGCGTAGGCGCGGATCGTCTCGAGGAGCGAGTAGCGCGACGACTCGCCCGATTCGTTCGGCACGACGAGCGACTTGTCGATGAGCGGCGAGAGCAGGTCGAGCACGCCGTGGCTCTCGAGCCCGTTCCAGGCACAGACCAACTCCGCCGCTTCCAAGGAGAAGCCGCCCGCGAAGACGCTGACGCGATTCAGGAGTTTCCGCTCCTGCTCCGAGAGGAGGTCGTACGACCAGTCGACCGTCGCGCGGAGCGTCTGCTGACGCGGGAGCGCGGTCCGGCTTCCTCCGGTGAGGAGGGCGAATCTATCTTGGAGTCGAGTCAGGATCTGCTCGACCGGGAGCACCTTCACGCGCACGGCGGCGAGCTCGATGGCCAGCGGAATTCCGTCGAGCCGGTGGCAGACCTGCGCCACCGCGGCGGCGTTCTTGTCGGTGAGTTGAAAAGCGGGCTGAACGGCCTGGGCGCGATCGACGAAGAGGCGGACCGCCTCGTAACGCCCGGCCGCCTCCTTGCTCTTGATGACGGAGGTGCGCGGGTCGGGAACGGAGAGGGTCGGGATTCGCCAGATCACCTCGCCCGGAATGCCGAGCGCCTCCCGGCTGGTGGCGATGACGCGTACGTTCGGCGCCGCGCGCATCAGCGCGACCACGAGCGGCGCCACCGCCGCGGCCAGGTGTTCGCAGTTGTCGAGCACCAGGAGCACCATCTTCGATCCCAGGCTGGCGGCGACCGTCGCCGCGATCGGCGTACCCGGCTCCTCCTGCACTCCTACCGCGCGCGCCACCTGCTGCGCCACGAGCGTGGGATCGACGAGCGCCTCGAGTTCCGTCAGCCAGACTCCATCGGCGAATTCTCCGAGAACCTCCTTCGCCACCTGGACGGCGAGCCGCGTCTTCCCGCTTCCGCCCGGACCGAGGATCGTCACCATGCGCGCCGTGACGAAGAGTCGGCGCACCTCGGCGCGCTCCCGCGAGCGGCCGATGAACGACGTGAGCGGCGTCGGAAGGTTGTTCGGGACCGTGGCGGGCGCCACGCGGAGCGCGCCCAGGGAGCTGGAGAGCTTGTCGCCGCCCTCGCGGAGACCGCGCAGCGCGTCGGCCAGCTCCCGCGGCGATCCGTAGCGATCGTCGCGCTTCTTCGCGAGCGCCCGGGCGAGGATGATATCGAGATCGGCGGGAAGCTCCGGGCGGACCGTGCTGGCGTTCGGAGGTTCCTTCGTCGTGACCGCGATCATCATGTCGAGCGCCGTCGACCCCTCGAACGCCTGGCGCCCGGTCGCGGCCTCGTAGAGCGTCGCGCCCAGTGCGAAGAGATCGGCCCGCCCGTCGAGCGGCTCGCCCCGCGCCTGCTCCGGCGCCATGTACGCCACGGTGCCGACGACCATCCCCGCCCCGGTGACGTTCGTGGCCGTCTGGCCGATCGTCTCCGTCGAGGCCGTCGCCATTCGCTTGGCGATGCCGAAGTCGAGGACCTTGGCGGCGCCCTGGGGGGTCAGGAGGATGTTCGCCGGCTTGATGTCGCGGTGGATGAGGCCGATCGCGTGCGCAGCGGCCAGCGCGTCGGCCACCTCGATGCCGAGGCGCAACAGGCCGGAAACCTCGAGCGGCCCCTCTTCGAGCTGCTCCTTGAGGCTCTTCCCCTCCACGTGCTCCATGACGATGAAATCGGCCCCGTCGGCCGTGTCGACGGAGTAGATCGTGACGATGTGGGGATGGGTGAGCGCGGCGGCGGCGCGGGCCTCCGCCAGGAGGCGGCGGCGCGCGGTCGGATCGGCCATGGTCGCCGCGGGGAGCACCTTGAGGGCGACCGAACGGCCTAGCTTGGTGTCGAGGGCCTTGTAGACGTCGCCCATGCCGCCCGAGCCGAGGCGGCCCTCGATGCGGTAGTGGGCGAGCTGACGGCCCGGTTCGAGGGTGCTCA
>ERZ1292633.2103-Hain-H41-02um-R1-2103-length-20683-cov-4_pt1 | contig 20683 bp, 24 predicted proteins | sample MGYA00564406_ERZ1292633 | MGnify/ENA primary metagenome ERZ1292633 (study PRJEB36523, sample SAMEA6512639) | groundwater metagenome | collected 2019-01-08 | study: AquaDiva: Metagenomics assemblies of 32 groundwater samples
CATTTCCCATGATGTCTTTTGCCTTTTTTACCTGCTTTTCATCACCCTGTGCGGTCATCCAAAGGAAGCCTGCGTACACAAATAATATGAAGAGAATTGCTCCAAGTATATTGAGTATTATATTAACCATACTCCCCACCAAACTTCCAAGACTTGCTTGAACTCCCTGGTTAACACCCGCATTCGTTCCTGCAGTTCCCAGATCTGTTGCCCCCAAGTTAATTGCAAGCGCGCTTATGGGGAAAAAGAGTGTCATTCCTACAATCGCCATCCATTGAAAAATACGCATACGATATTACGCGGCGAGCTGCGTGATAATAAAGTTTGAAAGCGCGTATGCTCCTACGAGAATAACGGTTCCGACCACACATTCCGAAAGAATATCTTTTGCTTTTTGTACTTTTTTTGGCTCACCCTGCGCGGTAATCCACAAAAAGCCTGCGTAGGTCATGAGCACAAAAAGAATGGTGCCGGTTAGCCCCAGAATTGGCTTGATGACGTAGGTTCCCACGAACATGGGGAGCGTCATACTAATGACGTTGCTCGAAAGTCCGTAACCTGTTTGAGCGGTATCACCCAGACCCGTATCACTCGAGGTGAGCTGCGCAAAAGCACTTGCGGGAAGAAGCAAAAAGCATCCAGTGATGAGGAGTTTTTGAAAGAATTTCATCATACGTGGAGGCGCGAAAACCATTACGTATTACGACGTAGCGCTAATCACTGAACCAATGACGAAACTTGCAATTGCGTATGCAGACATGATGATGGCAAGACCAATAAGACCGGAGATCATGAGACGCTTTGCCTCACTCACTTTTTCGTCGTTTCCTCCTGCGGTCATCCACTTAAATCCACCGTACAGCACAATACACACCGCAATAACACCCAAGAAACTGAGTGCAACGCGAATAAGGTTTCCAATGGTTGCTTGCAAATTTGATGTTCCTAGACCGGTTGACTTTGAAAATTGGTCACTCAAGAGGTCATCTGAATCGAGTGGCTGGGCGTATGCCGTTGATACAACGTTTACAAAAGGAAGTGCAATAACCACACCAAGTGCCGCACTCATGAGGAAACGCAATGTTTTTTTCAACATAGGAAGATAAAAGAGTATGAGAAAAGTATAACACTATACAACGGAACCCCTGCTAAATGCATTCACAAGGGCTTGAACCCCCACGTATGCCCCTGCAATAACCCCCAAACCAAGCGTTGCCCACACCATAATATCTTTTCCACGCTGTACCTTTTTTGCATCACCTTGAGCGGTGATCCACAATACGCCCGCATAAACGAACATGAGGAGTGTGAGGGATCCGATGATCGAAAGGACACCCGAGATAATACGCCCGGTAAGCACGCGAGGGTCTGTTACTCCGAGTGGGTTGATGAGATACACGGTATCTGCGTGAACAAAAAGCGGAAGGCTTCCCAGGAATAACACCGTGAGTGTGGCAAAGTATTTTTTCATACGCTTAGTTAGTATCAATTACGCCCGTTGGATCAATCGGTGTTGAGCTTCCATCTGTTGTTGTAGGAAGTGCTTCGATCGTATCTTCAAGAGTGGCCCCCGGCGCCACGCCCCCGAGACGCGCGATGAGGAAGTTAATAATGGCGTATGCGCCAAAGATGATTGCAAGGCCAATAATGGCATGCTTCATGGTGTCTTTTCCGGTTTGAATGTACTCCGATCTTCCTTGCGCAAACACCCAGTTAAATCCACCGTATACGAACATCACGAGCGCAACCGATCCTGACATTCCCAAAATGAGAATAATGAAGTTCACGGCAAGCTGCGTGACCTGTGAAAGTGAACAAATTCCCTGTGCGCGACACTGACACGTATCCCCTTCTCCACTGTCTGGTGCGGGAGTTTCGCAAATGTTTGCGAAAATGATTCCTTGCTCCATGATGTTTCGGTAGCCCTCTGCAACTGTTACCTGTTCTTGAGCAAAGGAAGTACTTGGGAATGCGAAGAGAAGTGCTAGGAAGCTGAAAGAGAGTAATGTGCGTGCAAAAAAGCGCATAGAGACGTGTTTATTTTACCACGCGCGCTAATATGTTTGTGCGACAACTTCTGCTGCATCATCAATTGCATCCTCGGCCTCTCTATTTCCTGATAATACTTCGGTTGCTAAATCTTCAAATGCGGCATCCATCGCTTGTGCGTCGGTTCCGTGGTACCAGCTTTGTGCCGTAAGAATTTGCTCAACAAATGGATTGAGCGTTTCGTTTTCAATTTGTTCATCTATAAGTTCTCGAAGTGCGGTTGGCTTTTGTGTTTCGTTGAGATATGCGAGCACGTGTTCTGCGCTTGTTGCAAAGACCACAAAGTCCCATGCCTCGTCTGGGTGCTCGGTATCTTTTGAGACTGATTCAATCCAGTAATTGGCAAAGTTTGCCTTTTTCGCACCTCCTCCGATTTGCGGGAGTGGCGCGACGCCAATGTCAGCCGTAGGAGATGTTGCTTGAATAATGGGAAGGTGGTAGCTGTAGCCGAGCATCATGGCCGTTTGCCCCGAGGCAAATGCATCTACGTTTGCGGAGAAATCTGCATTCCATGTGTAGGTTTCTTTTACAGGATTTGCGAAGTCGGTAAAAAAACGAACGGCATCAAGACCCGGAAAAACACCACTTGCAACATCGTCCGGAATGGAGTTGAACATGATGTTCTTGGTGTCATCAATCATTTCGGTTCCGTTTTGGAGCATGAGCACTTGAATGATGTCGGATGCCCGGTCTACGTTTTCTGTGGTACCGAGTGATGCACCGGACTGAAGCACTGAGCCATCATCGGCATACTGCGTGAGTGCAATGACGTTGGCTTGGAATTCTTCCCACGTTGTAGGAGCCTGTGCAATTCCAGCGGCATCAAACAAATCCTTATTGTAATAAAGCGCAAGCGTGTCTACTGAGAGCGGCAGGCCAAATACCCGATCTTCCTCTGGGGTATCCTCATCGGGCTGGTACGGCAAAATGACGTCGGTTGCGACCACATCAACGAAATCTTCTTTGAGAGAACGCTGCGAAGGAAGCGCGTATTCTTTTGTGGTGAGTACGGTCTCTTTGCGAACGCTGCCTACCGTTTCAAGATACTTCGTGGTAACCGACGTTGGCATGGGGAGCAATAAATCCTTGTACTCGTTCATTTGCGTGTTATGGATGGTGAAGATATCTGGCCCTTCTCCTTCTGCGAGAGCTCGAATAAGCTCTTCTTCGTATTCATCAAAACGAAGAACTTTGTAGTCAATACTCACATAGGGATGTTGTGCATTGTACTCGTCAATAATCTCATCAAATGCATCATCTCCATCAAAAACTCGCCAATAGGTGAGCTGTACTTCTTCCTCATTGTTTGGATTTTCTGATCCATCGCCACAACCCACACCCAGCGTGAACAACAGCGAACATGCGAGCACTCCTCTGAAAAGTTTACGAGGCTGAGGGAATTTCATAAATAGAGAGCATGCGTCCACGCGTGTGGGCGGAAAGCTTGTTTTGTTCAATAACTTCTTTGGGTTTCCAAAGTGTACTAGGAAAATCTGCAGTAACAATGCGTGTTCCGGGCTTGCACTCTTTTGCAAGCTTTTCTGCGACTTTGTCGACAAAGCCTGGAAGGAGATACAGCACTACACGATCTGCATCTGCATAGTTTTGTGCAAACGCATCACCGCGAATGTAGCGAATGTTTTTGGTTGCTCCACACATTCTTGCAAGAATGTACGGGTACCACGCGCGCTCAACGCCCTTGTACCAAGCATTTGGCTCACGCGCTGCACATGCACGCAAAATACGCCCGTCGCCACATCCAATATCATACACCACCACACCAGGCACCAATTGCAGTGCATCCACGATTCCCGGAAGCGATTCGTGCGGAAGAGGAACATACGGCGCACGCCACGAACCAAGAATGCTCATTGCCCAAAGAATTACTCCGCCGTTGATGACGACGAAAAGAAGAAGGGCGAGGATGAGGAATATGGTGGACATGAGTGTATGGGTAGCGGACAACGGACAGCAGATAAAAGACGGCAGACAACAGATATCTGCCGCCTGTAGTCTGTTGTCTTTTATCTTAAACTCTCTAAGTACCCCTTCAGGCCTTCTTTTACTTCTGGATGCTTAAGACCCATTTTTATTTGCGCGATAACGAACTGTAATTTATTTCCGCAGTCGTACCGATCTCCTACAAACTCATTTCCATATAAAGCACCCCCTTGTGCAAGATGGGTCGCAAACGCGTCGGCAAGACGAATTTCACCGTCTTTTCCGGGCTCTTGCGTTTCGAGCAGGCGAAGAATTTCTGGGGTAATGATTGCGCGGCCGACGAAGGCAAGATTTGTTGGAGCGTCTTCTGGTTTAGGTTTTTCTATAAAGCGAGAGAGCTTCCATTCACGATCACCCAGTTGGGCGCCGTCAATAACTCCGTAATTTGCTACGGACGCCTGAGGAACTTGCTGAAGCGCTATGACCGAACCCCCTCGTCTCTCTGCGGTTTCCATGAGTTGCTTGATTGCGGGAGTTTCGCCATCAATAATGTCGTCTCCAAAGAAGATTGCTACAGATTCGTCTTCTTTCACAAAAGGAAGTGCGGAAAGAATTGCATGACCATCACCAAGCGGCTTTTGCTGGCGTACAAAGGCAAATTTTGCGAGCTTCCCTACTTCCTGAATTTCTGCGAGCTCTTTTAATTTCTTTTTTTGCTCCAATCGGTATTCAAGTTCAAAATTTCTATCAAAATGATCCTCAAGCGCGCGCTTGCCAATTGCGGTTACAAAAATAATCTCTTCAATGCCTGCGGCAACAGCTTCTTCTACAATATATTGAATAACCGGCTTATCAACGACGGGAAGCATTTCTTTTGGCTGTGCTTTGGTTGCAGGGAGAAAACGAGTTCCCATGCCAGCGACGGGAATAATAGCTTTGCGAATCTTCATAACCTTGCCATTTTTATGCTCTATGCAGCTTTTTTCTTCTCGTCTTTGAGCTGATCGAGTCCTAATGCCCTACGTGCGGCGCCTTTTGCACCTGACAACTGCTCTTGTGCCGCGTTTTTACGAGCGGCGAGGTCTATTCCGCCTGCCCGCACTGCATTTTCCTGCATTTCCCTCATGTTTTTCATTCGCCTTTCGTCTAATGCTGTTATTGGCGCAATGTTTTCATTCGGTAATGTTGGGATTCTTTCCTCATCGTCTTGCTTTGGACTCTCTGGTATGCGCCCCATTCGTTCATTCATATTTTTTATAAAATATTTTATACCTAAATTATACCATTTTTTTCTTTCTCCTTCTCTTCGAACTGCTGAATGCTCTCAGTAAACCACTTTGTTACCGCATCGACGTGCGACATTCCCTCGGCTTGCCATGTGCGTAGTTTTTGAAACTTTTCCTCAAAAAATGCGTGATGCTTTGCGAGGTTTTCTTCGCTCTCCAACGCCCAACGCGCATGCTCTCGCTCGGCATGTTCTTTTTTCTCAACAATATCATTAGGCAGGTACCGATTCTTTGAAATATCGAAATCTATGCCTTCTGCACGAACTTTTCCTTTTCCAAAGAGATGATCGATGGTTTCTTGATTGCGACTCACTCGCGTTGCCTCACAAAAAGCAGTTACTCGATCTCCCTTGTTTTCTTCGATAATGCGTTTTGCGAAAAGAAAGTTTTCGAGCGAAGAAAGCGATGTGTCTTCGAGAATAATGCGCCATATTTTTGTTGCCCCATTAAGGACGTCACGGCCCATGAGCTCTTGCAGGTATTCGCCAATCTTCTCTGCCTCTGTTCCGATATATGGCGGCGTGCAGGATGTGGGTCCGCCACAGGGGATGATGAGTGCGGGCTCATTTTTTGCCTCGGCGTAGATGCGATTGAAAACAACGTGAAGATAGGTCAGATAGTTCTGATCTTTGTGAATGTCTTCTGGGATTCCGTAACCGCAAACTATAAAGGCCTTCATAAAAAATGAAATTTTATTTGTCTACGATATTCGGGACAATTTTTTTCGTTATTTTTGGATGAACTTGAGTGAAACTGAGTTTACACAGTGACGCGTGTCTTTTTTGGTAAAACCTTCGCCGGTGAAGACATGGCCGAGGTGGGCTTTGCAATTTGCGCAGGTGATTTCTGTCCGTATACCGTCTGCGTCAACCGTTTTCTCTACTGCGCCTGAAATTTCGTCATCAAAACTTGGCCAGCCGCATCCGGAGGAAAATTTATCTTTGGATTCGTAGAGCTTTACTCCACATCGACGACAAACGTAGGTTCCTTCCGTTTTAACATCGTTGTACTCGCCGGTAAATGGCGCCTCTGTTCCTTTGTGGACAATGACGCGCTCCTCTTCTTTAGTGAGCGGTGGCATGGGAAACGTATTTTGCATAGACTCATCTGCTAAAAAGTGAGCGAAAGTTTTGATGTAGTTCGTCGAGACGTATTATATCTTGCGCTTCTAGCGCGAAATCGAACATGTCTGCATTTTCTTTAATACGTGTTGGTGAACTTGACTTTGGAATGACCACGTTTCCGTGCTGAAGTGACCAGCGAATCATGATTTGCGCTGGAGTTTTTCCGTATTTCTTCGCAATCTCTTCGATTGTGATGTCATCGAGTTTCTTTCCGCGTGTGAGCGGACTGTATGCCTCAAGCTGAATATTATTCTCTTTGCAGTATGCCAGGAGCTCAGATCGATACATGAACGGGCTGAACTCGACTTGGTTTACGGCGGGAACGATTCGCGCCTGTTTGCGAAGTGCTTCGAGCTGTTTTATTGAGTAATTGCTCACGCCGATGGCTTTGCACAGACCCTGGTCGTACAACTTCTCAAGGCTCTTCCATGCGTACCCTTTTCCGAGCGTTGGCCAGTGAAGAAGATAAAGGTCAACGTATTCCAGTCCGAGATGCTTGAGACTTTTTGCGAGTGCTTTTTCTGCCCAAAAATAATCTGTAGGCCAAAGTTTTGTGGTGATGAACATTTCTTCGCGTGAAATTCCGCTTTCTCGTACCGCCTTCCCCACCGCTTCTTCATTTTTGTAGAAAGATGCCGTATCGAAGTGCCGATATCCGATTTCAAGAGCTGCCTTCATGGCGATTGCAACTTGTTCATCCGTCATTTGGTATACGCCAAGGCCGAGCGCGGGCATTTTTACGCCGTTGTTGAGAGTGTGGGTAGTGGTGAGGGAAAGGGTTTGCATACGGTAAAATCCTAGCACAAGCCCTTTGATCGTGATACGCTTTCCCCTTATGAACTCAGAATTCGTTTCAAGCACTGTTGATCTCGATCGACTCCCCCAAAACGATAAGCCCCATATTGCTATGGTGGGTCGTTCGAATGTTGGGAAATCATCACTTATTAATGCGTTAACGCAACGAACGAATTTAGCGCGCGTGAGTGGCTCGCCTGGAAGAACGCAGACGATGAACTTGTACGCAATCGATAATCGTTTCTACCTCATGGATTTGCCAGGCTACGGTTATGCAAAAACTTCGCAAGAGCAGCGCGTAGTGTTTGCCGACATGCTCGACCGATATCTTGCCGAAACCAAACAGCTCAAACTCGTCTTGCTCATTATCGATGCTCGTCTTGGACCGACGGCGTACGACCAAGAGATGATTGAAAAGCTTTTTTCGTACGAGCTTCCGTTTGCTATCATCGTGAACAAAATTGATAAGCTGAAAAAAGCTGAAGAAGCGAGTCTTCTTAAAAGTCTTGGGGAATATTATCCGGACGTTCAGATCATTCCGCATTCAAATGTTGAAAAGGGGAAACGGGATGTTATTTTGCGGGCGATTGAGGAAGGGGTTTCCCGTATACCTTTTCTAACATAGCAAGTGTAGCTTTTACCGAAGCATTGTTAGATGCTTTGAGAAATACTCGACCGGCGAACTGCTCGAAGAGTGGACGAAAAAATTCATCCCCCCAAGAAGGAGAAAAGGTGACGACGCCATCAAAATCTATCTCAATTCTTTCGTGAGCTTCTGCTGTTTTTATAACCGGAAGTATTGCCGCAAAAGCTTCTTTACCAATTTGGCGAGAAGTAAGCGTTGTACCAAATTTTTTTAGATAGATAATCATAATTTACTTGTATTCTAGCACTACGTGCGTTCCCCGAATGTCTTTTTCTGCAGGGATGATGAGTAGATCTTTTTTCTCGGGCGAAATCTCCACCTGGACATCTCCCGACTGAAAAAAGAGACACAGCGGATTGTGCGTAACGACGTCGCGGACAAATTTTAATCCATTTCCTCGAGGTTCTGGAGCTCTTCCTGTGACAATTTCCGTAAATGCGGTACGAAGGGCTTGTTCATTTGTTTGCAATTGTGGACGTACTCTTTTAAGCGTCGTAAGAATTCCCTGTCCCCGTTCCGCAATGATCACTTGGCATTTCTTTAGATCATACGCAAAAAAGACACCGGAAACGTCAGGCCAATTTCCGAAATTATGATCAAATGCATTATTTCCAATTTCACCTGCTACTGCAACGATAAGTGCTGCTTTATTTTCATCTTTGAGTTCCTCAACTAATTCCTGTTCAAATCGATGCAAACACACTTGAAACACTCCGCTATTTTCACAATGATACTTCGCCTCAAGAGGCATAGGCTCCCGTGAAGAAACCCACTGATCCGCAATTCCTCGTGCATTCGCAGAAAATGTTTCGAGCATATGCTGACGATATTTCCGGTGTCCACCGGGTGATAAAAAATCAGGCTTGAGTACTCCGGACTTATCCCATCGCCGAAGCGTCTGTGTTGATACGCCAACAAACGCAGCCGCGTCTGCTATGGATAAAAATGATGTATTTTTCACATGTGTATAGTTTTGTATAGTTTTTATATATTAAATCTATACACATGTCAAATTCAGGAAAACGAGATATGATTTTGCGTGCGATTGAGGAGGCAATACACGCACACTAATTTCTATAACAAGTACGTATTATCGACAATATTATATCCATTAAATGTCGTGTCTGCTTCTGACTTGAGCGTTATTTTCTGTAGAGTCTCTTTTTTCTTTTCAAGATACCTGAAGAGTACTGGTCTATTTGTACCCGATCCAGCGGATTGCTCGTCTATAACGATTGCTAATTGTCTCCCAGCTTTCTTTGCAATTTCTCTTGCATATATCGTAAATTTTTCAACGAAGTCTTTTACTGAAAGCGAGTTGATAACATTTTCAATAGGATTGAGGCCTCGAATCACTAAAAGTGCGGTTCTATCTTTTGCTTCAGTTTCTATCATCATAGCGGCTCCCGCAAGGCGTTCATGTTTTTGACCTTTATTTTGAACCATGATTATAGCCGAAAAATTCGGAAATTCTTGCGCAATGCTTTCGTATTGCGATGCCCAGCACACGTCGGCAATATGTCCAGAAAATTCCATAAGGAGGCCGCGGGTTGGCAGAAATTCAAGAGTTGTTGTTCCTTGAGATGCTTGATTTTGTGCTCGTGCAAACTCCTCTTCGAGAGCCCGGGTGCTTATGAGTCTCTCGAAAATCTTTTGTGCTTGCTTATTTGAAAAATACTGATTCCATGTCTCTTCGTTCACAATATGACCCACAAAATTCATCATTGAACTTACATCGTCAAATGAAAGAGCGCTTGGTTTCATGAGATGACGAGCGGTCTCCTGATAATTTTCGTTCTTATGAAGAGCGTAATAGAATGTGAGTTGTCTTAATTCGTCGTCAAACTCTCCAAATTGTGCAAGAGTTGAAAAATTATCCTGAAAATCTTTCACACTTCGCACGTTGAGAGTTTGTAGCTTCGCAATATCTTGATTGAGATTCTCTCGAGCTTTTGGATGAGTGAGCTGTTGCAGTTTTTCTTGTAGAGCCATTAGCACTTTCTTGCGTTTAGCCTCAACTTTTCTTACAATATGTAACAGCGGTTTCTTTTCTTGGAGAAGCTCCACGGCACCTTCAACTGACCGTTGTAACGTTTCATACCGACTCAAAAACTGCTCAGAATACCGAAAAGACTTTTGTAATTCTTTGTCAACCTTCTTCACGCGAATCTCTCCGCTCGGTTTATATTCATCTGGTAATGGGCGTAGTTCTCCATCGCTCTGCAATTCGATGAACGTACTTACCATCTCATCAAAAGATTGTTCGCTATGTTTTCCGTACTCGCTCTCTGTAAACCGTACATATGCTTTATAGTATTGAGCGTAAAAGTCTCGATCTCGCAACGTTTTTGCATCAAACGATGGCTCAAGAATTTCGGATTTAAAGCGTCGTATGCATTCGCGCAACTGCCGTACACCAGCCTCCCTAGACCCGGTGATGCCTAAAACACTCAAACTTTCCGAACTTATCGTGCCATCTTTTAGTTTTTGAATTGTTGTATATGCTTCCTTAGTGAAATCTTCGCCCAAAATATCACACGTAAGAGCAAATATTTTATCGAGGGGGGGTTTGTATGTTTCAAAAATATGTATCAATACAGGGACATTCCAGGTGTCCATAGCAAAACAGTCTTTAAAAAGACGTTCACCGAATGCACGATCGTCTGCAATACCTTCAAATAGCGTGAGGTTCTTTGCAACTGTATAACTTTCCCCTCTTTCTATTAACAAATGGGCGAATTCTTTATTGAGGAGTAATCCGTCAAAAGAGCTCCTTTGATTGATAATTTGTCTGATTACGTCACTCTTTTGTGGCAAATACCAAATTGCCCAATACACGTCATCCCTGGTAAGGCCTTCAAACTTAGTTATGAGTAGAGATGTTTTATTTGGACTTATTTCCCATAGGCGAATATATGTTTCTCGAGGTAATGTTGAAAATTCGTCTATCCCGGTAAATATCGTTTCAGCACCACCCTCTTCAATGATTCTGTTTGCAAAAGTGGCATTTCTTTCGATGCCAAGTTGCTCACTGGCGGCAACGAGATTATTAAATTCTTTTTTACCAAAGAGTATTTCAGCGAGTTTATCTTTGTTTATTTTTTCACCAAACCTATCCGCTTGATGTGCCACGCTCACGGGATTTCTCTCAATTAATTGATTTACAATATCTTGTGGCATGTGTTTACCCCAAGCTCTCGCAACATCCTTCAGCTCTCGTTCAATCATGGTTATTCCAATAACTTTCTGTCCGTCCGAGCTTGGAATATCAGCAATTTTACGCAGGAGTACAGGAACATCCACATGTTGAAATTTACCGGCATTCCGCAATATTGCCGAGATATTCTCCTTCTTGATACATCTCTCGGCAATTTCTTGATGATAATCAGCTCCAATATATTCCAAATTATCAACAAGATCATACTCTTTATTGTGTTGATAGAATGCATCAATGAGTTGCCTTTCTGATACACCAAGCTTGTCTCGATTTTTAAGAAGAACGCCTGATCTTTGATTTATTTTTTGTGTTAAGACTTCTTCAATAACTTTATCCTTGTCTAATCTTGTGAATGTATCTACATACGGGACTACAGCCGCCCAATCAAACCACTCGCTATATTTGCCGACATTGTGGTGCGCTCTTTTAAGAATTTCTTCGTCGGTACTATACGGCAATTTTGATCTATATTCCGCAAGAATAGAAAATTCTTTGGGTCCATAATTGATAATCCAAGCATGTAAATTTCGATCCGTAATCTTATCGAAGACCTTTAAAATATTCTCGGCTACCCAATCACCTGGCGATTCATTTCTAGAAAGGTACCTGATGATATCTTTTTGACATTTGCTTGGTAGTTGTTCAAATTCATCCATTTGCCAAAGACATTCTACAGGATCCCTCAGAAGCCACTCTTTGAAAACTGTTAACCGTACATCGCTCGGCAGACTTGCTAATTTTTCTTTCAGAGGAAAAACTGAACTCTTTTTTCCTCGTTCTAGTCCTTCAGTATAAAATAGGTCAATTATTTCATTTATTTTCTTTTTCTTTTCCAAGGTCGCATCTTCTTTTTCTTCAATGTAGTCAGAAATGCCTTCTTCTAATGTATGCCGTTTCATTGATTTCGGTGTTGAGAATTTTTCCCTGTTGCTCGGCATACTCTTTCACGATAAGAAATTGTTATGGAGGAGAGGGGGGGATTCGAACCCCCGATACCCTTTCGGGTATGCAGCTTTTCGAGAGCTGTACCTTCAACCACTCGGTCACCTCTCCGTAGGTATTGAGCGCAGGAATAGTACGAGATTTTGAGAGATTCTACAAGTTTGTTATCGCACCCGTACCACACCGCTTCCGTTTACGTTTTTCCCATGAGTGCCTTTAACTTATCGACGTAGGGGATTGAAGTTGTTTCTTCTTTGTTCATCATGGCGAGATACCAAGAAACGTAGCTTGAGAATTGTAGTACTTCGCACGATTCTTCAAGCAGATCTTTTCCACGCGCAACATAATCTACAACGTCCATTTCCCGCTCTTCTGCCATGTCTGCGGTTACGGTGAAACGCTTTCGGGTGCGTGGATGGTAGAGGGATGAATGCAAGAAAAGCATTGCGGTGTTTTTTGCGAAGGTTTTTGGGTGAGAAAAGCTTTCGAGCAGGTGGTGGTTGAGCTCTGGGAGAACAAAGTATGTTGAGAATTGCTTTCCTGTTTCGTTGATTTGATTTGCAAGCACGTGCGCGTTGCCCACGAGGTGTTCCGCGCCAATAACAAGAACGTGTTTATCTGCTATTGCTGCAGCAACTTGTTTTGCGGGATTTTCGTCAAATGCAACATCGCTTGCACACAAATCGGTTACCTCGCCCATTGCAGAAATTGCACGACGAACGTCTTCTTCTTTAATGACATTAATACCTGCACGTGCCAAAAGGCCCGCAATGCCCGCAAAAGAAAATCCTACGCCCAAGCGCGGCTGTTTTGCCAAATCTCCTGGTGTAAAGATATATGCAGGAACATTATGTTTCTTTGCCCACGCTGCGAGTGGCCCTCCTGCGGCAATCACCAATAGCTTTGCTTTTTTCTTTCTTGCGTCGTCCGCCGCGGAGAGCACTTCTTCTGTTGTTCCTGAGTAGCTTGAAAGAATGACGAGCGTATTTGTATTTACCCACGCAGGAACTACATAATCGTGGACAACCGAGAAAGGAATTTTGCTCTTTTTTTGAAAAATATCCTGCAGGATTTGCGGACCAAGCGCAGAACCGCCCATTCCTACCACAAGAATGTGGTCTGTTTTTCCGTATGCTTTTGGCACCGCCACCTCTTGGGCATCATGCCAGGCCATACGCACCTGTTCGGCAAGGCGATCAATACCAAAACCAATGTCTTCGGGATCAAATTGTGCGTACACGCGAATGTCATCAAGAATGTGCATACTTATTCCCACGTTTTTCCGAGCATGCCCGTAAAACGCATGCGATCGGTCATGTTTCCTAACAGCACCACGCCTACGAGCACATTCTTTCGTAAAAAGATTTGTGTGTACCCCGTTTCTGTGGGAACGATTCGAACTTCTTCTGCGGCCTCTTTTTGCACATCACCAATAAAAGCGATTTTGCATCCGAGAAGATCGGTTGAGTACTGGGACGGAGGCAATACTGCGGAAGACTCCCCCACGCATATTTTTCCCACTTTCCTTCCCTCTTGCTGTGCATGTGCCCAGTTGCCGTGGATACGAGATCTTCCCGTATGAACGTCAAACGTCTGCGCAACATCTCCTGCAGTATACACATGCTCTGCGGAAGTGAGGAGGTTTTCATCGGCGATAATGCCCTCTGCAACTTTCATGTGCACCTCGCGGGCAAGGTGGGTTTCAAGTTCAACACCAATACCAACACCCAAAAAGGTTCCTCTATATCCGTTGCCGTGCTCATCTTTTACTCCGCGCAACGCATCGTTTTCTTTTTGGATTTCAATGTCCCCAATATTTTCGTGTACTTCAATGTTCTGCTCTGCGAGGACGTCTCTGAGTACTTGTTGACCTTCTGGTAAGAGAATCTTTGACCAGAATCCCCTTCCTTTGAGAAGGAGCGTTGGCTTCTTTCCCGCCTTTACGAGCACGTTCATGAACTCACAGGAGATAAATCCGCCACCGTATACGAGCGTTTGTTCTGATGCTGGAGAATGATCGAGATGGGCGCGAACGCCGTCGGCATCTGCAAGGGTATAGAGGTAGTGCACGCCTTTCGCGTCTTCGAGCAAAAGACGTGGATGTGTTCCGGTTGCGATTACCAGTTGGTCGTAGGGGAGTTCTCGACCGTCGGAAATACGTACGAATTGATGCTCGGTGCTGATTTCTTCTGCTTCGGTTCCGGAAAGATAGGTAATGCGCTTTTCCGCGTACCAGGCTTCGGTGCGCAAAAAGACCTTTTCGCGAGGAATGACGCCTTTTACGTAGTGTGGCAAAAGAACACGGGAATAGAGCGGGTTATTTTCTCGTTCAATAATCACAATTCCACACGTCGCATCTTTTGCGCGTATTTCTTCTGCGGCAACCACACCCGCAATGCCTCCCCCAATAATAATTACCGTCTTTTCCATGTTTATGGGTACAGCCTTGTTCCCGCCTCATCAAAAACCTCTATGGCAAGCGTTGGGCATGATTGCGCGCCCATAATCACCGCTTCAAGTTCTTCTGGGGTGAGTTCAACCTCGCGAACGTATGAAGGGCCCTCGGGAGCCGTGCCGTGATCGAGAACTTCTGCTTTGTTTTCGGTATTGAGGGTGAATGCGTCTGGAGCGATGGTGACGCAACTTGCTGCGCCAATGCACAAATCCGGGTCAACCACGATGCGATATTTCATAAAACTTAGGAAAGCATACGTTTCACCACGTCGCCCGTCAACGCCCCGGCCGCAGAAGCGTCTGATAAGCTGAGCGGATTCCCGAATGAAAATCGTACTGTCGTGCGGATTTCTGGCTCCGACATGCCGAGTGCCCGAAGTACATGGCTCCGCTCACCTTCTCGCTTGCAGGCTGACGCTGCCGAGGCAGCAATTCCTCTTGCATCGAGATGAAGCACGAGTTCTTCTGCGTCGACTGAGAAGAAAGTGATACTGACTATGTGCGGAGAGTGGTGAAGTGGTGAAGTGGTGAAGTTATGAAGTTGGGAAGATTGATTGAGGCGCATTTCAATGCCGCTCTTTTTGAGGGCGTGGAGGAAGGCTTCTTTGCAAGCTTGAAGATGCACAACGCGCTGCGCGCGTTCGATGTGAAGTAATGCACATGCCTCGCCAAACCCTACAATGCCCGGCACATTTTCTGTTCCTGGGCGCAAGCGATGCTCTTGCTCTCCCCCGCTCCACAACTTTGCCATAGGCGTTCCTTTGCGGACAAAGAGAGCACCAACTCCCTTTGGACCATACATCTTTGCCGCGCCGAAGCTTAGAAGATCGACCGGAGTGCGCTCACAGGAAATGTCTTCGGAAATGATTGCTTGTGCGATGTCGGAATGAAGAAATGGGCGGCGACCAAATTCACGATCGGCTTTGTGCAGGCGTACAGCAAGGCTATGAATATCTGCAATGTCTCCTGTTTCGTTGTTTGTCCAAAGAGACGAGACTAGTGTTACATCTTCTTTTATGAGTTCTTCGACGGTTTTCTCGGGAGTAAGTACGACGAGTTTTTCGTGGTGTGCCAAGCCTGCGCGGTGTTCGGTTGGGGGAATTGCAATGCTGCCTCCGAGCTTTTTATGTGCACCAAGAAGTGCAAGATTGATTGACTCTGTCGTACCACTCGTGAACACGATTTCTTCAGGCTGTGCGCGAAGTAGTTGAGCGACTTGTTTTCGAGCATGATCAATTGCCGCGCGCGCTTGTTGCCCTTCTTGGTGAACGCTCGAGGGATTTCCAAACACCTCAGAAAAATAAGGTTCCATTTTTTCACGCACGCGAGGATCTAGCGGCGTTGCGGCGGCGTAGTCGAGATAGATGCGCTTCATACGGAATCTTCGCAGCTGCCATAGGTTGCCGCGTAACAACGGATGCCCTCGTGAGAAACGCCAACGCGTAGACTTCCGTGGTGATAGATTTTTGATTTAATAATGCTGTACATCCGGGGTTCTGCAACGGTCACCCATGTTTTTCCTCCTTCTTCGTAGACGTCTTCGCCTCGCATGTCTGCCGAAAGCAAAGTGCTGTTGTGCAGAACCTCGAGGCGAGCACTTTTTCCCGCAGGAGCTTCGAGTACCATGTTTACCGCGTAGGCGCGATACTGCAGACGAATGTATTCATACGTTCCTGAGACGACACGCGCGTGCTCGACGTATTCGCCGTGCACTTTCCAATGTCCGTGAAGAGTAACCGCGCCTTCGCTTTGGATTTTTGCGTCGTCGGTACAAGAGAGTTCTTCACCGGGAAGGGCATCGCACGTATTTTCTATTTTGCCGCGCAAAAAGCCAAAGTACGTCTCCCCTGTTGTGCGATAACACACCTTTCCCCCCATTGAAGCGTCGGGACCGATAGCGGGCAATTCTTTTACACCGATTTTTCGTAGCTCTTCTTGAATGGCGAGCTCGGTTGCTGCGTATGCCCCTTCTCCTGCGTGGTCGTAGACTATCACTCCCTCGGCGTTGATAAGAAACTTTCTTGGCCATGACCTGTTCGCGTAAAGTCGCCAAATTGCGTATTCGTTATCGGCAACAATTGGATACCTGATACCAAAGCGAGCGAGTGCATCTTTAACATGTTCCTGATCTTTTTCAAAAGAAAATTCTGGAGTATGAACGCCGATAATCACTAGGCCGTCTTTTGCGTATGCTTCGTGCCATCTTTGTACGTAGGGCAATGTTCGAATGCAGTTCACACATGAATACGTCCAGAAATCGATGAGCACCACCTTTCCGCGAAGCTCACGCAACGTAAACGGACCTCCTTGAATCCAGGAGGCGTCTGACGGAAATTCGGGGGCGTGTACACGTCCATTCTGATGCACCAACATATCTTTTTACGTAAAATAGGTGTACCCGTATCCGATTGCCATACCGATAAGAGCGGCCCCTAATGAAACCGCAACCATTTCCATACCGCTTTGTACTCTATTTATTCCCGCGAGTGACGCCTTCCAGACACCAAGGAAGAAAAGTAATGTTGCTGTGAGAAGTAATGCCGCAGGAAGTGCGAGCGCAAGTGGAAGTACGAAGTACGGAATGAGTACCAGAATACCGCCTACAAGATAAAACACTCCCATGATGAGCGCGGCAACAAGAGGGGTATCTCCCACTGCGGGTGACATCTTGTACTCACATCGCTGCACTTCTTTCAGCCACATTTTTCGCTCCTTCATGACAACCGTATTTACGAGGGCAACTTCTTTTGCGCTCAAGCCTTTGCGTGCGAAAAATTGCTTGAGCGTTTCTGTATCGGTTAATCGTTCAGCAAGTACGCGTGAAGCGTCTTGACCTGCACGTTCTTGGTAGAGCTCGGTTGCAGCCTTTGAAGAAAGATAGCTCCCCGCCGACATAGAAAGTGCCTCAACCGCAACCAAGACAATTCCCGCCAAAAGAACTGCGTGAATATCCCCACTTCCCACCGCAACGCCCGATACTGCACCCATGGTGGAAACAAAACTATCCTCCAATCCAAAGACTACTTCGCGGATATTTGTGGAAATGCGCTTACGAAACTTCATACACAGTGGGTAGTATACCTGGATATTCAGCTTCACAGCAGGCCCTACATCCGCTATGATGGAAAAAATTGTGTATGCAGATTTCGGGGCACTACGCTGGATTTCCAGAAAAGACCTTGGTGGTCATCATGAATCACGAACGTGCGAGAATTTTTTCCGCACAGGGTCATGATTTTACCGAGCAAGATTTGCTTACCTCTTCTGCGGCTGATGCGCAAGACGAAGAAACTATTAAGCTCTTCTTTTCTCTTGTTCATAAACGCATGGAGAAAGCACTTGAGAAAGAGGGGTTTGCAGAACTTCTTGTGTGCGTTCCTGAAATTCATCGACCGCTTTTCCAACAACATACTCCTGCTGCACTTACCAAACGTATCAAACGTCTTGTTCCCAAAAATCTCTCTGCAATGGAAGAAGGGCCGATTGTGAGAATACTTTTTGAGGGGTAGCTACGTCGTTGTCATCTCGAACGAAGTGAGAGATCTTCGTGCCTATAAACAGCCTATTTCAGACGTCTCGGTCGTCAGTAATACTTCAGGATTCTTGAAGATCTCTCCCCCTCACATATACTCGGGGTCGAGATGACATGAACAACTTCACAACCTTTTCTTTTCCTGGTACTCTCTCTCACGCTTACCATGGCCACGTGGCGAAGTGGTTAACGCGACGGTCTGCAAAACCGTTATTCGTGGGTTCGATCCTCACCGTGGCCTCCATCCCACTTCGTCCCCCTCCGCTCCTGTTGAGCTTCGGTGGGACTACGTTGGGGATTACGTTACAATCAAGAAAAAACATCGGATGAACGCTCTGATGTTTTTTTATTTGTCTTTTGTTGAAAATTCGTGTTTTCTATAGCCATGTCTATCGATTGGGAACAGCTACCGGATGCGCGTGCAAAGAAAAAAGATCGTGCAAACTACAAGAAGTCTTTGCGCGCATCGGCATCAAAAACGAGTCAATCTTCGGTTATTTCTGAGCTTCCCGAAGGCTCTTTACTCGGTATTCTTGTTACTATTCATAAAAATAGAGTCGAAATCGTCATCAATCACGAACGATGTGAGGGAGTATTTTCTCCTGCACTGTTAGCGCAAGGGATTACGGATTTTGCAGTTGGTGATTATGTTGTTTGTACCCCTTCCCCCGACGGCTCGCTTCTTGTTCTTGGAAGGACGGAGCGCACGAGTTTTATTGCACGCGCACGAAGCGACCGGACAAGAAACAAGATTACTCGACATGTTCTTGCTGCAAACGTCGACGTTGGCGTTATTACGGTTGCGGTAAAAGATCCCGCTCTTCATACACAATTTATCGATCGTTATCTTGTTCTTCTTGAAGATGGTGATGTGAAGCCGGTTATTTGTGTTACAAAAACTGATCTTGTTTCTGAAGAACCCGTTTCGCTCGATGTTTATAAAGAGATGGGAATTCCCGTTATTGAAACATCATTTAAAACCCGAGCTGGAATAGAAGAACTTAAAAAAGTACTTTTTGGAAAGACATCGGTTTTTATCGGACAAAGCGGCGTGGGAAAATCTTCGCTCATTGGGCTTCTTGCTCCTCATGAAGACATTGCTACCGGTGAAGTAAATAACCGGACGGGAAAAGGCACACATACCACAACGGGCAGTAATCTCTACGAATGGGCGGAAAACTCTTTTATTATCGATACCCCCGGCGTTCGCTCGCTTGGTATGGAGGTTGTGCGAAAAGAAGAGATTCGACTTTTGTTTCCTGAATTTGCCGAGTTTGCAGCCAAGTGTAAGTATCACGACTGTTTGCATGTTGAAGAGCCGCGATGCGCGGTGCGTGAAGCACTTAAAAAGACCGGGATGCTTGGTGCTCGGCGATATGACAGCTACGTGCGAATGATGCAGGAATAAAAAATCCCACAAAACACAAGAGACGGCCCGGCGGGCCGTCTCTACAGTTTATGGGGATTTTTATTTCTCGTAATAGACCTCGATCGTTACATTGCTCTTTACACCGAACTGAAGCGCATCGGAATAGTGTTCCATCCAGATGTCGACACGATTGGTATACCGTGCGTTCATACGGTCTTCTACAATAAAGATTTCATCGCCGTACAGCTCAGGAATTTTAATGTAGGTACCAAGAGGAACGAAGTTTGTCGCTACCACGCCGTGACGGGTTGTTGAACCCATAGCGGTTTCAAAGGGAGTGCTGTCGGTTTGTTCGGGAAGGGAGTTGTATGCGGTCATAGAAACCTTGACCACAAGGTCTGGGGTTTCTACAAGATCCGCGTGGGTCAACATACCGGTTTCTGTATTTACGTTTTGCATTGCCTCAATCTCGAGCGCAAGAGCACGATCTTGAGCGGAGGTCTGGCCAAGGGTAGCTGATGCATTTGCAGGAAGAACCGTACCAAGAACCGCAAGGGACACTACGGCTATTACCGCGATATCCGCAGGGGACTTCTTGGTGATTGCTACCAAACGCGTCACAGAAGCACGAAGGGTATTCATCATAGGACGTCCCATCATACCACGCTTGAGGCGTTTTGTCAATGAAAAAGTACATTTATTCGGCTAATGTTCGCTGAATATTACTTAATCTTTTTCTGTAATTTATAGCTGTTTCCGTAACTCAGCATTCGGGGTACGAGGAAACCGTAGCCGCCCGGCGGAAAGTATCAAAAGGTCTCCGCCAAAGGCGGATCCGGCTTTGCCGGACGAAGACGGAACAAGAACTGATCGCCCGCATCCCACCAGCTGTCCAGCTCCGCCCAACGCCTATCCAACCACGCACCAACGTGACCACGATACACGCGGAACACGTGCGGGTAGCCATCACGCCCAGCAATCAATTCCATGCTGATATAAACATATTCATTCATTGGTTGGTTCGTATAGTGCAGCCGATAGTATGGTCCCACTTCTGGGGGACAGTATTCGAGCCCAAGCGTAATAGCTCTATCAAAAATCTCTTTTGTGGTTGCGCCGCTTGGAAACCCAAGGTCACCCACGGATAAGCGAACAAAATTCATCTGCTCAAGAGATTTGAGCTTTGTGTATTCTGGCGGTTCGTGGATACTCTCCTTAAACTCTTGGCTCTCCATAAGTCCACCATCATCTACTTGAAACTTAGCCTGTTTCATTGCGGCCTTAAGTTGTGCAACGGCCATTCCTCCAACACCGAAATGCTCACGACG
>ERZ1292633.1268-Hain-H41-02um-R1-1268-length-27599-cov-10_pt2 | contig 20674 bp, 10 predicted proteins | sample MGYA00564406_ERZ1292633 | MGnify/ENA primary metagenome ERZ1292633 (study PRJEB36523, sample SAMEA6512639) | groundwater metagenome | collected 2019-01-08 | study: AquaDiva: Metagenomics assemblies of 32 groundwater samples
CAGCGAGAACGCCATGGCCTGCGACGCCTCGCGCCGCCGCCGCTCCGCCGCGCGCGCTGCCGCGAAGACCCGTAGCCGCCGGAATGCGATCTGCCGCAGCCCCCCGAGCGTCTGCCCGAACAGCGTCTCCGCCATGCGCCGTTTCCGCGCCGCCGTCTTGCGCTGCGCCGCGTGCCGCTGCAGCCGCCCGAACGCGAGCCGCATCGCGCCCTTCGCCGTCGAGCCGATCAGCGCCTCCGCCATCGTGCGCCGGCGTCTCTGCATCTGACGTGAGCGTACCAACGCATGCCACGCCGTCATACTGCGTTGTTGGATGCCGCGGGACGTCAGTGCCTGGAGCGCACGCACTGCAACTGCGCAGCGTTGCTGCGTCGCGACGTTGCGTAGCAAGTTGAGCTGCCAGACGAAGAACGAGCGCATGCGCGTGCGGCCGCTGGTGGCAAGGCCGATTGCGCCACTGACGAGCCGCCGGCGGCGGTTCTCTCCCGCGGCGAACCGCGTGCGCCGCTGCCACGCGTGGTAGTACCTCTGCCGAATGCCAAGCGTCGTGTCCTGCGACAGGCGCATGAACGACGACCGCACAAGCGCCTGCCGCGCGCGGCGCGCGCGTGCTGCGTCCGCCACTGGAACAAAGCGCATCCACTTCGCAAGAAACGATCGCTGCAGCCCGCGTCGAGTTTGAGAGAGGACCGCATGCATGGCGCTCAGCCGAGCAAGTCGCGCGCGTCGCTGCTGCAGGAAGCGGTACCAGCAATGAAACGCTGCCGTGCGGCGACACCCGTCGGAGTGCCGGACGAGAAAGTCCCTTGCGCCCGCCAGCTTCCGGCGCCGTTTGCGCTCATCGGCGGCGAACGTGCGCCACTTGCCGAATACCGCGGTGCGCAGCCCAAATTCGGTCCCTCCCAGGAAGGCGCGAACCGCCTGCTTCAAATGACGTCGCCGCCGGCCGTCGGCGGCGAAACGGAGCCAGCGGCTGAAAGCAAGATACATGGCTCCGCGAACGGTGACTCCGATGATGGCCTCGGCTAGCGTGCGTCGCCGCGCCGCCGTCTTGCGCTGCGCCGCGTGCCGCTGCAGCCGCCCGAACGCGAGCCGCATCGCGCCCTTCGCCGTCGAGCCGATCAGCGCCTCCGCCATCGTGCGCCGCCGCCGCTGCAGCTGCCGCTGCTTGACCAGCCGCTGCCACAGCCCGAACGCCAGCCGCCGCACCGACGTCGCCGTCGTCCGCCCAAGCAGCGTCAGCGCGCCGTTCTGCCGCGCGCGCCGCGCCTTCGTCGCCTGCACCGTCTGCGCCCACCGCGTGTACCACACGCGCGTCGCGCCGCGCTTCGTCTGCGACAGGAAGATCGACATCGCGTGGCGCCGCGCGCGCGCGCCCTTCTGCTCCTGCATGTGCCGCAGCCACGACGCGAAGGCCAGCCGCTGCCGCGCCGTGCCCGATGTCCGCGTCAGCAGCGAGAACGCCATGGCCTGCGACGCCTCGCGCCGCCGCCGCTCCGCCGCGCGCTCTGCCGCGAATGACTGAAGCTGTTTGAACACGAGGCGGTACGTTCCCCATCGGGTGGTGCGTGATAGTGCTTCAATCGCTCGAAGAATCGTCTTGCGGTGGGCCGACACTTTCCACACGTGTGTCCATTTGCGAAAGCAGTTGCGTCGCGAACCCGATATCGTCGCCGACGCGAGCATTTCCGCCGCTGCCGTTGCTCTTCGTCGGGCCTGCGACAGCCGCGTCCAAAGCTTCCATTTTGCCCACGTGAATCGCCTCGTGGCAGCCACCGATTGTTTTTCTAAAACAGCCACCGCAGTGCACCGTCGCGCCGACATCCAACGCGTCGCGGCCGTGCGCAGAGCCGCCCAGCGGTGCCATCGGTGCCATGTCGATACGAGCATGTGCTTCGCGTTGGATCGCGTGAGGATCGTCAATGCTTTTTTCTTCCCGCTCACGCGGTGTTGGGTCCATGCGGACCAGCGGCGCCACGCTTTCCGTGCTATGTGCACGTGCTTGTGCGACGTTACGAGCAGCGCCCTGGCGCTCGTGCCGTACAGGTGATCGTGGTGGGGGTGCTGCACGAAGCGCCGGTCGAGCGTCGCTTCGACGACGGCGTTCATCCATATCCACCACACGCGATGCTGCGCCAGTTTGGTCGTGGTCGCCGCCATCGCCGTGGCGACGCGTTGCAGGCGTCTGAGTTGCTTCAGCTTCGGCAGCGCAAGGGTTTGCCAGCCGACAAATACGCTGCGGCGAAGCGCCTGAGACATGATGCGCTTGAGATGCTGCAGCAGGTCGAGTTTGATTGCGAGGGTCATCGGGATTCGGTCGCTCCTCGCCGGAGAGGTAGGGACGCGCGATGGCGCCGTGAAGGCGGGCCCAGAACGAGAGGCTAGCTCGGAATGGTTTAAATTCAGCGGGGAGGCCGCATCAAGCGGAACCACGACATTGGCACAGGAGCGGTCCTGCCAAGTACGCCAGCAGCGCATGGCGTGTCGCTGAGCGGCAAAGGTCTGTAAGAGGTGCACAACTTTATCGCAGGGGACCATGATGGTGGCACGACCGCTCGATACTGCGCGGGAGGACGAGAAGGCGGTGCTCCGCCGCGCACTCTCCATCCTTGTCGGCGCGGCGGCCTCGGACCCCTTCGACGTGGATGAGGACGACACCCGTGTGGCGGTGCCGAGACGAGGATGGCTGCTGGTGGTGGAGGACTGTTCAGCCGGCGAACTTTGCCGCGTGGATGATGCGGAGCCGCCGGTCCGCAGCGCTGGCATTCTTGGGTTGGGTCCTTCGTTGATTTCCGCCATGATCAGGTCAATGAACTGCAATTGAAATCAGAGAGACTCGATTGATGATGGTGGAAGAAGGCGGTCACAGATTTCGCGCGCGTTCAACCTCCGCGGACTTTGTCGGTCGGCTGTCGGTCGGTCGGAGGATGGTGAAGTTGAGGAGCACAACGATTGCTGCTTTTGTGTTTTACTTTCACCGTGTGTCGACGTCTCGTCGCCTTCGATTTTTGCTTGAGTATTGCGTTGCTCACCCTACTTAAAAAAATTGTAGGGGTTTCGTCCTGTTTCCAGGTGAAGCTAGCTACTACTGTACGTGAGAGACAGGGGGTTCGGGCGATATGAAAAACCGCACCGCGAGCAACCGAAACGCGATGAAACAATGGCAATGCATTCCCTGCAATGCATCCCAATCTGCCGAACAACGGCTTTCGCTGCAAACATACCGAGGGACACACACGAGAGAATCATCGTGTGAGAGAAAATGGGGCGTGAGAGACGTTGAGACGGAGTCAACGGGCTAGCTCGGTGCCGCGCTGCTGGCTGGGAGCTGCATGAAACGGGCATCCAGATACAACTGCAAGGGCAGTGGCAGGTGGTGAAAACTGCGCTGCGACGGCCTCTCCTCCTTGATGCGAACCCATCGATCGGTGAGAGGCCTGAGGAGTGACCCCACCGCCGGAGCGGCTAAGTTCTGAAAGACACGCCCCGTAGAGGGACAGGGACGACCACCATGCTGCCGCGGTGGTGGATCCTCTTCTGTTGCCTTCACGCCAGAGGCACGTGGCGTGAACGTGAAAAACAAGGCGTCAAAGAAGCGACCAAAGCACAACGACAGAAACCACAGACGAAAATACGAAACGTGGCCGTAGCGTCTGGCGACGGCGTTGACAGGAAAAGGAGCAGGCAGAGGGAACGCGTCGTCGGCGTCGGGTGCGGAGGCATCGGCATCATCATCATCGTCACCGTAGATGGACACTTCGGCGTGAATGGTGCACAACAAGTGGTCGAGAATCCGCACGAGCATCGGCATCATGACTGAGCCTCGACATGAAGACGTGGCGGGGAGCGACTCTTGATCATCCGTTGTGAGCAACGGCGCGATGAGATGCTGCCAGACTCTCTCCGCCGTACTCGACGCTGCCGCCGTTTGGAAAAACCATTTCTCGCCGACATGTCGAGTCGTCGGCGGCACCGATGTAGCGGGATGGGTCCGTCGGTCACGGCGGTCGTCCCAGGCGGTCAGTGCGTGACGGTACATCGCCGTGGCAACGGACACCCACAGCGCGGCAACTTCCTCCCCGCGACGCGTTATCCGTCCGACCGGTGACGTCGTCGGCATCGACGGAAGGAGTGGCACCCGACGAAGAGGAGGAGGGAGGCTTGGCATCACCAAGGCGGGGGCCGTCCCCCCCCGCTGCGATACGGCCGCCGCCAGCAGCGCGGGCAGCATGATGCGGGCCACGTCGGGGTCGCTCACGGCTGCGGCAATCACCGCCGCGATGCCCTCGGCCCGACAGTATACCGGGAGCAACCCGTCGCCGTCGTCTTCTTCTGTTCCAACCGTCCACTCATCAGAGGAGCTCTCCCGGAGGTCATCTTCCGGCAACGGAACGAACGGATAAGTACCCTTGCAGGCGGTGGACTCCGTTCGTGTGTGGTCGTGAGGCCGCGCGTCACTGTCAGCCGATGGAGGCAGCATCGTCTTGTCCCCCTGGAATGGGAGGGAGGAAGAGGAGGCGCATGATGAGGTAGTGGTGAGGCGGCACATCATGACGCGGAAGATGCACAGCCAAGCGGGAGGAGGGGTCGCGTCGATAACGATGCAGTTGGTGGGAGGGGGTCGCTCGTCGGGAAGCGACGGACGCTGCATGGCTGCCAGCATGCCAACCGCGCAGCGCAGCACTTGTTCGTCGACATGAGCCATGTGCAGCAGAGTTTGCAGTGACGGAGAGGAGGCAGCGGAGGAGGAAGAGGAGGGCGGCAGCAACATCGGGGCTGCCGACGCTGGTGACCGTCGCGGCCGTTTCTTGGAGGCGGTGTCGCTCGAAAAAGTTGATTTGAAGGACGTGGTTGCTGCGCTGCTGGGTGATCCGGCACGATTGATTCCACTGCTGACACACGTCGTCGGCAGTGGCGATACAGGCTTGCGTCCGAGAGGCTGCAGCATAGAAGAGCAGGAGGACCGGATCGACCCACGACGAATAGCGTGACGAAAAACCCGATGAAAAAATGTGTCGGGCTGAATGAATAACTCTCTCTTCTATTACTATTATTATTATGATGGCCGTAACTAGTTGCACATTCAACCCGGACGCTTTTCAAGAACCCACATGCGAACCCATCGCCACATAAAACCCGCTAAAGTCAAGCGAAGACAACAAATAACACAATGCACGCTGCAAACAATTCTGGATGGACAAAAGAGAGAGAAAGAGAAGAGAGAGATACCTGAAGGATGAAACAAGCGACGGAGAGTTGCGACGACGAGCGACGAAAAGGGACGAGCACTGGAGGGAATGGGCACCTCCAGCGGTGCAGTGGGACTTCCTGTTTCGTTCATCCATCGCTACGGAGTGCGCGGCGAATCAGTTTTTGGGCTGCGCCTCGTCGACATGGTGCCCGGCAGCGCCGTGGTGGTGACCGGCGGCGGCGTGAGGGTTGTGCTGGTGGTGGTGGCCCGTTGCGGCGGCGTCGTGGTGCACCGCAGCGTGATGCTTCACGTGGTGATGCGCGAACGCGTGGGTGTCGGGGACATTGAAACTGTGACCCAAGGTGCGGGCTGCCTCCCCGCGGTTGCCAGGAATGCACTGTGGGTACTTGGGCAAAATCTGCGCCATCAGCTGCTCTCCGGCCTCCTCGAACCCTTGCGCGGTGGCATTGGGTGCGATGGCGTCGAAGACAACCGATGTCACGGGCGCCACGACCTGGACGAACACCTTGAAGGCGGCCTGCTTGTTGAGCATCGCGTCGAGGGTCGTGAAGTAGAAGCACGCCTTGCCGCTGTACGTGCACGGGCCAAGCGGAATGCTGGAGTTGGCGTGGCAGTTGCACCCAAGGTCCACGGCCATCAGGTTGAACACCGCCACCTCGCCGGCCTCCTTGGAGGAGCCATGGTAGCCGCTTCCCGCGCTGGTGCCGGACACGGGGTCTGTGAGATCCACCTTGTACTTGCCGTGGTGGCTGTCGCGCTTCAGTAGGTTGGGTGACTGCTTGAAGATGCAGTCACATGCCTTTCCCTTGAGGTCGCAGCCAGGAATTTGATCGACATTGATGTGCTTGCAGATGTTGACGCACGCTCGCGCGCCAGAAGCGGCGGCGATCAAGAGAAGCGTGGAAACGGTGGCGATGGTCGATGCACGGACCATTTTGCAGCGTTCAGTTTTGGGATGGGGGTTTGTGTTGATAGTACAAAGAGGCTTGCTGACTGGCTCGCTTCAACGACGACAGCAACGACGGTTTAGCATGTCTCCGGCACCACCGGAATTGACGGTTGCGGGGGGAGTGAGAGATAGAGGACGAAAGAGGCAGAAATGCTCAACGGAGCGACAACTGCCAACACGGCAACGGCACCGCCACATCTTCATGGGCGGGGAGCGGAACAGGAAGAGAGGTCACCGGAGATGCCGCGAGAACATCCGGATGCTCCACGGATGCCACGAGCACGTTGAAAGTCGGAATCGTTAGGCGGGAAACATCCTGCTGCCGGCGACGAACGCCTTCATTGACTCCCGTCCCGCCATCGGCGAGCTGCCCGACTCTCTGCATCATCCGCAAACAAGCATCGCAAGGGCGGTGCACTCCTAGGGATCCGTCTCCGGGGATGCATTGCTCTCCTCGGTGGCTCCCCGCCTCGACGAAGGTGCCGCTGAGGGCAGTCGGATCAGGGTGACGACCACCGCCCATCACAATGGTCATGTCGCACACCACGGCGTACGGAAGCCCCGCCGCCGCAAGCGCCCCGAGGGCGTTTTGCTCGGCGCACCCTTTCAGAATGCCTCGAAGGGGCGCCACGTTGCCGTTCATCGCCCTGTGCGTCGCAAAGTTGACCCCAACGAACTGCTCAGGACCGACGATGCCTACGAGCGACGAGGACGACGACAAGATGCTGCGGTCATCCGCGTCACGAGTGTGAGACGCTCCGCCGTTTGGGCCGCCCCACACGCGGACCATGCAGGCCACGAAGGTGACGCCTGACAATGGGGCTTCCCGCTCGCAAGGGGAGGAGGAGGCTCGTGAAAGGGACTGAGCACGGCGAACGAGCGCGGCCAAACGCCGCAGCGCGTCCTGTCGCCCCCGTCCCAGCATCGGCCACGGTACCAGTAACGGATTCCACGGTGTGGGGCTCCCCACTTGTTGGAGGCTGTCCGCCTTTCCCCTGGCGTGACATCGGCGGGCCGGATTGACGGTCAGGAAGACGACGGCCGCGGCGGCTGCTGAACAACGCGAAGTCACCAGGCGGAGATGACCACAGGGGGAATAGCATGGCACGCCAAGCTGCAGCCGCCGCCAGCTCCGGCCCCCCAGGGTCGCGCGGCCCTTCGCCGTGCCAAGTACTCCTCGCTGCCACATTTGGTTCACGGAGTTGTTCCGGCCATCATTGACTCACCAACAGATCAAAGGCCTTCGCGAAAAAAAGCGGGTGGCTTCGCGACGTGGCAAACCGGAAAAAAAAATGAAATACTAGTAGGAAGGAATACAGCAATTTTTTAAACCCCCACGGTGGTTCCACTTCGGAAATAGGTCATCATATTCGGTGACGGTTTCCTTGGCCGATCACGACGATGGCGTCGACCACGAGCGCCCGAAGGCGTTGCCAATCGCCTCGACGAGTGACGAGGCTTTCAGCGTCCTTGCCATGACGGGGGTTGTCATGACCGCCCCCGTGTCTCGATGCTGCAGGACCGCGGCCATGACGATTTCGCGAGCCACGTGGGCAACTTCCGCGAAGCTCGCGCCCTGCATGACCAGACTCGTCGCCAGCACGTCTAGTGCCTGGGCGGCGGCGCCGCCTTCTGGCAAAACCGCCGCGGCGGCCGCGGCTTCTTCTTCGCGACACGCGATTCGCTCCCGCAAGGGCCGCAGTACGGCATCCAGCATGCAACGGACGACGGGAACGCCTGGCTTGTGCAGTTGAATCTTGACATCCAGCCGTCCCGACCGGTACACTGCCGGATCGAGTGACTCCAGCGACGGGGCGGTCGCCAGCACCATGACTAACCCGTCATTGCCGACCAATTGCCCTCCGCGCGATTCGCCGCCGGCGTCGTAACCATCCATTTCGACGAGTAACGACGACAGCAGGCGATCGGCCGCGACGTTGGACGTGTCGCCCTGCGATCGTCCACGCGGAGCTGCGATGGCGTCGAGGTTGTCCAGTAGCAGGACGCACGGGGACGATGCACGCGCCGTGCTGAACAGTGACGCGACGTTCTTCTCCGACACTCCTACCTCCTTGTGGAGCAGTGACGTAGCATCGACGACGCGAATTGTGACCGGGGTCCGGTGTTGACGGGCTTGACGTTCCACCTCGTGAGCCGTGGCCAGAAGGAGCGCCGTTTTACCGCAGCCTGAGGGTCCCAACACAAGCGCGCCCTTCGGCAGCCGCAGCCCCAGTGTCACGACGCGTTCGAAGCGCATCAACGGGGCAATGAGTAGCGTTCTCAGAACGGCCAGATGCTGGTCGATCCCATGTAACATTGGCGCCGCGCTTGCGACGCCACTCCATGCTCGTGGTTGCCCGACTGGATGTGACACGCGCTGCTCCGCCCCCTCCGCTGCGGACGCCGCGATGACCTCTGTTCGAGTGTCGTATGAGATTCCGCCGTCTTGCGGTTCTCCGTTGTGAGGTCGGAGCGCGTCAGAAATTTGTCGTATGGAAAATCCGGCGGTAAGACGGGCACTACGGAGAACCGTTTGCGCTGGCCATCGAGGACGCTGAGTGCGAATGAATTCGGCACGCTCATCGAATGCCGGCTGCACCATCCGGATGACCGCGGTCACCCTGGCCGACAGATACGGGTGCAATCGACGGAGAGTGCCCTCATCGCCGTCGACTTCCGCCACGACGACCATCGACCCCCCCTCGTCGCCGTCATCGTCGCGGCTGATGGCTTCATCCATCCAATCGAAGAACTCGGCCACCGCCTGGACGCAAAACGCCACTCGCGAGGCGGGGCACGCAATGGGGCAGGCGTCTACCATTTCAGATTCAGCGCCTTCTGGCGCCTGACCGAGCAGCAGCGCGAGATCCTTCAACACCACGATGGTGGATCCTCCTGCTCGACGTGCGCCCTCTTCACGAGCCTCCATCAACAATCCCTTCAACACCGCGCCAGTCGCCCATGGTGGTCGATCGCGCAATACAGCGTCCGATAGTAGCTCCGCGAGGTCGATGCCCACCACATGAACTGCAACAGAGCAGCGTATGAAAGCACGACAGCAAGCCTCGACGATGCGCGACTTGCCACAGCCAGGCGGTCCACAAAAGAGCGCGAAGGACCACGACGCACGACAACGACCCACCTCGGCGGTGCGCGTCAGTGGGAGAACGATCACTTCTCGCAGGCGGTCCATTACTCCCGGATGCGCCGCCGCGGGCGCATGCAACGCAATCTCCCCCATGACGGTGCTCACGACGACGCCCGCCTCCCCGAGTGTTGATGGCGGTGTCCCTGCTCCCCTAGCGACGCTCACGTCGCGGCGCACACACAAGCAAACCACGTCCGCCCCGCGGGCTAACCCCACGTTCGCGCACCGACGAAGCGGCCTGCTGCGCGTCTCGTCGTCATCGTCGTGCTTAAACAGGAGGAAATCCTCCGAACCGACCACCCCACCGTCCACGACAGCTTGCGCTTGGAGGAGCGCGCCATCCTGCTGCGTGGCCTGCGAAGTCGACGGCTCATCGCTGCGGCTGTCTTGCCAGACGGCCCGCGCCACCCGGTATACCAAGGCGGCACCGAGACACGGCACCACAAGCCACATCGCCGCGGTCGTCGAGGATGACGAACCTGCAGGGCGGCCACTGACGACGACCGCGGATGCCAAGATCGCGCGTCCCATCCGCGTGGGCTTGAGCGACGTCGGCGGCAGAGAGGTGTCTCGTTCCCTCGTGTCCAGAGCCGTGTGGGCCAACAGCCGCAGGTCGACTTCAACTCGCCGCGGAGACGATTCGAACGCCGTCCCAATGATGGCCGCAGAGCTATCAACGACGTCGGCTCGGTCCCCACGGTGACCGCCTGCGCTGATAGCCTTCCGGTAATCGTCCATTGTGACGGCGACAGGCTCGGCGCCGGAGGGTCCCAAGGCGGCGGCAAGGACGCGCGGGAGGTCAGGAGACGCATTCCATAGAGGCACGATCACCAGGCCGTCCAGCCTCCTTCGTTGCCGCGTCATCACCTCGTGGACCCCTTTCGTCGTCACCGGCCCCGCCTGTGCGTTGCCGACACGGGCCGTCATTGTTGGGTGTGCGCGGCCTGTACTGAAGGTATGAGTGAGGGGAGAAGGCAGCACTCTTGCCCTTCTTGGTCGAGTGCCATTCCCCCTTGCCAGTGAATATGACAGGCGACTTCTACAGCGTGCTGCTCGCCCTTCAAGCACACTTCGACAGCATCCAGACCATGCCATCGGCGAGGCCTTCGCCCGTGATCGCTGAACATGCGGTCACCATCAGGCGGGGATGGCGTCGTGGCACGACCGCTGCCTCGTCCCCTGGGCGCCCAGCTCCCGACGCGTCGGCGCTCGTCGATTGCCCACGGCCTCGTTCGGCGTCGAGCGCACGCAAATACTCGTCAAGGTGCCACTGTTGCCGGAGCTCATCTGGAAGCGTGAAATGCCGATGTCGATCCGCCGCCGCGATGCCCGATGTCGCCGCCGCGGACGCATTGTCAGGAGGACGTGCCTCAAGAGCCTGGGGCTGCACGGCCTCCGCTGCCGGTGGACGCGCCAGAGCGGTGGCGCCACGGCCCAAGGCCAAATCGCACTTATTCACGAGGACGAGCACGGCCGCATCGGAGGGACCGGCGGCGTCAACCGGACGGTGAGACGACGCATCCGGTGCGTTACTCGGGGTCACCGACTGGTAGCGCCGCACCTTCTTGAGCTCGGCCTCGGCGATGGGGAGCCGCGCTTCGTCCGTGCCGTCGACGACGAACACCACGGCGTCGACGCCACACTGAAAGTATAGCTCCCAGAGACCGCGCAGCTTTTCCTGCCCGCCGAGATCCCAGAGGACGATGTCGTGGCCCTCCACGCGGCACTTGTCCATATTGAAGCCGACCGTCGGCGGCTCAGCCGACGCCCTTCCACCCGCCGATGGATCGAAAGTAGGTTCTATGGGGCGGTGGCGGTCAGGGTCGAACGAGAGCGATCGGAACAGGGTCGTCTTACCAGCATTGTCGAGACCCACGACGATGATGGTAGGCTGCGCTTTCGCGGACGACGAGCGCACGACGGACCGCAGTGCCCCTGTGACGGTGCTCAGGAGGCCGCCGACAGCCTGCACCGTGGATGTCCACCAGGACGACGCCACAGCGGCTCCCGTCCCCACGGCGTCCGCCGCCACCGCCGCGGGCGCAGGAGCGGGAGGTGCCAGCCACAAGCGCATGAAACTGAACGGGCTGGCCGTACCATCGGCGAACGGTCGGTTCCCCATTTCCCTATTGCTTTCGTCTCCTTTGTTTAAAAACGCATGCGCACAAGGCAACGCAACTTGTACGCACGCATGATGAGTCGTCCAACTTCCAACGGCGGTTACGCACCCTCGTCTGATGCCACTCGGGTAAAGGAAAGCCACGGAATTGCTATGAAATCTCTATGCGCGCAAATTGTTTTTTTCTTTTTTGTTGTTGAAGAAAACACACACATAACCTAACGTCACACAGAAGACTGAACGGCGCCACACATACACCCATGATGCACCCCCAGGCGCGCTACAGCTCCTTCACCGACGACGTGGACGGACCGGTCATGTCGCCGCTGTCTGCGGCCCCACGGCTCGCGAGCGAGGCGTCATGCGTGGTATCGGGCACAGGTTCATACCCACTCCGGGGGCCGCCGTCCTCGCCGTGGGCGGCGTCGTTGCCGAACAGTGGGGCACTGAGTGATGCCGTGGCGGCGCCCTCCAGGTTGGACCCGAGCGTCTGGAACAACGTGCCCTTGAATGACAGGGCGTAGAAGGCCGCAAAGTAGAGCATCAGCGCGGAGGCCGAGACAGTGTTGGCTTGCGTCGGCGTCCACGATGCGTTGAAGAACGGCCAAAAAAGCGCGGTCGTCAGCATGTAGATGACGACGTAGTAGACGAACTTGACGGCGTCCTTTTGCTGCGTCATCGTCGACACGAAGTAGATGACACCCACGAACATCAGCGTCAGCCAAGCGTTGACCCCGCCCGCGGGATAGTACATCATGCCCACCGTCGTGAAGGCCAGCGCCACGAGCGACGCGTTGCGACGTTCGTCGTTGAAGTACTCCGCCGCGGCGCCGATGGCCACCGACTCCGACACGACCAGAATCGGCGCGGCGAAGAGCACCAAATTTTGCATCATGGCCCCGGCAAGCGCGTACGACTGGAGCCCGTTACAGGCTTGGAAGGCGTTGACCGCGATGAACATGGCCACGATGTTGGCTCCTTTCCAGGAGGCCAGGAAGCTGACCGCGCAGAGCATGGGCACCAGGATGGCGAAGCCGGCGGCGTAGGCGTTCTGCTGCCACATCAACTCGGTCACGGCGCTCGACGACGTGTAGTACTTGCTGTACGCCCGCGACCACGTGCAGGCGGCACCCGACAGGCCAATGATCGAGAGGAAGGCAAGGGCAATCATCCGCGGGTTGGTGATGCGCGTCGAGATCGGTACTGCCTGCTCCGCCGGCGTGCGACCGGATGTCCAACTGGACGCGAGCGTGCCCAGGAGCAGCACCCATGCGCCCATCCAGCGCAAGGTCACGACGGTCTTCCACAAGCTTGGGAACGCGGCTTGATTGCCAGTGAGCTGGTTGCTCAGTGACTCGGGAAACACCAACCCAGGCGTCACGATGTAGCGAGTCGCCCACAACACGGTCAAGTCGAGCCCCTCGTGGTCCGAAAACACGACCGAGGGCAACATGAAGGCGACCATGATAAGCAAATCGGACTGGCTAAAGGGGGATGCCTCGTTGAAGGCCCCCGCGACGGGATTCTGCTTGCTGAAAACGCTGAGAGTCGTCGTGCACGCGTCCTTGACGCCCCAGGAGACACACTGAGACAAGAGCCAAAACATAGCGGCGATCACGATGGCGATGTTGCGGGGCTGCTTGAAGTTCGCCGTCACCACGCCGCTGCGGACGATGCCCTTCGCAGGCAGCACGTAAGATGCGAACACCAGAGGAAACGTGCCCAAAAAGGTAATCACGCCACCTGCACGGAGCGTGCGCACGGCGTTCGCGGTCTCACCGGTCGAGTCGACTTCGGTAAAGTCCTGGAACCACGTCGCGGCGGCGCAGATGCTGGTGTCCAGTTCGAACAGCAACAACAGCGTGGCCAGGCTGCGGATGGGACCGTGCACGCTGAGCGGGAGGAAGTCGGTCCGCAGCAGTTGGATCAAGGTGTTCACGACCATAAGCACGGAGAAGGTGTTGACGCTCGTCCACTTCTGCGGTCCGGGCACGCTCGTCTCGAAGAAGACAAGAAAACAGCCGAACACAGAAATGCCATAGCAGATCCAGAGCGCATAGTTAATTAGTGTTTGAACCTCCATCGTTGCTGTGTTGGTGATGTTTGGAAGTACTTCGGAGGTGCTGTGCGCGTGAGAGAACGGTGCCGTGGTGAAAGCAGCAAAGAAGGCACTCAGCGCTTGCGCGGCTCAAGTCGGAACTCCCATTAGCCTCCTTCCCGGACAGCTTCTCCAGCTTCTTCCCGAGCTGAGAACCGACCTGCCATCGAGCGCGGACGTCAACGAAGGGAAGTAAAGGAGGATGGAATTGCCCAGAAAAAAGCGATTCGTTTTGGCCGTCAGGGCCGCTACGTCGATTCTCTCCGCTCACGTACCGTTGTGAAACAAGTTGTCTGGGTTTCTCGATCCTGCCTAGGCTGCCTGCAATGGGGGGACGCCAGGGAGCTGAGACAGACCCGTCCAGTACCGCAGACTGTCCTCCACGAGCCCTCTTGTTAGCTGCGGACAACTGCAGGAGAAACCTGTTCTCTGAAGCTTGCTTGCATCCACGGCCAAATGCGCATGCATGAGCAATTCCTTGTCGATGTACGGCGTCAGCGGTGACATACTGGTGCCTGTGGTCCGGCAGAGGTCCGTCCAACCGGACATGAGTTCCCCGTTCGCCTCCTCCACCATTTCTTCCAACTTGAACTGGGCGAGCGTCGACGTCAGGGTCCCGTAGAAGCCCGTTTCAATCCCGAAGATGGCCTCGATGATCTTATTGAACGCGCCCTGCGTAGTGTCGCCGGCATCGGCAAGGTTGAACACCTCACCGGAGGCGCCACCACACAATAAATGCCACAGCGCAGCGGCGACGTCCTGCACGTGGACGGTGTGAATGCGAAGGTCCTCGCCCCAGAGAAACTCCATCTTTGCCCCTGTGTGTCGGTAGACGGCCGCGCAGACCAGGCGCGGCATGAGCCCCGTACGGTCGCCTGGCCCATACACGATGGGTAGGCGCAGCACGCTGTACCTCAAGCCTGGAATGGACCGGATCGCCAGCTCCGCCTCCAAGTGGAATTTGGCGAGGACCGTCCAGGGCTTTGGCGCGTCGGTTTCCTTCGCCGGTTTGGACGATGATCCGCTGTACACCTGCGCGGTGCTCACCTCCACGTACCAATCAACATTCTCGGCTGCCGCTTTGCGAGCGCACGCTATGCGAAGGTCGCGCACGTAGGCTTCGTACACCGCTTCTGGCTGCCCGTATTTTGTTTCCGCTGCCAAGGCGACGACGAGATTGAATCGGTGTGGGCAGTGCTCCGAAGGCGCGAAGGCACGGTCGATATTCGGCCCATGCGCCAAATTCGCTTGCAGGAATTCCACGCGGGGGTTGCTCATGACCGTCGCAAAGGTCGGGTTGAGGTACGCCATGACGGGCAGCACGCGGTCGACGACGCGGATATGGGTCGCGAGGTCGAAATCGACGAGGTACTTGACAAAGTGCCGGCCGATGAATCCCAGGCCGCCCAGAACTAGGACGGAAACCGCTGGAGCGGCGGTTGACATGTTATGTCGAATCGTCAGATTGCGTTCGCTTGCAGACCCTTCGGCTAACCGAGGTGTGTGAGCGCGCTGTCACAGAGTGAGAGAGAGAGAGAGAGAGGTTCTTTTCTCTCCCAATTGCCACTGGGAGGTTTGTCATTGACATACTGTAACACCATGTGGCAATAACAAATCGCCACATGCCACATGTTTTGGGGTAACGTGTGCAGCGACACAACTTCGATTATTTGTTTATTGATGGAAGGGACGCACCGGCGCCCCCTCTGACTCGCACCTCCCGTCCCTCTCCCCCATCAATTCAAAAAAAGCGAGAGAGAGAGAGAGAGAGAGAGAAAGAGAGTCATCGGGTTGGGGTTTATGCGGATGGAAACAAGGTTTTAACGGCGTCTTCGAAGACCTTCGTGTGGAGGTCCACGTCGCGTTCGGTTGTGTCGGGGCACATGAGGGCCATCGCGTGAAACGGCGTCATCAGGATGCCACGGTTTAACAGAAACAGATGCACAAACTTGTCCAAGTCGCCTCCGCAGAATGCGGCCGCCTCGCCCCCGTTCTTCGGCACGGTCGGACGGAAAACGTACTCCACGCGACATCCGGTGCGCACAACGTTCCAAGGAAGGCTGTACTTCGCAATCACGGCTCGCACACCCTCCTCGAAGCGCACCGCGAGGGCGATCGTCTTGACGTAGGCCTCGTCGGTGAGAACGTGGGATAGGGTCGCGTGGATCGCAGCGATAGCGACAGGGTTCGCGGCGAGCGTGCCGCCGATACCACCTGTGTCAGCGGTTTCGTTATCCAACGCGCGGTTCATGGAATCGGCGACTTCCTGCGTGAAGCCGTAGGCGGCGGCGGGGAATCCCCCCGCGATCGGCTTGCCCACGGTCAAAAAGTCCGGCTCGAGGCGGTGGGCTTTCGTGAAGCCGCCTGGTCCCTCGGAAATGCAGTGCGTTTCGTCGATAATGAGAAGGGCTCCGTACTTCCTCGTGAGCCGGCGCAGCTCGGCATGGTATTCAGGCTCTGGCAGAATGATGCCGATATTCGTCATCGCCGGCTCCGCGAGGACGCACGCCACGTCGCCGTGCGCCAACGCGGCCTCGAGAGCAGCCACGTCGTTGAACTCGACGACCCGAGTCGTCAAGCTCGGATCAACTGGCGCCCCGGTGTTGCCGGGACGGGGCACCACGTTCCCGCTGGGGCCGAGGATGGCGAAGGTGTCGTCGACGGTGCCGTGATAGCACCAGTTGAAGGTGAGCACCTTCGGCCGACCCGTGAGGTGGCGGCACAGCCGAATGACAAAGCGATTGGCGTCGGTCGCGGTCGTGGCAATCTGCCAGTACTTTACCCCGAAGCGGCGCTGGAGCTCAGCCCCGACGAGCGCCGCCTGCGGTGACGGCAGCATCGTGGTCATGCCGCGGGTCAGCTGCTCCGTGATGGCGGTGACCGTCGCGGCCGGTGAGTGGCCGGTCATGGCGCCCGTATCGCCAAGGCAAAAATCGACATAGTCGTGTCCATCAACATCGACAAACTTCGCGCCGGCCGCTCGATCGACGCAGAGTGGGTAGGGCGAGGCCCAGCGTACCATCCAGTTCATGGGGACGCCATTGTGCAGACTGCTCTTGCACGATTCGAAGCGCTGGCGCGATATAGGATTTGACGCGGTGAAGGCGTCGGCCTCGACCTTGAGCAGCTGCTTCAAGTGCTCCGCACTCGGCGCGGCGCGGCGGGAAGACACCGCCGACATGACTTGAATGCTACAGGGGGACGGCGCTATTAGAAATATGGCTTCGCGTTGTTTCACGCCCGGCGGCAGCAAGTCAACACAGGGAGCAATGAGAAAGCCGCGTCCGACGTTGACCGTTAGATGTGTTGGCGGAGCGGACATAGTCGTCGGCGGAACCCAAATTCACAAGAAAAAGCGTGGCTCGAGAGGGCCGAACTTCCGCGGCGTCAGCATCGCCCACCGCGGCGTCAGCATCGCCCACCGCGGCGTCAGCATCCCCCACCGCGTGTATCCGCTAACTACCAAACAGCTGTGAAAGAAAAACACACACAAAACGGGAGGGGAAGGAAGGAGACAGCGTGATGACCTACAGCCATGACACGCTACGATCCCCCAAGCGATTCACACAATTTCAGATGGGAACGACGGGACGCTGTCAGTTGACAGCAAATTCAACTTTCGATGATCCACAGCAGAAGCGGCCCGTGGGCGGCCTCCGTTTGTTTTTGTTGCAGCGACGAGGCTCTAACATTGCTTGCCGACCCAGTACCCCTGATAGTTCGGGGGCTTGTTGTACTTGTTTTGCACCCAGAGAACGGGCGTCTTTGGCTTCCACTCGTCGAACCCCACGCGACCGAGCTGCCCCATGGCGTTCATGCCGAACGTATAAGCGTTGTTGTCGGTGGCGATCATCGTGTGGTACTCCCCGCACTGCACCGCTGTGATGGCGTCTCCCTCTACGTACTCACGGGACACAAGCCGCGGCGCGTTGACGAAGCTGCGGAGACTGCCAGAGAAACCAAGTTGACCATATTCGTTGGAGCCCCAGGTGAAGAGACGTCCGGACAGCGACAGCGCGGCGGCGTGCAGCACGCCGCTGGAGATACACGAAATGTTTTCTCCGCGCGGGAAGGGTACTAAACCAGGGGTGACCGTCGCGGACTGCCGAGTGTTCTGGCCAAGCTGCCCCTTGCTGTTCACGCCCCACGTGTACACGCGCCCCTCATACGAAAGGGCGAGCGCGTGGTTGTTCCCGACGGCGATGGTCGCGATCGTCTCGGGCAGCGGCACCATGCCCAGACCGGTTGCGTTGAGGTGCCCGAGCTGGCCATAGCGGCTCTCGCCGATCGTAAACACTTGACCCGTTGTGGCCAAAATCACCGTGAAGCCGGAGCCAAACTGCGCGGAGAGAATGTTCCCTTGCATCTCCGGCAGGAAAATGCAGTTCGTGCGGTTCCACACGCAGGCGTGGCCCAGCTCTTCGAGCGTCGCGCGACACCGCTCCAAGTTCAGCGGGGCGCAGTTGTACGTGATGTTGGACCATGGTCGAGGAATATCGCCGCAAAACTCGGATCGCAGCGTATTCGGGTCCTGGCCATCGAACCGGACGCTGCGCAGACCGACCGCGACGCGACACTGCTTGCGATAGTTGAGGTATCCACGTCGGCGCCTGGCCTCGAACGCGGGGCCATCGAGCGGGTCCTGAACGAAGAATGCGACGCGTTTGGTGATCGGCTCGTAGTTCCGGATGTTCTCGCCGAACAGCTCGAAGCGCAAGTAATACCAGCCAGTGCCGTTCGCCGTCACGTTGAAGCTACCCCGCTGCGTGTCATTGAACCACATCTTCGTGGGGCGCACGGTGACGTTGGCGTTGGTGTAGTTGCTGGTGGCGTTGGTGCTGTTGAGCTCCGCACGGATGGTGATCCACATCGACTTCGACGATGCCACGCTGAGGTCCACGTTGTACATCGGAGTGGTGGTGTGCTGCGTCATGTAGAACGTTGGGGGCAGGAGCACCAGACCCGCGGGAAGCACGCGGAAGGTCGAATCGGCGATCGGTTCATACCGCAAGCGGTTCGTGCCGCCGATGACGATGCTGAGAGCAAACGCTCCCGTGCGCGGAAGCGTGGAATTGGCGAAAAAGCGTCCTGTGAACTGACCGGGCTTCATGTAGACCGCTCGGAGGCGCCCGAGGGTGGCCCAACTTGAGTTCCACCCCTCGGGGAAGAACTCCACGCCCGTCGACGTCTGCGGCAGGAAGTACACATCGCTCTCGGGATCCGTGTCGCATGCAATTTCAAACCACTCGCTCGTGGTGAGGACGAAGAAACCATAGGCGTTGGTCAGCTCGCACTCGACGCGGGGGCGCAGCCGCGCGATCGCGGTGACTTGCTTGTAGTAGCCTGCGTTGTTGCCAGAAAGCAGCAGCTGGAAGGACTGAGACACCACATCGGAGTCGCCAAAGGCCAGCGTGCCCGTGAGCTGAAAAGTTCCGTTGGTCGCTCCCGGCTGAAGCGTCAGCGTTGGGGGACTAAAAGACAACCGCGCGTCGGCTTGAAACGTGATCGTCAAGGGGCTATTCGGCTGGATCGGCGTCGGCAGGAAAAACGTGAGCGGCACCGTCGTCTCCAGGTTGAAGAGCAACGGCAGCTTCGGCAGGGCGATCGGGAGCGACGTGTTGGAGCACACGGACTTCGCTTGATTCCAAACGCATCCGGAGGTGGAGAAGCAGGTGGCCGCCGGCGTGGTGCCCAAACACTTCAAGTTCTTGGGATAGACCACCCAGCGCTTCGGGGCGATGGGCGTCTTGTAGTCGTCCTTGCTCGCGCCCGACACCGCGAAGCCGATGCTCATGATGCCAGAGGACTGCGCCCGAATGGTGAACGTCTGAATCCGGGTGCCGCCGATCGAAAACAGAAGCGCCGCGGGCGTGAAGGTCAGCCCTGTTTGCGGCGTCGGGGTAATGGTCACGTCTGAGTTGGGGTCCGATTGCAAGGTAACGGCGATGGGCAGCGAGAACGCGCCACCGTACGCGGTGCTGTAGTAGGCTGCCAAGATGTAGGCGTCTGGGATGGAGTTGACCGTGATGTTGAGTTTGGGCCGGATGTGGAATGTGTCAATGGTTGCCATCTGGTTGAACTCGTCGTTGCTCGTGCCGTAGAAAGCACCTCCGGTGATCCACGGGGTCGGGTTGATGTAGTAGAAGATGCGGTACACCCCAGCCGGACCGGACACGGAGAAGGGGAAGTTGGCACCCTTAGTGGTGAGCGTGACATTCCTCGATGGCAAGAAGGTCAAGTTAGCCGGTTTCGAGTAGACGTACACCACGAGGTCGATGTTGGTGTTGAGATGCGACGGAGCGGTCAAGTAGAAGGACGGGGACACCGTGTTCGCGTAGACACGTGCATTCACCGACGGGCGCGTGCGGACGGCGGTTTCGAGGGCAAGGATCGTAATGCGGTTGAACGGCGTCGTCACTGACTGCAGGTACGTACGCCCGACGATGTCCGGGCCAGCGGCGGTGAAGACCGCTGCCGATTGCAGGACGGCCGATCCCTTGAACAGGAACCCCGCGATGCGGTGCGGCCAGTTGATGCGCACCGTGGTCGCGTTCGTGGTGACGGTGCCAAACACAGGGGCGATGTTGATGTCCACGTAGGATCCATAGCGCGGGGGCACATCGAGGTAGATGCGATAGGCGCGGGACCACTTGTTCAAATAGACAGACCCGAAGGTTTCCGTGTCCATCGTCACCGTTAGCAGCGGGTTTTCATCGTCCACACCGGTGAGCACGTTGTACTTGGGCGAGGGCAACACCCCTTGAGCGAGCATCGCCACACGCAGGGCCAACAACGCTGGGTACGCCACGTCGATCGTCACCGCCGAGTGGCCCTCGACGGCAATGTTCAACGAGTGAGAGGCGCCCGGGGGCAAATAATCGTACACACTCACGTAGCTGCTGTTGATGGTAGGGGTCACCGAGGCCATGCTGTTGACGGCGAGCCACGATGCCACCGCGTTGATCACTTCGGACTGACTGTACGAACCAGAGGTAACCTGAAAGGTGAACGTCACGAAGGATGTCCCCGCTGGGACGGAGGCCGCGTCGGCCCCTGGCAGCACTACGGGACTAAGTAGCGCCAGGGTTGCGAACAACGCAAATGCAAAGCGGCACGAGAACAGTTGCGGCGCCATGGAGTTGAGTAAA
>ERZ1292633.2104-Hain-H41-02um-R1-2104-length-20674-cov-8_pt1 | contig 20674 bp, 15 predicted proteins | sample MGYA00564406_ERZ1292633 | MGnify/ENA primary metagenome ERZ1292633 (study PRJEB36523, sample SAMEA6512639) | groundwater metagenome | collected 2019-01-08 | study: AquaDiva: Metagenomics assemblies of 32 groundwater samples
ACCTAAGCAGCTCATCACTACTTCGTTTTGCTACGCTGCGATCAGCGAAGCCTTGAATTATGACACAGTTTTTAACCCTGCGTCAAGTTTTTGAAAATTTCTTAGATCACCAAGATCATTTCATCAACCTCTTCGTTGCACCTGTTTTGCTTTTTTGAAAAGCTCACTTGTGTGCAGCGAAGCCCTCGATTATGGCACAACTTTTTTGACTTTGGCAAGTTTTTTGAAGTCTTTTCAGAAGTTTTGCGCTGACGGCCCAGATAATGGGCCCATGGCTTTACTCACACTCTTGAACGCATCCTTGGCCTTTGGTCATGTCGCACTCCTCGATCACGCCGACTTCTCACTCGAGACGTCCGAGCGCATCGGCTTGATTGGTCGCAATGGCACAGGCAAATCGTCCCTGCTCAAGATCTTGGCGGGCATGCAGCGCCCTGATGACGGCACGCTGCATCTGCAGCAAGGCGTTCGCATTGCTTATGTGGCCCAAGAACCCTTGTTGATCCCTGAGCACACCATCTTTGAAGCGGTGCGAGAAGGTTTGGCCGAGGTGGTGCAGTGGATCGACGACTACACGCACAGCCGAGGTGACCTGGATACGCTGCAAGGGCAAATCGAATCCAGAGATGGCTGGGGTTGGGAACAGCGGCTCGACGAAACATTGCAACGCCTACAGCTCAATCCCAACGCCGTGGTCCGATCTTTGTCTGGCGGCATGCGCAAGCGCGTGGCGCTGGCACAGGCTTTGGTGACCCGACCTGACGTGCTCTTACTAGATGAGCCCACCAACCACCTGGACCTGAACGCCATCACTTGGCTGGAAGACCTGCTGATTGACTTCAAGGGCAGTGTGATTGCCATCACCCACGACCGAGCGTTTTTGGACCGCATCGCAACCCGAATTGTGGAACTTGATCGGGGCAAACTGCGCCCTTACCCGGGCAACTATGCCCAGTACCAGATCCAAAAGGAAGAACAGCTGGCACAAGAAGCCGTGATTCAGGCCAAGGCAGACAAGTTGTTGGCTCAAGAAGAAGTCTGGATCCGCAAAGGCGTGGAAGCGCGCCGCACCCGTAGCCAAAGCCGCATCACGCGGCTGCAAAACCTGCGCAGTGAGCGGGTAGCACGCCGAGACAAAGTCGGCAACGTGCGGATGGAAGTCGCCTCGGGCGTACCCAGCGGCAAGCTGGTGGCCGAGCTGACCGACGTGAGTAAGAGCTTCACCCAAGCCGATGGCACCGTGCGTCCCGTGATCCAGAAATTCACCGGCACCTTGCTGCGCGGTGACAAGATTGGCTTGCTGGGCCCCAACGGCGCGGGAAAAACAACCTTGCTCAAATTGATTTTGGGCGAACTGGAAGCCGACAGCGGCGAAGTGCGCCGCGGCACCAAGCTGGAGGTGGCCTACTTTGACCAGATGCGCGACGCACTGGACCTGGATGCCACACTGGAAGACTTCATCAGCCCCGGCAGTGAGTGGATCGAGATTGGCAACAAACGCCAGCACGTGAAAAGCTACTTGGGCGACTTCCTGTTCTCGCCGGCACGAGGCACATCGCCCGTGCGCTCGCTGTCAGGCGGTGAACGCAACCGCCTGCTGTTGGCGCGTTTGTTTGCACGCCCCGCCAACGTACTGGTGCTGGACGAACCCACCAACGACCTGGACATCGAAACCCTGGAACTGTTAGAGGAGTTGCTGCAAACCTACGAAGGCACGGTGTTCCTGGTCAGCCACGACCGCGCTTTCATGGACAACGTGGTGACAGGCATCATCGCCTGCGAAAGCGCTCCGGATCAACCCGGCCTGTGGCGCGAATACGAAGGTTCGGTACAAGACTGGCTGATCCAATCCCAACGCAGCCAGGCTATCCGGGCGCAAGCCGCGCAGCGCAGCGGCAACACGCCGCCAAGCGCCACACCAGCGGCCACGGTCGCAGCGGCCACAACCGTCACGCCCGCCCGCAGCAAGCTCAGCTACAAAGAGCAACGCGAGCTGGCTGAACTGCCCGGCAAGATCGAGGCACTGGAAAAAGAACAAGCCGACGCCCGCGCGCAACTGGCCGATGGCAGCATCTACCAACGTGACCCGGGCCTGGCGCAGCAACTCTTCCAGCGTGACAGCGCGATCGACGAGGTGCTGCTGGCCGCCATGGAGCGCTGGGAAATACTCTCGGCACGCTGAACGACGCGGCAGTCACAACAGTTCAGCACGCGTCCTGGCCAAGGCGCGCCAAAATGTGTCGTCTTGCGTGCTGGCAAAGTTCACCCGCATGCACGCGCCCGGCCGCCGGTCGGCATGGAACAACGAACCGGGTGCCAGCAGGTAACCGGCATCGTGCATGCGTAGCGCCAGCGCATCGGTGTCCACACCCGCATCCACCCAACCAAACAAGCCCTGGGGTGGCGCGACAAAACGACACCCGTGTTCCAGCGCCAGCTTCACGCTGCGGCTGCGGGCGACATCCAACAGTTGCGACAAGCGCTCCGTGTGCCGTCGGATCGCGCCCTGCTCCAGACACAGCGCCAGGGCTTTTTCAAACAGCACAGGGGTGGTCAAGGTCGACAAAAGCTTGGTGTCCAAAAACGCATCCTTCAAATCAGCCGGAGCCGCCATGTACCCCACGCGCCAACTGGGCGCCAGGATCTTGGCGTAGCCGCTGACATAAATCGTTTTTTGCAGCCCATCCAGCACCGACAGCCGCACGGCATGCGCAGGCGCCATGTGACCGTAGGTATCGTCTTCGACCACATGGAAGTTGTAGCGGTGCGCCAGATTCACCAACTGGTGCGCACACAGCAAAGACAAGCCATAACCCGTGGGGTTGTGCAAGACGGACACGCTGACCATCATCTTGGGCGCGTGCAACTGCGCGTAGCGCTCCACCACATCCAGGTCGGGCCCCGTCTCCAGGCGCGGCACTGGCAGGATGCGAACGCCCAAGTTTTGCAGCCTGGCAAACTCAATGGCCCAACCGGGCTCTTCGACCATCACGCAATCACCGGGGCGCAGCAAAGTCCGACTGATGATGTCCAGCGCATGGGTCGCTCCCACGGTGGTGATCAATTGCCCCGCCGCCGCATGCAGCCCCAAACTGGCGAGCTTGGTGGACAAGATGTCGCGCAAACCGGAGTCTCCCTGCGGCTCACCATAGCGCAAAGAGGCTTCGCGCAAAGCCGGACTGGCCACCACTTTGCGCAAGGCGGCCGACAAAAAGTCGGCGTCCAGCCAGTCTGGTGGAAACACGCCCATGCCCGGCTGGGGCACGGCGCTGGGTTGATGGAACATGCCCCGAATCAGACTGGTCGCGTTCACGGGTGGCGGGTTGGCCACAGGCCCCGCCGCCACAGTCGGCATGCGTTGCCCTCGCTCGCGCACAAAAAACCCGCGATGGGGTCGCGCTTCAACCCAGCCCTGCGCCACCAGCCAGTCGTAGGCGGCCACGACAGTGGACGCGCTCACACCATGCATCTGGGCACATTGCCGCACCGAGGGCAAGCGCGCCCCCGACACCAGCAACTGGTCTCGCATGCGGGCCACAAAGCGCTGCGCCAATTGTTCAGTCAGGGGTTGGCTGGATTCACGGCTGAGCAAAGACATAGAGGATGTTCCAACAAGTGTGCCGTCGGGCAGGACAATACAGTTTCCCAAATGATCTCTCAAACCGTATTGGTACTGTACTTATTTTGACATTACATTCAAAGGCATGACCTCCTCCGAACTCAGCGCTCTTTTGTTGCTGGCCACTGTCAGCAGCTTCACACCCGGGCCCAACACCACGCTGTCAACCGCCATGGCCGCCAACCACGGCTTGAAGCACGCCATGCGCTTTGTGCTGGCGGTGCCCGTGGGATGGGGCATTTTGTTCACCCTGTGCGCCACGGGCCTGGGCGGCTTGGTGGTGGCCTGGCCCCCTTTGCGGTGGGGCATCGTGTTGCTGGGCACAGGCTATTTGCTGTGGCTGGCTTCGCGTTTGTGGCAAAGCGGCCGCTTGCAACAAGCCGACAGCCACAGCCTGCACATCAGTTTCTTTCAAGGCGTGGGCCTGCAGTTTCTCAACATCAAAGCCTGGATGCTGGCCCTGGCCATCGTGGCCGGGTGGGTGGCCGGACGGGATGACGCCTCCGCGCGCACGCTGATGCTGCTGCCCATCATGGTGGCCTATGGTTTTGTAAGCAACCTGACCTACGCCATGGTGGGCTCGGTGCTGCGGCACTGGCTGGCGCATGGGCGCCGGTTGGTGATGTTCAACCGCTGCATGTCGATGGCCCTGCTGGCCACCGTCTTGTGGATGCTGATCGGCCTGCGCCAGAGTGCCGCCTGAAACCCTCCGCATGAAACGCATGAACGACGACAACACACGACGCGAACACCAAGGCCTGTGGCTGGGCTTTCTGGGGGTGGTGATCTTCGCGCTCACCTTGCCCATGACGCGCCTGGCCACGGGCACAGCGGACGCCCCGCAGTTGTCGCCCTGGTTTGTGACCTGGGGTCGGGCTGCGTTGGCAGGCAGTCTGTCAGCCGTGTACCTGCTGGCGGTTCGGGCGCCCTGGCCCCAGGCAGCGCAACGCGGCCCGCTGTTTTTGTCGCTGGCGGGCAACGCCATCGGCTATCCCTTGCTGCTGGGCTGGGGCCTGCGCCATGTCACTGCCAGCCATGCCGCCGTGGTCACGGCTTTGCTGCCACTGGCCACGGCGGCCGCAGCCGCATGGCTCATGCAGCAACGGGCCCGTCTGGGGTTTTGGGTATTTGCCAGTTTGGGCAGTGCGCTGGTCGCGGTGTACAGCGTGCTGCGCGCGGCACAAATGGGTCACGGCGTTGGCCTGACATGGGCCGACACCCTGCTGCTGGGCGCGGTGGTCGCCGCGTCACTGGGCTATGTGGCGGGGGCCAAGGTCACGGTCAGCATGGGCGCAGAGAAAGTCATCAGCTGGGTCTGCGTCATGGCCCTGCCCATCACCTTGCCTGGCACCTGGCTCACCTGGCCAGAACACGCCATTGCATCCACTGCGTGGTTGGCATTGCTCTATGTCGGAGTTTTTTCGATGTGGGCTGGTTTTTTTGCCTGGTTTCGCGGCCTGTCGCTCGGCGGCCCACTGCGCGTCAGCCAGACCCAATTGCTGCAGCCGTTTGTCAGCATTCTGGCTGCCGTTCCATTGCTGGGAGAATCGCTGGATGCGATGACGCTGGGCTTTGCCTTGCTGGTCGTGCTCACCGTCTTCATGGGGCGGCGCATGGCCAGCCCCCCGGCCTCGACATGAACACACCCTCAAGGAGCACCCCATGAACTGGACCCTGGCCCAACGTGCCGACAAGATGAACCCCTCGGTGATCCGCGAGATCCTCAAAGTCACCGAGTTGCCCGGCATCATCAGCTTTGCAGGCGGCCTGCCTTCGCCCAAGACCTTCCCCATTGCGGAAATGCGCGCCGCCAGCGAGCGCGTGCTCACACAAGACGGCCAGGCCGCGCTGCAATACGCCGCCAGCGAAGGCTATGGCCCATTGCGCGAATGGGTCGCCAACGACCTGCTCAAGCAAGGCATGCAAGTCAGTCCTGACCAGGTGCTGATCACCACCGGCAGTCAGCAAGGCCTGGACCTGCTGGCCAAGATCCTGATCGACGCGGGCAGCCGCATCCTGGTCGAAACGCCCACTTACCTGGGCGCGTTGCAAGCCTTCACGCCCATGGAGCCCACCGTGGTCAGCGTAAACAGCGACGACCACGGCGTCGACGCGGGCGATCTGCGCGCCAAAATCGGCACGGGTACCGACAAAGCCCGCTTTGTGTATTTGCTGCCCAACTTCCAGAATCCCACCGGGCGCACCATGACCGAAGAACGCCGCGCTGCCGTGGCCCAAGTGGCCATCGACAACGGCTTGCCCATCATCGAAGACAACCCCTACGGTGACCTGTGGTTTGACGCGCCGCCCGCCCCCTCGCTCAGCGCACGCCACCCCGACGGCAGCGTGTACCTGGGTTCGTTCTCCAAAATCCTGGCACCGGGCTTGCGTTTGGGTTATCTGGTCGCGCCCAAAACGCTGTACCCCAAGCTGTTGCAAGCCAAACAGGCCGCCGATTTGCACACCCCCAGCTTCAACCAACGCGTGGTGGCTGAAGTGCTCAAGGACGGGTTCATTGACCGCCATGTGCCCACCATCCGGGCGCTCTACAAACAACAGTGCGAAGCCATGCTGGCCGCACTTGACCGCGAAATGGCCGGTCTGGGCCTCAGCTGGAACCGTCCGGCGGGCGGCATGTTCCTGTGGGTACAACTGCCCCAGGGCATGAAAGCCGTGCCGCTGCTGGCCAAAGCCGTCGAAAAAGGCGTGGCCTTTGTGCCCGGTTTGGCGTTCTATGCGCAAGACGCCAACGAAAGTACGTTGCGCCTGTCCTTCGTCACCGCCACCGTGGACCAGATCAACACCGGCATAGCCGCACTGGCAGCCGCGATCCGCGAATCGCTTTGACCTCCACTGAACGGCCCCAGGACATCCCATGAAACCCCGCGCTTTCCAACAGGTGGATGTGTTCACCGACACCGCTTTTTTGGGCAATCCGCTGGCCGTCGTCCTCGATGGCGAAGGCCTATCAGACGCCCAGATGCAAGCCTTTGCCGCCTGGACGCAACTGAGCGAGACCACCTTCGTGTTGCCGCCCACGCCGCAAGGCGCTGCGGGCGGCGCCGACTACCGGGTGCGCATTTTCACGCCGGGTGCCGAACTACCGTTTGCAGGCCACCCCACACTGGGCACGGCCCACGCCTGGCGCCAAGCCGGGGGGCAACCCCGGCAAGCAGGCCAACTGGTGCAGGAATGCGGCGTGGGCCTGGTGACCTTGAAATCCATGGGGCAACGCTGGGCTTTTGCGGCACCGCCGTTAACCCGGCAAGACATCTCTGCCGAAGACTTGGCCCCGGTGCTGGCCGCCTTGGGACTGGACGCGGCCGCAGTCATCGCCGCACAGCACCTGAACAACGGCCCGCGCTGGCTGGGCTTGCTGGTGAACGGCGTGGACACCGTGCTCGCACTCGAGCCCGACCATGCGGCCTTGAAAAAGCTGGGCACCAAGGTCGGCGTGGCCGCACGCAGACACGCGCCTGCCGATGCCGCAGGGCTCGGCCTGATCCGCCGAGCCAACCGCGAGGCCCGGGCCTTTGCACCATCCTCGCGCGTGGTCAACGACCCCACCGATCTGGAAGTGCGCGCATTTGCGGCCCCCTTGGGCGTGACCGAAGACCCGGTGACAGGCAGCCTGAACGCCTCACTGGCGCAATGGCTGATCCAAGACGGCCACCTGCCCACCCAGTACAGCGCCCGGCAAGGCACCCAGCTGGGGCGTGCCGGACACGTGGTCTTGTCGCAGGACGAAAAAGGACAGGTCTGGGTAGGGGGCGATGTGGTCGGCTGTATTCAAGGCAGCGTCACGCTGTAAACGCTCGTCCACAGGCCGGTCGCTCGTGGGACACGGGCGCGTGGGCGGCCACCGCCAAAATCCCGTCCCATGGCAACACTTTATTTGGTCCGCCACGGACAGGCCTCTTTCGGGGCCGATGACTACGATCAGCTCAGCCCACTGGGCCGCCAGCAAGCGGTGCGCCTGGGCGAACATTTGCGGCCCAAGTGGCAAGACCAGCCGATAGAGGCCGTGATGATGGGCAGCCTGAAGCGCCATCGTCAAACCTGGGAAGGCATTGCCGAAGGCGCAGGTCTGACGCACACGCCATCGGTCTGGCCTGGCCTGAACGAATACGACAGCCATGCGCTGATCGAAGCCATCCACCCCGAACCCTTGGCCAAACCCGACACGCCCGAGCTGTACCGCCACCACTTTCGTCTGCTGCGTGATGCGCTTCAGGCCTGGATGGCCGGGCACACCCAACCACGCGGCATGCCCAGCTATACCGACTTTGTGGGCGGCATCGAAGCCGCGCTGGACCACGTGCGACAAAACCACTCGGGAAATGTGCTGATCGTCTCCAGCGGCGGCCCCATCTCCACGGCGGTAGGCCGGGTGCTGGGCACCGCGCCCGAAACCACCATCGAGCTCAACCTGCGCATCCGCAACACCGCGCTCACCGAGTTCGTCTTCACCCCAAAAAGGCACATGCTGCTGACCTACAACACGCTGCCTCACCTGGACAGCGCCGAGCACCAAAGCTGGGTCACTTTTGCCTGAAGCACGCCGGGCAGGCCACCACCCCACCTACAGGTACATACCCTAGGCGATACCCCTTCTAATTGAAGGCAAAATTCCGGGCATGAATTGTTCGACCGCCTGGTTCACCCTCCAGACTCTGGAAGGGGGTATCCAGCTCACCACCGCCCAGCCCGCACAGGTCGATCGGATTACCGATGACCTGATGGCGTTGCTGCAAGACTGCGACCTCCAAACCGCTGTTCAGGCTTTGACGGTGTCCATCGAAAACGGTCAAACCGCCTTGATTTGCAACCTGCGGCCCGAGTTTCGTGACCGTTGGATGCCACAGCATGACACCCTGGGCCTGCATGAACAACTGGGGCATGCCAGCCACTTGGACGCCACCTGGGCCTTGGAGCGCGAAATCTGGGTCAGCTTGCTGGGCTCACCCCACCGCTTCCAGTTCGCCAGCCTGGCATCGTTGCGCTCACACATCCGGGTGCGGCGCAACATGGCACTGGCCGCCCGCAAAACAGCGCTCGCATTCAAAACCGACGCGGCCGAGCGTCCCCAGGCTTTTTGGCGCGACGGGGGCGACGACCCCGGCTTCATCCTGCAGCCTGGGCAATGCCTGGTCAACGCGCTGATCGCCGCCACCCAGCCCGATGCCACCGGCAAACTCTACGATTTCTCTTGCTACCGGGCCACCGAATACGTGATCTTGCTGGGGATCGCCCAAGAACTTCAGGCGCACCATCCCGAATTGCTGGCCAGACTGCAAAAGATCAACGAAGTCCACGCCATCCGGTCAGGCCAATTCCACGATGTCTATTTGGTCGAATACGGCAGCATGCAAGACCCCTTGCCTGCCCGTTTTTACGTGCCGGGTGACCGGCTGTGGTTTCGCAACCCCGACGAACGCTCGTCGGACATCACCGGTTTTGAAGGCTCCTGGGTCATGTACATGGGCGGGGGTTTGTTCAGCAACTTCTGGAAACGCGACAAGCCCTTCACGCTCGAATCCAAAGCCATCGAAATTTTCCATTGGCGCGATGGTGTTTACACCGACGCCCAAGGTGCGCTGCAAATGGACGAGTCGGTGGTCGATCGGCATGTGGCCCAAACCGAGTGCGACCCGCACACCCGAGCCCAGGTGTTGGAACGCATGATCCGCATGCGCGACCCGAAGAACGTGTACGCGCAAGGTGGCTGCATCGACACCACCCGCGAACACCCCCGCAGCGTGAGCCTCGACCAGTGCGATCTGGTCTTGCCCTCGTTCTGAGCGCAGGGCCAGCTCAGCCCGCCTGATCGCGCAAGGTATCGGGCGGCAAGCGGTCGATTTCTGCCAACAACTGCGCCAGCGCCCGCCCAGAAGCGGCCAACAAAGCCCGCCCCTTTTCCACCGTCGCCGCGGCCGCGTTGCCCGCCGCGCCCTGTCGGTTGTAGTCCTGCATCTGCCAGGCCAACTTGGCGCTTTTGCCGTTGCCCAAAATCTCAAAATGCTCGGCACGGTCTTGCGCTGTGGATCGGAAGTTTTGCGCTTGCGCCATGCGCACCTGCCCAGGCCGCAGCGCCAGCATCATCGACGTTTCGGTATCACCCGCATGCACGCCAAAGCGATGTTCTTCGGCGCTGAACAACGTGTTCACATCCTCCCCCTGTGCACCATGCAAGGGCAAGTTGAACCAACTCACGCTGTACACCAACATGCCCAGCCGGGCGCGCAGATCGCGCGCCACGATGTCCATCACGCTGACTTGCCCGCCATGGGCGTTGAGCAACACCAGCTTCTGGACGCCGCTGGCGGCGAGCGACTCAGCGATGTCGGTCCACACGCGGATCACGGTCTCGGCTTTCAATGTCAAGGTGCCTGCAAAACGCGCGTGCTCCGGGCTCAGGCCCACATTTTGGGTGGGCAAAAACAAAACCGGCGAATCGGCCGGCAAGTGCGGCAAGCAAGCGTTCACCACGCCATTGACCAGATCGGTGTCCACCGACAGGGGCAAGTGCGGGCCGTGCTGTTCGGTGGCGGCCACAGGCAAGACCGCGATGGTGCGCGCCAAGTCGAGCGCAGCAAAGTCGGTGGTGCTCAGATCGGCCCAGAAACGGACAGGTGTGTTCATGGGGACATCTTAATGGAGGGCGCCCCGCAGGCTGGGGCGGGTGTACAGTGCCAGCTGTTTTTGACCGGTTCACCGCCACGCTTGCACCTCATGACCTTGTTCTTTCGTTTTGCCCTGACCGCCTTGCTGCTGACGCTGGGCATGACCTGCCATGCCCAAAATGGCAGCACCGTCATCACCGACCAGGTGCGGGCCGAACTGATCGCCCATGCACCGCAAGGCGTGCAAGCTGGCCAGACGGTCTGGCTGGGCCTGCAGATCACGCACCAGCCGCATTGGCACACCTATTGGCAAAACCCGGGCGATTCGGGCCTGCCCACCCAACTGCACTGGACTTTGCCCGCAGGACTGACGGTCGGAGACATCGCTTGGCCACTGCCCAAAAAGATCCCGATCGGCACACTGGCCAACTACGGCTACGAGGGCTCGGTGCTGCTGAGCGTGCCCGTGACCGTGGGACCAGACTTCAAAGCCCCGGTGGTCGGCCCGCTCAAAATGGCACTGCACGCCGAATGGCTGGTGTGCCGCCAGGAGTGCATCCCGCAAACAGGTGAGTTTTCGCTGAACCTGCCCGCACAAAGCGCCACCGCACTGTATGGCGGCGCTTTTGAATCAGCACACCAGCTCAGCCCCCAAAAACTGCCCCAACAGCAGCAAGCGGGCACCTGGATCACCGGGGGCCAAACCCGTTTGAGCGAGGACGGCAAGCAACTGCAACTGCGTCTGCATGGGTTGCCGGTGAACTGGCGGGGCCAAACGCTCAGCGCCTTCCCGATCACGGCAGGGGTGGTCAACAACGCCGCCACTCAAGGCCAAGGGTGGACGCAAAACTGGCAAGGGGCGGTCTGGAATGCCCAGATCCCCGTGTCTGAAGAACGCGCCGACGCACCCTCCAGCATGCGCTGGGTGATTGCGATGGGCCCCGAATCATCCCCCAAAGCCCCTGCGTTTGAAATTGAATCACCCGTGCAAGGCACATGGCCCGCGCTGGCGCAAGCCACGCCTGCGGGCGTGTCACCCGAGCTGGCCAAAGCGCTGGCCCTGAATGCCCAAAACGCCTCTGCGTCGCCCCTGACCGCTGCCAGCACCAGCCCGCTGAACGTCTTGCTGGCCATGCTGGGCGCATTTTTGGGTGGGCTGCTGCTCAACCTCATGCCTTGCGTGTTTCCGGTGCTGGCCATCAAGGTGATGGGTTTTGCGCAAGCCGACCATGACCGTCAACACCGCGCCGCAGGTCTGGCCTACACCGCCGGCGTGGTGCTGTCGTTCTTGCTGCTGGGGGGCCTGATGTTGGGCCTGCGGGCGGCAGGTGAACAACTGGGCTGGGGTTTTCAGTTGCAGTCGCCGCCGGTGGTGGCGGGCCTGGCTTTGCTGTTCACCCTGTTGGGGCTGAACCTCGCGGGCGTTTTTGAGTTTGGCAACATGCTGCCCGGCAGCCTGGCGTCCTTGCAAAGCCGCCACCCCACCGTGAATGCCGGCTTGTCGGGTGTGTTGGCCGTGGCCGTGGCCTCGCCATGCACGGCCCCCTTCATGGGCGCATCGCTGGGCTTGGCCATTGCGCTGCCCGCCTGGCAGGCGCTGCTGGTGTTTGCCGCGATGGGTCTGGGCATGGCCTTGCCCTATCTGGCGGCAAGCGGCTGGCCAGGCATCGCCCGGGCGCTGCCACGCCCTGGCGCCTGGATGGTGGTGTTCCGCCAGGCCATGGCATTCCCCATGTTCGCCACCGTCGTCTGGCTGTTGTGGGTGTTGGGGCAACAAACCGGCATCGACGGTGCCAGCAGCCTGCTGGCCCTGTTGCTGGCGGTGGCCGCGCTGGTCTGGGCATTGCGTTTACCGGGTCGAGCCCGGTGGGCGGTCAGCAGTCTGACCCTGGCAGGGCTGGTCTGGCTGGGTGTCAACCTGTTGCCGGGGGCCTTGCGCGAAACGCCGCCCCCCGCAACCACCGCCGTGACCGACCCCGCGCAGCATTGGCAAGCCTGGAGCGCTGCGGCCCAACAAGCCCACCTGAGCGCCAACCGTCCGGTGTTTGTAGATTTCACCGCGGCCTGGTGCGTGACCTGCCAGTACAACAAGAAAACCACCCTGGCCGATGCCCAATTGCTGGCCGACATGGATGCCCGCCAGGTGGTGCTGATGCGCGCCGACTGGACACGGCGCGACCCGGCCATCACGCAGGCCATCACGGCCCTGGGCCGCAGTGGCGTGCCGGTCTACGCGCTGTACGCACCGGGTCAGGCACCGGTACTGCTGTCGGAATTGCCCAGCGTGGCCGAGGTTCAGGCGGCTTTGCAAAAGCTTCCGGCCATCCGCTAACACCCAGGACCCTGCAGGTCGGCGCTTCAGCTCCGACCTGCCAACCCTGCTGAAAGCAAATGGCCAGCCCAGCCTGCGACAATCGGGGCATGAGCACGACTACTTTTGCCCCCCTTCAAAACGACACCTTCTTGCGCGCATGCCTGCGCCAAGCCACCGATTACACGCCCTTGTGGCTGATGCGTCAGGCCGGCCGCTACCTGCCCGAATACCGTGACACCCGCGCCAAAGCGGGCAGTTTCATGGGCCTGGCCACCAACGTGGATTACGCCACCGAAGTGACTTTGCAACCGCTGGAACGCTACCCGCTGGATGCCGCCATCCTGTTCAGTGACATCCTCACCGTGCCCGACGCGATGGGCCTGGGCCTGAGCTTCGCCTTGGGCGAAGGCCCGAAATTCGCCAAGAATGTGCGCGACGAAGCGGCCGTCAACGCGCTGGCCGTGCCCGACATGGACAAGCTGCGCTACGTGTTCGACGCGGTCACCAGCATCCGCAAGGCCCTGAACGGCCGCGTGCCACTGATCGGCTTTTCGGGCAGCCCCTGGACGCTGGCGTGTTACATGGTCGAAGGCGCGGGCTCGGACGACTACCGACAGGTCAAAAGCCTGATGTACAGCCGCCCCGACCTGATGCACCGCATCCTGGCCATCAATGCCGACTCGGTCGCGCAATACCTGAATGCACAGATCGAAGCCGGCGCCCAGGCCGTGATGATTTTTGACAGCTGGGGCGGTGTGCTGGCCGACGGCGCGTTCCAGCAATTCAGTCTGGCCTACACGGCCCGTGTGCTGGCGCAGCTCAAGACCGAGCACGACGGTGCCCGCATCCCGCGCATCGTCTTCACCAAAGGCGGCGGTTTATGGCTGCCCGAAATGAACAGCCTCGACTGCGAAGTGCTGGGCCTGGACTGGACCATGAACTTGGGGCGTGCCCGCGCCATCGTGGGCGGCGAAGTGGGTAGCCCCGGCAAGGCGCTGCAAGGCAACATCGACCCCAATGTGTTGTTTGCGCCACCCGAGCACATCGCCACCGAAGTACGGCGCGTGCTCGACAGCTTTGGCGCGCCACACACCGACCCCAGCACCACCGGCCCGACCCACATCTTCAACCTGGGCCACGGCATCAGCCAATTCACGCCCCCAGAACATGTGTCGGCCCTGGTTGAAACGGTGCACAACCATTCGCGCGCCTTGCGCCAAAAGTGAGCTCAGCGTTTGGATGGCGGTCGGCGGCATAGCATAGAAAAACAGCGTTTCAAGCCCTTTTTTTGCAAAATAATTGGCTTGAAGCGCTTGACTTATGCACAAAACTCAACCCTCCCCCTGGTAAGGTCTCTGTGCTGCCCTGCAGCAAAACGGGTATATCACCAATATTGCAAGCCATTGATTTCATTGAACTTTTTATCTTGCCCATTGGATGGGCAATTTAGCGGAAGGCTTGATTTTCAAGGCTTCCAGGCCATCCAGACCGAGTTTTCAACAAAGTTATCCACAGATTTTCTGGATCAAGCGCAAAGTACTGTGAAATCAACAACTTACATCCTGTTTCAAGAAATCAGCTGACTTTCCACACACCCCAATCCTCCACCCCACACCGAGCACCAAGTGCGCACCGACCACTGGATTCACATTGCCGTGCAGACCCCGGCCCACAGCCAAGTGGGGGGGTTGCTGAGCTACCGCAGCCCATTTTTGGTGCAGCCGGGGCAGTTGGTGCGCGTGCCTTTGGGTCGGCGAGAAGTGCTCGGCGTGGTCTGGGCTGTGCTGGACGCTGCCCCCACTGACATGCCCGCATCGGCCATGCGCGATGTGCTGGGGGTGCTCGAAGGCGTGCCCCCACTGGACGCCGCTTGGCGCCAACTGGTGCAGTTTTCGGCCCAGTATTACCAGCGCTCTTTGGGCGAGGTGGCCTTGTCGGCCCTGCCGCCGCAACTGCGCGACCTGACATCGGAACAATTGGCACGCCGCCTGAAAAAACAACATACCGGGCGAACCGTGCAAACCACCGCTGGCCCCCTCCTGTCGGACGAGCAAAGCGCCGTGCTGGCACAAATGGCCACCAACACCGGTCCCTTTTTGCTGTTTGGCAGCACCGGCAGCGGCAAGACCGAGGTGTATTTGCAGGCCGTGGAGCGCATGCTGCAGACCGATCCGCAGGCCCAGGCGCTGTTGATGGTGCCCGAGATCAACCTCACGCCCCAGCTGGAAGAGCGGGTGCAGGCCCGCTTTGGCACCGAAGCGGTGGTGTCCATGCACAGCGGCATGACGCCTGCGCAGCGCCTCAAAGGCTGGCTGGCGGCGCATGCGGGGCACGCCCGCATCGTGCTGGGCACGCGCATGGCCATTTTTGCGTCCATGCCGCACCTGAAACTGATCGTGGTCGATGAAGAACACGACCCCAGCTACAAACAGCAAGAAGGCGCACGCTATTCGGCACGCGACCTGGCGGTGTACCGGGGTCGCCTGCACAACGCCCCCGTCCTGTTGGCCTCGGCCACGCCCTCGCTGGAAAGCTGGCACCTGAGCCGCCCCGCAGCAGAAGGCGGGCGGTATCTGCGTCTGCACATGCCCTCGCGCATTGGCACCGGCCTGCTGCCCAAAGTGCGCCGGGTCGACATGAACAAGCAAGCGCGCCGAACCGTGCTATCGCCCCCCCTGGTCGCGGCCTTGCAAGAGCGGGTGGAGCGTGGCGAGCAATGCATGCTGCTGCTCAACCGCCGGGGCTATGCCCCCGTGCTGCACTGCGCCGACTGCGGCTGGAAAAGCGAGTGCAAGCACTGCAGCGCGTTTCGGGTGTTCCACAAGATTGACCGCACCCTGCGCTGCCACCACTGCGGCCTGACCGAGCGCGTGCCCCGCGCGTGCCCCGAATGCGGCAACGCCGACATCGCCCCAATTGGCCGAGGCACCGAACAACTGGAAGAACACCTGGGCGAACTGCTGGCGCATGTGCTACGGCCCGACGGCACACCCATCCGCATTGCACGCATTGATGCCGACACCACGCGCCACAAAGGCGCACTCGAAAGCCAGCTGGCGCAAGTGCATGCGGGGGAGGTGGACATCCTGGTTGGCACCCAAATGATTGCCAAGGGACACGACTTCCGACGCATCACCCTGGTGGCGGCCGTGAATCCCGACACGGCACTGTTTTCCAGCGACTTTCGCGCCCCCGAACGACTGTTTGCCCTGCTCATGCAGGCCGCAGGCCGGGCCGGACGCGACGCCACGCAAAGCGCCACCAGCGAAATGTGGGTGCAAACCTTTCACCCACAGCACGCGCTGTTTGAAGCGCTCAAGAAGCACGACTACCCGGCCTTTGCCGCCAGCGAGTTGGCCGAACGCACCTCCGCCGACCTGCCGCCCATCAGTCACCAGGCCCTGCTGCGTGCCGACGCCCGCAGCCAAGAAGCCGCCCAGGCCCTGTTGAACGCCGCCCGCGAAACGCTCGAAGCCCAACTGAGCGCCGACCCCACCACCGCCGATCTGGTCATGCAAGTCAGCGTGTACCCTGCCGTGCCCATGAGCATGCAGCGCGTGGCCGACGTGGAACGCGCCCAGATGCTGCTGGAAAGCCCCAGCCGCATGGCGCTGCAAAAAATGCTGTGGCACCTGCACGGTGTCTTGCACCAGGTGCGCAGCCAGCCTGAACACAAAGGCGTGATCCGCTGGCTGGTCGACGTTGACCCGCAGGCCATCTGAGCGCCTGCCAACGCATGGCCGGCTTTAGCCCTTGAAAAAAGTCACCGCGCCAGAGAACGTCAGGAAAGCCACCGCTGTGGTCACCAAAATGATGCGGGCGATGCGGCCATTGTCAGCCCCCAAACGCTCGGCCAAAAGCGACACATTGCTGGCACTGGGCAAGGCCGCCACCAACACCATCACCTGCAAGGCGAACGGGTCGATCGGTACGCCCCACTGCATGGCCGTCAAACCCACCAACAACACCAGCACCGGGTGCAGCACCAGTTTGGTTAATGCGATGGGCAGGTAATCGACCAGGCGCAAAGGGCCATCAGCGCGCTCATGCGCCAGCATGTGCGAGCGTGCCAGCACCGCACCGATGGTGAACAGCGCCACGGGCGAGGCCGCATCGGCCAGCAAACCCACGGTTTTGCCCACCGGACCGGTCAACGCCAGGTTCCAAAACGAAAACGCCGCCCCCAGGGAAATGGCCCAGGGCATGGGGTTGCGCAACACCCCGGCCAAGGCCTTGCGGGCCGCCACTGCAGCCCCATGTTCCCCGGCTGCGTCCATGCGTGACAGCGCCACGCACAAGGACGAGGTGATCACCATGTCCACCAGGATGGTCACAATGGCAGGCCCCACCGCCTGCGCGCCCAGCAAAGCCACGAGCAAGGGCACGCCCATGAAGCCCGTGTTGGGAAAAGCCGCCACCAGCGCCCCCAAAGACGCGTCGTTCCATCGGATGCGCGCATTCAGGCTGATGGCGATGCTGAAAGCCACCATCAGCAAAGCGCAAAACAGGTAGGTGAAAAACACCCCGGCATCGAGCAACTGCGCAATCGGGGTGTCCGCGCCAAAGCGAAAAAGCATGCACGGCAGCGCGAAAAACAACACAAACCCGTTCAAGCCGGGAATGGCCTCCAACGGCAAAAACTTCAGCCGCGCCGCGGCGTAGCCACACAACACCAGGGCAAAAAAGGGAAAGGTGACACGCAAGATTTCGAGCATGCGTTGATTGTCGGGTAAACCAGCAGAGTCACCGGTCACCCGCCCGACAAAACCCAACGCGAACGCAGGTGCATGGAGCGGGCCCACTGCCCCCGATCGCGCCCACAGCGTCTGGTCCGCCCAAGCCGCTATGATGGCCCGCCTTGCCTCGCTTCCTCGTTCTCCATCTCCCACTCCCATGTCAGCCGGACTCAACAACGCCCAACTCGAAGCCGTGAACTACGTCTCCGGCCCTTGCCTGGTGCTGGCCGGGGCGGGTTCGGGCAAAACGCGGGTCATCACACACAAAATCGGGCGGCTGATCGAGGCCGGGCTGGAGCCCAAGCGCATCGCCGCCATCACCTTCACCAACAAGGCCGCCGCTGAAATGCGCGAGCGGGCCAAGCAGTTGATCGGCCGTGCCGCCAAGGACGTGCTGATCTGCACTTTCCACGCCCTGGGCGTGCGCATCATGCGCGAAGACGGTGCGGTGTTGGGCCTGAAACCCCAGTTCAGCATCATGGACGCGGACGATGTGACCAGCATCCTGAAAGACTGCGGCGGCACCACCGACGCGGCCACGGCCCGCCAGTGGCAATGGACGATCAGCCTGTGGAAAAACATGGGCCTGAACGCCGAACAGGCCGCAGCCCAGGCCCCTGACGACAATGCCCGGGTGATCGCCCGCATCATGATGCTGTACCAGGAGCGGCTGACCGCTTACCAGAGCGTGGACTTTGACGACCTGATCGGTATGCCTTTGAAGTTGCTGGCCGAGTACCCCGAGGTGCGCGAGCGCTGGCAGGCCAAGATGGGCCATGTGCTGGTGGACGAATACCAGGACACCAACGCCACCCAGTACGAGGTGCTGAAACACCTGGTGGGTGAGCGGGCCCGCTTCACGGCGGTGGGTGACGACGACCAGTCGATTTACGGTTGGCGGGGCGCGACGCTGGACAACCTCAAGCGTTTGCCGGTGGATTTTCCCAACCTGAAAGTGATCAAGCTGGAGCAGAACTACCGCTCCACCAGCGCCATCCTTCGGGCCGCCAACAACGTTATCCAGCCCAACCCCAAGTTGTTCCCCAAGACCTTGTTCTCGGAGTTGGGCGAGGGCGAAGCGGTGCGGGTGGTCGATGCGGTCAACGAAGAACACGAGGCGGACCGGGCCGTTGCCCGCATCCAGTCGATCCGGGGTGGACAGCTCAACCCGTCCAAGCACCGCGAGTTCAAGGACTTTGCGATCTTGTACCGCGCCAACCACATGGCCCGCCCTTTTGAGCAGGCGCTGCGCCGCACCAACATCCCCTACAAGGTGTCGGGCGGGCAGAGCTTTTTTGACAAGTCCGAGATCAAGGACCTGTGCGCCTGGTTCCGACTGTGGATCAACAACGACGATGACCCGGCTTTTTTGCGCGCCATCACCTCACCCAAACGTGGCATCGGCCACCAGACGCTGGGCCAGTTGGGCACCTTTGCCACGCAGTACAAACTGAGCCTGTTTGAGTCGCTGTTTGCAGGCAGCCTGCCCAGCGCGGTGAATGCCCGCGCCGTGGCGGGCCTGCACGAGTTTGGCCGTTACATCAATGACCTGGAATTCCGCGCCCGGCACACCCTGGGCAAGGAAGCGGCGCTGGCCTTCTTGCTGGAGTGGCTCAAAGAGATCGGCTACGAGTCACACCTGTACGACGGCGAGGACAACGAAAAAGTGGCCTCTGCCCGTTGGACCAACGTGCTGGAGTTTTGCGACTGGATGGCCGGGCGCTGCGGTGGCGAGATCGAAGACGCCACCGGCGCCCAAGCCACCGAGACCAAAAACTTGCTGGACGTGGCGCAAACCATCTCGCTGATTTCAACCCTGAGCGAACGCGAAAAAGACCAGAACGTGGTCACGCTGTCGACCCTGCACGCGTCCAAAGGACTGGAATGGCCGCATGTGATGCTGGTGGGGGTGAACGAAGGTCTGCTGCCCTTCAAGCTGGGCGACGACGACACCACCGCAGGTGCCAGCCAAGAGGGGATTTTGCTGCGCCTGCAAGAAGAGCGCCGCCTGATGTACGTGGGCATCACCCGCGCCCAGCGCAGCCTGGCCGTGAGCTGGACCAAGCGGCGCAAGAAAGGCCGCGAAACCGTGGCCGCTCTGCCCAGCCGCTTCATTGCCGAAATGCGTCTGGATGAAAACACCAGCAAAGAAGACCCGCGCGAAAAGCTCAAGGCGCTGCGGGCCGAATTTGCCCAACGCGCCGCCGATGCCAAAAGTGCCAAGTCATGACACCGACTGGCACCCCGGCCCTCGGGTCAAACCGCCTTCGTTGATTCGCGCACGACCAAGGTCGTGGGCAACATGTCTGATTCGGGCTTTTCACCGGCCATGATGCGCAGCAGGCAATCAACCAAATGGGCACCCGCCAAATCCAGCGGTTGGCGCACCGTGGTCAAGGGTGGAAAGCTGTGGGCCGCAGGCTCCACATCGTCATAACCCACCACACTCACATCTTCGGGCACGCGGTAACCGCGCTCGCGCAACACGCCCAATGCGCTGATGGCGATCAGGTCACTGGCGGCCACGATGGCGTCAAAATTCAAACCATGCCGATCCAGATGGACACGCATGGCCTCTTGCGCATCCAGCGGCGCAAAGGATGACGGGATGTACAGCGCAGGGTCTGTCTTCAAGCCAGCTTTGCGCAAGGCCTTCTGATAGCCGGCATGGCGTTTTTCAGGCTCGGGCAAGGTCTTCTCGCCCATGAAGGCAATGCGTTTGCGTCCCAGGCTCAACAAGTGCTCGGTGGCCAATTGACCGCCGCTGGCATTGTCGCCACCCACGCTGCAATACAGCTGATGGGGCAGTTGTGCACCCCAAGCCACAAAGGGCAAACGCTGACGCGCCAATTCGTTGAGTTGGTCGTGGTGACCCCACTGACCGATCACGACAATGCCGCCCACGCGGCCCGAGTCGTAGAGCGCAGAAATGCGCTCCAGATGATCGGCATCGACACGCGAGAGCAACATGTCGTACTGGCGGTCTGTCAGGGCATCGGCCAAGCTACCGAGCATGCCCAGAAAGAAGGGATCCGAAATGCTTTGCCGATTGGCGGGGTAATAAGGGATCACCACGCCGATGGTGGTGTTGTCGCCCTTGCGCAGATTCTGCGCACCCAGATTGATCGTGTAGTTGAGTGAACGCGCCAACTCAATGATGCGCAAACGGGTTTCTTCGTTGATCAACGTGCTGCCGTTGAGGGCTCTTGAAACTGTCGCGGTTGACACGCCCGCCAGACGGGCAATGTCCGCCATTTGTATCTTGCGCTTTTCAGGTTCTGCCTTGGCCATTCACTTTTTCTTTCTGTTCAAGCAATGTTAATTCAAAAAAAACACCCCCACCCGTGAGGGAGGGGGCACAAGGCTTCTTTGGAAGAAACGT
>ERZ1292633.2105-Hain-H41-02um-R1-2105-length-20669-cov-6_pt1 | contig 20669 bp, 15 predicted proteins | sample MGYA00564406_ERZ1292633 | MGnify/ENA primary metagenome ERZ1292633 (study PRJEB36523, sample SAMEA6512639) | groundwater metagenome | collected 2019-01-08 | study: AquaDiva: Metagenomics assemblies of 32 groundwater samples
CTTGGCGATACCATGGGTTGAGGCTTCAGCACGGTGCGCGGTACCGAACGCATCCATCACAAAGACATCGCATAATTTCGCATACTTTTGTGCGGTATCTTCTGAATTTTTCTTTTCACCTTTATTGATGCGGCAATTTTCCAGTACCACCAATTCTCCACCGGCCACATCAAAACCGCCATCCACCCAATCACGGATTAAACGCACCGGCTTGTTTAAACGGCCTGCAATATTATCCGCGACCGGTTTCAGTGAATTTTCCTCTGTCCACACGCCTTCTTCAGGGCGACCCAGATGCGATGTAACCATCACTTTGGCGCCTTGTTTAAGGCAATGATTAATCGTCGCCATCGACGCGGTAATGCGTGCATCCGATGTTACTTTACCATCCTTCACAGGCACATTCAGATCAGCGCGAATAAATACACGTTTACCTTTCAGATCAAGGTCAACAAGTTTAATAACAGACACGGCAAGCTCCAAAATTGTCTTTAAGAAAGTATAAAGGATAGCAAACGCTACCCTTTATGTCTTAACGAATTGAAAATTAAAGTCAGATAGCAATCAAGATTCTATTTTTTCTTAACCACGTATCTTCAAATACAAAACTACTTGGCAACGGTACGAACCATCTCCAGCACTTTGGTGGAATAACCCCATTCGTTGTCATACCAGGCGACTACTTTAACAAAGCTTTTATCTAAAGCCATTCCCGCTTCCGCATCGAAAATAGAGGTGCAGCTCTCACCACGGAAATCGGTAGATACTACTTTCTGATCGGTGTATCCCAGCACGCCCTTCATTGAGCCTTCAGAAGCATCCTTCATCGCTTTACAAATTTCCTCGTAGGATGCATCTTTTTCCAGCTCTACCGTCAAATCCACAACAGATACATCCGACGTTGGAACACGGAAGGCCATGCCGGTCAGTTTTTTATTCAGCTCAGGAATCACAACGCCCACTGCTTTGGCGGCACCCGTTGAAGATGGGATGATATTTTCCAGAATACCACGTCCACCGCGCCAATCTTTGTTGGATGGACCATCCACCGTTTTTTGTGTCGCTGTAGCAGCATGAACCGTGGTCATCAGCCCGCGTTTAATACCCCATTTATCATTCAATACCTTAGCAATCGGTGCCAAGCAGTTCGTGGTACAGGAGGCATTGGAAATAATGTTCTCACCTTTGTAAGATTTATCATTCACACCATAAACAAACATTGGCGTGTCATCCTTGGAAGGTGCTGACATAATGACCTTCTTGGCGCCTGCTATCAAATGTTTTTCACAGGTTTCCTTGGTCAGAAACAGGCCGGTCGACTCAACCACGACGTCTGCCCCCACTTCATTCCATTTCAACTCAGCCGGATCTTTAATCGCTGTTAATCGAATTCTTTTACCATTGACGACCAATGTATTCCCATCAACCGCGATGTCGCCCTGAAAACGGCCATGTACCGAATCATGTTTTAGCATGTAAGCCAGATAATCCGGTTCTAACAAATCATTAATAGCAACGATTTCGATATCAGGAAAATTCTGTACCGCAGAGCGAAATACCATACGCCCAATACGACCAAACCCATTAATACCAACCTTAATTGTCATACTAAAACTCCTTAAATAAGAAACTTGTTACTGTCAGGTGAATACACATAGTCACCCTACTTTAATCATAAATTCGATTAGAGAATGTCTTTTACTGTCTTGACCACGTTCTCTACGGTAAAGCCAAAATGCTTGAATAACACATCAGCCGGTGCCGACTCACCAAAGGTGTCCATACCCACTACCGCGCCGTCCAGACCGACGTATTTACGCCAGAAATCTGTCACGCCGGCTTCTATGGCAACCCGCTTAACGCCTTTTGACAAGACACTGTCCTTGTAAGATGGTTCCTGACGATCGAATACATTCGTGCATGGCATAGAAACAACGCGCACATGAATACCCTCTTCAGCCAATGCTTTTTGCGCATTCATCGCCAGACCCATCTCTGAGCCTGTAGCAATCAGGATAGCTTGTGCTTTCCCGTTGCCTGCTTCTGACAAGACATAACCACCCTTATCAATCGATTTGATCGTGGCTGCATCCCGTTTCTGAAATGGCAGATTCTGACGGCTAAAAATTAATATTGAAGGACCATCTTTACGTTCGATGGCACGCGCCCAAGAAACAGTTGATTCAACGGTATCGCAGGGCCGCCATACATCCATGTTGGGGATATAACGCAATGTGGCTGTCTGCTCTACTGGCTGATGCGTCGGACCATCCTCACCCAGACCGATGGAATCATGGGTAAATACGAAGATATTGCGAATTTTCATCAATGCCGCCATACGCAGCGCATTACGGGCATACTCAGAAAACATCAAGAATGTGGCGCCGTAAGGAATCAAACCGCCATGTAACGACAATCCGTTCATCATGGCACTCATGCCAAATTCACGCACACCGTAGTAGACATAATTTCCACCGTTTTTCTGGCTAATTCCCTTAGAACCTGACCATAAAGTCAAATTAGATCCCGCCAGATCCGCAGAACCGCCGATCAATTCGGGCAGAATTGGCGCCAAGCCTTCAATCGCGTTTTGCGAGGCTTTGCGGCTGGCAATCGTTTCTGCTTTTGCATTTACCTGATTGATAACGCTGTCGACATGACTGCGCCAGTTTGCAGGTAAATCCCCTGCCATACGACGGTTAAATTCAGCAGCTTCGGCTGGATGCTTTTCTGCGTATTCAGTAAATTTCTGGTTCCACTCAGTTTCAAGTTTCTGACCTTTTGCTCTTGCATCCCAAGCGCTATAAACCTCTTGTGGTATTTCAAAAGGTGGATGATGCCAGCCAATGTGTGGACGAGTAGCTGCAATTTCCGCGTCACCTAATGCAGCACCGTGCACTGAATGAGTATTCGCCATATTCGGCGAGCCCAGCCCGATAACCGTTTTGCAGCAAATCATCGATGGTTTATCGTTTACTTGTTTGGCAGCCTCAATCGCCGCTTCAATTGCCACTGGATCATGCCCGTCAACATTGGGCACAACATGCCAGCCATAAGACTCAAATCGCTTTGGCGTGTCGTCAGTAAACCAACCTTCCACATGACCATCTATGGAAATACCATTATCATCGTAAAAACAGATTAGTTTACCCAAACCCAAGGTCCCTGCCAAGGAACAAGCTTCGTGCGAAATACCTTCCATCAGGCAGCCGTCACCCAGAAAAACATAGGTGTGATGATCCACAATATTATAACCAGGACGGTTAAATTCAGCAGCCAGAACTTTTTCTGCCAGCGCCATGCCTACCGCATTGGTAATCCCCTGACCTAATGGACCTGTTGTGGTTTCTACGCCCGGGGTATAGCCATATTCCGGATGTCCGGGTGTCTTCGAATGAAACTGCCGGAAACGCTTAATTTCTTCCATTGGCAAATCGTAGCCGGTCAGATGCAATAAGGCATAGATCAACATGGATCCGTGCCCATTGGAAAGCACGAACCGGTCACGGTCGACCCACTCTGGATTGCCAGGATTATGACGCAGATGATGAATCCACAGCACCTCGGCAATTTCAGCCATACCCATCGGCATACCGGGGTGACCAGAATTGGCTTTTTGCACGGCATCCATCGCCAATGCACGAATAGCACTGGTCAAATCTTTAAATACCGGCGCGTCAAAATCCTTGAATGTACCCATCGATACTAACTCCCTTATATTTTCAACAAATAGAAATGGCCGGTCTGCATATTCATATGCTACACATCGGCGGAAAAGTTAGTATTATCTATTATTTTGCGCACAAAACCAATCCAGTAGCAGTAAAATTTTCTTATAGAATCAGTTTCCCCGCAATTTAATTCCCAATAATTTTATTTTCCGATAAAGATGCGTACGCTCCAATCCAGCCCTATCAGCCACACGCGTCATATTACCGCTTTCTTGATCGATTAATCTTTCAAAGTAAGTTTTTTCAAACAAATCACGTGCTTCACGTAGCGAAAGATCCAACGGAATTTCAGGAGCAACAGATGTGGATGCCGATTCAGGAAAAACCATTGCCTGTTGAACAGCTTCAGCCGAAATTTCATCACCGGTACATGTCAACGCCAAAGAATGCACAACGCCCGTCAGCTGGGAAAGATTACCCGGCCAGTCATAATTCCGCAAGCAGTTAAGCGCCGCGGTGCTGAACTGCAAGACTGATGAAGCCTCCCCCGATTCAACAAAACGCGACAAAATTTGACCGGCCAAATCAGGAATATCCTCCCGGTGCGCTCTCAATGCCGGAATACCTATACTTAAGCTGCTCAGCACTTCGTATAATTTGGGATGATAAACGCCTTGCGACGTTAACTCTGCCAATGGTTGAGATGTCGCACAAACCAACCGCACGTTATATTTATCCAGCTTGCTAAACAATAACAACAAACCCTTCTGCGCCAATTTACTGATTTCACCCACATCCTTTAGAAATAACAGGCCGCCACGCGCAAGTTCCAGCAAATCGAGCGGTGATTCAGCTAATGACACCAATGTCTCTGGCTCCACCCAAGGTGTATTAGGGCGATGCATAAAACGCGCACAGATCTCCGCGCCAGCCCCCGGTTCTCCCATCAGTAGTAAAGGCGTTTTCAGATTTGCGACTTGTTCCAATCTTTTCCTGAGATCTGCAATCAAAGCACCCTTACCCAAACTAGCGAGAGAAAGTGTTGATTGCTGCTTACTTGGCCCCCCTCGCAAGGCCTTACTGACAGTACTCAGCAATTTTTGCAGTGGTATTGGTTTCTCCAAATAACCAAATGCACCAATACGCGTCGCTTCGACCGCTGTGTCAATAGTGCCATGCCCAGACATCATGATTACCGGCATCGTCAACATTCCATTACTGGCCCAATCTTTCAGCAGCGTAATGCCATCGGTATCAGGCATCCAAATATCTAGCAATACCAGATCCGGACGCGTTTGACTTCGCCAGATTCTTGCCTGCTCAGCATTCTCCGCCAACGCTACACGATAGCCTTCATCACGCAAAATCTCAGACAGCAATTCGCGTATACCAATTTCGTCATCAACAACAAGTATTGTATTGTTTGTTATCATCTAGAATTCACTCCACTAACGAAATCTAATCAGCTTATCGATAACTGTCAAATTTCACGATCATCTATGGATTCCAAGTTTTTTGGATTGACGAGCGCCCGAATATGAAAGATTTTATTCATCTTTTCTGTAATCACTGATTCATTAATTTAACTTAACGCCAGTTTGTTATTCCCCGCAGAGATATTCTTTTCTACCGTCGGCAGGATAATTGAAATTTGTGCGCCATAGGGTTTAATATTCTCAATGTGGATCAGGCCTTCATGCTCTTCAACAATTTTCTTGACAATGGGCAACCCCAATCCAGTACCTTTCGACTTAGTCGTGACATAAGGCTCAAAAACCCGTGCCCTGATCTCGTCCGAAAAACCGCAACCATTATCGCGCACACTCAGTTGCACCCCCCCATGCACCATCTCTGTTCTCACCTCGATCATAGGCTCTGATGTATCTACCAAAGCATCTTGCGCATTCTGCAACAAATTATGCAACACCTGGCGTAACTGCGCAGCATCGCCTCTGACTACAGGCAAATCATCCGCCAATGCCGGTTTGATTTGTATGTGTTTACTATTATCGGTTGTCATACTTGCTGTTTCATACAGTGACAATACTTCTCGTACCAATCGATTAAAGTCAAGCTGACGTAATTCCAGCTCAGGAATACGCGCATACTGATTGAATTCATTGACCATTCTTTTTAATGCTTCAACTTGATTCACAATCGTCTCAGTAGAACGACGCAATATTTTTGCATCCTCCACATCCAGTTTATTGATCAACCTATGCTGCACCCGCTCAGCAGAGAGCTGAATTGGTGTCAATGGGTTTTTAATTTCATGCGCAAGCCGGCGCGCAACCTCGCCCCAGGCAACGGCACGCTGCACTTGTAGTAAATTAGTAATATCGTCAAAAACCACCACCCCGCCGCCGCCCGATATCTTGGGCAAACGTGTTCCCCGTAAAAGCAAGACTTGATTATTCCCCTCACCTGAGCGCGTTAATTGACGCTGCCAAACACCCGTCTCTCCAGAGTTAAAACCTTCTCTGATCTCAGCCACCAAAGTATCCAGTTGCGGTTCATTATTTACACAACCTTCAATGATTGAACCATCCAGACTGATCATAGGGATTTGTAGTATTTGCTCTGCGCTACGGTTTGCCTTGGATAAAACCAATTGATCGTCAAACACCAATACACCGGATGAGAGATTTGCCAGAATACTCTCCAGATGCGCACGCGCGCTCTCCACTTCCTGCTGATTGTGTTGCGCTGTCGCTTGCGCCTCCTCCAGTTGCTGCGTCATCAAATTAAAAGATTCTGTCAACACACCCAGCTCATCGCTACTCTGGACCAAGTGGCGGCGGCTGTAGTCGCCTTGCGCAATAGCACGCGTGCCTTCCGCCAGCATGCCAAGCGGAGCGCTCAATTTTTCACTGAGCAGTGAAGCAGCCGCCAATGCTGAAAACAATGATAAAAGTAACGCCAATGTCAATGTAACGCTATACAACCGGGTTAATCCCTGGCGAGACAAAGAAAGCTCCTGATAATCCCGATACCCTGCTTGTACCCGTTCGGCATCTCTTGCCAATTGCACAGGAACCGGTTGCAAAAATTGAAGCACCCGGATATCTTCCTTCAGACTTAATACATTGACAGGCGCAACCACGCGCAAATACAAACCCTTATCCGCGATAGATTCAACAGCACTGTAGGCTTTTTGAATTCTAATGTGCCGCAACACCATTGCACTGGGCATCTCAGGAAATAACGCCAAGTTACTTTCACTGGAAAATGCAATTACTTTGCCATCTTGATTAAACAAAGTTGCTTCCTCGATTTGCGATTGCAGCAATAACTCATTAAGCACTAGTAACGGTTGGCTGGAAGACTCAGATAATATCAATGCAGTAGCTTGTGCTTTCTTTTGTAATTCTCCCAGCAAGTTCTCAAGCATGGTTTGTCCTAGATTCAACCCCCCCTCAAGCGCTCGGTCGACTTTAACATCAAACCAGGACTCAATACTCTTCTCAAGAAATTGAACAGATACGGCATACACCAAAACACCAGGAAGGATCGCCATCAACGAGAAAACCAACATTAAACGTAGCGCCAACCTGGATCCGAATACACCAGACTTGAGTCTGCGCCGGAATCGCCACAACAAAAATCCCACGATAACCATGAGAAACAATACGAAAGCAATGTTGATACCTAGCAATAACCGGTATTTACGTTCAAAAAACTCCGTATTGGCGCCTGCAGTAGCCAGCAAAAAAAGCATCACCGCTCCCAGCCCTGCACCAATAATGAGTACATACTTCATTAATGGCCTTTGATTTGGAACGGTTGCTCTGGTGTTGGTAACTTCATACGCCACTCTAGTTTATCTGAACTCAGATCCCATTTTCTGGAACCCAATGCTTCAACCTGGAATGGTTTAGGCATACGTGTCAAATCCAGCCAGATACGCAATGACGCGATATAATCGACATCGTTTTTTAAATCAGATTTGACAATCAATGGATAATCACGCAATTGACCCAAGGCCTGCAATGCCTCAGCTAATGTGTTAAAGCTTTGCGAAAACGACGGATGGTTCAAATGATATTGGCGCGTCAGCGCGTAATATCTTAACCCGACTCTTAATTTACCACGTGCAACCTCGTCGTAAAGCCAATACCAACGCGAATCAACCAAACTGAATTTAGTCACGAAGTAAAGCACGATGCCTTTCTCAAGCACTTGCTCCAAAGTAGCATTAAGAGCAATCTCAGAATCAATGCTGATTTCATACCCTTGCTCAACTGCTGCCATACTGACAGACTTTATTTGGATACCTTCTGCTTGCGCAACCGTGACCGGCAACCACAAAATCAACAGAAAAAAAATCAAATTGGAAAGGGATGACTGTACGCACCACATACTTTGGCTAGTTCTTGTGCAACAATGTATAAAAGAAACCATCATGTTGAATATCTGGTAACAGCTGCCCATCCACCATTGCAGCCCCAGAAAGCGATAATGGACATGCATCAGGATGATGTTTAAGAAATTTCTCTATCTGCATCGTATTTTCTTCGGCAAAGATCGAGCAAGTTACATAAAGTAACTTACCATCCCTGCTTAAAATTTTCCACAATGCATTCAGAATTGCCTGTTGACTTGCTGCGAATTTGACCAGATCACTTTCACGCCTTAACCATTTAATATCTGGGTGCCGGCATACTACACCAGATGCAGAACAAGGTACATCAGCCAATATACGATCATACGACTGACCATCCCACCATGCATCGGGATTCGATGCATCCCCGCACAGCAAACGTTCAGCCGTCACATTCAAGCGCGCAAGATTCTGCTGAACTTGAGCAAGCCTTGCTGAATCATTGTCCAGTACCGTCAGCGAAATATCGGCCAATTCCAGCAAATGTGTGCTTTTCCCTCCGGGTGCTGCACAAGCATCCAATACGCGCATGCCGTCATGCACATCCAGAAACGTCGCAGCAAACTGAGCTCCTGCGTCTTGCACGGTTACCAGGCCTTCTGCAAAACCAGGCAAGCTTTCCACCATAACCGGCTGACTCAGTTGCAGTGCGCCAGAATCCAGCAACTCTGTATGCATCATTTTCTCTGCCAACAGCTTACGGTAAGTTTCCACGCTGATCTTACGTTGATTGACCCGCAAAGTCATCGGAGGACGTTTGTTGTCTGCCTCCAATATGGCTTGAAAGTTTTGCGGGTATTGCCAGCGCAATTTATCGATCCACCATTGCGGATGCGAATAACGTCCGACCTCATTTTCAGCAGCTTTTTTCAACAAGCTATCGCGCTGCCGTATAAAATTGCGCAATACTGCATTCACCAGTCCCTGCATACCTTTACCATGCACAAAAGATCGCGAGGCTGAAACGGCCTGATCAACTACTGTATGCGGCAATGCTTTACTGTATTGCAATTGATATAAGCTGACTAACAGCAAATGATGCAGGCTCTTGTCACGTAGTGATTTCTTCAGCAACAAACTAAGAATTGCTTCCAATTGCCCATAAAATCGCACTACACCATAACTCAAATCCTGAATGGCACCTCTTTGCTGTCGCGATAACGTGGGGTCTGCGCGCCAAACTTCCTGCAACACCCCCGTCAAACTTGCTCCGGCCAGCACCTTACTGATCACAGAAGCCGCAACAAGCTGGGTTTTAATCATGCTTTGAAGTGGAATGTTTCACTACAGAAAAATTTTCACCTGGCTGTAAATTGTTACCCGTCAGAAAATCTGTACTACTCAATTTCTTGCCACCGGGTTTTTGCACTATTTCAACTTGTAACATATTAGAGCCACAGGCCACAGTAATGCCTTCACGATCTACTGAGATAATTTCCCCTGGTTTACCCGCTGCTCTCCCTGCAACTACTTTTGCTTGCCAAATCTTCAAAATAATATCCCTGAAATAAGTATAAGCACCTGGATTTGGATTAAACGTCCGCACAACACGGTCAATTTGCTCGGCACTTTGTTGCCAATCAATTTCTGCTTCAGTTTTCTTTATTTTAGCGGCATAACAAGCCAGTGTCTCATCCTGCACTGTGGAGACAAGTTTTCCCTGTTGTAGTAGCACCAGAGCCTCAACGACACTCTGCGCACCGAGCAGGCCCAGCTTGTCATGCAATGATTGCGTCGTGTCATCCGGTGTGATCGCTATGCTACGCTTTAATAAAATGGCACCTGTATCCAACCCTGCATCCATTTGCATGATAGTAATCCCAGTTTCATGATCACCCGCCAGAATAGCCCGTTGAATCGGCGCAGCCCCGCGCCAGCGCGGCAATAACGAAGCGTGAATATTCAAACAACCCAAGCGAGGAATTTTTAACACAGTTTCAGGTAAAATCAAGCCGTAAGCCGCCACAATCATCACATCTGCGGCCAATGCCAGCAATTGCGTTTGTATTTCGGCAGATTTAAGCGTTAATGGCTGCAATACCGCAAGATCCTGTTGCTGGGCAAACAGCTTGACCGCACTGGCGGCCGTTTTCATTCCTCTGCCAGCAGGACGATCTGGTTGAGTCAACACCAGTACAATTTCATGATCTGCGTTGAGTAATGCATCCAGTGCAGTCGCAGCAAAAACAGGAGTTCCAGCAAAAATGATTCTCATCCTAGGGCATCAATCTTTCACTTATTTGGATTCCAGGGATTCAATGCCATTGACAGAAGAAAACCATTAATCCGGGGAGTTTCAGGGAACAAACCACATCACATTTTCATAAAAGCACGATTTTTACATGGTACTTCGCTGTTTTTTCTTTAATCTCGCCAGGGTGCGCACCTGCTTGAGCCGTGACCAGTATTCAACAAACACTTTTCCTGCCAGGTGATCCATTTCATGCTGAATACACACCGCCAATAGACCATTGGCATCCAGAACAAATGATTCACCTTGAGCATCCAAAGCGCTTACAGTAATCGATTCGGCACGCTGCACTTTTCCATAGATACCCGGTACTGACAAACAACCTTCCTCATAATCAGATAGGCCATTACTGGCAATAATTTCAGGGTTGATCAAAACAAGCAATTGATCATGCGTTTCAGAAGTGTCAATGACAATCACACGTTCATGCACATCCACTTGCGTCGCTGCAAGCCCTATCCCCGGCGCGGCATACATCGTTTCAGCCAAATCTTTTATCAGCAAGCGGATTTTATCCGTGACTTGCACTACAGGAGCCGCTACAGTATGCAGCCTCTCATCCGGGTATTGTAATATTTTTAGAATAGCCATGAAAAATTTGTTTAGTTTAATAAACCCAATAGCGCAATTAGACCGTATCATTAGGCAATCATTCTTTATGCTGTATAACTACCTATCATTGGGATTGTTCATGCGAAAGCCTATTATAGCTATGATTTTATTCCTGGGCCTGCTTTCTGTGACGCCAGCCAAAACTGAGGATATTATACTGCGAGGCGATACACCCGATCAGCATGTGGTTGTACCCGGTGATACCCTGTGGGGAATTGCCTCCCGGTTTCTTAAAGACCCTTGGCGCTGGCCTGAGATTTGGGGACTCAACCGCGAACAAGTGAAGAATCCGCACAAAATCTACCCCGGTGATATTGTAGTATTGGAAAGGACACCTTATGGCGGTCGATTGCGACTTACAGAAGATGACGGCGGTATAAAAACAGTCAAACTAACGCCTAAAATACGCACAGAACAATCAAACACTGCAGCTATCCCCAGCATACCAGCAGCTGCAATCGAGCCCTTTCTAAGCCAACCGCTAGTCATCGAGAAAGATGGTCTTGCCGATGCGCCGTATATACTAGGGTCCAGTGAAGGCCGGGTTGTTTTAAGTACCGATAGTACAGTATATATCAGTGGATTACCGGAAGGCAAAGGCACAACATGGCAAATCTTCCGCCCCGGTAAGGCACTGAAAGATCCGGACAAAGAAGGCCTGATCCTAGGCTATGAAGCAACCTACCTAGGGGATGCCAAAGCAAATGTTTTTGCTGATATCAGCACGGTAACCATCACCCGTGCTACGGAAGAAATTCTCAAAGGCGACCGTCTGGTTCCTGCTCCAGATACTCTATTCAATAACTACGCGCCCCATGCACCGGATTTTTCAATCAACGGACGAATCATTTCTGTCTACGGCGGTGTTACTGAAATTGGCAAAGGCGACATCGTCACGCTGAATAAAGGCGAATTGGATGGTTTGGAAATGGGCCATGTTCTTGCTATCTATCGGAAAAGCCAGGCTAAATCCCTCAAGGGAGAAATGGTACAATTACCGGATGAAAGAACCGGATTAGTATTTATATTTCGTGTTTTTGATAAAATATCCTATGCCCTGGTCGTACAAAGCACACACTCCATAAAAATACTGGATGCCGTTAAAACGCCCTAAATTAATGTCGTACATTCATGAAACACGCACCGGATATTGAATCATGGTTGAATCTTAATCTCATTGACGGCCTAGGCGGTGAATCCATCCGTCGGCTTCTAATTGCTTTTGGCAGTCCTACGGCAATATCTTCAGCACCTATCACCGCACTCGAACGCATTGTAAAGAACCCCATTGCCAAACGCATTAAACAAGGTGCTGATCACAATAAAATTTCTGGTGTGCTTAAATGGCTGGAAGATCCCACCAATGCCATCATCACTTTGGCCGATTCGGATTATCCATCGCAGCTACTTAACATTGCCGACCCTCCCCCGTTACTTTATTTCAAAGGGCAGCGGGAACTCTTACGGAAAGCCGCACTGGCTGTCGTTGGCAGCCGCAATGCCACGCCGCAAGGCTTATCCAACGCAGAGGCTTTTTCTGAAGCAGCGAGCAACGCCGGATTCTGCATCATCAGTGGTATGGCATTAGGTATCGATACAGCCGCTCATCAAGGGGGTTTACGCGGCGCTGCTGCCAGTATCGCTATTGTCGGCACTGGTTTGGACATTGTTTATCCTGCCAAGAATCATCTTTTGGCGCACAAACTAGCCAAAGAAGGCGCACTAATTTCCGAATTTCCTCTCGGCACACCCGCCATTGGGAAGAATTTCCCGCGCAGGAACCGTATTATCAGTGGCATGAGTCAAGGTTGTCTAGTGGTAGAAGCTGCGTTACAAAGCGGATCACTGATCACAGCACGTCAGGCATTAGAGCAAGGACGCGAAGTAATGGCGATCCCGGGCTCTATTCATTCACCGCTCTCAAAAGGCTGCCATGCACTGATTAAACAAGGTGCAAAGTTGATAGAAAATACACAGGATATTTTAGATGAATTAAATTATTTTCCATTAATCAGCAATGAAAATCTCGATAAAGGAAAAGAATTTACTACCGGGCAATCAACTAAAAATACCGTATTACTCAAACACCTAGGCTATGATGCCGTAGATATCAATACGTTGTGCGTCCGTAGTGGCTTGACGGCTGAAGTTGTATCAGCCATGCTATTAACGCTCGAGCTTGACGGTCAGGTCAGCAGTTTGCCGGGAGGATGCTATCAGAGAATTCAATAACATCGGATCAGATCAACCAAAAATTGCCGGTCTGTATTCAGACTTGTAACTTATTACACTCAATTATGTTCGATATACTCGTTTATTTATTTGAAAATTATTTTGACTCAGGAAGCTACCCTGACTCTGCCACTCTGACTCGCAAACTCACCATGGCCGGATTTGCAGATGAAGATATTAGCGAGACGCTGAACTGGCTCTCGGAGCTGGCACGCCACGATATCGGCAATTATCCGGCAAGCTTTGCAGAAAACGACTCTTTCCGCTGCTTTACAGAGTATGAAATAGAAAAAATTGACACCGAGGGCCGGGGATTTATTTTCTTTTTGGAACAAGCTGGCATCATTAACCCCCTACAAAGGGAACTGTTGATTGATCGCGTGCTGACGATGGATGAAAATTCATCCAGCCTTGAAAAAATCAAACTAATTGTTCTAACAGAACTGTGGATTCAGAACCAGCTCACCGACGATGTCATTCTTGAGAAATTATTGATTGTCAGCGACTCTCATTACCGGCATTAAGATTAATCGTATCCTTCATTCGGTCATAACGGATAAGCGCTGGTGTGCGTATGTCCAATAGACTCACCACATATGCTTGTAATCTCTATTCATAATAATCACTCAGTAGTAACAAACAACATGTTTGATTTTACATCAATGGTCAGTGGCTTTTCCCGGGAAATTCATGAGTAAATCGCTGATTATTGCCGAGAAACCTTCTGTTGCAGCAGATATCGCACGGGTATTGGGTAACTTTACCAAACACACTGATTACTTCGAAAACGACCAGTATGTCGTATCTTCAGCAGTAGGTCACTTGCTCGAACTGGTTATCCCAGAAGAGTATGAAGTAAAACGCGGCAAATGGAGCTTTGCTAATCTACCGGTTATTCCACCGCATTTTGATTTGAACCCGATCGAAAAAACTTCCTCGCGCTTAAAATTGCTCAGCAAGCTCATCAAGCGTAAAGATGTGGATACGCTTATCAATGCATGTGATGCGGGACGGGAAGGCGAGCTGATTTTTTATTACATCCTGCGCCATGTGGGCATCAATAAACCGGTCAAACGCCTTTGGCTGCAATCCATGACACCCGATGCGATTCGGGAAGGGTTTACCAAATTACTGGATAGCTCGGAAGTACAGTCTCTGGCTGAAGCTGCCGTCAGTCGCTCAGAATCAGATTGGCTGGTCGGAATCAATGGTACGCGCGCCATGACTGCCTTTAATTCCCAAGAAGGGGGGTTTCATAAAACCACAGTTGGGCGGGTACAGACCCCTACATTAGCGATTCTTGTCGAACGTGAAGAAAAAATTAAGAAATTCCGTCCTCAGGACTATTGGGAAATTCATGCCACGTTTGCAGCCAGTAATGGCAACTATAATGGTAAGTGGTTTGATGAAAAATTCAGCAAGGATAAGGTCAATCAAGAATTAAAACCTGAACGACTCTGGGAACAAAAAAAAGCCGATGTCATTCGTGAAAAATGCCAGGGGAAGCCCGGTCACGTTAACGAAGAAAGCAAACCAAGCAAAGAAATCTGCCCATTGCTTTATGATTTAACCAGTTTACAGCGAGAAGCTAACAGTCGCTTTGGTTTTTCTGCCAAAACAACCCTTGGACTGGCTCAGGCATTATATGAAAAACATAAGGTATTGACTTATCCGCGAACTGATTCACGCGCACTACCCGAAGATTATATCGCCACAGTTAAAGATACTTTGCAAAGCTTGAAAACTACGGATTATGGAAAATTTGCCCAACAAATCCTGGCTTCAAACTGGGTAATTCCAAATAAACGTATTTTTAATAATGCCAAGATTTCAGATCACTTTGCCATTATTCCCACTTCATTAAATCCGGCCAAACTAAACGAAGCAGAAGCAAAACTTTATGATTTGGTTACCAAACGTTTTTTAGCAATTTTCTTTCCCGCTGCCGAATTTCTGATTACCACCCGAATCACCCGGGTTGAAAACGAGCCTTTCAGAACCGAAGGTAAAGTCATGGTCAATCCGGGCTGGCAGGCGGTCTATGGCAAGTCAGCCAAATTGGATGATCAGGAAGATGACACAACACTCATCGCAATTACCCCGGGTGAATCGGTTATTACTGAAGAAATTAACGTTATCGCGAATCAAACTCGCCCGCCCGCGAGATTTAATGAGGGCACATTACTTTCCGCCATGGAGGGCGCAGGAAAACTTGTTGAAGATGAGGAACTGCGTGCAGCTATGAGTGCGAAAGGTCTGGGCACGCCAGCAACACGTGCGGCTATTATAGAAGGCTTGGTATTTGAGAATTATCTACAGCGTGTAGGGCGCGAGCTTCACCCAACTGCCAAAGCTTTCTCACTAATCACGTTATTACGTGGTCTAAAGATTCCCGAACTGATTTCACCTGAATTAACAGGCAACTGGGAATTTCAGTTACGTCAGATTGAGCAAGGTCACCTAAAACGCACCGCGTTCATGGAAAAAATCGCCGCAATGACAAGCCATATTGTGGAGCAAGCAAAAACCCACCGCGGGGAAACCATTGCGGGAGATTTCTCCATACTTAAATCCCCCTGCCCTAAATGTGGTGGTATCGTGCATGAAACTTATAAAAAATTTCAATGCCAGAAATGTGATTTTGCGCTCTGGAAAATACTAGCCGGACGCCAATTTGAGGTTGATGAAATGGAAACCTTAATTACCCAACGCGAAGTAGGACCACTGCAAGGTTTCCGGAGCAAAATGGGACAATCGTTTAATGCCATCATCAAACTAACAGAAACTTTTGAAATGAAATTTGATTTTGGCAACAGCGATGAGGACCATGAAGAAGTCGATTTCAGCGATCAAGTTCCATTAGGAAAATGCCCAAAATGCAATCATTCTGTTTATGAACATGGCCTACAGTATGTTTGTGAGAAATCCATCGGGGCAACCCGTGCCTGCAATTTTAAAACCGGAAAAATTATCCTTACCCGCCCGATAGAGCGCGAACAAATCACCAAACTACTGGAAACGGGGAAAACAGACCTGCTCACGAAATTCATTTCCAAAAAAGGCAGACCTTTTTCAGCTTACTTGGTCAGAAATCCGGATGGGAAAATAGGCTTTGAGTTTGAGCAGAAAGCTCCAAAGAAAACAACTGAAACAAAAGCAAAAACAAAAGTTTCTAAAGCCAAAACAACAAGCAAGGCTACTTCATAGCGAGTATAACCAAGAGATTATTTGTCTTTTCTCGAGGAATCATCAAGGAATTACAGGAAAGACATCCGGGTATCGTTTGATTACCCGGATGTCTCCAGTCTCCCAATAAGCTTAAAAATCACGCGGCATAAAAATTGAGGACGTACTTAATTACCCCTCCAGACCCCATAATAATCATGATGAGCCCTCCCACAATGGCGGTGCCCTCTAAAATAATAGAAATGAATGCTCGTGAAGTGTTTTCAAATTCTTCTTCACCCAAATCATTTCTCCGTTTCTCTCTACGATTCTTCACCCATAACTGCAGCCAGATAGCCACAGGAATAGTCAATAAAGAAAACATTAAAGCAATTTCTGCATCTTCCATTCAATCAACCTCTTATTTTGTAAAAATAGTACGAAAATCTTACTGCACCAATTTATTCCAGCGTCAGATAGCAAATATCTCTCAGGCCGTTAAAAACACTTCAAGCTAACAATATATTCTACGCTAGAAATTTACTGCGATAGATTACCCTAAACAAGATAGTAAAATAAAGATTTTTCCAAATTTAACGAATCAACTCAGCAAATTCCCGCTGAATCCGGCACCCTTTAAGATCAATAAAATTACGCTCTGAGTGTTTTTATGGGATATCATCAAGCAATTTTTACTACTGTATACATCATGGAATGGCTTGATCTCCCGCTTGCTAGAAATGCTCATGGCACCGTACAACTGCCTGGATCAAAGAGTATTTCCAATCGAATTCTCCTGCTTGCTGCATTGGCCGAAGGTACCACGCAGATTCATGATTTATTAGCCTCTGATGATACAGCACGTATGCTGAGTGCGCTTATCAAACTGGGGGTTTCAATCACACAAACAGGTATAAACGATTATTGCATTATCGGAGAAAAGGGAAAATTCCCAGTTACGGAAGCTGATTTATTTCTCGGCAATGCCGGCACTGCATTCCGGCCTTTAGTTGCGGCACTGTCTTTAATGCAGGGACATTACCGGTTATCCGGCGTACCGCGCATGCATGAACGGCCCATTGCGGACCTGGTTGACGCATTACGTCAATTTGGTGCAAGTATTACTTATTTGGAGAATCCCGGCTTTCCCCCTCTTGAAATCAAGCCGGCCGATTCCCGCATTAAAAGCGACACCATTTCTGTTACCGTCAAAGGCGATGTTTCCAGTCAGTTTCTAACTGGATTGCTGATGGCGTTGCCACTCAGCGAAAAAGATTCCTTCATCAATGTTTCCGGCACCTTAATCTCGCAACCCTATATCGAATTAACGCTCGCGCAAATGCAACGTTTTGGTGTGCGCGTGGAACACATCAACTGGCAGAAATTTGTGATACCGGCGCAACAGAAATATTGTAGCCCAGGGCATATCAACATTGAAGGTGATGCATCCTCAGCTTCCTATTTTCTAGCAGCAGGCGCGATCGGGCATGGCCCGGTACGTGTCCAGGGGGTCGGTAGAGATAGTGTGCAAGGTGATATCCGATTTGCTGCTGCATTGGAAATGATGGGGGCAAACATATCCATGGGAGAAAAATGGATTGAAGCACGCGGCGCAGAAGCAAATTACCCCGGAAAATTTTTGCATGGCATCGATCTGGATTGCAACCATATTCCAGACGCTGCCATGACACTTGCAGTTACCGCATTATTCGCAGAAGGCGTCACCACGCTACGTAATATTGCCAGTTGGCGCTTGAAAGAAACAGATCGCCTTGCGGCCATGTCTAATGAGTTGCGCAAATTAGGTGCGACTGTTGAAGAAGGCAAAGACTACTTGCGCATCATTCCCCCTGAAAATGGCTTGCACTCACACGCAACAATTGATACCTACGATGATCATCGCATGGCCATGTGCTTTGCATTGGCATCTCTGGGAGCACCGGTACGCATCAACGACCCCGGCTGTGTTGCAAAAACATTTCCCGATTATTTTGAAATTTTTTCACAAATCGCCCATCCTGAATAACTCTATAACAAGACTGTTTAATGGATACACATAAAATTCCCATCATCACCATTGACGGCCCATCCGCATCCGGCAAAGGCACCATTGCTCAGTTGGTCGCCAAAAAACTTGGATTCCATTACCTCGACAGTGGCGCGCTATATCGTCTGGTTGCATTGAAAACAATGCGATCCCATGCTGACACTCACAATACAGACCAACTCGCCGAAATCGCCAGAAACTTGAATGTGGTTTTTGTGAATGAAGATATCTATTTAGATGGCACTATCGTCACTGACGATATCCGGGCAGAACAATGCGGCATTTTGGCTTCACAAATAGCTGCCCACCCACAGGTTCGTGAAGCGCTTACAGAGCGTCAGCGCGCATTCTGCCAGCCGCCCGGATTGGTTACGGATGGACGTGACATGGGATCTGTTATCTTTCCCAATGCCGTTCTCAAAATATTTTTAACTGCTAGCGCGGAAGTTCGCGCACAAAGGCGATATAAGCAGTTGATAGAGAAAGGAATGAGTGCTAATATCGCCGACTTATTGCAGGATATCCAGAAACGTGATGAACGCGATAGCAATCGCAGCATTGCACCCTTGCGACAAGGGGCTGATGCACAACTGCTTGATACGACTTCACTAACCATATCCCAGGCACAAGACGCCGTCCTCTCCTGGTATAATGAAATCTATGCAAAAAACCCGAGTTTGGATATGAAACAACCTCATTTTTCTTTAGCATCTGATTTACAGAAAGAAAAATAAATTGATTATTCAAACCTTTTATTAACCAACCCAATCCGGCGGGCTGTTAATCCAGCCGGAGTGATCAATCAGGTATTTTTTACAATGACTACAGCTTCCACTGCACCCCAGAAATCCCCCGAAAGTTTTGCCGCACTTTTTGAAGAAAGTCTTACACGCCAGGAAATGCGGACCGGCGAAGTAATCACCGCTGAGGTTGTTCGTGTTGATTACAATATCGTTGTTGTCAACGCAGGCCTTAAATCAGAAAGTTACATTCCTATCGAAGAATTTAAAAATGATCGTGGTGAAATCGAAGTAAAGGCGTGTGATTTTATTAGTGTTGCCATTGAATCTTTGGAAGACGGTTATGGAGAAACACATCTCTCACGTGACAAAGCTAAACGTCTGACCGCCTGGCATGACCTGGAAGAAGCGATGGAAAGCGGTAAGATAGTAACCGGTATGGTTAATGGTAAAGTGAAAGGCGGCCTGACCGCAATGATCAATGGCATTCGTGCGTTTCTGCCCGGCTCGCTAGTGGATATCCGTCCCGTCAAGGACACCACACCTTATGAAAATAAGGAAATGGAATTCAAAGTCATCAAACTTGATCGCAAACGCAATAATGTTGTGGTATCACGCCGCGCGGTACTTGAAGCGACACAAGGAGCAGATCGTGAAACCTTATTGTCCAATCTGCAAGAAGGTTCGGTTGTTCAAGGTGTAGTCAAAAATATTACTGATTATGGCGCATTCGTTGATTTGGGTGGAATTGACGGACTGCTGCACATTACCGACTTAGCATGGCGTCGCGTTAAGCACCCATCCGAAGTGGTCAATATCGGTGATGAGGTTACCGCCAAAGTGCTTAAGTTCGATCAGGAAAAGAATCGTGTTTCATTGGGCATGAAACAACTCAGCGAAGATCCATGGGTAGGTCTGTCACGGCGTTATCCAGCACGCACCCGTCTATTTGGCAAAGTAACCAATTTAACCGATTACGGTGCTTTCATTGAAATAGAACAGGGCATTGAAGGGTTAGTGCATGTATCCGAAATGGATTGGACCAACAAAAACGTTTATCCATCTAAGATTGTACAACTGGGTGACGAAGTCGAAGTAATGATTCTTGAAATTGATGAAGAGCGCCGCCGCATCTCGCTGGGTATGAAACAATGTCAAACCAACCCATGGGAAGAGTTTGCCACAAATCATGAGAAAGGCGATAAAGTCCGTGGCCAGATTAAATCCATTACAGACTTCGGTGTATTCATCGGATTACCTGGCAATATCGACGGTCTTGTGCATTTATCTGATTTATCCTGGAATCATCCTGGTGAAGAAGCCGTTCTTAATTATAAAAAAGGTGACGACGTAGAAGCGATCATCCTATCCATCGATGTTGAACGTGAACGTATTTCACTAGGTATCAAGCAGATGGAAGGAGATCCTTTCACCAGCTTTGTCGCAGAACACGATAAAAATAGCATCATTGACGGCACTGTGAAGTCTATCGACGCCAAAGGCGCTATGATAGCATTGACCAATGAAGTGGAAGGTTATTTGCGCGCTTCCGAAGTTTCACGTGATCGCG
>ERZ1292633.2110-Hain-H41-02um-R1-2110-length-20651-cov-6_pt1 | contig 20651 bp, 25 predicted proteins | sample MGYA00564406_ERZ1292633 | MGnify/ENA primary metagenome ERZ1292633 (study PRJEB36523, sample SAMEA6512639) | groundwater metagenome | collected 2019-01-08 | study: AquaDiva: Metagenomics assemblies of 32 groundwater samples
GCGCCGGGGATCGAAACCCTGCTCGCCCGCGTGCGCGACCAGATCAACCAGCGCGGCATCATGATCGGCGGGCGGTGTCAGGATGAAAAGATCGGTGCGGGCATTGACGAACACGCCGGTTGCCGCCGCCGCCGCAATCCGCGCACTGGCCTCGGCAATCGGAAAAAGCACGCGCGAGACAGGGTCTTTATCCTCAATATTTATACCTGCTGCGCCAATATCCGCCGCCCGTTTCACCGATGCGCCAACGCCTGCCGCATCTGCACCGTAGCCAGCCTCCATATCAATGCTGACGGGCAAATCCGTAACCGCAACAACCTCCGCGAGTGTCATCAGCGCGGTTTCAAGCGGCAGTTTTTCGCCGTCGCCAATCCCGTGTGCGCCAGCCACGCCCCAGCTTCCGGTCGCAATCGCCGTTGCGCCTGCTTTCGCTACCGCAACCGTGCTGCCCGCATCCCATATATTGAACAGGATCAACGGATTTCCGGGGATGTGAAGCTTTGCGAAGGCTTTGATTTTATCAGTCATTTTGCACTTTCCAGTTCGAGGAGTTTTTCTTTGCGGGCGATACCATAGGCATAGCCGCCCATCGTCCCGTCGGTGCGGATCACACGGTGACAGGGGATCAGGACAGCAACATTATTCGCGCCGTTTGCAGTGCCCGCCGCGCGGACGGCCTTGGGTTTGCCAACCGCTGCTGCAATCTGGGCATAAGTGCGCGTTTCGCCGGGGGGAATGCGCTGAAGCTCAGCCCATACCGCTTGCTGGAACGCGGTGCCCTGCACATCAAGCGGCAGACTTGGCATCTGCGCCGGATGATCGACGGCTGCCACCGCGCGCTTTACCAGATCGGCAAATGTGCGGTCTCCGCGCAGAATCCCCGCGCGCGGAAAGCGGCGGTGCAACTCAGCCTCATCCTCATCGAATGACAAGCGGCAAATTCCCTTATCCGTCGCGGCGAGCAGCATGCTGCCAAGCGTCGTTTGCGCAATCGCCCAACGGATTGTCACACCTGCCCCGCCATTTCTCCACGCGCTCGGGCTCATCCCCAGCCGTCGAGCGGTCTCTGCGTAAAAGCGGCTCGGCCCCGAATAGCCCGCTGCATAAATCGCCTCGGCGACCGAGCCATTTTGATTAAGTGCGGCCTCGGCCCGCTTTGCGCGCGCGCCGCGCACATAGGCCGCTGGCGTCACCCCCGTCGCCCGTTTGAAAATCCGGTGGAAATGGTGCGGCGCATAGCCGGCCTCTGCTGCTAGTGCATCAAGCGAAAGCCCTTCCTCACGTTCCGCGATCAGCGCAATCGCCCGCGCCACGCCTTCGGCATCGCGTCCGACATCATCGGGAAGGCAGCGTTTGCAAGCACGATATCCGGCCGCACGGGCATCCTCGCTGCGTTCAAAAAATTCGACATTTTCGCGCAGAGGGCGCCGCGCCGGGCAGCTTGGCTTGCAATAAATCCGTGTGGTTTTCACCGCGCCGACAAAGCGCCCGTCAAGGCTACGGTCACGCCGGTCAAATGCAGCAAAGGCCCAATCACGGTCAATGGCCCGGTCGATCATTATGCGCTCCGATCAATCCGCGCCGAAAAACATCCGTGCGCGGCATTATGTGCATGGATATAGGCGATATTGTCGTCGGCGAATAGCTCACGAATCTTCGCATCAGCCTGTCCCGGCAATGCAAGCGCAGCATTCCTCAGCATCCCCGTGCGGTCAAAGGCGCGCAGGCCAAGCGGGCGGCCTTCAAACACCGGAGGCGTGGCATCAACCAGCGACGCGATCTCACCCGCATCCTCGCGCACATAAATTGCGTAGGCCGACCGATAGGGGGTCGCAACATCATGGCTGGTGTAGTTGAGCAGGATCAGTTGTTCACCTGCCTTGGCATCTTCCAGACTGACGCGACAGGGAAAGCCAGGGCCGGTCGCGGTAACGCGCACGGCATTTTGAGCAGCAAGCTCGGTGTCGGTCATTGCAAACAGATGCGCGAAGTGATCGCGCGAAAGGCCTTCAATACGGTAGGTCATAATGGCTCCATCAGTGAAGTGATGCAGCCTTGGTAGCCGGGCAAAACTTCACACGCGTCCCGTTCCTTGCTTTCAAAGCGGGAGCCAATAAAAAACCACCGTCCCGACGCGTCAAACTATTAAGACGCGCTTTGCGATTGCGCCACCGCACGCAGCAGTTGTTCGGCGGCGTGATCGGCAGCCTGATCCCCGCTATCGCCAAGCGCATCGGCAACCATCCGGCGTTGCATCTCGACATAATCGCCGTGACGATCCTCCGCGTTATCAAGCGCCGTCATAATCTCGGGGATATTCTTGCACACCGGCCCAAATTGCCACATCGCGTAATCAGGATTATCGCGCCAGTCCGCGCCGTGTGCATCAATGAAGATGCACGGTTTTGCGGTGGTCAAAAATTCATACACTTGGCTACTGACATCGCCGATATAAATGTCCGCCGTCAACGCATAGCTCATGTCGTTCAGCCGTTCGGAATCGAGATCGACAATCACCCGGCCCGCAACCGCGCGCCGCCGCCAGACAGCGCGTTCCTCTGCGTCCGCCATTTCGAACATGCGAATATGGGGCGCAACGATCAGATTATAGCAGCCATCAGCAACCACCGCATCAATCAACGGGGCGACGAATCCGTGCCACGACGCAAGTCGGCGATCGAAGTGCGGGTTGTAGAGGATGACAGGACGGTCATTGCCAAACAGTGGCCCGGTTTCGCGCTGCATCCGCCGACACGCGGCAACCTTGATCGCGCCCGATACAGTGCAATGCTCGGGCGCAACCAACCCTTGCGCGATCATCCGCCGCCGATCCTTTGGCCCCGCGACAACGATATGGTCAAACAGCGCAAGGCGGGGTTCAAACCCCTTGGCGCGATCCCCTGCACCGTGCGGAATATGGATCATCGGCGGCGTCCGCCCCGGCAGGCGCTTGAGCAATGTTGAGCTACGTTCTGCCGTCAGTATCGCATCGTAGCGGCGGATTTCGCGGCTCCATAAGAGCAGCCGCATGACTTTGACCGCGCGTTTGACGCCGGGCAGCCGCATCAGCCACCCCGGCAGCGCCATTATAATAATATTGAGCGGCGGCACACCGAGCCGTTTGAGCAATGCGGCAAGCGCCGCCGCGTCTTGCGCCGTCGCAACATAGGCGGAAACTTCGGCATCGTTACGCTCTGCGAGTGCCGCCGCAACGGGCGCGATATGAAGCGCCTGATGCATCCCGCCGATGAAAAGAACGGCAACACGCACTCTCAGTTCTCCTAGGTCAAATATTGCAACACACCTGTCGCACGACTAGGGCCAAATCATGACAGAGGCAAAAATTGGCTGGACTGCAATTATCCTGGCCGGCCAGCGCCCCGGCGAGGATCCGCTCGCCAGCGCCTTTGGTGAAACCTTCAAAGCAGTGGTTCCGGTCGGTGGTAGGCCAATGGTCGCGCGCGTGGTTGAAACCATGCTCGGTACTGCTGCGTTTGATCGGATTGTCATCCTCGCCCAGCAACCCGACGCGATCCGCGCCGTGCTGCCTGACGATCCACGGTTGCGCTATGTGGCAAGCCAATCAGGCATTTCACAAAGCATCCTGAGCGTTGGGGGGACTGCGGCTGCGCCTTGGCCGCTATTCGTCACCACGGCCGATCACCCGCTCCTCACCAGCGCCATGATCACGCATTTTCTGGAAGCCAGCAAAGGCGCGGACGTTGCGGTCGGCATGGTTGAGCGCGCGACGATCCTTGCCGCCTATCCCGATAATAAACGCACATGGATCAAACTGCGCGGCGGCGCATGGTCGGGAGCAAACATGTTCGCGCTATCCGGCGACGCCGCGCGTAACGCGCTCACGCTGTGGGTGAGTGCCGAAAAAGACCGCAAGCAATTGTTCAAACTCTTCTGGCATTTCGGGCCGCTCATCGCACTTCGGGCGATCACGCGGACGATCAGCCTTGAAGACGGGATCGCAGCGCTTGGCCGCAGGCTCGGGCTAAATGCGCGGGCTGTGCCGCTGCCATTTCCCGAGGCCGCAATTGATGTGGATAAGCTCTCCGACCATAAACAGGTTGAGCAGATCCTGGCGCGGCGGGAAGAGTAGAAGCAGTGGACGCCCGCTAACCGCGCCGCTGCGCCACCCTTGCAAGTGTGATCAATTCTGATGCAGCAAAAACCGTGCCGACTGATCCAGCCGCTTTGATCGCGCGTTCAGCCGCTAGCAAGCGATCCGCCGCCGTTGCCAGACGTGCAGGTGCCCAGCGCTTGAGCTGGCGTTGGACGGGAATTTTGTCTTTCCAGAACAAGGATTTGCCCGCCCGCTCCACCACATTTTCAACCGACTGCCCGCCCGCCACATCGGCAGCAAAGCGCGCAAGCAGTTGCACCCGCTTGTTCATCGCGCGGAGCAGCGCGATACCGTCCACACCTTCCTCTGAGAGCACGGCCAATTCACGCGCAGCAAGCGCAGGCTGCCCATCCATCACTGCATCAATCAGCCGCGAAAGCTCTCCTTCGCCATTGCCCGCGCTGATTGCGTCAAACGCAGCCATGTCGACTTCGGTTGGTCGTTCGGGTGCCGCGTCGAGGAATAGCGCAAGCTTTTCAAGTTCCTGCCCCAGTACCGCCCGGTCACCTGCTGCCGCGCCGACCATTGCGCGGGCGACATCGGAGCCAAGCCGAAGCCCCAGCCCGCTCGCCATCGCGATGGCCAGTTTGTCCGCATTTTCACCTTCCAAAGGATAGTTGGCACAGGCCATCACCGCGCCGTCAGCCAGCGCGCGCTTAAGCAGCGCCGATGCAGGTTTGAGCGCACCCGCAATCGCGACAACCGGATTGCCCGCAGCGGGGGCCGCCAGCAGCGCCTCGATCGCGGCCATCGCCTCGTCACCGACAAGCGTCAGGCGGATGTGGCGCTTATCGCCAAACAGCGATGTGGACGCCGCCTCATCGGCAAGCCGGGCCGGATCGCCTTTCAGCGTCGCCCCGTCAAGATCGACACGATCTGCGCCGGGCCCCATCGCACGTTCAAGCCGCTTGGCTTGCGCGCGCGATGCCGCTTCATCGGGGCCATAGAGCAAATAGAGACGGATATTATCAGGCGGCGAATCGAGTGCGCGCTCGATCTGCCCGACGTTAACCTTCACTTCTTATCCGGGGCGGCTTCGCTGCGTTTTACATACAGCGCAACCCGCGCAACGATCTGATCCGAAACGATCTCGGTCAACCGCTCAAGCGCGGTTTCTTCAGCCGCAACCACGGCATATTCGGATGAAACCACATCGATTCCCGAATCAGAACCTGCCGTGGCATCAAGCACAGTCGTGCCACCGTCGGTTTCAATCAGGCGGTAACGCGCGCGCAAAACCCGCCGCTCACGCGTCACCGAATCATCACGGCGGACGCCAAAACCGCTGATCTGATCATCAAGCTCAATCTGGAGCCGGAAGCGCGCAGCCCCGCCCGCAGGCTTGCCGAGCCGCTGTTCAAGCGCCGAGCGCACGAGGTATCCGGCCTTGCCCTCAATCGGGGCAAGCTCAACGCTGCGCAATGTGTTGCTGACATTGCGGTCACCGTAGAGCGGCTGCAACCCGCATGCGGGGAGCATCAGGATCAGGGCAAGGGCAGCAAGACGCTTCATAAAACTATGTTGACCAAACGGCCCGGAACCACAATCACCTTTTTGGGCGTTGCGCCGTCAAGCGTGCGAATAACCTTTTCACTGGCCAGTGCCGCCGCCTCAAGTTCCTCGCGCGTCGCGTCCTTGGCGACAGTGATCGTATCGCGGAGTTTGCCGCCCACCTGAATGGCAATCCTCGTTTGGGTTTCAACCAACAGCGCGGGATCAAAAATTGGCCAAGGCTGATGCGCGATCAGGCCAGTGCCGCCAAACGCCTCCCATGCTTCTTCGGCCAGATGCGGCAGCATCGGCGCGATCAGGTGCGCGAGCGTTCGTGCGGCGTTCGCGCGCGTGGCCGATGGCGCGGCTTTCTCAATGAAATTGGCAAATTCATGCGCCTTGGCGACGGCCTTGTTGAAACCAAGCGCCTCAATATCGGCGCCAATGCCCGCAATCGCACGGTGCAACTGGCGTTCAAGATCAGGATCTCTCCCACTTGCGCTGGCCTCCACATCGCGTTCAAAAATGCGCCATAGCCGCTGAACAAAACGCCATGTCCCCTCAATTCCAGCTTCGCTCCACGGCAGATCTCGCTCGGGCGGACTGTCAGACAGCATGAACCAGCGCACGGCATCGGCCCCGAACTGATCGAACATCGGCAGTGGATCGACGGTGTTCTTCTTCGATTTCGACATTTTCTCGACGCGGCCAATTTCGACCGGAGACTCGTCCTCCGCCCAGACGAGAACGCCGTCCTTATCCTTGATTTCATCAAGGCCAACCCAAAAGGATTCGGTAACGGGCACCCCGTCCTTGATGAACGGCGCGCCTTTGAGGTTCATCACTGGCTTGGTCGCGCGGTAGGTCTCATGCGTCACCATGCCTTGGGTGAACAGCCCCTTGAACGGCTCAGCGACATCGAGCCGCCCGATCCGCTGGAGCGCACGCGTCCAGAAACGCGCGTAAAGCAAATGCAGGATCGCATGTTCAACCCCGCCGATATATTGGCCAACCGGCAGCCAACGCTCGACTTCTTCTTTGTCAAACGGGGCGTTTTCGGGCTGCGAGGCGAAGCGGATGAAATACCAGCTCGAATCCACAAACGTATCAAGCGTATCGGTTTCGCGCCGCGCGGGTTCCTTGCAGTTCGGACAAGCGACATGTTTCCAGGTCGGGTGGCGCTCAAGCGGGTTGCCGGGGATATCAAAGCTGACATCCTCTGGCAGGACAATCGGCAGCGAGGATCGCGGTGCGGGCAACACTCCGCAGAAATCGCAGTGGATGATCGGGATTGGCGTCCCCCAATAGCGTTGGCGCGAAACGCCCCAATCGCGCAGGCGGTACTGCGTCTGCCCTTCGCCCCAGCCTTCATGTTCGGCGCGCGCGATGACGGCGGCCTTGGCCTCGTCAATCGTCATGCCGTTCAGGAAATGCGAATTCACGATTTCGCCAGCACCGGTGAAGGCAGTGTCGCCCTCAAAATCGGAGTCGGTCAGATCGCCGTCGGCAACGACGCGCGTGACATCAAGCCGGTATTTGCGCGCGAAATCAAGGTCGCGCTGATCATGCGCGGGGCAACCGAACACCGCGCCGGTGCCATAATCCATGAGGACAAAATTGGCGACATAGACGGGCAGATGCCACGCCGGATCAAGCGGATGTTCAACCGTCAGTCCGGTGTTGAAACCCATTTTTTCAGCGGTTTCAATTTCGGCTGCGGTCGTTCCGCCCCGGCGACATTCCTCAATAAACGCCCGCAACTCAGGCGCGTTTTCGGCCATCGCGGCGCTAAGCGGATGATCGGCGGCAATCGCGACAAAGCTCGCGCCGAACATTGTATCAGGCCGCGTCGTAAAGACATCGATCCCGTCATGCGTTCCGGTCAGGTTAAAGGTGCATTTCAGCCCCTTTGATTTTCCGATCCAATTGGCCTGCATCAGCTTGACCTTATCGGGCCAATGTTCAAGCCCGTCCAAGCCTTCGAGCAGTTCTTCAGCAAAATCAGTGATCTTCAAGAACCATTGGCTGAGCTTGCGCTTTTCAACCAGCGCACCCGAGCGCCAACCGCGCCCGTCAATCACTTGCTCGTTGGCGAGTACGGTCATGTCAACCGGATCCCAGTTGACCGCCGATTCCTTGCGGTAAACCAGCCCCGCCTTGTACAAATCAAGGAAAAGCGCCTGTTCATGGCCGTAATAATCAGGCTCACAGGTTGAAAGCTCGCGGCTCCAATCAATCGCAAGGCCGAGCCGCTTCAACTGCCCGCGCATCGCCGCTATATTGGCGCGTGTCCAATCGCCGGGGTGGACTTTCTTTTCCATCGCCGCATTTTCGGCGGGCATTCCGAAGCTATCCCACCCCATCGGGTGCAGCACAGCATGGCCCGTCATCGCCTTATACCGCGCGAGAACATCACCCATCGTATAATTGCGGACATGGCCCATGTGGATGCGCCCCGAAGGATAGGGGAACATCTCAAGCACATAGGCGCGCGGGCGGGTGTCGCTGGTACCGGCAGGAGCCGCGAAGCTCTGCTCCGCCTCCCACAGTTTTTGCCAGCGCGCATCAGCCTTCATCGGGTTGAAACGCGAGCTCATAAGGGAAACCTATCAGCCCGGATTGGAATTACGACGAAGATCGCGGGCCTTGGTGAGGATAATCTCTTCAAGCTTCTGCACGGTTGCTGCTTGCACCGGTGCATCTGTCCATTGGCCCGATTTGAGCGTCTGACGTGAGGCTGCAACGCGGAGTGCATCGGCACGCAGTTCCTGATCAAGTATCGAAACCGTCAGCTTCATCCGCTCATTCGGTGTAGCGGGATTGACGTACCAATCGGTGATCACAACGCCGTTTGCCGAGTCGCTTTGGAGGAGTGGCATGAACGAAACCGTGTCGAGAGTCGCCAGATAAAGATAGCTGTTAACGCCGATTGCAGTCACTTTCGAAGGGGCAATACCGCGTTTGGCACCCTCTTCATCCTTGCTGCTGCCAAAATAATTTATGCCTTTAGCCAAATCTTTCTTTATCGCAGCACAGGCAGGCAGTGCAACGACGAGGGCGATTGAAAGGGCAATACGGTACGGCCTGAACATGGGCTATCCTTGAAAATAACGAATATTGGGCGTTATAGGGCGGTTTGCGTAGGCTGCAAGTCGTGCGTTCACCCAGATGGGCCAGTAGCCGCAATTTTGTGTATAAAAGATTCGGTCGAGTCGTTAGCGCAAGCCCGCCAGGCGAGTGTGGAGTTCTTGCAACAAATGCACAGAATGCGACTCTTGACACTGGCCACCACAGACCAAATCATGCTAACGATTGCCGAACACTAAATAGGGTCAGCACATGCTATCGGGCAAATTCAAGACGGGGGTAATCGGAGCGATGCTTTGCACCGCCGCCCTTGTTGTGTCGCCCGCGATTGGTGCGTCCTCGGATAAATTTTTGGCAAAGCGGAACAGCGCTCCTGCGATGCGGGGTGGAATCGGTACATTTACCCCCGCCTCTGCTGACCCTCGCCTTGCCGCCGCCTTTGCGCGCAGCGGGATTGCGTCATCAGGGTTCCGTTTCACCCCCGCAGCGTCCGACAGCAATCGCCGTTCGGTTCGCGTCGCCGTCCGTGCCCGTGCGGTTGGCAATAATGTCGGCGTGAATAGTGTAACGCCGGGCGCAGCCTCGCTGCTTTCGGTTGCACCATCACTTGGCGTGAATCCGGTGGCCTATAATCTTGGCGTCGGCGTTGGCTGGAAACGCTTTGCTGTTTCGGGCGATGTAGCGCGCATTGACGCGGGCGTGACAGCAGGTAGCCGCGAATCACTTGATCTCGGCATCAGCTATAACGCCAGCAAATGGAGCACCCGCGTTCAGCTTGGCGCACAAAAGCCAATGGGCGATGCGCCGCGTTCGATCACGGGCGGCGAAAGCGTGTCGCTTGACGTTGGCGGATCATACCGGTTGACCCGTCGCCTCGATGTTACTGCAGGTGTCCGTTACAAGAGCGAGCGTGACCGGTTGGCCGCGCCGAACGATACAATTCGTGATAGCCAGGCGGTCTATGTGGGCACCGCATTCCGCTTCTAAAACGTAACCGCCAGCGCGGATATTCCTGCCCAGCCGTATATTTTCATTGATTGTAAGCCGCGCGCCCGCGCTGCGTTCATGCCGCCTAACGCAACGACGGGCAGTTTCAAATTATGGATCAGCAGCCCGAACCGGACACGGCCAAGCACCGCCGCATGAGGGTGAGAACGCGTCGCAAAAATCGGCGAAACGAAGAGCAGCCTTGCCCCCGCGCGCTCAGCCGCGCGCGCTTCTCTTAGCGAATGTACCGGTGCCGTAATGGCGCCGCGTACCCGCCCATGCTTGCCTGCCGCGCGCAAAGCAGGCGCGGCAAAAGATGCCCCACCAATGACGAGAATATGGCGGTTCTGCCGCGCAACCTTGCTCACTGCGAGAAACAGCTTTTGGCGCTCTACAGCGTCAAGACTATAATGCCGAAAGACGATCCCGGAACCCTTTGGGAGCGCCGCGATGCTTGGCAACAGCGCATCACCCAGCCATTCATCAGTCATCAGCCATGTTTTAGGAAGTGATCGGGCTTGGCGCTTTGGCATGTTGCTTTCTATAGCAAGATAATGATTGATTATGAACAACAAGCCAGCGAACGCTTGGCCAGTGTCAATGGGGCGATTGCACACACCGCCAAAATCGCCGACCGCAAGGCGGGCGATGTAACCCTCATCGCGGTTTCAAAAACCTATAACGCCGCAGCGGTTGCCCCCTTTATTGCTGCGGGTCAGCGCGTTTTTGGCGAGAATCGTGTTCAGGAGGCCCAGTCCAAATTTCCTCCCTTGATCGATCAATTCGGCGCGCTTGAGCTACACCTTGTGGGGCAATTGCAATCAAACAAGGCTGGAGATGCAGTCGCCCTGTTCCACACTATCCACTCGGTTGACCGTGAATCACTGATCACCGCCATCGCGCGTGCTTCGGATAGCCTTGGCAAGCGGCCACGCTGTTTCATTCAAGTCAATATCGGCGAGGAGGCACAGAAAGGCGGATGCGCGATTGCCGCACTTCCGGCGTTGCTGGCAGCGGCGCGAATTGCGGCACTTGATGTCGCAGGGCTGATGGCGGTGCCGCCTGCCGACACCGAGGCCGCCCCCTATTTCGCATTGCTTGCCAAGCTTGCACGCGATCATGGTTTGGCGAAACTCAGTATGGGAATGACAGGCGATTTTGAAACCGCAATCATGCTAGGCGCGACCCATATCCGCATTGGCAGCGCCCTGTTTGGCGCACGATCATGATAGCGAAACCCTTTACTCCGGCGTATGGGCGTGACAGTGGCATACAAAGATGCGACACTATTAATGCTGTTTGGAGCTAATACGCACTGATGCGGTTTGAAGCGATCTTGTTTGATTTTGACGGCGTCATTGCCAACAGCAAGCGGCTATCGACGCAGGCACTGGTTGAAAGCATGGCCGAAGCGGGCATGCATATAACACTTGATGAAGCGCTGCACGAGTTGAGCGCAAGGCGTTGGAGCGATGTCCTCATTCGCCTTGAAGCACGTATGGGCAGCGAAATTCCCGAATCGCTGATCAGCCAGCAATATAAGCGACTGAGCCGACGTGTGATTCTCGAAGTCGGCCCGATGCCGGGGATTGAGGCATTCCTTGATCTTACGTCAGGCGCCCCACGCGCGATCACGGGGTCGAGTGAGCCAATCTGGATATCGCAAACGCTGGCGCGTTTCGGGCTTGAGCATCATTTCGGTGCCCATGTTTATACAACGGCAACGCTGGCGCACGATAAGCCTGATTCGGGGGTTTATCTGCTGGCCGCAGAAAAGCTGGGCATCGCTCCGCGTAGAATCGTTGCGATTGAGGATCATGTCGCCGGCGTAAAGGCCGCCGTAGCCGCTGGTATCCCCACGATCGGCTTTACTGCCGGTGCCCATATCTTGTCCGGCGACGCAGAGGCAATGAAAGCTGCGGGTGCAAAGTTTATTGCCGATGATTTTGAAGATGTGGCGGATTGGATTGGCTGGGTCAGTTAGCGTTGCACGCGATTGCCGCAATTGCATTTGCAATACGGTCCTCTCCACCGCCGCCGATCACCGCATAGGGCACGTAGCGCCTATCAAGCTCTGCACGTGACAGCGCAAAAAATCGGGCGCGCTCTTCCGCCCCGCCGTAAATCCGCAAGCCATCATCAACCCATGGCAAATCAATATCGGGCAGCAGATAAAAATCCGCCACACCAACAAAACGATCAAACCAGGGATCACGCGCACCAAACATCATATCGGCCCACACCGCTGTCATCAGCGGATCGGTGTCAAGGATCAATATATCCGATGTCCGCGCCCGCGCCGCGCGCGTCATGGCATCATGCGTCTGCGCAATTTCGACAAGTGCTGCCATGCCGATGTCAGTGCCATGTTCGTCGCAATACGCACGGCCATATTCGGGGACGACTTCACATCCGAAATGCGCAGCAAGATGTGTGGCCAGCGTAGATTTTCCCGTGCTTTCCGGGCCATGCAGGCAGATCGTTTTCATGCCCTCATACTCCTGCGCCAATTGATCAGCCCCCAAACCGCAAGCACTAGGAAAACAGCATAAAGCCCCATCGTCAGATACAGGCCTTTCGCCGCATAAAGCCCGACCGAAATGATATTGATGACAATCCACCAATACCAATTCTCAAGCTTACGCCACGTCATCAGCAATTGCGCGGCCACACTCAGCATGGCGACCGAGGCGTCAGCATAGGGCAGGCTCGCATCGGTCAGCCGCGCCATGACCATGCCCCAACCAAGCACCGCGACGATTGATCCCCCCATCCATGCAAACAGCGCCGTGCGGTCAAGACGCTCAACCATCACTTTGCCGGCATCCGCCTTATGCGCACGCCATGACCACCAGCCATAAAGATTGACCGCGAAGAAAAATCCCTGAAGCCCGGCATCGCTATAGAGTTTGGCATCCCAGAAAATCCGCGCGTAAAGCGCCACCATCACCAACGCGGCCGGGAAGTTCCAGATGCTCCGCTGTGCCACGAGCAGGATATTGGTGGCACCAAGGATGACCGCGATAATTTCAATGGTGGACATGGTGGATGCGGTTAGCGGCCAAATTCGGCAAAGCTGCGAAAAATCTCATCCTCGCTCCGGCTCGCCGCATTGCGCCATGTTGGCGCGTCCTTTTTGTTGAGGAGCGCGCCAGCGGGGGAGAGGATCAGCACCGTCGGCGTGCCTTTGATCTTCTTGAGACCAAACCCCTGCGCAATCTCAATATTTCGCCCCTCGCGGCGCTGCGGCTTGCCGACATCAACATAGACAATCTCATATTTGGGCGCCAGCATCGCCTTGAACCGCGCGCTTTCAAACCAGCCCGCCAGCGACTTACTATCATGGCACCAATTCGCCCCCATCACGAGGATCACGCGCCTGCCCGATGCCTTCGCACGGGTGAGCGCTGCGGACACATCAGCGCGCGCATCGCGGGTCGCGTCGTAGAGCTTGGCTTCGGGATGAGTGGAAATGGTGGACGGTGTGGAAAGGCTCGGAGCAGTGGCGGCTGCGGGCGTACCAATGGTGAGGAGCAGAGCAAGCAGCAGACTCATTTTGCTATAATCTTGCTTTGAATATTGGCTTGGTTGACACATATATTTCACCTCGATTGACAGACATCTAAATGGGTTTTCGCTGATTGAAACCCCAAAGTTTCAGGTCGCGGATGCGTTGCGCGCCGCTTGACATGATATCATGATATGATATCAGTATATCGAGGATAGCAAATGAGAATTCTGACCGACATTCCCGATGATGACATCGAAAAGCTTGATGCGCTGGCATCCAAAAAGAAACGCTCGCGCGCGGCGGCGATTCGCGATGCCGTGAAGTTGTACCTTGCCGACAATGCCGACAATCATGATTGGATTACGCGCGGTGCGGGTTTGTGGAAACACAAAACCGATATTGGCGATGCCGTCAAACATCAAAGAGCCATGCGCGAAGACCGCAGGCCTTATGAAGATATCTGACTGTGTCCGATCCTTTTTTTGATACCAACATCCTGATTGACTGGTTGAACGATAGCCCCAAGGCCGTCGCCGAATTGTCACGCTATAAGAAGCACCGGATCAGTCGCATCGTTTGGACCGAGCTTTTGGCAGGCGTTCCAATTGAAGAACGCGACACGCTTCAGCGGACGATGTCTTCGCTGGAAGTCGTCGAGATTGACGCGCGGATTGCGGCCGCCGCTGCCGATATTGGCTATCGCTCATCAATGAAACTGGCGGACGCCTATATCCTTGCCACGGCGCAGGTGAATGGCGCAATTCTCATCACCCGAAACACCAAGGATTTTCCGGCAGAAATGCCGGGCATCCGCGTCCCTTATCAACTTTAGTGTGAGTGTAATCCAATGTGCGGCATTATCGGAATTGTTGGCAAAAATTCAGTCTCTGACCGGCTGGTCGACGGGCTTAAGCGAATGGAATATCGCGGCTATGATAGCGCGGGCGTCTGCACCATTGACGGTGGGCAGCTTATCCGCCGCCGCGCGCAGGGAAAGCTGGCGAACCTCGTCAATGAACTGAAATCCAATGATGCGCCGGGCACCATCGGCATCGCACATACCCGCTGGGCAACGCACGGCGCGCCAACCACATCGAACGCGCATCCCCACGCCACGGGCGAAGTCGCGCTGGTTCACAACGGCATCATCGAGAATTTCAAGCTGCTGCGTGACGGCCTGATCGCGCGTGGCCGGACGTTCGAGAGCGAGACCGATACTGAGGTCGTCGCGCATCTGGTGAGTGAGCAGGTTGAGGCCGGGCTTTCACCCGCAGAGGCTGTGAAGGCCGTTCTTCCCATCCTGCGCGGCGCTTTTGCGCTTGCCATTGCCTTCCGCCAGCACCCCGATTTCCTGATCGGCGCGCGGCTCGGCTCGCCGCTCGTTGTGGGTTACGGTGACGGCGAGACTTATCTCGGATCAGACGCGCTCGCGCTTGCGCCGCTGACGCAGAAGATCGCCTATCTTGATGAAGGCGATTGGGTGATCATCACCCGCGAAGGTGCGGAGATTTTCGATAAGGACAACAAGCCCGTAATCCGCGAAATCACGACATCGGGCGTCTCCGCTGCTGCAATCGAAAAGGGCAATTACCGCCATTATATGCTGAAGGAAATCTTCGAGCAGCCCACCGTCGTCGCGCAGACGCTCTCGTCCTACGTCCGCCCACTTGAACAGCAGGTCGCGCTGCCGCAGATGGATTTTGATCTTTCGGCAATCAACCGCGTCACCATCGTTGCCTGCGGGACGAGCTTTTATGCCGGAATGGTCGCCAAATATTGGTTTGAAACCTTCGCACGCGTGCCGGTTGATTTGGATTTCGCGTCCGAATTTCGTTACCGTGATCCAGTGCTTGAGGCAGGCGGGCTTGCTCTGTTCATCTCGCAATCGGGCGAAACAGCCGACACGCTCGCCGCACTGCGCCATGCCAAAACGGCGGGGCAGAAGATTGCGGTTGTGGTGAATGTGCCGACCAGCAGCATGGCGCGCGAGGCCGATTTGCTCCTGCCCACCCATGCCGGGCCAGAGATTGGGGTTGCCTCAACCAAGGCGTTCAGTTGTCAGCTTGCCGTGCTCGCAGCACTCGCCGCGCATCTTGCCGTCGTCAAGGGCAAGATGACCCGCGCTGAGGAGCAAGACGTCGTCAAGCATCTGACCGAGGCCCCCGCCGCGATTAACGCAGCACTCACGCATGACGCCGATATCGCCGCGATGGCGCACCTGATCGCCCCCGCGCGCGACGTGCTCTACCTCGGGCGCGGGCCAGATTATCCGCTTGCACTTGAAGGCGCGCTCAAGCTCAAGGAAATCAGCTATATCCACGCTGAAGGTTACGCGTCCGGCGAAATGAAGCACGGTCCGATTGCGCTTATTGATGAGGCGGTGCCCGTAATCGTCCTCGCGCCGAGCGGGCCACTGTTCGAAAAAACCGTCAGCAACATGCAAGAAGTCCGCGCACGCGGCGGCAAAGTCGTCCTGATCAGCGACGCCGAAGGGATCGCCGAGGCGGGTGAAGGCTGCATGGCGACCATAGAAATGCCCAGCGTCCATCCCCTGATCGCGCCCTTGGTGTATGCAGTGCCGGTGCAATTGCTTGCCTACCATGTGGCCTGCGCGAAGGGCACGGACGTTGATCAGCCAAGGAATTTGGCGAAGAGTGTTACGGTGGAGTGAGCGGCGCGGCGTGAAGGACAAATAGCATGGCAAAATCGAAGGCAAATCTGGCTGACTATGCAGTCATGGTTGAGCCACTCTCGGATGCTGATGGCGGCGGCTGGCTCGCCACCGTGCCCGCCCTCCCCGGCTGCATGGGCGATGGTGACACGCCAGAGGCCGCCCTTGCCGACGCCGAGGCTGCCATTGTCGAGGCAGGCGGCGGCAAAAGCGCTTGGCCGCGACGTCCCCGGCCCCGGATCGCTCGGCCAATGGCGGCAACGCGTGCCCCGCTCGCTGCACGAGAAATTAAAGTTCGTCGCGGCGCGCGAAGGCGTATCGCTCAACGCCTATGTCGCGGGCGTGCTGGCAGAGAGCGTGGGGCGGGCGGGGTGAGGGTTGGAATGGGTATGAAATTAGTGCACTGACACCGTAATTCAACAAAAGAGTGAATTTGGCGATTTATTGACTATATTAATATACACGTTCGAATCGCGTGCCATGCTGAAGGAGCAACCACATTGGCTGAAGCCAAACCGAAAAGAGTCAAGCGAACGGATGCCGCCGCTGTTCAGGTGGTTCGGGATAGCAGTTTTCATCGAGCCGTAGTCGATAACGCTCCGATTTTTGGAGTAGGGGATGACATCGAGATTGCCTGCCTCCAAGCAGGTCGTGAAATTCGATCAGTTCAGTCTCAAGGAGAAGATGCTACATTAGTTACAGTCGAGACCCTAACCGAGGTTGTGAGACTACGGCTTTCGTGGCCTACTGCTACTGTTTTGGCCATGAATGTATTGACAAATGGCATTAGAACGGGTCGATTAAATGGCTCCTCCATTTTGGATGATCTAGCTGCTTTGAATGTCGAAGGTACAGACGATGGCAATTGAGGAATTGGTTCTGTCTGCTAACAGATTTTCTCCAACGATTACAGATTTTATCAATGATGCCCCCTTTAGAACCGTCCAGACAAATCTGACCAATCTGGAATTTGCGATGGTGGGTCTAACCGTATTTGAACCGACAAATTCGACCTCAGACTCTCACCGATATCTTGGGCTAGCGCCAAAGCCGCAATCCGAGCATCCTGTGCTTTTTGCCTCCTCAGATTATTCCGATCTACTGCGCCTAAAAGATGTGCCAGTAGCGAAAACGCCCGATTGGCTTCCTCAATTCACAGAGCGCTTGAATGCTCTCGATGAAGCCGCAATCGAGGACGAGATTAAGGTTTCAAAAAAATCGCGCAAGGAAGTCAGCGCCTTCGTCGCCTCACTCCGTAGTGCGCGTATGCCAACCGTTTTCCTTGTCAGAAATGGCAATGTCCGGCTACGTTGGTCAAACAAGCAAGGTGAAAAAGTTGGCCTCCAATTTCGGGGGAACGGCGAGGTTCAATATCTTTTCTTCAAACGTGTTGGTGACAAGTTCGAGCATATGCTTGGGACAAAGCTGCTGTCTACGATCATGCCCTTCATTGCTACATGTGGCCTGAGGCACGTGATCTCTGAATGAGTTTCGTCGGGGGCAAAAAGAAAAAGCTTGGCGCAGACAGAAATGTTGTGCGCTACGTCGGCGGCGCTTCCATCTCGCTAGGCCCGAGTGCGGGTGAGTTCGAAATTGGCGCGGGTGCCTTTGAACGATCAACGAAAGACGAGGACGGCCTGTCCTTTATCGAGCGTTTTGTCCTCGCGAAACAATCCAAGGCAGATGAGGACGAGATACGTCGCATTCTGGCATCGCGACGTTCATTTGGCAAAACCGCCCAATTTGCAGAGTTGAATGTGGGACGAGCACTCGAAGCACTCAGCTACTTCGATAATGACTTTTATTTTTGCGAAGATCCATTGCCAGAAGATGGCGAGAGGCTCGCAAATCCAGCCCACGTATTGCTCATCGGACTGCCATTCAAGGGCGAACTAGCAGGTTCGATGACATCAGAACTAGCTGGCGAACTTCTGAGCGGCGCGGTTGAGAGGCTTTTTCCCGCGATGCATCCCAAAACCAAAAAGTAGACACACCCCACGGAGTACCCCATGCAATTTGACGAAGTTATCCTCGGTCGCCGGAGCATCCGGGGGTATAAGCCTGATCCCGTTCCCCGCGCGCTGATCGAGGAGGTTCTAAGTCTCGCCATGCGCGCGCCGTCTTCGATGAACACGCAGCCGTGGAATTTTTATGTCATCACGGGCGAGCCGCTCAATCGTATCCGCGCTGGGAATACTGAGCGGATGATCGCGGGCGTACCGCAATCGCGTGAGTTTCGCACCGGGCAGGCGTTTGCCGGGCCGCACCGTGACCGGCAGGTGGGCGTTGCCAAGCAGTTGTTTTCCGCAATGGGGATCGCGCGCGATGATGCCGAGATGCGGCAGGATTGGGTGCTGCGCGGCTTTCGCCAATTTGATGCGCCCGTCTGCATCATCATCACTTATGACCGGGTTTGCGATGGCAGCGATGATACGCCGTTTGATTGCGGTGCGGTTGCGACAGCGCTTGTCAACGCGGCATGGTCACGCGGGCTTGGCGCGGTGATCAACAGTCAGGGGATCATGCAATCGCCCGTGGTGCGTGAACATGCGGGAATCGCCGAGGATCAGGTGATCATGAAAAGCATCGCGCTCGGCTGGCCCGATGAAAGTTTCCCCGCCAACGCCGTGGTGTCAGAGCGCAAATCGGTTGATGAGGCGAGCGTGTTCGTCGGCTTTGGTGAATAAGGCAGGGATCGTTCCGGTTAGATGCTGCGCGCAATATGCTCGCGGAACCGCTTAAGACCTGCGGCCAAATCCTCGATCAGGTCGGCAGTATCTTCCAGCCCGATTTGCAGCCGGACGAGCGGGCCTTTGGCGTGCCAGCGGGTCGCGGTGCGGATTGCGGCGGGGTCGGCGGGAATGGCAAGGCTTTCAAACCCGCCCCAGCTATAGCCAATGCCGAAATGCGCAAGACCATCGATCAGTACCGCGCGTGCGGCTTCATCCCCGCCATCAAGGATGAAACTGAACAGGCCCGAAGAGCCCGTAAAATCGCGCTGCCAAAGGCTATGTCCGGGGCAATCGGGCAAAGCGGGGTGGAGAACCTGCGCAACCTCGCCCTGGTCACGCAGCCACTGCGCAATCTCAAGCGCGCTCTGCTGGTGGCGCTGCATCCGCACATCAAGTGTCCGCAATCCCCGTGCGGCGAGCCACGCATCATCGGGGCCGATATGATGGCCAAGTTGCTGGGTGCACAGCCTTAGCGCGTGCCAATGCGCGGCGTTGGCACTCACTGAGCCGATCATCACATCGCTATGGCCAACGATATATTTGGTGCAGGCTATGATCGACAGATCAACCCCGAGCGCCATTGTCTTGAGGAACAACGGGGTCGCCCAAGTGTTATCGATCAGCGTGGTGATGCCGTGCGCCTTTGCCACCGCGACGATTGCGGGCACATCCTGAACTTCAAAGGTCAGGCTGCCGGGGCTTTCCATGAAAATTGCGCGGGTACGCGGCGTCACAAGCGCTTCAATCGCCGCGCCGATCAGCGGATCATAATAGATCGTCTCGACGCCAAAGCTTTTCAGCAATCCGTCACAGAAAATCCGCGTTGGATCATAGGCGCTGTCGGTCATCAACACTTGATCACCGGGGCGAAGCACCGAGAACAGCGCGGTCGTCAGCGCCGCAACCCCCGATGAATAGAGCATTGTGCCCGCAGCGCCGGGCTCCATTTCGGTCAGCGCGTCGGCAAGCGACCACTGTGTCGGGGTGCCGCGACGCCCGTAAAAAAGCTTTCCGTCGGCATTGCTTTTTACGCCCTCACGAAGCGATGCGACATCATCGTAGAGGATCGTCGAGGCACGCCAGACCGGCGGGTTAACGATGCCTTGCGTCCATTCGGCGCGCCTGCCACCCTGAACCGCTTGCGTCGCGGGTCGTGTTGATGACCGCTTCGGCCCCTCGCTCACGCGCTACCGATGACCTTGCGCGTATCGGCCTGTGCGCCCCATTCAGACCAGCTACCGTCATAAAGCGAGACGTCAGTCTTACCGAGCAGATAGGCCCCAAATACAAGTGTTGCAGAGGTCAGCCCCGAACCGCAGGTCGCAACCACTGGCTTGTTCCAGTCAATCCCGATGCTGGTGAAGGCGGCCTTCAGATCATCGCCCGTTTTGTAGGTACCGTCAGCATTGAACATCTGGTCATAGGGCAGGTTCAAGCTGCCGGGGATGTGACCGGGGGCAACGCCGGGGCGGGGATCAGCCTCTTCGCCGGTGAAGCGCGCAGCACTGCGGGCATCGACCATCTGTTCGGCCTTGCTTTCCAAATTGGCCTTCATCGCATCAATGCCGCGCACATGGCTATCGTCGCGCCATACGGTGAAATGGCGGTGGCGCAGCGTAACCTTGCCACTTTCAAGCGCGCGGCCTTCGGCTTTCCACTTCGGCAGACCGCCATCAAGCACCGCCACGCCGTGCGCGCCGTAAACCACCGTCAGCATCCACCATGCGCGCGCCGCCGATTTGAGCGGGCTGTTATCATAAAGAATGATCCGGCTCCCGTCGCCAAGGCCAAGCGATTGCATCCGGCTCGCAAATTTTTCGGCTTTGGGGAGCATCAGCGGATAGGCGCTGCTTGTATCCGCAAGCCCGGCCAAATCCATAAACACCGCGCCGGGGATATGCTCGGCCTCATATTCAGCCGATGCATCGCGACCGTCCATCAGGATCGTCGCATCGACCACACGGAGATCCGAAGCCCCAAGCTCACCTGCAAGCCATTCGGTTGATACCAGCGCGTCCATATACGTCTCCTGTTCGT
>ERZ1292633.2111-Hain-H41-02um-R1-2111-length-20643-cov-5_pt1 | contig 20643 bp, 14 predicted proteins | sample MGYA00564406_ERZ1292633 | MGnify/ENA primary metagenome ERZ1292633 (study PRJEB36523, sample SAMEA6512639) | groundwater metagenome | collected 2019-01-08 | study: AquaDiva: Metagenomics assemblies of 32 groundwater samples
TGATCGATACGTACTACGACGCGGCTGATTATCGGTTAACCACCAAAGATTGGTTGCTTCGATACCGGGATGGTCGATGGGAGATTAAAATTGCCGAACATGACCGCGGGCATGGAAAGCGGGCGGTGGATCAGTACAAAGAGATCGAGAATGAAGAGGGAATTCGACAGGCTATTGGACTTGAAGTCCGCGCTGACTTTTTGTCTGATCTTACTACTGCTGGATACAAGCCGTTTATCACCGTCAAGACGACGCGGAGAAAGTATCACAAGGAGAACTTTACGATCGACATTGACTCGATGGACTTTGGCTACGAGATTTGTGAAATTGAACGGATGGCTGAAGATGGTGTAGATGCAGATAAACTAGCAGAACAAATCCTTGCCTTCTCTGCACAGCACGGACTTGAACATGCGTCGGTCCGAGGGAAGGTCGTTGAGTACTTGTACCGTTTCGCTCCAGAACACTATAAAGCGCTTGGCGATGCCGGCGTTCTATGATCTACCTCTCTCCGCCAGAAAACTTTCAGCCCAAGTTTTACGTCGTGAGCTGCTTTATAGAATATGACGGCAAGTTTTTAATGTTGCTTCGTAATTCAGAAAAGTCTGAGGGCAATAAGTGGGGGCATCCGGCAGGGAAGCGGGATGAAGGGGAGTCTGAGATCCAGGCGGTCATCCGCGAAGTCAAAGAGGAGACAGGGATTGATTTGGATCCTACTCAGGTTGATCGCTCGTTGCCGGTGTACATTCGTTACCCCGATTACGATTATATCTTTCATATGTTTGGAGCGACTCTGGAGGCCTTGCCAGAGGTCCAGACAGATCCCCACGAACACCAGGACCACCAGTGGGTAACCCCAGAAGAATCCATCAAAACCCATCTTGTGATGGATACTGACGCTTGTATCAAGGCATTTTATGGCTTAAGTTAGCCAATTAGACTATTGGAGCTCTTGACGAAACAGGGGAAACGTGGTACTCTAATTCCTGTGCAATCGAGTTCATGACCGATTCGTTTAGCGGCTCCTACCGGATAAGGAGCACAAGAGCCAAGAAGAGTTCACCAGGATTCAGTAACACAGTTTCTAGCCTGATTTAGACCTTCGCCGCCAAACGTAAAATTTGAAACGAGGCTTTCCGCGTATGCGGTCAGCCTCGTTTTTGCTACACTTCGTTTATATGCCTGGGGATAACTCCACTATTTTGATCATCGACGACGAAGCTGACATCAGAGATCTTCTTAAAAAGATGCTCGGAGATGCTGGGTTTGAGGTGTCTGAGGCCCCCAATGCTCCTAAGGGGCTCAAGTGGGCGCTTGAGCACCACCCTGATTTGGTGATTACAGACATCATTATGCCCGAGACCGATGGCCTCACCATGCTTCAACAACTGCGGGCTGATGCTTGGGGTAAGAGCGTTCCGACGATTGTGCTCTCTGGTCTCGACGATGAAGCCAGCCAGCAGATCGCTAAGGATAACGGCGTGGCTGCCTATATTGTGAAAACGAACTTGATTCCTGAAGTGGTTGTGGCCAAAGTACGCGAGGTCTTACACCTCGACTAATGGTCCCGTTTGTCTTTTAAAAGAAGATTCGCCCGGGCTGGTTAGCTGGGTAGTAGATTAGCTGTCTCCTCTTAAATACTAAAATCAACTCGATTGACGCCAGCTATTGTTCAATCTAATTGTTTTGGAGACTATGAGGTATTGCCCATTTCTGTACCACCGGCACTTCACTGCCGAAACACCTCCTGATCACCACCGAAACACCTGCTGAACACCGGGGGTAGAAAAACCTGCTATCCCGAGGCCGTCCCGCCCCTATCTTCCTATAAAGGAAATTGTTATTTTTTAAAACAAGCCCCCTTGCAGGAAAATGGCCGGCAAAGTAGAATACCCGACGTTATATGCAAAGACATCGCCGTTCTGGGGGAACGCGCCGGAAAATCTGGTTGAACGCGGCAGGAGCATTCCTGCTGTTTGTGTTTTCGGCTGTGGTGGCCTTTCCGCAGCTGTGGAATCACTGGAGTTTCTTGCCAGATATTGCGATTCCGGAATACCGCCTCGGCCTTGATCTTCAAGGGGGAGCCCACTTGGTGTATGAAGCTGACATGAGCCAGATTGCCGATGCGGATCGTACTTCGGCGCTCGAAGGGGTGCGCGACGTGATCGAACGACGGGTCAACGCCTTTGGTGTATCTGAGCCTTTGGTGGCGACCACGATTGCTGACGGGCATTACCGCATCATCATTGAGTTGGCTGGGGTGTTAGATGTTAAAGAAGCGATCACCCAAATTGGTGAGACCCCGATTTTGGAGTTTAAAGAACCAAATCCAGATTACACCGGGGCGCTTACGGAAGAAGAAAAAACTAAGTTGGCTGAGGCCAATGCGGCCGAAGAAGCTTTTGCGAAGTCGGTGCTTGACCGCGCCAAGGCCGGTGAAGATTTCCACACGCTGGTAGGTGCCTACACCACGGTTGAGGCTGAGAAGGCGACCAATGGCGCCATCAACGGCGTGACTGATGCGGTGGGTATTTACGTCGATGCCATCAAAGATATTACTTCGCAAACGATCGGCGACGGATCGATTCTTCCAAACGTCTATCAAACACCCAATGGCTACGAAGTCTTGAAACTACTTGGACGCGATGCTTCGCAGAACGAAATGGAGCTGTCGCACATTTTGATTTGCTATCAAGGGCAACAAGGTTGCGTTTCAGAACGCAGTCCGCTCGAGGCTCAACAGATTGCCAAAGACATTATTGCCCAAGCAACGCCAGAGAATTTCGCCACCTTGGCTGATCAATTCACCGAAGACCCAGGATCAAAAGAAACCCACGGCGATCTGGGCTTTATCAAACCAGGGGCAACGGTGCCTGATTTTGATGCGGTCGCACAAGCCCTTGCTGTTGGCGAGATTAGCAAAGAGCCAGTTGAGTCTGACTTTGGGTTCCACGTGATTTACAAGCGCGACGTGCGTGCGTTCACTTCGTATCAAATGGAGCGGATTATTTTGAAGCGCACCACTGAGGCTGATGTTGCCCCGCTTGCACAGTGGAAGAATACCGGCCTTTCGGGCAAGGAATTGAAGTCCGCTCAAGTGCAGTTTGATCAGAATTCCAACGTTCCGCTGGTCGCCCTCAACTTTGATAGCGAGGGAGCCACGTTGTTTGAAACGTTGACTGCCAATAACGTTGGTAAGCAGATTGCGATTTTCTTAGATGGCGAAGTGATTTCTGCACCAACGGTCCAGCAAACCATTTCTGGTGGCCAAGCAGTGATTACCGGCAACTTCACGCTCGACGAAGCCAAGTTGCTTTCGCAGCGCTTGAATGCTGGTGCGTTGCCAGTGCCAGTCACGTTAGTGTCGCAGCAAACGGTTGGGCCAACGCTCGGGGCAGAATCGCTCGCGAAAAGCATTCAAGCAGGATTGGTTGGGTTGGCGTTGGTTGCCTTGTTCATGATCCTGTACTACCGCTTGCCCGGTCTCATTGCGGTGTTAGCGTTGATGGGTTACGCAGCGATCAACCTGCTTCTCTACAAGTTGCTCGGTGTGACCATGTCGCTTTCTGGTATTGCCGGCTTCATTTTGTCGATCGGAATGGCAGTCGATGCCAATGTCCTTATCTTTGAGCGTATGAAAGAAGAGCTCAAATCTGGTCGGGATTTGCCGTCAGCCATTGATCAAGGATTTTCCCGTGCTTGGTTCTCGATTCGCGACGGAAACTTCACCGTGCTTATCTCTTCTGCTATTCTCTTCTGGTTTTCGACCAGCTTCATCAAAGGATTTGCGCTTACCTTGCTCATCGGTATTTTTGTCTCGATGTTCTCGGCAATCACCGTTACCCGTGCGTACATGAATGTCGTCGCTGGATGGGGGTGGGCGCGCCGTCACCCGTGGTTATTTGGCGTAAAGCGTTCTTCTTAGTATGAAATTGAACATCGTCAAAACCCGCAAAATTTGGTTCGCTATTTCCTCTCTGCTTGTTGTGGTGAGTATTTTGAGTCTGGTGGTGTGGCGATTGAATTTTGGTATTGATTTTACTGGCGGTGCTTTGCTCGATGTGCGTCTGGAACAGGGAACCGTTGATGAAGTCCGGTCGTTCATGAACGAACAGGGCTATGCCGATGCGCGGGTGCAAACCAGTGAACCTGGCGAGTACTTGATTCGCTTGGGCGCTATTAACGAAGAGCAACACCAGGCCCTGCTTACTGAACTTGCGGAGTCGTTTGGTTATACCGAAGAGGTTAAGTTTGATTATGTCGGCCCTGTGGTCGGACAGGAGTTAGCGAAAAAGGCCATTTACGCCATCGTGCTCTGTCTCGTGCTCATCATGCTCTATATTACCTGGGCTTTCCGCCATGTCTCAGCACCAGTGAAATCATGGAAATACGGCGCCGTGACCATCCTCGCTGCCTTTCATAACGTGTTGATTCCTGTTGGGGTCTTCTCTGTTCTTGGTCACTTCTTTGGCTATCAAGTAGACTCTGCTTTTATTGCCGCGATTTTAACCATTCTCGGTTATTCGATTAACGACACGATTGTGGCTATTGATCGTATTCGCGAGAATTTGCACGACTGGTCAAGTTCGGATTCCTACGAAGAAGTTGTGAATCGCAGTTTGAATCAAACCATGACCCGTTCGATCAATACAACGGTTACGGTGCTGTTTGCTCTTCTTGCTGTATTATTTTTCGGTGGGGAAACGACTAAGGCTTTTGCGCTGGCTCTCACCATTGGCGTTTTGGTAAGCGCCTATGCTTCTATTTTTATCGCGGCGCCGTTGTTGGTTGAATGGGAAAAGCGGTCCAAGTAAGTTTTTCGATTTCTTTTATAGAAGGGAAAGGGCAGTTGGATGGTCTCGGGATGGCAGGTCTTTGTACCCCCGGTGTTCAGCCAGTGTTTCGGTTGTGATTGAGCGGTGTTTACGCGGTAAAATTCCGGTGATACAGAAATAGGTAGTCCCCTATAACCTCCAAAACAATTAGATTGACGCCACTTGGTGCTCAATCGAATTGTTCTGGCTGTTGAAAGACCACCCTCCTAAAACCACTTTTTCAATCATGTCCATAAAAGGCCCATAAATAGTCCATGTGGGAAAACCTGCTTTCAGGAAGCAGCCAATCTACTACCTGGCTAACCAGCCGCGGCAGATCTTCCATAAAAGAAAATCGTATTTTGTGCTACAATAGCCGAAGCTATGTTAGCGCTCACGCTTGATCTTTCTGGCGTTGCCATCTATTTACAACGCCCCGACATCTTGCTCCTCAAATTATTGTATTGGTTTGGCTGGATCCCGATTGCCGCAGTGCTGGTGTGGGGGTTTTTTGAAGTTTGGCTGTTCAACCGCCAGGAGCATTATCGTCACAAGCAAAAATACATGATGTTGGCGATTGATGTGCCGCGTGAGACAGAGCAAAGTCCGAAAGCGATGGAGCATTTTTTTGGTGTGTTAACTGGTCTCTGGGGCGGTCCGAACTTCAAGGAAAAATGGATTGATGGAGAGGTCGCTCCAGTCATCAGCTGTGAACTAGTGAGCGATGGTGGGTACATCCAATATTACATGCGTATTCCCACCCGCTTCCGCGATATTATTGAAGCGGGTTTGTATGCTGCGTATCCTGATGCCGAAATTTATGAAGCAGAAGATTACACCCTGGGTTTGCCTGATAAGTTCCCGAACGAAGATTATAATGCCTGGGGATGTGAAAATAAATTGGGCAAGGACAACTACTTGCCCATTCGCACCTATGAAATGTTTGAGCACAAGCTTTCACAAGAATTGAAAGATCCCCTGGGTGTCCAACTTGAGCAATACGGGCGCTTGGAGCCTGGAGAAAAAATGTGGACCCAATATCTCATCGAACCGCTCGGGCCAGCGGGGAAGACGTGGTTTAAGCCAGGCATCGCTTACATTTACAAAGAAATTGGGAAGGAAGACAAAAATGGTCACAAGAAATCGATCCTTTCTGATCTCACAAGCTCGCTTGGCACCCTCCCGGGTGAAGTGTTTGCTGAACTGGGGCTTTGGGGCGGCGGAGGTGAGCACGGAGAAGAGAAAAAAGAAGACCCGTGGAAATTTTTGCGCTCCACTCCTATTGATAAAGAACGTTTGGATTTAGTCACTCAAAAAATCAACCGTCCGGCGGTCCATGTGAAGATCCGGCATGTGTATATTGCCAAGCACGCTGTGTATAAAAAAAGTGCGCGCGATAAAATGTTAAAGTCGATTTACGAACAATATCGCATCAACGATGGCAATTATTTTGGTCGCGCTGAACGCGTGCAGCCGAAACATGATTACTTTTGGCAGAAGTGGTGGGAAGAAACGCGGCGCACCAACGTGGTCCGCGCGTATAAGAAACGCGACGTCGAACGGGGCGGGCACCACTTCGTGATGAACATCGAAGAGTTGGCAACGGTTTGGCACTTCCCGGCGATTACGTTGCGCGCACCGTTTATTACCAAGACCCTTGCCAAGCGTGCTGAGCCACCGGTGCAGCTCCCGACCGAACTTGCCGGAGCCATGGATTTCGTTCAGGAAGCCGCTGAACACAAATCAGCCCCGGTTGCCTTGCCCGTTGATTTCACTGAGCCGACGTTACCAACGCTTCCTCGAAAACCGGCTCCAGAACCTGTTGCGCCAGCACCCGCTGTACTCGACGAGCCGGCAATGCCCGCGCCTGCCCCAGTCCCAACCAAAGATAGCATTCCTGACGCTGTGCGCGCCTTATTCGACCCTAACATCGAAATCAAATAGGTATGAGTGATCATCCGCTCACCTACAATCACGACCACGAAAACGATATTATTTTCTTTGGTCGCACCAATTTTCGCAATCAGCTCCGCAAGTTTGGGATCAAAACCGACGATCGTCGTCGGCACATGTATTTGATTGGAAAGACCGGTGTCGGTAAAACCACCTTGCTCGAAAACATGGTGCTCGCCGATATTTATTTGGGCCACGGTTTGGGATTGGTGGATCCGCACGGCGACTTTGCTGAAAAAATCATTGACTACATTCCTGAACATCGCATCAACGACATTGTCTACGTGAACCCGGCCGACATGGAATACCCGGTGTCGTTCAACATTTTGGAGACCGTCAACGAAGATCATAAGCACTTGATTGCTTCTGGTCTTATGGGTGTGTTTAAAAAGATTTGGCCAGATGTGTGGAGTGCGCGTATGGAGCACATCATGAACATGTGTATTTTGTCGCTCTTAGAAAATCCAGGGAACACCTTGCTCGGTATCAATCGCATTTTGGTTGATCGCGACTTCCGCCGCAAAATGATCGTTGGCATTAAAGATCCGGTGGTTAAAGCCTTTTGGATTACCGAGTTTGAACAATGGCAAGATAAGTTCCGTTCTGAAGCGATCGCGCCAATTCAAAACAAAGTGGGGCAGTTCTTGTCGACCTCATTGATCCGCAACATTGTCGGTCAGTCTAAATCCACTATTGTTCCGCGCGACATCATGGATAGCCGCAAGATTTTCATCATCAACTTAGCTAAAGGTCGCGTCGGTGAAGATGCTTCGCGGTTGATGGGTGGGATGCTCATTACCAAAATGCAACTTTCGGCCATGGAGCGCGTCGACATTCCTGAGCCTGATCGCCAAGACTTCTACTTATACATCGACGAGTTCCAAAACTTTGCCACGGAATCGTTCGCCAACATTTTGTCTGAGGCCCGTAAATACCGCTTGGCCTTGATCATGGCTCACCAATATATTGAGCAGCTGGAAGAGGAAGTCGCTTCAGCCGTGTTCGGTAACGTGGGTACCATTGTGTCCTACCGCGTCGGCGCGGGGGACGCCGAGAAATTGGCTGTCGAATTTGCGCCACGGTTTGTGGAAGAAGATTTGGTCAACTTGCCGAAGTTTAATGTCTATTTAAAACTGATGATTGATGGGATTGCTTCAGACGCGTTTTCGGCACAAACATTGCCGCCGATTGCGGCGCGCACGGGGAGTGCGCAAAAAGTGATTGATGCTTCGCGTCGCCAATATAGCCACAAGCGGGCAGAGGTGGAGCAGGACATTGTGAGCTGGAGCGAGTCGCGGCCAGAGGTGCCTGTGGGATCGCTGCCAGAAATTCCTGCAGGGAAGCCAATGAAGCAATTATACGAATACGATTGTACACGCTGCAACAAGCACATGATTTTGCCTGTTGAGCTTGATCGCAATCGGCCAATTTATTGTGAAACGTGTATTGAAATCGTCCGTGCTGAGCGCAAAGCGGGTAAACCACCAGATAAAGTGACGCCCGTTGCGCCAAAACCTGCCGTGGTCGAAGTCGCGGCTACCCCCATGGTGGCGCCTGTTGCTCCGGCGCCAACAGTGGCCCCTGCTCCGGCTCCGGTTCCAGGAGCGCCAAAACCTGCCGCTCTCGCTCCAGCTCCAACCCCCAAGATCTCTGAAACGGAAGTTATTACCAAACCTGTTGGGGCTTCTGTTTCCTTATCCACTCTTAATGAAAAACCAGTGGTCACTCCTGCCGCTCCGAAAACCGAAGTCGTCGCAGCGGAACCTCAGAAACCATCAACCCCATCAGTAGGTGGCGGCCAGCCGTCGCGAGAAGGTGAAGAAGCTCGCCGCAAACGACGTCGTCGACGTGGTGGTGGAGGAGGCGGATCTTCCAGCGGATCATCAGGCAGTTCCTCGGAAGGCTCTCAGGGTGGTGCTCCGCGCCCAGCCCAGGCTTCGGCTCCCAAACCTGCCGGAGATGATTTATTCCCTTGGTAAGTATGGTAGAAGAAACCGATTCATTTGAAGGCGCGTTTGGCGAAGACGACATTCAGGTCGCTCCGACCATGCCAACGGCACCGGCCACGAACATTCCACCAGAGTTGGAAACGTTTGTGGCCCGTCGTCACGAACCGCCAGATGCGTTGCCGATCAAAGGACAGTTGCCTGACAACGAGCTGTCGCTTTTTGGCCGCACCAATTACACGCGCGGCTATTCGCCGATGCGTTACGTGTTTGGTGCCAAACGCCGTGATCGCCGTCGTCATTTGTATGTGATTGGTAAATCTGGCGTTGGAAAAACCAAGTTGCTTGAACAGTTGATTCGGGCCGACATTCATTTTGGCTTTGGGGTCGGTGTGATTGATCCGCACGGCGATTTGATTAACGCCATGCTCGACTTTGTACAAGAGAATCGCATTCAAGACGTGGTGGTGATTGATCCGGCTGATCGCGATTTTCCGATTTCGTTTAATCCGATTGCTGGCGTAGCCGAAGAAGATAAGCACATGGTCACGGACTCAATCATTGAAATTTTCAAAAAGCAATTTGCTTCGGACTGGTCGCCGCGTATTGAACACTTGCTGCGTTTTTCAACGCTGGCCATGATCGACTATCCGCAAGGAACCTTGAACGGAATGGTTTCGCTGCTTTCATCGGGTCCCTATCGCAGCAAGGTGATTGAACACATTAAAGATCACGTCGTTCGTCGTTTTTGGGCGATTGAGTTTCCTGAGTGGTCGCAGCGCTATGATGCTGAGGCTGTTTCGCCGCTTTTGAACAAACTTGGCCAGCTGCTCGCCGATCCCTTGATGCGCAACATTTTCGGTCAACAGCAAAACAAAGTCGACTTGTACGACATCATGCAAAAGAAAAAGATTTTGTTGGTCAACTTGTCGAAAGGGCGCGTTGGTGATGAAAAATCTGCCTTCTTCGGTGCCGTGCTCGTCACCAAACTCTACCAAGCTTCGATGCAACGTATCCGTTTGCCAGAGAAAGATCGCTTGCCGTTCTACTTGTATGTCGACGAGTTTCAAAATATTGCTACCAAAACATTTGAAAACATTTTGGCTGAGGCGCGTAAATTCGGTTTCTGCTTAACGGTTGCCAACCAAAACTTGTCGCAGCTGTCGCCGTCGCTCCGTTCCTCACTCTTCGGCAACGTCGCTTCGATCATTGTGTTCCAAATCAGTGCCGAAGACGCGGCGATCATGGAAATGGAAATGAAACCGGTCTTTGAAATGCAAGACATGATCAACCTGTCTGAACGTGAGATTTACGTCAAAATGACTATCGACGGGCGCCGTTGGGATCCGTTCTCAGCCGAGGTGCTCCCGGTCACTGACCCGCGTCACACCTCGTTCATGGAGCAAATCATGAAGCAATCGCGGGAAAAATACGCCACTCCGCGTGAAGAAGTCGAGAAGCAGTTGGAGGGTGGGGGAGCGGAGGCTAAGAAAGAAGAAGCACCGAAGATAAGCATGGATGACATCATTGTCTAAAAGCGGACATTTAAGTACTCTGGAGACGGGGCCATCGCGCCCCGTCTTTGATCTATGAGCAATACCCCCAATTACGATGCTAAAGTGAAAGTGATTTTGGATGCTTTGCAGTCAGGTGAACGCGTCTGTGTGCTCACGGGCGAGAAGTGGACGATGACCGACGAAGAAATTGGGTGGTGTAAAAAATTCAATGTCCCGCCATCAAAGTATAGTCCGTTGGCGCGGTGGCGCATTTTGGCTGGGTTTGGGAGCGCCGCCCAGTATTGGAACAACAAAGACCCGCGCACAGGCAAGACTATGATCGCTGCTTCGCATCCATCAAGTGGGGTCAAAGTTATTCCCGACGCCGACTGGTATGCTTCAGATTTCTCCAACATCACCCGAGACGACGATCCCAGCCGCTCGGTATTCGCCACCATCCGGGAACTCGAAACCAGCGTGCCCTTTATGGCTTTTCGTAACACCGTACCGCCCGTGAATTCGATTGCGGCCGTCTCCCTTGGCGACGAGAATAGCTATTTTGTTCTGGCCAGTCGCTCGAAGAATTCTTGTTTTGGTATCAATGCCGTGGACGTCGAGGACTCTGTCGAGATTTCGCAGGGCAACAATATTTCCCAATCCTTTAACGTTTCGCACAGCATCCGCATTTTCAATAGCACGGTGGTGATGGAGTCGCAGGACTGCATGAACTGTCAGTTTATTTTTGATTGTCGTAACTGCGAAAACTGCTTCATGGCAACGAATAAGCGCAACAAGCGTTTTGTTTTTTGTAATGAACAACTGACCGAAGACGAGTATCGCCGACGGATGAGTGAAATCGATCTTACCTGTCGCTCCACGTTTCTCAAATGGCGCGACGAGCTGTATCGTCGCGTTCGGGAAGAAGCTGTGTGGCCAGAGAACTTTAATGATCAGGCAGAGAATTCTTCCGGCGAGTACCTGACACGCGTCACCAACTGCCGCGACTGTTTTACCAACGTGAGCGGATGCCATGATCAATATCGTTGCGCCTTTACTTTTGATGATACCTACGAAAATGCTTACTGCTTTGGGGTCTATTCTGGCGCCAACAATGTGTATGGATCCTGCTTGAGTCCGCGGTCGTCGCAGATTCGTTTTTCCTATCTCAGCGTTCAATCACAAAATCTTGAATATTGCATTCATTGTTATAACTGTGAGAATTGCTTTGGCTGCGTGGGATTACAGCGCAAAAAGTTTTGCATCTTCAACAAGCAGTATACGGAAGATGAGTATTGGAAAAAGTTAGACGAGATTAAATGTCGGATGCTCGATGCTGGTGAGTACGGCGAATACTTTCCGCTCTCAATGTCCCCGATGTGCTTCCTTGACTCAGGGGCCGCACAGTACATGCTTGCGGACGCGGAGGATGCAAAACAACTTGGTGCGCAGAGTTTTGAGCCAGAATCAAATGGAGCTGCTGGTGAAGATTTATCAGGTACGGTCATGAAACACTCGAGTGATATCCCCGATTGTCTGGCCGATTTTAAGTCCGAAGAGTGGGTAGGGAAGCCAGTCTTTGACGATCACATGCAGCGCCGCTTCACCTTTTTACCGCAAGAGATTGCCTTCTACCAAAAGATGAAGCTCCCCCCTCCCGCAGGTCATTTTATTGGGCGGATCCAAGACTTGGGCTGGCGTGTGAACTCCGGAGAGTTTATTGAAGGCAGCTGCAAGCAGTGCCAGAAAGCGTTAACGGTGAGTCGTAACAAGACCTTCCCAGAACGGGGCGTCTACTGTCGTGAACATTATCTAAAGTTTATTGAGCAGTATGGCTAGTAAAACACCAAGCTACGACGCCAAAGTCAAAGTAACCCTCGACGCCACAACGCCAGGGCTGCGTAAGTGCGAAATGACTGGCGAAGAGTGGATGATGGATGAAGAGGAAATCAGCTGGTACAAAAAATTCAACGTGCCACCATCGCCATTTTCTCCAAAAGTTCGTGTGTGGCACATGACCAACTTTTTTGCGGTTTATCAATGGTGGTGGAACAAACATCCGGAGACAGGTGAGCCAGTGCTTTCGTATGTTCATCCTGCTTCCAAGATCAACGTGCTGCCCGACAAAGAATGGTTTACCAAAGATTTTTCGAGTTTAGGAACGTCGATCGATCTTGGTCGTCCGTTCTTGGAACAATTTCGCGAACTGCAACTTACTGTACCAATCAATGCCACGCGTAACTTTATTGATCCAGAAAATTCTATTGCGACTGTTTCGCTCGGCGACCGCAACGGCTACTTTGTTTCTGCTTCGCAATCCGAAGATTGTTTTTACTTGCTCGACACGCAATTCGGCACACGGACGATGGACTCCAATGCCGGAATCAATGTCACGGATTGCTATCACGTCAATCACTCGTTGCGCATTCATGGCAGCAAGTTTATTTACGAATCGCGTGACTGCATGAATTCGGCGTTTTTATTTGACTGTCGCAACTGCGAGTTTTGTTTTGGCGCGACCAACAAGCGCAATGCCAAATACGTTTTCTTCAACGAACAGCTCACCAAAGAGGAATGGGAAAAACGTGTAGCCGCGATCGATCTTGGGAGCTATCAGCAAATGACTGCTGCCTTTGAACGTTTCACAAAATTGATTCGGGAAGAAGCAATCTGGCCCCAGAATTTCAACGAGGGCTCGGAAGATTGTCTCGGCGAGTACCTTATTAAATGCAGTGATCTGAAACACTGTTTGTATGGTATCGAAAGCCATGGTGGTTATTACTGCTACGGACTTTACAATGCCAACAACAACGCCTTTAGTTGTGCGATTCCTGGTGATCACAATTATCAATGCGGTCCCGTTGGACACACCGCCAATAGTAAGTTTTCCTGCACGTTGGTTCGCTCGGATAACTTGGAGTATTCGATGAACTGTTATGACTGTTCTGATTGTTTTGGTTGTGTGGGACTCAGGCGCAAGAAGTTTTGTATTTTCAATATACAGTACAGCGAAGAAGAATATTGGCAGCGGGTGGACGAACTTAAATGCGCCATGCTTGAGCGGGGGGAGTATGGCCGACCCTTCCCGATCAATTTTGGTTTAAACTATTATCCTGAATCAGGGCCGGTGGTGTATTTCGGTGCGTCGCTTGATGATTGGGATCGGGTTGGACGTGAGCGCTTTGAAGCCTCTACTGACGGCGCTTTTGGTCCGTTGTCGCTTGACGATCCGCGAATCCGCGAAGTCGATCAACTTCCAGATCACATTAACGACCTCGACGAAGCAGAATGGGTAGGCAAGCCGTTGGCGGATCGCACCATTAACCGCCCTTTTGCTTTCACTAAAGCAGAAGTTGAATATTTGAAGCGCTTCAACATTGCTGCGCCCCGCCGTCATTTTACTGCCCGCATGCACGATTTGTTGTTCTCCATGAGCAGTGGTCCTTTTGAAACACGCACGTGCACAGCCTGCAACAAGCAGATCGTTACTTCCACCAATCGGACGTATCCAGAACGAAATGTGCATTGCAACGCTTGTTATTTGAAATTTTTGGAAGAGCGGGGATAGGGGGTTTGTGATACGATCAACCTGAGCCTGGAGTTCGCATGTCGATCCTCCTCTTTGGCCTTCTCGGTTGCGGTCTTAGCAAGACTCTGGCGATCATCGCCGATGAGGGTCAGCCCCGTGCCCTCCCCGACAAGGACGCCTGCGATCCCGACGATCCTGAAAGCGGTGCGGTGCGCTACTACCAAGATCACGACGGTGATGGCGTCGGGATCAACCCGGGCTGGTACTGCTCGGAGCCGCCCTTCTCGGTGCTGGGCGGTCTCGACTGCGACGACGCGGACGCTTCGCGCTCGAACGGCTACTACGTCTACCTCGACGTCGACAACGACGGCTACGGGACCGATGCGTTCAACGACGGGCTCACCATACCGGCCCCGAACCTGTTCATCTGCGTCGGTGACCGGGTCCCTGATGGCTACGTGCTCGTCGGCGGGGATTGCGACGACGCTGACCCGAGCGTTCACGACCAGTGCGTCACCTAGCCCCGAGGCTTTTTCGCTCCCGACCGGCCCTCCTCGGCCGGTCCTTTTCGTTTATCGACTTCCGCCCCGCCCAAGTGGTAAAGTGTTGCCGTATGAACACCCCCAATTACGATCAAAAAGTGAAGATAATCCTGGACGGGCTGGTTCCGGCTGAACAGACCTGTGTACTCACAGGCGAAAAGTGGCTGATGGATGAAGAGGAAATTGGTTGGTACAAAAGATTCAATGTTCCGCCGAGCAAGGTCCACCCGCTAAGCCGGGTAAAGATCACTACTTTTTTTGGAACAGGTTTTGGTTGGTGGTGGAACAAGCACGCGAAGACGGGCAAGCCGGTTTTGAGTTATGTCCATCCAGCCACAGGAATTAAAGTTCTGCCCGACCCAGAGTTTTTTGAACAAGATAATACCGACAAAGGCCGCGAGTACAATCCGTCGACCAACTTTTTCGATCAAATTCGTACACTACAACTTGAGGTTCCGTTTACCGCTTGGCGATCACTGATCGTACCGATCAATTCTGTTGCGCTCTTATCGCAAGGCGACGAGAATAGTTTCTTTGTTACTGGCTGTAAGTCGAAAAATTCTTTCTATGCCTATTGTGCCGAAGACATGGAAAATTCGGCTGAAGTCTTTGAGTCTCTGTTCGTTGTCAACTCCTACAACATCTTGAACTCCAATCGCATTCATAACTGCAAATTTGTCCGCCAGTCGTTTGATTGCATGAACTCAGACTTTTTATTTGACTGTCGTAATTGTGAATCCTGTTTCGGGGCGACCAACAAACGCAACGGCAAGTACATTTGGTTCAACGAGCAACTTAGCAAAGAAGAGTGGGAGAAACGCAGAGCAGAAGTAGACCTTGGATCGCGCACAGTGCTTGAAGAATACATTGCCAAGTTTCAAGGTCTTGTTGGACACAAAGCCATTTGGCCCGAGAATTTCAATGAACAGACAGAGAATTGTATTGGCGAATATTTGCAGAAGTGTCGGCAGTGTAAATACATGCTGGCTGGGCACGATTCGCAAGATAACTATTACGGCGCCGTCTTCTTGGGCAACAGTGAGAACAACGCCTTTGTCGGTGGAGCCCTTCAGAGCTTTGACAACATTTACTCACACGCTCCGCTCAAGTCGCGCGGCTGTAAGTATGTGCACTCGTGTTACGAGTGTCAGAACATGGAGTACTGCATGCAGTGTTACAACTGCGAGAATTGTTTTGGTTGTGTGGGGTTGATTCGCAAGAAGTTTTGTATTTTCAACAAGCAATACGAAGAAGCTGAATATTGGCAACGGGTTGATGAGTTGAAGTGCGCGATGCTCGATCGCGGTGAGTATGGCGAATTCTTCCCAGCCAAGTTTGCGCCGAGTTATTGGCCAGTGTCGGTCGGCTTGCTTTACCAGATTGAAGAAGACGAAGCGACTAAACTCGGAGTTAATTTGCTTGATCCCGAATCTGCTGGCGCCCTTGGTGAACTGGCTGAAGGCACAGTATTGCATTCCCTTGATGAATTGCCCGATCACATCAACCAAACAGAACCAGAGAAGTGGGGCGGGGTACCGTTCATGGATCCTGCTGAAAAGCGGCGCTACGCTTTGTTGAAACCTGAAATTGCTTTATACAAACAGCTTGGGATCGCCATTCGTTCGATGCACCCCATGAAGCGGCTCAAAAGTATGGTCTTTGAAGCCAACTCAGGCAACTTCATTGATTCCAAGTGCTTCAAATGTGGCAAAGCCGTAGTCGTTGCCACCAATAAAACCTATCCAGACCGCACCATCTACTGCCGTGAGGACTACCTTAAATTTATTGAAGAGAACGGTTAAGTATGTCTCACACTCCGAACTATGATGCGAAAGTTCAGGCTATCCTCGACGCTGCAGCGCCCGGGGAGCGGACGTGTGCTTTGACCGGAGAAAAGTGGATGATGACGGATGAAGAAATTGGGTGGTACAAAAAGTTCAACGTTCCACCCTCCTCGCGGTCACCAATGACCCGTTGGTGGGTGATGTCGAGTTTTTTCTTAGCGGAACAGTGGTGGTGGAATAAGCACGCGGAGACTGGGAAGCCGCTTCTTACGTTTATTCACCCCGCGACAGGACTGCGCGTTTTGCCCGATAAGGAGTGGTACGAAAAAGACTTTATTGAAAAAGGACGCGATGTTGATGCTACCCAACCGTTCTTCCCGCAGTTGCGCGAATTGCAACTTACCGTGCCGCTTCTGTCTGAAAAGAATATTAAAGAGCCGGAAAACAGCATCGCGCGTTTTTCGTTTGGTGATGTCAACAGCTATTTCGTCATGGGCTGTCGATCACGTGATTCGTTATTTTCCGATTGGGTTTTAGATGAGGAGAACACGTCAGAAGCGTGGAACGGGACGTCGATCAATCGCTGCTACAACGTTGCGGACTCGTTTAGATTGTTTGATTGCAAGTTTGTTCGCGCGAGTCTTGATTGCCTTTCGTCAACGTTTCTTTTTGACTGTCGCAATTGCGAGTTTTGTTTCGGTGCGAGCAACAAGCGGAATAAAAAGTATTTGTGGTGGAACGAACAGCTCACAAAAGAGGAGTGGGAGAAACGCCGAGCAGAAGTGGACTTCTCATCGCGTGAAGTTTTACAAAAGTACGGCGAGCAATTTCATACCATGATTCGTGAACAATCAATCTGGCCAGAGAATTTTAACGATCAAGCAGAAGGCTCAACAGGTGAGTACTTAAATAAAGTGACGCGCGTCAAGAATGGTTTTACGTGTGCCAACGGTGTTCAAGATTGTTTCTGGGTTTCGTATGCAACAGAAAATGCACGCGATAGTGCCTTTTGTGCGGGACTGTTTACCTCTCAAGATTGTTATGGCAGCACCAATCCAGCGCAGTGTTCCGAGATGCTCTTTACCTACAACTGTCAGACCTCACAAAACTTAGAATATTGCATTCAGTGCATGGGTTCTGAAAACTGTTTCGGCTGCGTGGGGTTAAATCGAAAAAAGTTTTGCATTTTTAATAAACAATATAGCGAGCAAGAATATTGGCAACGCGTCGATGAACTCAAATGCCACATGCTTGATCGTGGTGAATACGGAGAGTTTTTTCCTGTCTCGATGTCGCCAGCGTATTTTCCAGATTCTGGAGCAGTGATTTATCACGGTGCGCCGCCGGATCTCGGAAGAACCAAATTAGGCGCGCTTGATTTTGAACCAGAGGCCGAAGGAGCGATGGGCCCGGATCTTTCTGGAGCTACCAACATGAAACGCTTAAGCGATATCCCCGACCGGCTCGATGATTTCGATGAAGCGGCCTGGCTTGGAGTTCCCATTTACGACGCGTCCATGCGGCGCCGTTTTGCGTTTATCGCTCCAGAGATTCAGTTTTACAAAACGCATCGGCTTGCTCCACCAGCACGTCACTTTGTTGGGCGTATCCATGACCTCATCCGTGAGTCCAACATGGGACGGTTCGAGTCGACGCATTGTGCCAAGTGTTCGACGGAAATAACCGTTGCCTTTAATCATATTCACACCGTTCGTACGGTGTATTGTAAAGCCTGTTATTTACAGTACTTAGAAAAGAACGGCTAACATTAATTCTATGTTTGATCACATTGGTATCGCTGCCAGGGACTATGAGGCCAGTCGGAAGTTCTACGAAGTGGCGCTAGCAGCGCTCAATATGAAGCCGCTGTTTACTATTGAAAATCAGGTGACGGGCTTTGGAGTTGATCGGCCACAATTCTGGGTTGGGGGATCAGATGATCAACATCCTATTTCTGTGAACGTTCATATCGCTTTTGCTTGTGAAAATCGTGCGTTGGTTGATGCCTTTTACGCAGCAGCGATCGGAGCGGGGGCGAAAGATAATGGCAAGCCGGGACTTCGACCTGAATATCACGAACACTACTACGGCGCGTTTGTTTTAGACCCAGATGGTCATAACGTGGAGGCGGTTTGCCATTTGCCCGTTTAGCTCGACGAGTATGTCCAATACTCCCAACTACGACGCGAAGGTTAGAGCCATTCTCGAGGCGACGACGCCAGGGGAGCGGGCGTGTAGCTTGATGGGTGAGAAGTGGATGATGACCGACGAAGAAATCGGTTGGTACAAAAAGTTTAATGTGCCGCCATCGACAGTAGCGCCGACGGTGCGGCTCCGGCAACTCGCTGGATTTGCTGCCGGCGTTTCCATTTGGTGGAAACCGCATGCTGTTACTCAGAAGCCGATCTTGAGTTTCATTCATCCAGATAATCCTTTCCAAGTCATCACTGACAAAGAATGGTTTGGCAATGATTACGTGAACGGTTTTGCATGGAATCCTAACCAGCCGTTTTTCGATCAATTTCGAACGCTCGCCCATTCAATTCCCATCGGTGCACTCCGAGACGATGGCAGTAGCGTCAACACCATCGGGGTTGATATTGCTGATGCCGAAGATTCGTATATGGTTTTCGGATCGGGAGAGATGAAACGTGTTTATTACGCCTACATGTCGGGTATGCGTTCGGAAGATTGTGTTGACGTAACCAATTCTGGAAACAATCGCGAGTCGTTTGGACTGGATTGGTCAGATGGGATGTTTGGATGCGTCTACACCTTTGACTGCATGACCTGCATCAATTGTGCGTTTTTGTATAGTTGTGATGATTGTGAACATTGTTTTGGCGCCACCAATCAGAACCACAAACAATATCTGTGGTTCAACGAACAACTCACCAGAGAGGAGTGGGAACGGCGTCGCGCCGAAGTTGATTTATCGAAGTACTCCGTGTTCTGTGAATATGTTGAACGGTTTCATGCGCTCATGGCCGAAGCTGTCTGGCCAGAGCATTCAAATTTGGCCTGCGAAGATTGTGTGGGGGAGGGGATGATCAAGTGCACCCGTGCTCGCGAGTGTTGGTGGGGCGTGAACTCAACAGATTTGTTTCATTCTTGGGCCTGTTTGGATCAACAAGCGTCGGCGTTTACGGTTTGGGCGGGCCGAGGTAGCGAGACGTACCAGTCGGTTGATCTCATGAACAGTCAAAATTGCAAATACTGCATTCGAGTCTGGCGATCCATCAGCATGGAGTACTCGAGTGATTGTTACGAGTGTCAAAACTGTTTTGGTTGCTTTGGCTTGCGGCACAAACAGTTTTGCATTTTTAACAACCAATATTCCGAAGATGAGTATTGGCAAAAGCTCGACGAGATTAAATGCGCCATGCTTGAGAGAGGGGAATATGGCACGTTTTTTCCTGGTGATTTTTCGCAAAGTGGTTTTCAGTTTTCCATGGGTAAGATGTATTTTGATTACACACCAGAAGAATACGCTGCTTTTCAAGCTCCGCATGTTGACCCGTCTCGGGGAGCGGTGGTTATGCCGAGCATTGCTGATCCTGAACACGCCTTGCATATTGAAGATATCCCCGACGCCCTCGACGACGTTGATCCCGAGAAGTTTGTTGGCAAAGCTATTCATGATCCAGTGTTTAAACGTAATTACAGCGTCGCCCCCGTCGAGTTTGAGTTTTATAAAAAGCATCGTTTGCCGTTCCCACGTCAACATTTTCTTTCCCGCCTTAAAACACTGGCTCGCCATTCAAATACTCCAGTCAAAATGGCCACGACGTGCACGACCTGTGGGAAAGCGATCACCACTTACAAAAATCAGATGTTCGCCGAGCGCCACGTGCATTGCTGGCCATGCTACTTGCAGTATCTTGAAATACACGGTTAATGCACAAAGCAGCCGGAGAGCGGCTGCTGTCGTGAAGAAGTTGGGGCCGTGTTGGTTACTCGGCAGCGACCCAGATGTCCTTGGTGGCGGTGCCGTCGTCAGCGATGTTCTGGAAGCCGACCGTGACGCCGACCGGTATGCCGGTACTCATCGGCGAGACACCTCCGTCGTCGGGGATGTTGATGGCGTAGCCGTTGGCCACCCCGCCGTGGGTTGCTTCGCTGTTCACGTCGCAGTGTACTTCGAGAACAGTGTAGTAACTGCCGCCACAGCTATCGCGGACGACCGCGTGGCGCTCGAGTGCGGTCGCGATGTCGAATTCGATACGGTCACCCACGAGTGTGCCCGGAACCTCGATGGTGCCGCCGCCGTCGATGCCGCTCAGCTCGCAGGAATCGAAGCGGTCCGAGAAGGTGACGCTGTCGTCGCCGGTCGTATTCACGGCGATACCGAGGGTGTAGGGATCGCCGTTCGCCGGGTCGTATGATGCCCAGCCTTCGACTTCGAGCGAGGGGAAGGTGATCATTCCTCGCTCGTTGCTGCACATGGCTACGGCGCCGAGCGTGGCCCAGCGATAGCCAGGGGTGACGGTGTAGGTACCCGATCCATAGGACCAGATCATGAGGCCACCTTCGGGGCTGGTGGTCTCGCCGGTCTCGTCGGTCTCGGTCGCGAGCTCACCGA
>ERZ1292633.671-Hain-H41-02um-R1-671-length-38843-cov-7_pt2 | contig 20639 bp, 10 predicted proteins | sample MGYA00564406_ERZ1292633 | MGnify/ENA primary metagenome ERZ1292633 (study PRJEB36523, sample SAMEA6512639) | groundwater metagenome | collected 2019-01-08 | study: AquaDiva: Metagenomics assemblies of 32 groundwater samples
GGTGACATTTCGACCCGGCTAACCGCACGACACGAGAGCACGAAGGATGGTCAACCGGGGGAACAACTTCGCGCTCTCGGGACCCCATTCCCACCAGGAGTCATGTGGATCGGAAAAGCGACCGAGCCAAACGCCCCGAAGCTCCAGCAATGGAATCAAACAACATTGGGTGATAGAAGAGAGAGAACATCGCGCGAAAGGGATCCAAACGATCGGGTGGAGTGAGAAAGACGGACACACACAAACAAACAATATCCCGCCTCCTTCTCCTCATTCGTCTTGCGGCACGGCGGATGAAGCCCCAATGCGCAGAAACACCTGCTCCAACGACGCTTGCGTGACGCTGTAATCGAGGAAAGCCATGTTCGACGATCGCGCCTGCTCCATGGCGAGAAACGTGTCGGACAGCGGCACCGTGAGGGGCACGGAAAGCGTCAGCCGATGGTTGCGCTGTTCGACGACGCGAACGCCTTGCGCCAGGTTCGCGAGGACAATCTTCTTCACATCTTCCAGGGCATCGTCAGTCGCGAAACGCATTGTCACTTCGTAGTCTGCTCCGAACTTATTCTTCAGTCGCTGTAAAGGGCCCAAGCACTTGAGCTCTCCGTCGACCATAATGCCCACGCGCGTCGCTAGCACTTCGACTTCTTCGAGGTGATGGGTGGTCAACACAACGGAACAGCGACTCGCGATGCCCTGAATGATCGTCCAGAGTCCGCGTCGCGCTTTGGGGTCCATGCCGGCCGACGGCTCGTCGAGAAACACGACTAACGGTCCGCCAATGAGTGAGATGGCCACGGAGAGTTTGCGCTTGTTTCCGCCGCTCAAGGAGCGCGCCACCTTGAAGCGGTGATGGTCGAGTCCGCAGAACATCAACAACCGCTCCACGAGGGCTTCGCGCTCCTCCGTTGGCACGCCACGAAGACCGGCGTATAGAAACAGATGCTCAGCGGGCGTCAACAAGTCATGGAGGGCGTCAAACTGTGGACAGTAGCCGATCTTCTTCCGAGCCTCTTGGGAATCGGCAACGACGTCAGAACCGCCAACGGTGCAGACCCCCGTGGTGGGAAGGAACTCGCCGCAGAGAATGGAGATCGTGGTGGTCTTGCCTGCGCCGTTGGTCCCGAGAAAAGCGAACACCTCGCCGCGTTCGACGCCGAAAGACAGGTTCTTCACTGCGACTTTGTCTCCGTTCGGAGTCGGGTACACTTTTCGGAGTCCTTTGACGGTCGCGAGGCGATCGAATCCGTTGGCGGCGGCGCCGCCTTCCTGTTCAATGAGCCTGCGCTCCTCCGCCACGTCGTCGTCCTCGTTGTCGATCTTCGGCGCGGGTTCCTTCGATCCCAAGAGTTGCTGGGCTCTCAGCTGTCGAGCGGGATGGTCGACGAGCAGGGTAATTCCCAACAACACCGGGCCCTGAAACCCCAAGTAAATGAGATCCCAGCCGACGACGTCCAGGTCAAAAGGCGACTTGCCCGACTTGGTTCGACTGATCAGCCGCAAGAACTCCATCGACGCTAAGTTGATAATGCCCTCCCCTAGGCTGTATGACGGAATCAGCCGGAAGATGTACCGCAGGACGGTCGCGACGTCTCGTGTTGATCCCAAAATGTCGAGAAAATAGATCACCAGCACGAGCAGAAAGCCGCAGATGAAATTGGCGAGCATGACCACGTTCTGCGCGGTATCATGGTGATCGAAAAAGAAGGACACCGCGTACGAGGATCCGACGCCGGCGAACCCATACAGCAGAAACACGACGCACGTGGCAAATCCTGTCTCAACCCCACCAACGTACTCGGTTCGGTTGAAAATCGCGAAGACGACAAACGCCAACGCGACGGAGACGACAAATGAGCACAAGTCGAAGATCAAATTCGACAACCAATAAGCAAAGTAGTTCATGCCCGACACGTACTGCAAATGGGTGGCTTTGCATTCACGTTCCTTGACGACAAAGCTCACGAAGGTGGACGGGATGAACGAGAACGGAATTAAGATGAACAGTCCAATGAGAAGCGTCACGACGCTTTCGAACTGCGCCGACTCCTTGATCGAGAGCGGCAAGATGCCGAGCCCGATGTCGGACGCTGGCCGCTGAGGTGTACCGCTGGACGACGGAGGTAACGTACTGGCAGCCGTCGTGGTGTTGAACCGAATCGCGAGGCGATGCCGCAAATAGACTTTGTTGTACTCGTTGAGCGCTTGCGGCGCTGCGAATTTGAAGCCAGAATTGTTCATGAAAACGACGCTCGTCGGCGCAACAGGTGGATACAAACTCGCATCTTGGCAGTAAAAAGACGACAGTCGTTCATATCGATGACTCTTTGCGGTTTGGAGAAGGTACCGCGAGAGGTTCACGGCGCGAGAGACGTTGACGACCGTGACGACGTTCGCGTTCGCATCAAAATGGGAGTCGAAACCTTCTGGGCAGCCTGCGACGACGCACTCCGAGCGGCCATCCAAGTACATGCCCCCTGTCAACTGCAGCCTCGGCTGCACGGGCAAGGACACCGAGGTCAGCGCCATGCTCACGGCGATGCACACTATCGGGAGCGCGATCTGCAAGCACTGGGTGCGCCGGTCGCGCTTGGCATTGTGGAATCGCTTGAGCAAAAGCGAACCGAGCTGGCCGGCGAAGGATGGACGTTGCTCGTTGTTGGACCACAGTTGGGTCTTCTCGGGCTCTGGGGCGGGGGTCGCGATGGGACTTGGATGTGGGCGAACGTTGTCATCGCCCTCTTGAGAACGAGCAGCAGCGTGGTGTGACGCATCCGGGCTGTTTCGACTGTAGTCATCATGACCCTCCGCATCTGTGGCGCCGCTGCCTCGTGACGGGGAGGCGCTTCCGTCCGCCTTCCCAGGGCTGCCGTGGATGACTGCCGCCGCCCCTTCGTCGTCGTCGTCTTCGTCATCCCCTTCGCCGATGCGGAGGAAGATTTCCTCGAGGGTTGTGATGGACAAGCCCATGCCGCGAATGCACAGCTCCGCCGTACGACTCTCGAGGGTTTTCAGGAGCAGCGGAAACTGGCTGGCAGTCTCGGTCGGCAATCGCACAGCGAGTTCCCCGGCTGTTTGGGACACGATGCCGACGTTGGCTTTACCAATAATACTTTGCACGAGCTCCAGCGTTTGTAACTGGCAATCGGTGCGGTGCTTCTCGACCGCAACCGTCAAGGTGTACCCCGCTCCGAGCCGAGCCTTCAAGAATGACGAGCTTCCACTGCAGCGCAGTTTTCCTTTGGCCATGATCGAAATGGTGTTGCCGAGTAGATCCGCCTCGTCCATGTAGTGCGTCGTGAGGACGATCGTCCTTCCTTTGGACATTTTCTTGATGAGGTCCCATGTGAAGCGGCGGGCCCCGACATCCATTCCGGCCGTCGGCTCGTCGAGGAAGATCATTCGACTACTTCCGGTGAAGGCGATGCCAACCGACAGCTTTCGCTTCTGTCCGCCGCTCAAGTTCCCGGCACGCACGTTTTCCTTCTCGCGAAGGTCCACGAGGTTCAACATGTCGACCACGGAGCGCTCCATGGCATCGCCTTGGATGCCTTTGATCATGCAGAAGAACTCAAGATGCTCGCGACAGGTCAGTTCATGGAATAAAATGTTGTGCTGCGGGCAAAATCCAATCTCTCGGCGGACCTTGTCCATTTCCGTGACGACGCTGTAGCCGTAGATGTGACAGTCTCCTTCGTCGACGTCCAACATGCCCGTCATCAAGTTGATCGCGGTCGTCTTCCCCGCACCGTTGTGACCAAGGAGCACGTTGATGTCGCCTTCGTAGAGTGTCAGGGAAAGGTCGTTCACGGCGATGAGCGTTTCGCCGGAATCAAGCACGAACCGTTTCGTCAGCTGTTGCAAGGTCACGGCAGGACGTTCGTCGGCTCCCCGGGCGATGTCTTCGATAACCGGGGCGTGACGCGAGCCTTGCGTCCAGGCTTGCGCCGCGGGAGAGTGCGACACCCGTTCTGGGTGGTTGCCACCGGCACTGGTCGCGGAAGCCGACGAAGCGGCCTTCTTGCTTCGACGGCAGAAAGCGATGGGGTCGAGCACAAAGAATAGCGGGTGTTTCCGCTGGCCCCAGTCCGACGGCAGCACCGCGTCGAAGTACAGCGCCAAAAGCATGTAAAGGACCGAGTCACCCACGAGGAGCGCGAACACGCCCCCCATATTGACTTTATCCAAAGTATTAGCGAAGTCGCCCCACTGAAATCCGCTGTTGATTTCGTACTGCATGATGAGCTTGGTCCCCACACCGAAGGCAGTTGGGCACAGCAGCGACAAGCCCACGAAGACTTCCGTTCCGGAATCGGCAGGCAAGGCAAAGCTTGGGATCGTCGTTAAGAAGAAGATCACTGGAGATACGAGCGCGGCGAGTCGGCTTTTACTAAAAAACGAGGACAGCAACGCCGCGAACGCGATGGTCGAGATGGAGAACAACAGAAAAAGGACGAACACGATGACGGCGTCCGTCTGCGGCAGCATGGTCCAATGGCAAATGATGGCGATGCCGCCTGCGGCGACGATGTTCTGCGGCAGGTACGTGATCAGCCATGAAAGATAGAACGGCACCGTGTTGAGGCCCATGATCATCATCGCCTCGCGGATGCGCAACTCCTTCTCCTCGACCATACGCTTGACCAGTTGCGAGACGGCGTAAAGGTAAGCGAAGACGATGATCAAGGGAGCCAACGTGCCCACGAGCGTGAGAAACTCGCTGTTGATGTACCCCTTGAAGGGCATGGGGACCACCGTGGGCCGAGGGGGCAACTCCGCCGCCGTAAAGTTCTGCACGTTGAGCATGTAATGCGTGTCGATCATGCCTTGTAGCGTCAAAAACCCAGCGCCCGCGAACAGTCGCGCAGCCTGCCGGCCCTGCCCGTTCGCGTTAAACCGGTCACGGATGTTGAAGGTCCACGGGATGCCGCTGCGGTTGAAATGAAGCGTGACGGACAAACCGGAGGCGTTCAATTGGTGCACTTCGATGACGGCCCACGTGGGATTGGTTTCCGTGTTTCTTCCTGTGTGTTCGTAGGCGGCCGCCATGTTGGGGAACGTGCTTCCATACACCCGGTGGAAAAACTTCGTCGTCGAATTGAAATAGCTAATGAGCGCCGCGGTTTCACGGCTCACTGGGGAAAAGTGCAATCCACCGGCATTGACGAGGGCGTTGTAGACCGAGCCGTATTGACTCCGCACGGCGCGAGGAAAAGCACCGAGCGCGAGCCACTGCGTCAGGACGTACTCATCGAATGTTGGGATCAATCTTGGCCGGTCGAAGTCGAGCCACGCGAAGACAAGGTTGATGGGGGCGAGCTTCGACACGCAGAGGCGCCATTCCGCGATGGGAGGACCGCTGAGGCACTCGAAGGGAGGTGCCACGGTTTCGTTGACGGTGCACGGCCGGACGCCGGGAATGACGGAGTATGGCGACGCGTAGATGGGTATCGCGGACAGAGCCGGGGCGGAGGACGTGGTCGCATTTCCGCTGCTCAACGGCGACGACGCGTTCGATGAAGGAGGATTGCTCGAAGCCGTCGTCGTGATAAGATACGCAGGATGAACGGACGCCCACAGTGACGGTGAAGCTAGCAACTCCGTCACATTCTCGCAAACAAACGGCGGAAAAAACTGCGTGCCGTAGGAGACGATGGGCTGCGTGGTGGCGTTATCCGCGACGAACATGGTGTCCGGCACGACGGTGTTCGCCCCGAAGCTCCAGATGATGACCAGACCGCTGATGAATATGATGGGGAGGACCGTTTCGAAGGCACAGCCGATGGGGCCACGGATCTTCAGAATGGCGTTCTTGCGCACCAGGGCTCGGAGTTGCAGGAACGAAGACGGACGCGACTCTGGCCGATGAGGATCACCAAGTGGCGACACAGGACTGGAACTGTTAGGGGCAGTCATCGAAGCGCGGGATCGAGTTGGTTCGAGGGGGCGCGATTGGGTGACAGTCGTACAAGTAGGAGGAGCAGGAGGACGCGCAGGGGAAAACGATTAACGAGCAAAAAGGCAAAAGCAAAGACGGTACCAAAAGAGCTATTGGGAAGGGAAAGAAGGTACGGAGGACACTCATCACGCAAGAATCAACGGTGCAACAAGAGGCAACGGCTGGAGCAAATGCAACGAGCAGCGAGGCAGAGACACCGACTAAAGGACAACTGAACCGGCCGGCTGCATCGAACAGCGCGGAGGCCGACGGAAGAGGGAGGCTCTCGTGACTGCAAGACGGACCGGATACGGGCGTCACCCCCCCTAGAAAGAAAGATCCATTTTGTAGCGTCGAATCAGTCGAACTCACTAGGGCAAAATGAACCACGCGCGTTGCCCTCAGCCGAGGGCTGATAATCGGCGTCGGCATTGATTCCGCAATAGCCGACGGGTCTCCATACTGCTTCATGGTTGGTGTCTGCCAGCCCCCAAGCGGGTTAAAATCGCCAAAGCTAGGCTGCCCGTCGTAATGCGCGTACCACAGTGGACGATTCTCAGACGCCACGAAGCATAAGTCACCCATAATTTGAGACCACATGTACTGTGACACGTAGATGCCCAGCTTGATCCCTAGAGCTTGCCCCCTTCAATCAAGCCGTTTAGGAACTCGCAATTCAGCGATTGCACCTCATTCCAAGCGCAGTTGGAATCTGGGTTGGTTTCAATGTCAAACCACATCGTGCCGAACGTCGCGCCGGCGTTTTGAAGCGCGGTGTAGTCCGCAGACACTTGAGCACTCGGCAGAGAAAACTGCTGATAGCAAGGAAAGTGATACACGTCGGTTTGCTGCATCCCGCGGCTTGCGCGTTCTGAAGGTTCTGCGGCGCGTTTGAGTCCATGGTAACTTCGAACGATGGCGAAGGTCCAACCGTTTTTCACCGCACATTGAAACGTTTTGACGTCGACGAGATCGACGACGTCCCCTCCTCTTTCCGCGCTCACGACGATCACAACGATAAACACCATCACTGTGAATCAACTTGATTGATCCCATTGAAGACCTTGGTCGCTCTCGCGGGCGCTTCGCGCATCGAGCGTGGCCAGGTCAACAGCGCGACGATGAACCTTTGCAATAGACAATAGTGATGGCACCGCCGCGCACTTTATGCCCACCCCAGCGGTGAGGGAAGTAAATTTTATGTCAAAAAGGGAAATCCAAATCTAGAAAAGCGCTAAGAATGAAACGTAAAGGACATCGTCGAAGGAAGATCTGCGTGATGACACGGACGTTCCCCTCCTATAATAAACGACAACGACGGGTAACACTTGGGCAGTTGGTTTTGGGTGAAACAAGAACAGAATGTCCCCGAAAAGGATCATCTCGCCCCCATAACCCACTTGAGATTGAATGGTCACAAATCCGTACATCTACATTCGTTGAAGTGAAACCTGCGCGGCAATTGAGGCAGTGGTCGAAACCCAACCAAGGAATCGACCCGTTGCTCGAAACCCCCCAGTCTCTGTCTGCATATTTCGCATTTCCGGTATGTCCGTTCGTTCCCTCCCAGGATGGTAGTTGTTCTTGTTGTTGTGTTTTTCATAGCTGCTAACGGTTTCCTGAAAGCGCCGAGGCACCATCATTGATCTTCTTCGCTTCCGTGATGAACGCCAGACGCAGGCGGGCATGCTCAATGCCCGTACCGACGAGGAGCGATCTTGGGACTGGCTCGCAGATCGAGCGGACGAAGAACGAGGTGATGGTGCCATGGCCACGGACCACCGTTTTACGCGGGGCCTCGAATTTGAACTTCCCCTCCGGGTCGCGGGTGCGCAGCATGTCCTTCACCATCGTGGTCACGTGAATGCGCGAGGGCTGCGAGGTCTGCTGCATGCGGTTCGCTAGGGCGGGCCCCGCGCCGTAGACGTCAAAGAGCGTTCCACCGCCGGGTTGGGGGCTGGCGGCCCAGACAGCGGGTCCGCAGTGCACGCCTAGTCGCACTTGGGGGGGTGTCCAGATCGTGCGCGTGCGCAGTAGGTCTTTGAAGAGCGATCGGAATAATTTGACGGTGTACGGCCGCAACTCGAAAAGCGGAGAGAAAATGAGCGTCAACAGGGCCGCAAACTGCATCGCTCGAGTGGCAGGGTGCGCGAGTGGTCCAGACGCCAAGGAGTTTTTCGAAGTCAGGTCAGTGCCTCCGGCGGCGGCGGCGGCGTCCGGCCCGACAGGGGCCCCGCCAGGATGGCTAGTCGATGAGGATCGCCCATCATCGCGCAACGCGAGCACCACACTAAGGTCACCGATCGTCCGGATGCGCACGACCTGCGCCTCGGCCGCGATCGTGTCTATCAAAAAATCAAGATACGCCGCGTAGCGCCCAATTTGTTTCGACGACCAAGCCTTGATGATGTCAGAAAAGCCACAGACATCGACGAATACGAACCCGACGGTTGTGTGCTGCTCCGCGATGGTCTCCGTCTTCGCGTCGATCACCCGATCCGAAATCTGACGAGGCACGCAGCGACTGAGCGCTCGAGTGAACGTGGCCGCACTCGCGCTAAGGCTTTGCACGAGCTCTTGTTCCTGCCTTTCGACGGTCCGCATCGCCGTGTTGGCCACGACACAATGAAACAGTAGCAACACGACGGTGGCGGCCGCGATTGAGGGCAGCGCAATGGCCAGAACGTCGAGCAACGGCTGCGTCTGCTGCGCGTAGCGAAAGCGCACGGCGATGACCGCGGTGTAATTGGCCACGTATCGAAGGACCCAGAAGTGGGACGTTCCATTGACGGCACTGTCTAGCGCATCGTCTGAACCTCCGACGAGGCTACGCCGGATAGCATCCACGGGGTATCCGCATCCAGCGTTGACGTCGCACGCGACCATTTGCTGCGTCACCTCACGAAGTGCCTTGCCGAAAGGCAGCTGACTCATCCTTTGGCAGTGAGAACATGAGTACTGAAAAATAATACCCTCCGAGCCGTTTCGATCCGAGAGGCACTCCGTGAGCGGCGGACAAGGCTGATACGCATCGAACAGAGGCATGAAGGGCGTATCGGCGAACGTGAACACGCTGATCCAAGGGTTGGGTCCCGCGGCTCCTCGACCTGCGTTAATGTCGTCGATGACGTCCACCACCGCGGTCATGGTGATGCCTCTAATCTCAATGACATCTCGCTCGAGCACGATCCCCATGCGCAGGTTCGAGTCGGTCCCTGTGTAACCGCCAACGACGGGTTCCGGGCGATAGTCTGGCGTGATCTTCCAACCGCGTGCGCCCGGTTTGACCGAATTGGCTAAATTTGCGATCGCGGCGGCAGAACGGTAGCAGTCGTTGCTGTGACAGGTGTCGGCGAAACGGAACAAGGTAGCCTGAGGGATGAATTCACCATCGGCGTTTTTCCGAGCCACCACGATTTCCGTGGTGCGCACGAAGGCGAAATTGAGGTGGTTGGCAACCGCGATCGCCTTTTGCCGCTCATGCTCTCGCACGCCTTCTCGTGGGACGTCCATGCTTAACACAAGCTTGTCGCTTCCGTCACTCGATGTCACCAGACGCTGGCGAACGAGAAGAAACGAGCTTGCGTCCCGCTCTTCCTTCGAAGGGTTCACGTTGCACGTCTGGGACGTGGAAAACGCAGTGCAATTCGTGAGGGCGGCGTAGACCCAGTTGTCTGGCAGACCGTTAATGTAGTTCCTTGCAAAATCGACCGTCGCGGCCGTGGGGACCTCGGTCACCAACTTGTGGCAGTAGTGAATTCCGTTCAGGAGAAATGAAACCGCCAACGGGTCTAACGCGAGGCAGTCGTCTTCCGACCGAACTTCTAGGAATGTCGCGTTCCAGGCCTGAGAACGGTAGTACGGAGCGGTCGACACGAAGGCCGCGGCGTCAAGTGCACCAGACTCCACGAGGTCGTCCAGAATGTCGTTTTCGAGCTCGTCGGAGCCCAGAGTCTTCGTGGACTCCAAGAGGACGTCCTTGGCTATTGATGCCACGACCGCAACCGACGCTTGCCTCGATTTTTCCTCGATCATAGCCATGTTAGTGACCCAGTCCGCGATGGCGTCGGTCGTTGCAAGAATGCCCTGCGCGTGACCGGTGAGCAGGCTAACTTCCATCTCTTCAGCAGCAGCCCGATAAAAATCGGCCCGAAAAATAGTCGCTTGACGAATATCTTCCGTGGCCGACTGCCACCACACTCCCGCGATCGCGCCCGCCACGACGATCGCGCTGGCCAAAATCAACGCGACCGTGATGGGAAGAAGTGCCACTCTAGGATTGGTGGAAAATAACTTGAACATGCTCAGGCGGACGTTTCGGTTCGACAAACTGCTGGCGCTTCCATGTGGCGACGACGCCTCGTCCGCGGCGCTGACGCCATCCACCGAACCGCCACATCGGAACCGCAAGTAGTCCAGCGGGCCCAGTTCGATCACGTCGCTGTCGGACGCATCTTGACGTTCGCCGTCCAGCTCGCGGTACTCATCCGTGGCGGAGCGTGACATTTCGTCCAACAGCTCGACGAGCCGTTGAAACGATATGTTTTGCCGGTCCGCGATCGGCACCGCAGCGTCCAGGGTGGCCTCCTCGCCGTCCACGCGGAGCTGTTCGGCCACTCGCTTCGCGTCGAAGAGCGTTAGCCGACCGCGGCGCGCATAGGATAAAAACGCCTCCCAGACCTCCCGCATGTATTGCTCTCGCCTCTCGCCGGTGAAGTCGCACGGGCTGATTCGCTCTTGGAGCATGTCCATCTCGTCGGCCTCTTCCATTGCTGCTTCTCTGTTTTAGCGCCTCCGTCCGGGTTGACGTGTGAAAAAATGCCTTAAAGATTTCTTTGAAGATAAAAACAACAACGCAAACTTTTTTGACCACTGGCACCCGGCCGCGGATTGGTTCGGAATGTCCACACCCTTTCAATCTTCAAGCCACATGTCAGCGACGCGGGACCGTTTGGCACCCGCTGCGGCCGCAGCCTCTGGTGTGGCATTCGCGCTGGGCACATCCGTCGCGACTCCTTTAGCCAGGCAGTGCACGTTATACGATCCTCGGATCTTGAACCTCGGGAGGACGGAAACACAAGCCACGGAGTGCACGATGAAGACGTGAACGAGCGTGTCTCGAGGAGCCGCGTGCTGATGCGCACGCCAGTCGGTCCCCAGCCAGTTGTACTTTGACATCGGAAACGCCGTCCCGATGGCTTGCAGGAGCGTGCTCATCTCCCGCTCCACGGTGGTGTTGTTTCGCACGGTCATCTTGCCGCACAGCCTCGCGTATGGCGGGGGGCGCAAGGACGACGATTCAGTACCGAGGGGAACACACGAGGAGGAGGAGGGGTCCACGGTGGTGTTCGACGCCACCTCAGAGCATCGTGCCGTACCGCTTGTTGTCAATGATGATGTCGTCGCGCTCCCCACATATGTTACGGCGAGCAAGGCGGCGGCCGGCAACCAACTGCATGTCGGATAGCCACTGATCTGAACTGGGTACATGTAGTGGGTAAACTTGAGCGACGCGGCCAGCTGGCCGCTACCGGCGTGTTGACCTGCCGAGCGGTCCCTTGTCGCGATGCCCCTCGTCACACATTCATTCTCCATACAACGCACCATCTCCGCGAGCGCGGCACACTCTTCGTCCCGCGGGTCAGCCGACTCTGGAGATGGGGGTACGGACGAAGGCGGAGCAGCCGCGCGGCCATCGGTGTTGCTGCGGTAGTTGAGGTCCAGCATGATGGCGGCCGCCACACACGAGACGATGGCTGCCTCGAGCCGACGAATGGAGGGCGGCGCCCGGCCAGCCCCCCCTCCGGAGGTGGGGGTATTATTATTGTGGTCCGTGGACGGCACAACGTCCCCAATTTGCTCCGACGGCGCGCCGACTTGATCGGCGGAGTGGTCAGTCGGCGCCGACGACGTCGCGCAAGCAACGCCGTCGCCAGGAGGCGATACCGCAGCAGTGGGCAGCCGAATAGCGAAAAAAATGTATCCCTTTACGTTCGTCTGCAGCAACTTGACGAATGGATGCCTGCCATGCACCCCCCCTCCTCCTCCGCGGCGTCCTTTCTTATCGAACGTGGAGGACTCGGGCGCCGAGGAAGTGTCGTCGCCACCGGCTGCCGCGCCGTCCGCGAAGCAGACGAGATCGGATCCACCGTCACCAGCGGCATCGGAGGAGGATGCGCCGCGAGCACCGCGAGGAAGAGGAGGACGCCGGACGTGGTCGAGTTCAAGGGCAAGGAGCGACGCGAGGGAGGAAGCCGGTTGCGCCGACGATGAGACGGAATCCGAAGAAGGGAAGAGCGATTCGTCACTGAGCGAAGTGATACCACGTTGTGGTGGCTCCCTCGGGGCTGGGCCCGCATTGACTGGGTCCGCGGTGGGTGGGACTGGAAAGTACCGTTCGAGGTAGTGCGTCAGCAGCGTTTCAACTTCGCGAATCGCCTTGTTGGTGTTGGGCGGATGCACCGTTAAGAGGAAGCCGACGTCGCCAGGACTGAGCGACGAGTGGCGATGGCCGTGGGCCGGTCGCATCAGACTTGCCAAAAAAGAAACGACTGAAAAAAAATATTGAAATTTTGGTCAGCAGGAACAAACCACGTTGCTAAGGGAAATGGGTCGAGCAAGCGGTGGCTGTATTCGACATTGACAAACCACTAGAATGCTTTAATACGATATTCCTGCGTTACGGTGCTTCCTCTCCGCAACACATCGGGTGAGCCGATAAGCCGCCACCATTTCCCTTGGGCACCGGTTTGGCGTGCGCTATCGACCATCGGGCAGCAGGGCTTCGGCGCCTCGCCGCAAGAAGATGGCGTTCACCATACCTTTCTGCTGCGCTTTCCACTGCGCCGCTTCGTCGTCGGTGTCGATCCAAATCCATGGTCCCAAGACGGTCGGAGCGCGGAATCGATAGCCATGCCGCCGCATCAACCGCGCGTACCCGACGCTATCGAGGGTGTCCCAAACTTCAGTCAAAATGAAGAGCGGTGCATCGGGACCCGAGAGAAACCGCGGTGCCCCTCGGACAACGTTGAGCTCCTCTCCTTCTACGTCAATTTTGACCACACGGTGCTTGTTGTGGAGAAAGGTAAGTCGCTCGTGAACATCGCTTTCGCGACTCAATCCCGCCCAGGGAATCACTGGAGCGGCTGCAAGTGAGGCTACGGACGACGACGACGACGAGGAGGGCACGACGTCTCCTACCGAGGAACCATTGCTAACCTGAGATAACTGACGCTCGTTGAATCGTTGGCTCAGTACTCGGAACAACGCGGGAGGGGAGCGTTCCTCTTCATTGTGGTCGATGACAAGGTCCAGTGCGCGCAGCGTCACTTGCCCCCGAATGGCCTCCCCTGGCAGCAGAGGGTACGGCGGACATCTGAGCATGCCGTCTCCGACGTTGGTGACTCCGCTCACGATGTCACACCGATGGCCGTCCTGATGCCATGACGTCAGTCCACAATGAGTGATCACGAGCCGTGGCTTCGAGGCATTCCTGTTGACGCACTCCGTCATGCGTAAGAGTTGCACGTTACCCGGCATCGCTTCGAACCCGCGAACCGAGAAGCCTGACCACCACACAGGGAACGATAGACTGCCGATGTTCATCCCGATATCCACAAGCTCCACGCCGTCTTGGTGGCCGATCGTGGCCAGCAAGGCGCCGGCGTCCGCCGTGGCCTCTCCTCCTGGTGCTTGGCCGCCATGTCCCCCGCCGCTGGGTGAAAGCGTCCGCAGGAGGTGCGTCGCGACCGACCGCACGTCGTGCCGTATTCGGAGCAACACACGATCGATCACTGACAATTCATCAAACTCCCAGGCGCCAGAGACGCGAATCTGATTCGACACCGCGTCCACGGTACTTGGGTGCGACGCCAACAGCAAACCGAACAATGTGCCATAGAGGGCCATGCTGCGCAGTGGCATCATCGCCACTTCGCCTCCGTCCGAGTGCGTCGACTCCGACAAGCACTGGCGCAGGCGTGCGACCGTGGCATCGGCGCGGCAGTCAGCCCAAGAGCTGTTAAAGTTGCAGTTACGGTCGCACCACGACACGTTAAACAATGGTCTCGAGCGACTTCCAAGCACACAGTCAGAAATGACAAATCCCCCGCTCTCCACATCGTTGCTGCTATTGCGACGACGACGGTTAGGAGCGCCCAACGGCGACGCCTCCGTCGGCGGAGTTACCACCACTCCACGACTCATGCCGCCACTACCACTCCTCGAGGATGAGGAGGAGGAGGGCACCGGCGGTTGATGGGGCATAGGGAGGACGGGATGGCGAGGAGGGGTCTCGGACTGGCGAATCCAATGAAGGAGCCCGAATACAGCAATGAAGAGGCAAATCCAAGACATATTGGAAATTCGGGAAGTTGGCGGCGCATCCGTACGGGAAGACTGCATATGTTTTGGATTTATTACGTCACTTTTGTTGGCTTACCCAGTCACCACCCAAGTGACCTTTTGTATTTCTTTGTTTTCGTTTTCTGCAGAAGGGGGGACGACGAAACCGCAACAGATTCAATTGGATTTCGCGAACTCAAATCCGAAATAGAGGGACAAAAGCGTAAAGATGTTTTGCGGATCGGCCAAATAATGCAATTTATTTAGAGGCAAGCGTAACCCTTCACGCCGTTCAGCTGACGGCTGTGTGAGTTGCACTCGGACTCGCGCAAGAAAACGCAACGCTCAGTATTACAACGTCAAACCAAAAGTTTTGGTCGTAAAACATTGCATATTTTGAGCAGAAAACAAAAACGGAAAAGAGAAATATAGAGCGATCGAGAGAAAAGGAAAATCGGAAAGCGTGCGGCGCCGTCCCGATGCTACCGTTCGTTGGTTTCGACTCGAAGCGCCGTGGGGGACAACAGCAAACCGCAAATATAGATTACAAAAATTCAGTGAGAGACACGTCGTCGGCGATCCGCGCAACTAATTGGACATGCAGTCTCACGGGGTCGATCAGAAAGTTCTTCAACTTGCGACCTGGTGAAAAAGTACGGTCGTCGCCTACCCCCCGTCGACTTGAAGCGAAGTGTCCTGCTGTGCGGCTCGTTCGATCTCAGATTCAGTGGGTCGCATCAGCAGCAGCAATCCCGCTACCGACAGAAACCCTGTCACACCAAACGCGATGGTTACTATGGCGAAGCCCCGATGGGGTTGCCCGTCAGACAGCGAGAGCGCGCGCGTCACGTATGGATACGCAAACACAATCATCAAGTTGAAGATCAACTGGACAAAATTTGTCAAGGCACATCCGATCTGCCGCTCCCGCCCTTCCTGGAATAAATCTTGCGCAAGGAGATAATACCACGACCCAACTCCAATTTCGAACGCAGCGATAAAAATGGCGACGCCCGTGATCGCCACCGCCGACCGCGTGTTGCTATCTTCCATGGCGCCTGGCATCACAGGCATGCCGCTCATGAGGCAGGCGACTGCCGCGACGAAAATACCGCCAATGAATACTTTTCGCGGCTGAACATCCTTGCGTCTTGAGATCGGAATGGACACCAACGTCGTCACAAAATTCCACAGCATCACCGCACAGTTGCCAACGTATGGATTGCGGATACCGATGGCAGTCGACATGCTGGCGGCGTAGTTCATGATGGCATTAATGCCCGTGAATTGCGCCGAGAAGCTCAGCAGGACCGCGGTCACAAATGGAAGGCAACGTAGGGGAGCGCTTGAAGATGGTGAGAGTGGAACCCAAGCGAGACGGTTGATGCCACTGTCTTGCGGATTCACGACCGGAACGGGCGAAGTCGTAGTCATCGCAGTAGGTAGCGGGGGACAACGGATGCACACGAACGTGGTGACAAGCCCAATGAACCACGCGAAACCAATGTAGAATTGAAATCTCGAGATCATGTCTTGATTGACGTCCTCCGATGGCAGGGCGATGCCCACGGCGGACGTCAAAAATATCCCGAGAGTGCACGCGATTTGGAAGAATGGAGCAATTCGGAGTCGCATCGCGACATCGTCGATCAGCGACACGTTGTAGTTCGCCGGCCCTGTGGTGAAAAGACCAAGGGACACGCCAATGATGACCCTCGCGACGACCATGCCCGCTTTCCACCACATTTGCCATGCTACCGTTAGCACGGCAGATCCGAAGAGAAACGCGCCGCATGCGACAAGGCACGTGAACTTTGGCGAACGTCTCAACGCCCAGATGGACAGTATTGCACCCAGCGGCGCTCCCATGAGCGTCGCGGATGCAAACAGCGCTTCCCACATGGTCGTCAGCGATCCCACGGAGGTGCACCTACCGTCCGTGAGTTGACACTGACTGTCGCTTCCGCAGGAATCTGGAGCCACGCCGCGTTCCGCGCACATGTCGATGCACGCGGCTCTGGCACCAGGCACACTTGCGGTCGACGCGGACCCGTTGCCGTCCGACTCCGTCCAAACACACGTTGAAAACGCTGCCGCCTGCTCGCACCAGTGCTGTGTGCGATTCGCGCACCGTGACATGTCCTTCGCGTAAGGTACGAGCGGTCCGTTGAAGGCGATGAGGTTGCCGATCGCAAGACCGCAAAAAATTTGAACCAGAAGCGACCATACCGCGAGTGTTACGACCATTGTGAACAAGGCAAACCGCCCACCTCCTACCCTTCAAGCAAATGCGACCCGACGACCACGTCAAAGTAGAAGGAACAGGAAACGTAACAAAGCAGAACGTTCTCATCTGCTCATTCACCGTGGTGGGATGGCGCTGTCCAACAAATATTGACAGGGAAATTTCCCGGGCAGATTGCAAAGTGGAGTTGATTGATCCCCGCGACCGCCAAGCAGCCCCTCCCTCGCTTGGTTTCGTCGTCTTGATTGACGCGAAGCGACGAAGGACAGGTAGTGGGGACCGACCAAAACCGCCATATAGAATGAAACGATATTTCAAAGTGGAAAACGAAAAAGCAAAAGGGTTTGGATAAAAAAGAAGGTAAAGGAATCCGCAGTGACGAAGGGCAGAGGTTGTGGCACCATGCGAACGCCATGATACCCGTCGCATGTCGTCCCTCATTTGCTCTTTGTGTCCTTCGAGCTGTAGAACCAGCCGTCGAGATATTTTGAAAAAATGGATAGCAAAGGGAGAAACCACCAACGCCAAAAGCGACATAGGACCGGTCACCGAGTCAGGGCTTTGGTCACACCGGTGTCAGGGGTCCCTTTCCAGCAACGATCGCTTCTTGCATCATGACGGCCTCGGACTGGCGATCGGCCAATGAGGCAGCCCCGAAGAAACAAAATGAAGCGAAAAATCCAACAAATAGTGGCGCAGCGGGATTTGCAGGGAAGGTCAATAGAGGTAAATCGGAAAGTGTGGCGGCGCCATCCCGGTGCAACAGTGCGTTCGTTTCGACCGACTCGAAGCACAATACGGGACGACCACAACCGCAATACACAGAAAGAATGTAGAAAGATAAAAAAACCCCGAGTCAACGGTGTGAACGCTAGCAGGGCATATAGCTCACCGGCGGAATTGGACATGCGGTGTCCAGTCGTAGTCACTGAATCTCACCGTGACTTTTTTCACATGGGGTGCCGGCCCTAAAAACGCCTCCAACTGCTTTTCCATTGACTCATCCAAGTGCGGGCGCAAGAGATCCACGAGTGCCGCGTCGCCATCGCTCCCACCGTCATTTCCCGGGAAATCGACCCTGTACCAGTCGAAAATTTTGCTCACGTGGAGAACACCTGCCGCGTAGGTGGTATTCGTTTGCACGAAGGCGACCATGGCCCTGTCCAGTGCTTGGTCGATCGTGCTCGCTTGGTAGTTTTCCACGGGCGGACACGAGCGCGCGCCGCAGTTTAACGCAAAGTGCACACGGTAGTCGACTTCAAGACGGGGAAGGCCCTTTTGCGGCGCAATATTGTGGCCCAGTGTGAATAGCAATCGTTGATCGTCTTGTGCTAAGGGTGGGCTCCAGCTACCAACCCCAGGACGGTTTCCCCGCAGCAGTCCATTTTCGATTGTATCCAAGGATGTGAAAATGACGACGGGAGGCGGGGTGACAGTCAAATTGGAAATGGCAAAGTTGAATTCGTATCCGACATTGTGGAAAAACCGATACAAACACACCGGATTGGTTCCGGGGGGACCGCGTTGAACAAAGGCGTGCCGCACGCACGCGTTGTAGATGTTGATCCAAAATGCCCTGGCGGCGCTGCTAGACGTCGAAAGGGCGGTTAAGTCGAGACGCCGCAACATCGAGACGCCCACAAGAAATTCGGTGAACTCCTTGGATTGTGCCACTATGACCGCACAGTCCACCGCTGCGCCGTCCGCCTCCGACTTGTCCATCGGCACCGACACGTGACGTGCGATGAGATGGCCGATTCGATTGCAAAGGACGGACGAAAACTCAACAGTATCGATAGGCTCATGAACCGCGCCGTTGCGATCGATCGATGACGGATCACCATGCGAGGCGCCAGCCGCAAACCCGTCGCACAGAGGAGAGTTGAGACCCCACGCCGCGGAGAGGTGCCCGGCGCTGCTCGGTACCGTCCACCACCATTCGGGCTCGTCACGATCGTGGCAGATCATGCCATCAACGAGCGTCTCGATGTTTTTCTCGTTAACTAGGGGGACGATCGCGTGCGCTCGAGATAGCCATGATAGCATTTCACGAATGAAGCGTGCGAGCTCGCTTTCCGACCGAAGGCCTTTGTGGTGCCCGAACGTCCGCAGCACTTGGCGAGCTTCCGCGAGTCGAAAGGCGTCTTTCTTGACCCAACAGAGCACACCGACGTCGCGGCGTGGAAGGATGGAACCGGCCGCGTTCTCGTCGGAAGCGCCGTTGGATCGCTGGCGGACGGCGTGAAGCAGCTCCGCAAATTTGATTTCGAAGACGACGTGCTCACGTGGTGTCGAGGAGGCTTCAGCATCTCCTTCGAACTTTTTCGGAGGTTCAAGCCGATCCAAAAACCAGGAGAGACTCTTTGGCGATGTCGCTTCCATACCGTCACCTGGCCGTTCTGCCCGCCGTGCTGCCGCGTGTAGCAATTCGTTAAGATGAGCGCTTTCGATCAACGTGCCCTGCTGAAGTAACGCGCGTAGCATCGCCACTCCACCAGTAGTAGTAGTAGCTGCCACGTTCGCCGTACCAATGCTTTGGCAGGCAGATGCCACCTGACTCCGCCCTCCGACAAAAGTCCACGATGAAGCAGAGATGGCAGCAGATCGACACGTCACGAAAATCTGTGGCAGCGAGTGGTACGACAGCAATGTTGCTGTCAAACCGAGCAGTACCGACCCTTCCGCTGACTCCGCCTCGACTTCAACCGAAGTGATGCCGTGCTGATAGAACAGTGCTCGCGCAACAGCGCAATGCATGCAGGTCGCGGAGCCGAGGAGTACAACCTCATATACCTGACTCGCGACGAGCGTCATGTTTGCAGCGGTACGGCTGCAGAAGAGAACGACAATTTTATCAAAACCTGAAGTGAATGCGGGGAAATATTTTTCATCACTTGGGGGGAGGCCTTTACCCAGGAGCACTCGACCAATGGGTAGGAATAGGCGCTCTCGCGTGAATCGTTAGGCAGCATCCTGCGTAGACTACGAACCTAGTGGAAGCGTCAGGACGGCAGCCGCTGCCGACCGGGTCGCTCGCGAGGACACCGCAATCCACCGGCGGAGCGTCTCCTGGCGCTGGCAGTTGCCTTCCACAGCGACAGGGCCGACAGAAAACAGACGGGTATCAGCCGCATGCATCGCACCACGCGCGGCGGCGATGACGAGGCCCGACTTCGGGACTTCCCGGCTTTGAACGCCTTGCTCGACGCACTACTCCTTAGCCACGGGCCGTCGTCGCTGCACGTGGCCCAACTCGTGCCGCGTGATCGTCAACGTGCTGTCCGCCGCAACAGGACGTTAGCATCTCTCTACCGTCGGCGACCGCTCCCGACCATCAAATCCTACCCTTCACGCAATGCGACCCGACGACCAAACGTCAAAGAAGAAGGAACAGGAAACATAACAAAGCGGAGCGTTCTCATCTGCTCATCATCTACCGTAGTGGGATGGCGCTGTCCAACAAATATTGACAGGAAATTTCCCGGATAGATTGCAAAGTGGAGTTGATTGATCACCGCGACCGCCAAGCAGCCCCTCCCTCGCTTGGTTTCGTCGTCTTGATTGACGCGAAGCGACGAAGGACAGGTAGTGGGGACCGACCAAAACCGCCATATAGAATGAAACGATATTTCAAAGTGGAAAACGAAAAAGCAAAAGGGTTTGGATAAAAAAGAAGGTAAAGGAATCCGCAGTGACGAAGGGCAGAGGTTGTGGCACCATGCGAACGCCATGATACCCGTCGCATGTCGTCCCTCATTTGCTCTTCGTGTCCTTCGAGCTGTAGAACCAGTCGTCGAGATATTTGAAAAATTGGTGGAAGTACACGACCCCAAGTTGATGGTGCACCTGATGTCTCACGGAGCCGCCAAACACAGCGGGAAACAGCCGGTGACTCATGAAGGGGGCGTCCAAACCGGAATGCGCTTCGACGAGCAGATACGTCACCAGAACATTATGGACCGCCTTGGACAACTTATGCCGAGGTCCCGGAAACAAGAACGCCAAGGGAATTTGCTGCACGATGATGTTGATGCCGACCTGAGCAAGGGCATCCAAGAAGTGGTGATGGAACGTGTTCATGACGTGCAGCGGCGCGTCGGTGTGCTGATAGTA
>ERZ1292633.2112-Hain-H41-02um-R1-2112-length-20632-cov-6_pt1 | contig 20632 bp, 4 predicted proteins | sample MGYA00564406_ERZ1292633 | MGnify/ENA primary metagenome ERZ1292633 (study PRJEB36523, sample SAMEA6512639) | groundwater metagenome | collected 2019-01-08 | study: AquaDiva: Metagenomics assemblies of 32 groundwater samples
TCGAGAATCGCGAAGCCGAAATAGTCGACAATGTGCGGGTCGTGGATGGACTCCATGATGTTGACCTCATTTTCCAGCTGCGTGATCGCGTCCGCGCGGTATGGCAGCGGGAGGAACTTCAAGGCGATGAGCTCCGCGGAGTGGCGGTCCATGCCGAGGTAGACCTCACCGTAGCTCCCTTTGCCCAGAAGTTTGTCGCTGCAGATGTACTCGCGCTTGGAGTTGGTGGCGACGACGGTGCGATCGGCGGGAAGGACGCTCGTCAGGCCGTTGGGCCCCACGCTACGGGCAAGGGAGTCGACGAGCGGTCCGCCGACAAGGCTGTCGACTGTGGCGGCGGCGGCGAACGTGTCGGTAGCCGGAACCGCGGCGGCCCCGCTCACCAAAGAGTTGCCCGCCGAGTGCTGTTGGAGCGTGCTTGACGATGACGTGAGTCGCTTCGCGCGCTGCGGTCGCGGCGCGGGAGACGGCGACGCTCCTGCCGCGGCCTCCTCCGCCGTCACGCTCGCAGATACGGTGCCCGCCTCCGAGCTGGGGGCCGTCACCGCCAGAGTAGGCGGTATGACGCTCGATGGGGGCTCGCGACCCGCCGTGGCCGCACCGACGCGTGGCGGCCTCGACAATTCACTCTCGTCATGATACGTGCCGCCGGCCGCTGGGGTGGATGTAGGGGCGGACGCCGGGGGGGGACGTATTCTGGCGCTATCGGCTGGAATCGGTGTCACCGCTGCAGCATCGCTTCTCTTCGACGCGTCGTCGTGAACGGCTAACGGCGTGGCGACAGCGACGACGTGTGCGGCGGCCGCCGCCGGTGTGGGCGTTGGGAACGACGGCAGGGACGCCGCGTCGGCATGGACCACCGCGCGGGATGCTCCTGCAGCACCTCCTTCCGCTGCGACAGAAACGAGGCCCGGCGTCTCCACCATCGACGCCTCCCCGCCACCCGCACCCCTACTGGGTGGCGGTAGTGAGCCTGTGGAGCGGGCCAAGGAGCTGCCGCCGGCACGGGAGGCACTCGCGCCTCGCCGCGTCGACGATACCGCACGTGAAAGGTCCTCCTTGAACGTCACGGCGGCATCTTGCGGAGGACGGAAAGGCGACCTCATCAAGGCGCTAGTCACAGCGGGTGTCGCCAAATTCGACTCCGTCGTTCCGGACCCGCTGGGTTGCAGCGCATCCGAAGACAGAAGAAACGCGCCGCCGCCTCGACCTCCTCGGGAGAAAATCGACCCTCCTGGCCCACCGCCGTGCAGAGAAAAGGCGGACCGAGATTGATCATCGGCGGAATAGACGCGTCGATGCCGATGGCGCGGGTCGTCGACTGCAGGTTGCGCGTCGCCAGCGACGGCGGATGCCGATGAGACGTCGACGCCGGGAGGCGACGGTGGCTGTATCAGCGGCATCAGCGGCGTTTGCGGAGTACCGGCCGACGCGGTCGAGGGAACAAGCGCGGCAGGAGTGGCGGCTTCTTGCTGCGGGAGCTGGTGGCTGGAGGCCGATGTAGAGGGAGACGGGCCCGCTGCAGCGCCGCCTGTCGTGGAGTGGGCCGTCGAGGATGGCGCGGCCGTGGAGCTGCCCTGGGAAGCAGCCGTTTGACGGACGAGTGGACTCCTCGCCAGAGGATGGAGCGCCTCATCGTCACCAGGCACGCCAAGGTGGTGGTCGACTTGCGCGACCGCTGGAGACGGTGAGACAAATCCGGCGGCGGCAGGGGGGTGCGGCGGCGGTTGCAGCAGCTGCGCATCCGACGAGACGACCTCCCACATGCGCCAAGAAGGAAACATACGCACGTAGGGGTTCGGCGGAAGGTACTCTGGTCGCAGGCGCGACAGGATCTCGACGCGCTCGGCCAGCCTCTCGATGTCATCGGCAAACGGCCCATTGGCATTGCGCTCGCGCGTTCGCTCCAGTAGCTTCAGCGCCGCGGCGCATTGGTGGTTGCGGAAGAGAGCGAAGGCTTGACTGTACTCCGTCACGAAACGAGAGAAATCGCGCTGCTTCTCGTCATGGTCGGCGCAGTTGTCCAAGACGCGGCAGGCGAGAGAGTTGCCGGCGATGTCGAACACGTGGGTAGGGGGCTGCCCGGCGGCCCGCTCCGCGTCGGACGACACGATGTCGACGATGACGAAACGTAGATAGGCGCCCATAATGTGCTTCACGCTGTCCGTGGTGAGCACCCGGGCCCCTAGCGAGATGCACAGCTGCGCCAGATGCACCGTGAGCTCGACGGTGGGTCCAATGACGACATGGCTGAGGCTTTTGTCGTCCCCGATGCACCCGCACACCACCGGACCCGCGTTGATGGCGATGCCGACCGAGACCCCGCTTGCACGCATTTCCCGGAAGGCATCGGCGAGGTCCAGCGCGCAGTCGACCCCATGGCGCACGTGATGTGGGCTCGTCGTGAAAGCATTCCACGTAACACAGACTCCGCGGCCCGAGTTGAAAAAGACGTCACCGTGCCGGCGACGCACGTGGTACAAGATGACGGCCATGACCCACTGGTGAAGGCCCTCCGCGAGCGAGAAGGAGGATTCGTACGCTTCGTCGACGAACTGCAGTGCGATGTAGAGCACCGTGACGCGCTCGAGATGCGACATCGCGGCCCGACCCCGGCGAGAGGTCGCGGCGCGGCCGACGGCAGCGGCCAGCGCGGCCCGGTATGCCATCACGGGTGGCTGCGAGACGACGGGCACGGCCGCCATGGACGCGTTGACCGACGTGGCGTGGGCGAAGTGATGGTGGCCCCCTGTGGACTCCAAATGCGAAGGGCCGATGTGGGCGGGGCCGGTTGCCCCGAGGCCTCCCGCCCCCGTCGCCGCCCCCTGGGGCCTCAGGGGAAGTGCTGTGTGACTCGAATTTGCTTGGTCCAAGGCGGGCTGTGGAACTGTCGCCAGGCCTGTCGTGCTCGTGAGTTGCACCGGGAGCGTCATGTGTTGCAATGCGCCTCGACCGCCGCCGCCCCCCAGGATGGGCTCGACGAGCAGAAGGCCACCGCCGATCGTACGGTTAGGGGCTGTTGTCGTTGTCGTTCCGACCCCACCGCTGCCTTGAAGAGGCACGATGTCGGCTGGCGGGATGACGACGACAACCTGGTCGACGGCTGCCGCGTGGTGGCCTCCCGTCGTCTTGGGGCCGCCCAATCCTCCTTCGGCCGCCTCCGTTGCGCACTGCACCGTGATGGGGAATAGTTCGATGTCGTCGTGCACGTGGAGCCGCGACCGGTTGAACCGGAACACGCCGACGCCGTCCCGACCACCAGTGGGGGGCGGCCGCTCGGTGAGGGACGAGCGCTTGGGAAGGGCCGCCGCGTTAGAATCCATTGGCTGCAAATGGTCACTCGGCCCGTCGAGCAGCCGCGATGCAGAGGAGATGATGTTAGGCGGCCTCGTGAGCGGCGCTCCATCAGGGGACGGAGCCGCCCCCGGCTGCGAGGCCCCTCCAACACCACCAAATTGTCCAATCGGCGCAGACGCGGTGGCGGTGGCGATGTCCATCGTCCCCGACTCCTCATCGGTGTGCGATGTCGATAAAGGCAGTGCCGATTCGGCGGGTCGCGCGAGACTGCGCCGGCGCATGCGTCGGAACGGCGGCCGCTCGCTGTTCCCCTCCCCATGAAGCCCGTCAAAGGAGCTGGCAAAGTCATCTTTGTCGCTGGCGACATCGGCGGAATCCTCGCCGAATTCGTCCTCATCCTCCTCCGCCTCATCGTCGTCATCGTCCCCTTGTTGGTCGCTGCAGTGCTGCAATTTCTGCGCTTGGCGTCGCAGTACATACTCCGGCACGTAACGCTGATTTTCGTGAAAGTTCGACACGAGGATGTTTGCCGCCGTGGTGAGCGCCTTCATTTCCACGACCCATAAGACGCGCGAGAAGGTCACGATCCATTTGAAGACCTTCCACTGCCGCAGCTTCGTCCCTTCGACGGAGCTGAGCACGCGGCGGTGCAAATTGACAATAGGGACGTAAACGGCGAGAAACATCCACAACCACGACACCGAACACAACCCCACCCCCACGCGACCCGCAATCTCGAGGATGCGCATGAAGCGTTCGATGTCCGTGCTGGCGCTGTGGGTCGAGATGATTACATAGACGGAATGGTGAAAGGTCATCAATTCGTTTTTCGGGCAGAGCCACGAACTTCGGCGATCGGCGCCGGGGCTGGACGACTCATTCGCGAGCGTGAGAAAATCAACGAGGGATACTTCGCAGAATCGCAGACACGCCGAAACGCTTTCTTGACGCAACGCCGCCGTCGATGCCGGTCTCTCGTCCAGAAGCGTCAAGTACTTTGGCACCAGGGGCTGCAAGGGGGCCATCCGCACGCCGATGCCGGTCCACGCGCCGTCGTACGCATACGGTACGTTCACGGTGGCGTCGCCGAGGCACAACTGTACAAACTGCTGTTGCAGGGAGGCTTGCTCTTCCAGCGACGAGGCCCCCGTGAGCACTTCGCTGTCGGTGCTGTTCGCCGTCGAGCTTGCGCGCAGGACAACGACGGGTTGGTCGTTCTCGACCTCGCTGTTGCTCCGCTTGATGAGCATGGTGATCTCTTGGTTCTCGAGGGCGGCCGCCAACTCAATTTCGGCGGCCGAGGAGGAGGGCGCGGAGCCACCTGCCACAGAGGACGAGACGATTCCTGGGGCGCCCGTGAACGATAGAAACGTCGCCTGGAAGGATTGCAACGGCCACGCGAGAACGGCGATGCGCTGTTCGTGGTGAAACCAGCGGAGAAAGTTGATGTCCCCTGAGGCCGCCGCCGCCCGGCCGTGAAGCCCCCTTTCCTCTCCAATCCCCGCCGCGTTCCCCCCACTTGTTAACGAGTAGGTGTCGTCGAAGTTGATGGCGTACTTCAACAGCTCGTCGGACATGATCGTCGCTTTGATGACCGCGGAGGCGATGCCCTTCGGACCAAAAGGATTCGCCTCCGGGGCTGCATTCATGGCCGCGCCAAAGATCACGGCCTCCGCCGCATCGGTGGACATCAGCAAGGACGGGAAAAGCTTCGCGAGACGCTGCTTCAGCGCCGCTTCGTCGTTCAGGAGCGTCCAGACGAACGAATTCGGACCGGCTGCGCCAGCCTGAGAGACTGTCTCTGCTGCCGCGGCTGTGCTAGCATTACTGACCCCGACGGCCTTCACGGTCGTCAGCAACGGCGCGCATCCGGAAATCTCGCGCGGGCAGGCAAGCAGCATCGCGGTTGCGTTGCTCACCGTGTTTACCTGGCTGTAGTTATGCACACCGGTCTGATCGACACAAGCTAAGTCCGGCCAGGCGCCCAGCTGAAGCGGATCAGAGGCGTTGCCGGAGCCCTTCACCGCGGCCGTGGAGCCAGTCACATCCCAGCGGCGCTGAAGTTCGGGGACTCTTAATGTGGCGATGGCGCGTAGAGACATGGACGGCGGACGATAACACACGAAGGCGCCGCCGTTGACAAGCACGACGTCCATCGCGGACTGCTGAGACCAGTCGTCGAAGGCGATTGCCGCCCCGAAGTTGTGATTCACCTCGCCGATGGTGCTCTTCCAGCTCTCCGACGCGCGCGCCATCGCGCGCGAGGTGGACCGCGTTGCCGTGAAGATTTGGGCATTGACGAAGGCGAGGTTGATGTACAGTGCGATGAGGCCCACGGCAAGCATCGACGCGACGAACACCAGACTGAATAGCAGCGGTATGGGAACGCCTTTCGCCACAATTTTGGACTTACCTGTTGCGCCGTTTCCGGACGCATTGATCAAGGTGCCAACGTCCGGTGACGCGGCGGCCTCGTTGTTCGTGGCATCCGGGCCTCCAAGCATCCCGGTGTCCGCGCGCAGCGGCGGGTCTTCGGCGAAGGACATTGGCGAGAACCCGATGCCCCCGCCGCCGGCAGCCGCCGGGGTGCCATGCTGCTCGAACGAGTGAACGGCCGCGCCGCGCCCCCTTGTTGTCGCCGAGGAGCCGGCGATCGTGGTGGTGTGCGTGCTCGTGCGGGACGACACCGAATCGGCGAACGCTGTCCGTTCGGCCTGCGCGTTGCGGAGGTTGGGCGACGCTTGTTGGGAAGGGGGATTGGTCGCACTGCGCGGCGCGATTGCGCTTTGGGTGTTGCTTACGGACGCCGCATTGTTGACAGCCGCACTGCGGTGCGACCGTGCGGCGGCTTGTCGCCCGACGGCTGGCGGTTGATGTCGTGTGCTCGTGCCACTGGCATCGCTGCCAGCGCGGGGGCGGCTGCCGGGTGGGAGCACGTGTGCTCCGTGCCCCTCTGGCGCCACCGTACCGCCGCCGGGTCTCAGTGGGGTGGCATCGGGCAACGTGATGGGGGCGGGTCGCATGTGCTCTCGCGATCGTCCACTGCCCTCCCCCCATGCGGTGTGTTGATGCGACATGCTCCTAACGAACGGAGAGAGGGAGAGAGAGCGAATAGTTGTTCGCTCAAAAGAATAGAGTCAGAAATAGTCAGAGTAAGAAACTCTCCACGGTAGTAAGCAGGGGGGACGTAAATCATCACAAACATTGTTGGTTATCGTTGCAGCACTACGATGCCAACGCGTGCACGAAACAAGGGAGAGAGTCAATAATGCCAACGAACAGAATACTGGATGGTCGCTGTGCAGTGGGGAAACAACAAGGCGCTTAATGCGGGTGGTGGTGACCTGAAGGAAGCGAAGAAGTTACCGCAGATGGCTGTTTGCGATTCGCGACGAACCGAGCGATGACATGCGTCGTCGGGAGCACGTCGTCCTTGCGCAAAATGCCTCGGTGCTGCGCCAGCCCTCGTTTACCGTCGCCTCCACCGGTAAGAATGATTGTTGTTGCGGATGACGCGACAGTATTGGCACACATCGTGACGTCATTGATTCCAACGACGCTGCTCGTGTTGCCAGCTAATTGACGCGGCCGCAGCAAGGAGGCCATCAACGTCGATCGTGTCGACGCGCCGATCCCCCACGAGGGGGGAACATCGAAGTAAATCGCCTCGCATCGCACCAGATTCAGGCTGTCGACCGCGTCTCGAGGCATCCACTCCCGACAAGCGAGGCGAAAGGCACTCTCCACGGTGACGCCGACGTGTGCAGATACGCAAAGCTGGAGGCCGATGGCATCCAGGGAAGACGCCACAGCGCCTACTCCTGCGTCGACGCTGCCAGGCGCGCTCGTCGCAGTCGGGGCGCGCAGCGTGGTGAGGTCGGAGACAGGAAACACGTACCGAGCGGGACGCAGTGCGACGGCCGCTGCCAGGACGTCGGCGACACCGGTGGTGCCAAAGCGCGCGAGGAAGGCCTCCACGTGGGAGACGCGGTCGCTATTGGACCTTGGAACCTGCGTCAAACTGCTTGCGACCCTTCGTTCTGAACACATACCGTCGTCACGTTGATTCGTTCGCTCGAGGGACGACGCGCCGCCGCAGTAGCGTATCAATCCCGCTCGTCGCAAAGCAAGGAGTTGACATTCCGTCTTTGCCGACATCGCCACGACGTCAGGCGGAGCCACGCCGTCGTCGATCGCATCGTCCTCGTCGGCATGGGGTGGTGCCGAGGGCGAGCTCGCGACAGCCGTGCCGATCGTCTCTGCCGCTGAGAGCAAGGTCGTCACGTCGCGGAAGCATTTCAGGTGCCCCAGCATGCGCCGCGCGTGGTAGGGGGCAGCGGGATGGTCGGCCTTGTTCAGGGCCAGCAAGGTTGGAAAGCGCAGCGTGATGAAATGAGCGACCAACACGTGGAGATCAGCAGGCAGCCAAAATGGGGCGGTGTCGAGGACGTCCTGCACGCTCCACGGCGACGGAGCGGCCGCCCCCCCGCCGCCTTGGGGGGCGCCTGGGGAGAGGCGTTCCAACGCGGCGGCAAGTCCAGCGGAAGGGAGCGGCGGGCCGCCGGCGCTGCTTGCGGCTGCTACCGACGCCGGGGCTTGACCCTCGTCACCGGGCGGCTGCACCGCGATCCACGGCGAGGTGGCTCCCAGCCGGCGCATCACCTGCTCAACGAGCGCCCGGGACGCGTGATAGCCCGAGAACATGTGCATCAACTTAGCGGGGCGCTTGCGCAAGAAGGCCCACTTGGCGGAGAGGTTGTCGAACACCCATGAATGAATCTCGGACCGCACCCAGTGCATGTCCACGACGGGGTCCGAGGCGCCAAGCTGCTTCGCCGCCAGCGCCATTTCCTTCGCCAGGCGCTGCGGCGGCTCGACGGCGTCGTCGGTAGACAGAGACGTCGCGGTTGGCGTCGTCATCGACGTTCCCACGCCCGCTCCGCTGACGTCGTTTCCGTCAGCGGTCAACATCCCGGACGCATCCACGACATGCACCAGAACATCCGCACCGCAGAGGTCGTTGAGAAAACGGTTACCTTTGCCGCGGCCGGTGTACGCGCCTGGCACGAGACCTGCGACGTCCTTGATGACCGTGGGCATGCGCCGGAGAGCGATATGGTTCCCCAACGGGCCATCCACGCGACGCTCGAAGTGGCCGTGCGCGGCTTGGCAGAGCGGAGCCGCTCCTGCCGCCTCACGACCGCCCTCAGCGTCACTGGGAGTGCCGCTGAGTGACGGCGAGCTTGGCGGAAGCAGTAGCCCACATGGACACGGCACGCCGTAGAACGCGCGGCCCGTATTGGGTTCGATTGTGGTGAAGGGAAACGCACCGACCTTTGCAGCCGCCGCCTCCGTATCGGGGTCCGTGATGGCGTTGAAAAACGTGCTTTTTCCGGCGGATGGCTTGCCGATGAGTCCGATGACGTAGCGCCATTCGGTGGATGCGGTCGACGTCCCGCTTGCGGGTGCAGAGGCCGCATTCGCGACTTCCCGCGCGGCGATTGTGTCCACTGCCGCGTCCCACATGCAGCGCGCCGCGGCGCCGCGGGTGGCTCCCAGGGGGTTTCGACAGCTTGGGGACAGTCGATGCCGCCGAAAGATGCGGCTGCTTCGTCGGCGGCCCCCCAAACACCGACTTGCGATGTCGCACGCCGTCGTCAAACGCGAGGGCAATGCGCGTCGCGCGGCGTTCCCACACCGCGCGTTGCTGCCGTTGATCTGTCGTCTCGCAGGCCACGTCGACGCCGCTCGCGGTGAACAGCGGCACCCATGTTTCCCACTCTTTTTCGGCCTGGCAGGCGGGATCCAGATGGGCATCATCCGCCAATAGTGAGATTCCGAATGAGGTGTCGGCCTCGCGCCGCGCCAGGTCGGCGCTGACGCTGTCCAGGTGCGCCGACACCTCCGCGTCCGCCATGGTCGTCAAGGCCATGAGCATCGAGCTCGCCCCCGCCGCGCTCATTTCGTCCGCGGTTTCACGCAGCGACTGTAGCGTTCGGGTTCGCCACGTTGACCCCGGTCCGCGCACCGCCGCGTCGGGCAGCCCCTCGAAGTCGAACTTCGCCGGTACTGCCTGAGGATACGTCGCGGGATCGATGTAAAAACAAACGAAAACGCGGTTGGACGCCTTTGGGCCCCCGTGCTGAGAGGGCAGGCGCGTGGCAAACCACCGATCCAGCGCGGCGTGCGCGATCGCGATGCGTACCGTCCACAGGGGTCGGTCGCCCCCCATGGCACTTCGTTCCGGGGGCGGCGTCAGCTGGACGTGCTCCTCGTTGAATACCGCCTGCAACAATTCATGCTCCTCCGCGAGCAGCGTTCCAGGGGCGCACGACCTGTCCAATGCGGCGGCGTTAATCGGTAAAGGGGTGAACAGTAGCCACTCCGCGATGGCGCGACACGTCGCCGCAAGTTGCGGGAATCGGTGCCGCCCGGGGTGTTCGAGCGCGGAGCGAGCGGTTCCCTCAGGCCACAGCGACATCAGCGACCTCGCCGAAGCCGGCGAGACGCAGCCGTCCGATGTGGCAATCACGTGCAGCGACGCCGGCACCAGGAGCGATGATGGCCCCACGGCGACGTCCACGGGCATTTTGCCAGGATCCACGTGAGTCATCCGGACGACGAGTTCCACGGGCGAGTGAACCACGACCACTCCGTGCAGCTTCGAACACGAACACGGCAACTGCGTGATTCGATGGCCCTCCCTGGACTGCAGTTGGTGTGCCCCGGCGAGAAGCGCGATCATCGCCGCGACGGAGCCGCCTTGAGAGTACCCCATGACAATATCAAACTCGGCGGAAGCAATTCCACGCGCCGGCACTTCCGCAGCCGATTCTCCGTCGGCGGTGACCGTGACGACGGACCACCCTTCACCAGCACGACCAATCGAATCCACCGCCGTGCAAATGGCCTCCCAGGTCGCATCACTGGGCGGCTGCCGGTCGCGGTCGACGTCATCCCCCCCTTCCTCCTCCCCATCACCATCATCATCGCCAAGTGCCTCTGATCCCTCGTGGACGGTTTTCGGACGAGGAGCCGCGGCAGCCGGTCGTCGCGGCTGGCCGCCCAGCACGCTCACACGGGTAGTCGGCTCAAACCACGACCGCATCGCCACCATGTCACGTTCGTCGGTGCGGGGCACCTCGAACGGTGCGTCACGATAGTAGAACTGAACCACCTCTCCCCCACGACGACCGTCCCCCGCCGGAGGGTCGCCGCTGCGTTTGATCGTCGTTGCCGGTGATGTCGGGTGGTGGGCGCGGAGATCACCCCTGAGCAACTGGGCCACCGTATCCCGCAGCCGTTTGCTCTGATACCGAAACTTGTCGCCATCCTGACGGAGGCCGTGCAGGCACAAAATGCGAATGGCACGACGAGGCGGCTGTGTCGGTGACGGAGGAATCGCTCCCTTGGCGTCCTTGGCCAGAGAGGGTGAGGCTGATCCGGTGCTTCGTCGCATTGGTGTCTGTTGCGCGTGGGTTTGCTTCCCCCTCTCTCAGTAGCCCACGCACACTGCTGTTTTGCGGCCCCAGCAAACTTTTGTTCAGCAATAGACTCACTTTCGTACAAAGGCAAGTTACTTTTCGACTCTGTTCGTCAACCGCAATCACACACACACACGCACAAACACTCACAAACACACACCGCTCAAACGAGGAGTACAAAAGAACGAACGTATGCGCGCGCGCTGGAGGTGAAAATCCCCGCGACACACCTACCTGTGACGCGCCATGAGATAGTCACGTCAAGCCGGCGAAGTTCAAGTCGACGAGCTGCGAAAGAGAGAGCTTGCGGTCCTCCAACGTGCGGAACATGGAACGGGTCCATTCCATCGGCCGCGAGGTGATCCACATGCGGAAGCGGGTGGTGCCCTCTTCGTCCCCGAAGCGCCGGACGAAGAGGATCTTCTGCCGACGGATGGCCTCAAGATCGGATGGAACGATGAGCGACGTGTAGAGCGCGCTCTTCGGTTGCCCTAGTGCGCGGCGCTCCGATCCCTGCTGAGACGCCGTCTCACTGACCGGTGCGGCCGCCGCGGCGTCGGCTTCCGACGCCACGGGCATGCGCGCGTCACGGGGCGCCGGAGGGCAATACCGCGCAATGCGTGTGGCCGTGGTTATGGAATGAACGGCAGTCGGCTTCACCGGCGGTGACTTTGCGGTATCGAGACCGGATGCCGAAGCGGCCGGGTTGCGGGCACCACCGCGGGCCTGCACCAACCGGGTATATTCTCGCTCCTGCGTCTTCGAGGATGCCACAATCGACCTCGTGGAAAGGCGATCGAAACCGTGTCCCGCGCCAGGAGACATTGAGGCGTCGGCCGCAAGCAATCCGGATGCCGTCGGCTGCACGCGTTTCGGGCTTCTCGACGCCGGTCGGGGAGACAGCGCCGGCATGTTGTGCACGTCGCCAACCGGAGCTCCGCGGAAGAGAACTTCCTGGGGATCGCGATGCCCACCTCGCGTCGCCAGGGGCGAACTAGGAGCTCGGCCATGGTGGGGTCGCAGCCCCCGAGACGCCAGCAACGCAAGCGCCGACGCCGCGCCCGTTCGCACACCGTCGCACTCGTCCCACTGCTGCCGCAGCGGAATCATGCGCTGCCTGGCCTCGTCGTCGATGGACAGCGTCTCCAGAGAGCGGAGATGCGCCTCGCACCGCTCGAGCACGGACTCAAGGAAGTGAATCGTGGCCGGCGCTGCATACATGTCGCGCTTGACGGACTGCAGAACATCCATCACACGCGATTTGCAGGCTAGAATGGTGCGGTCGAGCATCGTGCGCAGTCTGTGAAGGGTGATGTCAAACTGCTTGGCGGACAGCGTCATGGCGGGACCCGCGAACTCCTCCGTGATCCCGAGTGGCTCGATGGCATCCGAGAGGGCCCGTTCGTACTCCTTCTCGCGCCGGGCGATGTCAGCGGCGTCCAAGTCGGAAGGTGTCGCATTCGAGGAGCGTGCGTCGTCGTCCCTTGGCCCTGAGTGCTGGCGCGCCCCTTTCACCGGATGGCTCTCGTGACGTTGAAGCAGGTTGCCCAGTTCATCGCCGGAGTCGGCGCAGCCGTCATCGTCATCTGCTCCGTCGGCAGCGTCGGCGTCCCTCGTCCCGTTCGCGCGGCGGGGCACGGAGCGCTCCGGCACGGACGGCGTCGCGACCGGAGTAGGCGTGAACCGGCACGTGAGAAGCGCCTGAAGCACAGCCTCGTGGCTGATTGCCGTCCAGCCGGATTCTACCATGTAGCCATACTCGGTTCGGCATTCTGCGATACGCTGGCTCTCTCGGACCTCGGCCGCGGTCGAAAAAGGAGTGATCGGGTCATACTCGCAATGGAGAAGACGATCGTCGCCACGGGACACCACGGCGTAACGAAGCGCCCCTCCTAGGTTCGCGTGCTTTCTGGCGTGGCGCGCAACGCCAGGGCTCGTCCGGTCTGCGGCGGCGTCCGCGTCCTCCACTTCTTGGAGGTACGACAGCACCCGCCGTCCAGACTCCGCGCCCTCGTCGTCGGCGGCGTCCTGCGCATTAGGGGCGGCATTCTCGGACAGACAAAGAGCGACCATCGACGACCAATCGCCGACGGTGCCGCCGCAAGACGCGATGATCGGCGCAAGCTGCTCGTGTAGGGCGCGATCGCGGATGGCGAAGTGGCGATTGGAGAGGAGGCCCAGGCGCGACCTCGGCTCGGCCGTGGTCCGCGGCGGGATAGGGAATAAAGTGAACGCCACGGTGCGCGGCTCAGGGCGGACGTAGATCGCGGCCACCAGACCCTTTGAGCGTGGGGGCTCGAATAGAGCCGGGTGGGGCAGCGCATGAAGCGGCTCAGCGGTCCGGTCTGCAAGGGCCGCGAGCATTTCAAACAGATACGCTGGTAAGACGATGCTGTAATCGCTCGCCAGCGCGGCCAGACAGTCCGCGGACTCGTCGATGTGCTCCGTGATGAAAAACGAGCCGATCGTCAGGTTTCCGGGAATCGGGGGCGGCCCCCCGGCGGAGGGCAGCGAGGTGGCGTGAGGTGTGACCGCCGTCTGCTGATCAGCGTCTCGCGCGGGCGAGTCCACCACCTCGATCCCTAGCTGACGCAGCATCGCCTCGAGCTCCGCGCGGTACGTGTCATCGTAGTTCGTTTTGCTGACCGCGGCGCGCACGCGTCGGTAGCTGCAGCGGAAGGACGTCGTGGCCGAGAGCGAGACGACGCTGCCGTGGTGCACACGGACTGATCCCGTTATGCGATGGCCATCGACGGTGGTGCCGAACTTGCTGTGGTTCGTCACCGTCAACGCGAGCGGAAGCACCGATCCTCCTCCTCCACCTCCGTCCCGACGAGAGGGGGACGTTGGACCGCCGCCTTGTGACACTGGGGCATGTGGACTACCGGACGCCGGGGAGCGAGACCCAGCGGCGGCGGCCGCGGCGTGGCTAGATTGCTGCTGTTGCTGTCGCTGCATGACCAACACTTCTTGGCTCTTCCTTGCGTAGAACGGAATCGGGGAGAGCCCTTCGCCCCCACCGTCCCCCGGGTTTCTAGGCGTTTCCGGTTCCACGCCGCCCCCAAGCCGCCCGGGCGTCGCCGAGCCATCATCGGCGCGAAGAGGGAGCGACGACTGACGGTCGTAATGAAAATCCATGTCTTCCAACCGCGACACGTGAAACGTCGCGTGCTGGCGGGACACGTCCGGCGAGTTGATGAAGATGTCGTTGGTGTCGAGCCGACCACAGGTGAAGGGATGCCGAATCGGGAGGGCGTAGTAGGCGGCGGCGCCCGAGGGCTTTGGGGTCGTCCATTCAAGCACGTACATTTTGTGACGAATGACCGGGCGAGCGATACGGGTGCAATGGATCTGTCCTCCGCTTTCTACTTTGACTGGGGGGTGACTCAATCGGGGTCGCGACAATTGATTCATCTACACATCCGAACGTTTACCTCAAATCTCTCTCTCTCTCTCTCTCGTCTCACCAAGCATTTGGGATGCCGTGTGCGCAACGACGCATACTTACACATCAACGAGGCACGAGGGGTTACAGCCACGCGTCGCCCGGCGCCGGGCCTCCCACCCCCTCTGATTCCCCCTTTGCGGTCATAATGCTGACCACGGTGTTGTCAATCGACTCGAAGTGCCATTCGCCGCACTGAACGCCGGTCAGCACGTCGAAGGAGGTCTCGTCCAGCGATATGCCCCGGTTGGGGTACAGGCGTTTCCTCGGCATGACGGGCGGGACTTTGGCAAGGGACGTGCTCGCGAGGCGAACCGTGGTCCACTCTTTTCCCGCGACATCGGCTTGGTCGAAGGGTCGAAAGGGAGTCGACCCACTGGGACGGGCATCACGAAATAATGCGGAGCGATCGACGAACCGAGGGGGAGCCAACGCGCGACCGACTGCCGCTCCGGTCGGACTGGTCCCAGATGGATTTAAATTCGGGAGCTCGTCGTGCTGCGGTGGGTCGCCCTCCCCTTTGTTCAGTGCCGCCATGCCCCTGCGGCGATCGTCGACGGGTCGTGGTGGGCCCCCGTCCGTGTCGCGGTGGAAGCGACTCCTGGCGATGGCCATCCGCGGCCGCTTCTGGAAGCCTTGCGGAATGTCATAGAGGCCGCCGGGGTGGTGGGGGTCGGGATGCGGCCAGAACTGCTCCACGGGGTCGATCATCTCCCGCGACCGGTCCGTCTCATCCATGCCCCCCTGAGGATCATTTGCCACCGCCGCCGTTGGGCCTGCGAGCTCAAAGCGGAGCACATCGAACCCGTTGTCGAAAAAATCACAGTTGTCGACTTGAAGCGTGCCATCGGAGGCGAGTGTGGGGTAGTTGTCACCGTGGCGCACGGCGACCATGTTCGCGCGAAACACGCTGCGGGTAACGGTGGCCGTGTGGCCTTCCGCGGTGTGGCCTAACTCCACACCCTGTTGGTTGAGCCAAAACATCGAGTCGGATATCGTGACCCGTCGACGCGAACCTGAAGAAGACGACAGAGCGACGGCCTCGTGCTGGGCGCGCGAGATGGAGCTCGTCGCGATTTCCAGCACGGACTCCTTGGCGCCTTCATTCTTTAGGGATGCGCTGTCAACGCCGTCGTCTGCGGCGTTGTCGATGACCACATCGCGCAGGGTCGCGTGACCCGATCGGAAGTAGAAACCATCGTTGTCGGCATCGATGAAGTCCGACGGTGCCGAGACGCGCCGGGGCACGTTGACGATGTGGCTCGCGGCGATGTCCACTCGGCACCCAACGCACTCGCCGCCCTGCGGCACGTCGTCCATCATGCATGAGTGAAGGGCCGTCTTGGATCCGGCCGCCAATCCAAGACCGGGTCCCCGGAGATTCAGCATGGCGACCGCGGTCAGTTGCACGTCGCTGCCGGGGGCCGCGGTGATCGCTGGGTTGGCGCCTTTGATGTGCGTGCCGGAACCCTTCAAGCGTGGCTCGCGGCCACTGCCTGTGCGTGAGATGACGCAGCCTTCCAGGACCAATTTCCCTCCACCCAGAACGAGTAGGCCGCCCCACTCTCCGCGGCCGATGGCTGCGGCCTTCGGCTTTTGGGACGCTCGCGTGAGAACACTCGGACGCTCCGTCTTCGCATCGCCGGCTTGATGCCCTGCGGCGCCGCTGGCGTCGTCGTCCTCGACCTGATGGCGGTGACTAGCGATCAGCCCAGACGCCGTCATGAAGATGGAAGGCGAGCCGCTTGCCCAACCATCGCTCACGAGGCCGCTCCGCGAGGACGGCTCCCCGAGCGCCGCGACATGGCCCCCGCGCAACGTCAAGGATCCTTCGACCCGCAACATCACGTCGACATCGAAGGCGATGACCACAGCGCAGCCTTTCCAATGCGGCGCGGCGGACGGCCCCTCCCCGCTGGGGGTGCTCGGGTCAGGGGCGCTGGTCGTCGCGGCATCCGCAGGGCAGCCTGCGGCTTGCGTTACGTCCATGGTTACGTGCCCGAGAATGTTGAAGCTGCGCGACACGCGGATGAGCCGCTTGCCGCCTTGACGATGGAGCCCCGCGGACGTGGTCAGTGCCGCGACGAGCTCGGTTTCGTCGTGCACGAGCACGTAGTCGCGCCAAGAAACGGATTGCACAGCGATAATGGGGACGTCGTTTTTTAGCAGCGCACGATCCCCACCCCCCTTAGTCGAGTCGACGACATCGTCGACCACCACGGGGGTGAACATGACCGTCCTCGCTGGGGAGGTGATCTCGTCCCGCATCAGCTGACCCCGGTAGTATTTCAGCCACGGGTCACTCGCGTCGTCGGACCCCGTCGCGCGTCGGTGGGCGGCCATCCCCGCCTCTGGCGTACTGCGGCTCATGGGCCGCACGAACGCGACACCGCGGCCGTGCATCAGGCGGATGTCGTGCCGCTGGCGCCGCGAGGCGTCGACTACTTGAGGCTTGGGCGCCGCGTTGGTGCTGCTTGTGTCATCGCCATCGACGTGAACGACCTGCGCGATCTTGATGTAACGCGGTCCGCGGACGAAGACGCGTCGTGTATCCGGGGATGGCTCTGCTTCGGCGGGGGGCGCCTTATCGACACCACCGACGAGCGCGTCTTGCCTGGTCGCTTCGAAGCCGACGAATCCCAGGCCGCCCTCCGGCACCAGGGGCGTGGACCACCAAGAAAGCCGTGCGTGTCGATTCGAGACGGCCGTCGCCACGTCGCCCCATTGCGCGGCGGCGTCCGCCGAGGAGAGCCGGAGCCCTCCCGAGGGCAACCGTTGCCTGAGCTCGGAGATGACGGTGGCCAGTGATGCCCCCTGTGTGATCCAGAAGGCACGGTCCAGCACGCGATCGCCGGCGTTGAATGTCGATGAGACGAACCAGCAGCACGAAGATGATTCGAGGCTTTGCGGCTGTGCCTCGGCGACGGCGCCGGCGAGAGATACAACACTACCCAAGCTGACACCAGCCACAGGCGGCACCAGAAACGGAGCCACGCCGACCTCTGTGCCCAGCCGCTCCTTCGCCAAGGTTACGATCGGGATGCTCCACGCCACGCACTTCTTAGATTCAGACCGCACGTACAAGCAATACCAGCCAGGAGGAAGTCGGCCCATGAGGCCATCGTCGAGCTGCGACTCGAGCTCGCGGGCTCCCTCCAGAAACATCGACATGCCGCTGCTGGATCCCGTGCTGCTGGCCTTCAGGTCGAAGGATGGCCCCACCCGTTTCATGTACGGCACGCTGGAAACCCGGAAGGGGTTGGAGACGACCACTGCGGCGGAGGAAACCGCTGTCGGCGTTGGTTGTTCGTTCCACCGATCCGCAGAGGCCGCTGCGGGGCGGTGACGCTCGAGCCGAGGAGGATTGAGGTCGCGGGGCCCGATGCAGTACTTATCTGCGAGTCGAAGACGCAACGGAACGAAGAAAGGCTGCGACGGTGTCGGCGATGGGACACCCGACGTGACGGGGACCCGCCGCGAGGTGATCGTTGCCACTGGTTGGCCGTCGTCCCCGTCGTCCCTCGAGTCAACCGACTTTGCGGCGGAGCTGCGTAGCGGTGGCCGCCGGAGGCGTGTTCGCTGCGGCGGCCGCACCATGCCGCTGGACACCGGGGTAATGCCCTTCTCATTGTGTTTCACGTGGGTGCGCCATGCCACTAGCTGGAGCAAGAGCAGCAGGCTGAATGCCGCGAACATGTAGGTCAACCAGCGACTTCCATGAGCGGACTGCCTCCGCGCCGCCCCCGCGCTGGTCGTCGTCGCCCCAAGTGCGGCGGCCACGGCAGAGTTGGCGGCGACGACGGTCCGGTGAACCATTTAGCGCGCGCACCAACTACGTGATTCTCCAGGGATTGCCCGCAACAACAAAGAGGCAGTGTAACAAAATCAGCCGTTTCGCGAAACGGATGTGTAGGTCGATTGACCCCGGAAGAGAGAGTGTGGGAGAAGACGGCCTCCGTGCACCTCCGTGACGCAAGCCGCAATCTATTGTACACACGCGTCTCGCTCCTCAGACCACTGGGGGCCCTACAACCGTCCTCGACACCGAGAGCACGACGGTAGCCACGCGGCTGCTGACGCCTCCCTCGCGCTGCGCGACCGCTGATATCCGCCACTTTCCTGTCTGATCTAAAATGATGGGACCGCAATAGGGCCGCCAATCGGAGTGCCGCACGCCCGCCGCTTTCTGCGCCGCTCGGCACGAAGGCGACTCGACCGAGACCTGCAGAGATACACCTGGCGCACTGCACGTCACCACCACGGGGGTCAACACCGCAAAGATGCCCCAGCTCGGGGATATCTTCGGAGCAGCGACACTCGTCTCCACGGATCGGAATGAGTCCACGGCCGCGGTTGTTCTCGCGTCGAAGGGTCCACAGACACGAGCCAGCACCTCGACGACCAGCGATGCGCCGGAGATGGCCCGCTCACGGTCGCCGTTGCGGCTAGCCTCCTGCGTGCAGGACAGGAAGCAGTGGGCGGCCGCGGCGTCTATGCCGGGCTGTTCTAAAAAGGTGAGCCCCGCGGCGAGCCACTGCCCCTGCGCGCTGCCGTCGTCTCCTCGGTCCTCCTCCTCATGCTCGTCGTCCGTGCTCGGGTCGGAGCTGCTTGACGAGCTGCGACTACGGCTGCGCACAGATGGATCCTTGGGACGCGCTCGAACCGACGCGGATGACGAACGGCTGCTGCTGGTCCGGCGGCTCGCACTAGACCGACGAGACGACGACGACGACGATGGCGAGGAGTGCCGCCTGTCGTTAGTTGACGCAGCCGCCACTTTTTTCGCGGCGGGCGACGTCTCCTTCACCGCGGATGGTGGCGAGGATGGGGGTGCCCCTATTTCCGCACGACTGACTTGCGCACCGGCCTCTGGCGGGATGGGCAGCAGCATCTGGTCGCGAGACCGACCGCGCGACGTCTTCGACACCGCAGCGCAGCGTTGCACGCAGCGCAGCAAAAACGGCTCTAACCCTTGGTGCACGGACGCGGGCGGCCATCGCAGCGTCGCCGTCTGCTTTGAGCCGACGGCCGCCTCCATCGCGAGGAGCCCGTGCGATGCAAGCCGCCAACTGCGGTCTACATCGGCAACCGCCCCACCACTACTCAGCCCCCAGGAGTCGGATTCGCCACCGTGGTGAGCGGTGATCGCCTGTCGGCAGTGATTGAGCCACGCGCGGGCGCAGGCCGTGAGGCTCTGCGCGTCCTTCCACCGCCGCACCTGGGCACACACCGTTGCGGCGGCCAACAGGGCTTCCGTGGCAGGGATGAGTACGGGGCGCACCACAGCCGCGTCCCAGCGTGAAACTGCCCCCGCGACGCTCCAGCCGGCCCTCGCAAGGCGTTCCGCTTGGCGCGTTAAGCTCACTTGGGCGGCGATGACGCCGCCTCTCCCGAGTCCCAGCTGCCGCATGGCATTGGTTTCAGCCTCGGCGATACCCGCCAGGGTGGCGGCGGCATGAATGGGCTTTACCAAGCTGCTCTGAAAATCAACAACGTTGGCGGTAGCGCCGTCAGCTATCCCGGTCGCGGCGGTCAGTCTGTCGAGGTCGTGCGCCAGGGTGCACGCCACGCGACAATGCGCCGCTGTTTCAATCAGGATCCCGGTGATGACGCACTCCAGGCCGTAGGGCTGCAGGTCGTGCCACGAGGAAGGGGGCGACAATCCCCGTTGAGTCAACCCGGGCCCGGGTGCGGCGACAGCGCCTGCATCGTCATGGTGGTTGCCGAGCCGCAGCGTCCGGTGACCCATTTTCGTTCCGCCAGCAGTCGACGGCCGACTCCGAAGGACATCCGCCGGCCGCATCGCCCCCTCGTCACCCAAGTTGCGGTTAAGGCCGATCACAATCGCGTAGCGCAGCAGCTGCACGACACGGGTCGCGGCCATGAAGGCGCGGTTCCGTCGATCCTGCGCCACGGGTGGCGGTGAACCCCCTCCCAGCATTGGCAAGACCAAGACCTCGAGTTGATCGTAGAGCCGAAACGACAGCGCGCCCCGCAGACACCCTTCGGTTGCGTCGATCACCGTGCTGGCGATGGCGGCCACGTCGACCACACTCAGGCTTTCGTCGCCACCGAGAGGCTCGAGCGACGACGACGTGACCTCCACCTTGGTGCGTGTGGAGGCGGCGCTGCGACCGCTAGCCGGGCACACAGCGAGGGCGTGCCGACATTGATCGACATGGTCCGTCACCAGCGCCGTGAGCGAGTCATCGTCGTCTAAGTGACCCGCCGCATTGGACTTTCGGGACGCCAGGACAACCTCCGCCGTGGTGCCCTTCGACGCTGCCGCCGCGCCGTGGTGTGCGGCGTCGATCCTCGCGGCGTGGTACTGCAAACGCAGCAGCGCCGCGGCACACGCCAGTTGAGCGAGCGCCACGGTGAGGGTGTCGTCGGACAGCTCGGCGAT
>ERZ1292633.2113-Hain-H41-02um-R1-2113-length-20630-cov-5_pt1 | contig 20630 bp, 18 predicted proteins | sample MGYA00564406_ERZ1292633 | MGnify/ENA primary metagenome ERZ1292633 (study PRJEB36523, sample SAMEA6512639) | groundwater metagenome | collected 2019-01-08 | study: AquaDiva: Metagenomics assemblies of 32 groundwater samples
TAGATAATTCAGTTACATTAGTAAATACAACTGGTGTTCCTGGAAGTAATATTGCTTTTGGTCCATCACCTTCAAGTAATTTTTTAGCTTCTATGCAACTCAATAACTCTGTTATACAACCTGGTATTTCAAATCAGAATTTTCTTTCTAGTAGTAATCCAATTGGTGTACCTGGTGAATTTAGAAGATTGCTTTTTACAAGAGAAGGCGATTTTCATTTTGATAACAACGGATTTTTAGTTAATAGTAAAGGTCTTTTTGTTGGTGGAATCGATACAAGAACTGCTGAAGTTATGAAAATAGATAAAAAAGCTATTGATGGCTCAGGTTCTGATTCTGATGACTTTCATTTTACTCCAAATGGACTTCTTTATAATGATACTCAACTTGGGAAACAAGGTAAACAAATCGCTTTAGCTAGATTCCCTAATCCAGGTGGTCTTGTTGGTTCACAATATGGAGGAAATATATTAACTGAAGGCGGAAGCTCTGGTTTGAGAAAAATAGCAGCCCCTGATACAACCAGTTTTGGTGTTTTACAAGAAAGTTCATTAGAGTTAAGTAATTCTTCTACAGTTGAAAGTCTTACAAACCTAGGGCTTTTACAAAAGTTTTTTCCATCTACAATGTCTGCATTAAAAGTTGAAATGTCTGTTCAAGATGATTTAAATGGAATGATTAAATCATAATATAATTTTTCTAAGATAATTTAAAGAGTCTCAAAAATATTGAGACTCTTTTTTTATGATAAAATTAGTAAAATTAAAACTCAAAAATAATAAACTATGAAAATAAAAGAAATAATAAATTATTTAGAAAATTTAGCTCCTAAAGAATATTCACTTGATTGGGATAATTGTGGAATACAAGTAGGTTCACTTGAAAAAGAAATAAAAAATATTTCAATTGCTCTTACTCCAACTATTGAAATAATAGAAAAAGCGATAGAAAATAAATCAGACTTTCTTATAACTCATCATCCAATGATTTTTAAATCATTAAAATCAATTAATACAGATTCTCCTATTGGTAAAATGATTGAGCTATCTTTAAAAAATAATCTTACTGTTTATACCATGCATACAAATTTTGATTCTGTCGAAACTGGTTTAAATTATGAGATTGCAAAAGATCTTAACTTAAATAATATAGAATTACTTTCTATTTCTGGTCAATATAATTATTATAAAATAGTTATTTTTGTTTTATCTGAAAATACAAATAAAATAATTGATATAGTATCAAAAACTAACCAAAATTTTTATAATTCAAAAAAAGAAAATATTTTAGTTTTTAATTACTCTGATAAAGATAGAATAGAAATAACTTCAACAAAAAAAGAATATAAACATATTATTAAAAATTTAAAAGAAAATATTGATAATGATTTTTTATATGATGTTTATAAAATAGAAGATAAAGAATATAAATATGGTATAGGAACAATTGGAGTATTATCTAAACCTAAAAAACTAGAAGAAATAATAAAAGAAATAAAATTAAATTTAAATCTTAAAAACTTAACTTATGTTGGTGAGCCTAGTAAAAATATAGAAAGAATAGCAATATGTACAGGAAGTGGTAGTAGTTTTATTAATCTTGCTAAACAAAAAGGAGCAGATTTATATATAACAGGAGATATAAAATATCATACTGCTATTGATGCAAACGAAATTAATCTAGCAATGATTGATGCAGGACATTACGGAACAGAAATAATATGTGTAAAATTTATTTCCAATTATATAAAAAAGGAATATAATAATATTGATGTTTTTGATATTATTGAAAATGATCCATTTTTTTACGCATAGAGTTTATGATTAGATTAAACAAGTAAAAAAAAGATTAAAAAAAGATGTGAAATTTAAGCAAGTTTTATTCATCACTTAACTATAATATAAATAACTAATGGGTATAAATCACTTTACGAGGAAAAAAAATGAACTTAAAGAAGGCTCTATCAACACTAGTAGCAGTAGTTGCATTAGCTGGTTGCGTTTCTCAAACAAATCAAAACTTATCTGACGATACTCAACTTTCTAATCAACAGTTAGAAACATTTAGCAATAGCGATAAAGCAGTTATTGAAATAAAATTAAAAGATTTGAACAAAGATTTAATTGATCTTAGTACAAAAAGTTTTGACCTTTTTGGTATAAATAAAAAAGCTAAAACAGTGAGAGCAAGAGTTACAAGAGCTCAACAAGAATATGTTGAAAGTAAAGGCTTAACAGTTAAAGCATTTTTTGAAAATGGAATGACTAAAGGAAGTGGTTTGCTTCCTGGTTATATGACAACAGAAGAAATGCACACTAAAATGAAAGCAATTGCTGCAAAATTTCCTGATATTGCTTCTGTTTCTGAAGTAGGAAAAACATGGGAAAAAAGAAGTATCTATGCTTTAACAATATCAAACAAAAAAGCTAAAAAAGATGGTAAATTTGAAAGTATGTTTATTGGTGGTATGCACGCAAGAGAACTTGCTCCACCTGAAATTATGTACAAATTAGCTGACACATTAACAAGTGGTTATGGTAAAGATGCAAATATTACAACATTAGTTGATACAAGAACAATACACATTATTCCTATGGTTAATGTTGACGGAAGAATACAAGTAGAAAAAGGAAATACATGGCAACGTAAAAATACACATGGTTCTGGTGTTGATTTAAATAGAAACTTTGATAGCTATTGGAATTATAAAGGTCTTAATGTTCCATCTAGTTGGGTTGGAGATGCAGCAAATCAAAACAGTGAAACTTATAGTGGAACTGGTCCTGCTTCAGAACCAGAAATACAAGCAATACAAAACTTCTATACTGGTAAAAAAATAAATATGGTTCTTGATATGCATGCTTATGGAGAAATGTTTTTCTGGCCAGTAGGTTACAGTGATAAAGATGTTCCAGAAGTTGCTGTTTTCAAAGAAATGTATAAAAATACTTTCCAAGGAATAAATTATGAAGGTGGAACAAGTATGGGGCTTTTATATCCAACAACAGGAACAACAGATGATTATGCTTATGTTAAACATAATGCTTTTGGTTTAGGAATGGAAGTTGGACAAAGTTTCAGACCATCATCTCAAGATGTTGAAGGAATGTGGAGTAAATTAAAACCAGGATTACTTTATTTGTTAAAAGCAAATAACAAAACATTGAAATCTAAATAGTTTTAATAAAATAGGCTTTCTGATAAAGCCTATCTTACATAGACAAAAAAACCGCTTTTTGCGGTTTTTTTGTTGATATTTTTTAGTTATTTGAAAGTGAAAAATTAGTAATTGAATCAGAATTTTTCATAAATAAACCATTGGTGATATCACCAGAATATATATAATATTTTGAAATAGGTGTTCCACTTGGTTCATAATATACTACACCAGTTGTCGGTGATGCTGAAATATCATCATAACTTAATCCTTTTCCTGTACCATCTGTAAAAGCATTTTCAAAATCTTTCCAATATTTTTTATTTTTTGCCTCGGTTTCTAGTTCCGTAACATTAGAAGGATAAAAAGATCCATAATCAACTGAATATAAAACTGACATTGTTTGAAACAAATTCATATTGGTTTTTGTGTTTGCTAATTTTGCTCTTAATTGTGCTGATTGAAAATTTGCAATTGCAATAGAAGCTAAAACACCTATAATAACAACAACTATCATTAATTCTATTAAAGTAAAAGCAGAATATTTTTTTTTATTTTTCATTTTTGAATTATTAAAGTGATTTTAAGTATTTAAGATGTAAAAAGAAATTTTGAGTAATAAAAAAAAGAGAAGATAAAAACCTTCTCTTTTAATTTTAAAATCTAATTAGTTGTTAGATAATATAAAAGGTTGATTGCTTTGAGCATCTGTTATCCATGTTAAAGTTGCACCAGGTTTGTCTGCACCATAGATTTTATAACCATTAAAAACACCTGAACTTGATTGAGGATCATATCCAACCATTCCACCAGCAGCAGGTGCTGCTGTATCTATTCCTCTATCACCAAAAGATGCTTTAGCTGCTAAACTAGCTACTCCACCAGCTCCAGAATAATTAGTACCAGCAACTGTACCAGCTGCTCCTGCTAAATTGGTAAAAGGATTTTTAAAATGTTTCCAATATTTATTGTTACCACGATTTGCAGAATCTGCAGCATCTGATGCACTACCTGGGTAGTTACCAGAAGCATCAACTGAATATGTTTCTAATATTGTTTGGAATGTGTGCATATTAGATTTTACACTTGCTAACTTAGCTCTATCTTGTGCAGATATAAAGTTAGGTAATGCAATTGCAACTAAAATACCGATAATAACGATAACAACCATTAACTCGATTAATGTGAAGCCTTTTGCTTTTTTTCTTAATTGTTTTAAATCCATTTTTTTTTCCTCCGAGAAACTAAATTTATTTCATAATTATCATATACCCAAAAACAAAAATTTCTAAACATAAAAAACAAAAATATTTTTAAAATATTTAAAAATTTAAAAACTACTAAAATGAGAGTTGATTTTTGTTAACAAATTTTATAGTGTTTATTTTATTTTTGGATGTAATCGATAATGTAAACATCACATAATATTATATAATTATAAATTATAGTGATAAGGTATATAAAATAAATTTATTTTATATAGTCCTTTTAAATCAATAGTTTTATAAACTATTGAGGAGGAATATTTTGAAGAGAAAAATTTTTTATAATAAAAAAGTAAGTTTACTATTAGTTTCACTAATAGTTTTTTCATGTACTTCAACACCAACAACTTATAAACCTAACAAAATTGATAGTCCTATAATTGCTAAAAATGTATCAAATAAAGATAATAAGAGCCAACAAGTACAACAAACTAGTTCCATCCCAGCTCTTACTATAGACACATCATTAAAAACACAAGAAGATGAAAAATCAATAACTGATATAATTAATACATCACTAGAGCTTTTTCCAGAAGATTCTACAACTGATATTGATGTTAATGAAGCAACAGTATTAAATAGTGGTGGAGTTGTTTTTGCTACTGTTTTAAATAGTGGTGGAGTTGTTTTTGCTACAGGAGAGACTTCATTTGAAACTAAAGCTCTTAATGAAAAAGAGGTTAAAGAGAATAACGATAATGATAATGAAATTACAAAAAGACCTATCCTTAATAATATTCTTCAAAATAAAAAAGATGAGATTATAGAAAATGTAAAAAATAAAGTAACTCAAATAAGAAATAAAAAAGTTGTAAAACTTCCAATAAAGTGGATTAGAAAAATAATAGGAAAACCAAAAAAAGATATACAATTTGAATTTAATAAAGATAAAACATTAGCTACCGTTACAGTAACAAGAACATTATTAATTGAGTTATCAAATGCTCAATTGCAGTCAAAACAAACTAATGAAAAATCTGTTACTAAAGCTATTTTTATAAAAAATGAAAAAGGTTGGACATTAGATAAAATAGCACCACCTAAGAATAGTTCATCTAACAATGAAAGTTCAGAAGTAAAAGATATTGAAATTAAAGATGTTAAATTTGTTATTCATACAAAAAATAAAGACGGAAAAATTCAAACAAAAAATTTAACCGTATCTTTATCTGATTTTAGTGAAAAAGAAAAAATAATATCTATAGAAAGAGAGTCTCTTGTTGTATTAGAAGTAAATGCTGTTAATAAAGAAGATCCAGAAAAAGCTTTAAATGTATTTGCCCAATTTGGATCTAAAGATAGAATTCCACTTTTTGATGATGGATCTCAAGAAAAAATTAATAATAATTACATAAGTAATGATAAAATAAAAGATGATGATATTTATACTACAAATATACTTATAAAAAATAAACAGGGTATTGGTTATTTGAACATAACAGCAATTAATGGAGATTCTTTTAATGCAGGAACTTCTTATTCATCTGTTAGCAAGTCTATACCTATAAATATTAAATAGGAGGATAAAAATGGGATATTTTAAGAAGGCTTTTATTGTTACATTATTTTCAGCAATTATGCCTTTATTTTCTATGAGTTCTTATGCAACAACAACGCCAATAACTCCTGAAGAAATAATAACAAAAGACTTAGAAGCACAATATTTTGAAAAATATTTAGGCTATATAGAAGTTGGAACTACTACTAGAACAGAGCTTGAAGAATATATTGGTGATGGAATTGCAAATAAAACGGTTTCTGGCGAGAGAGTTTATTATATTGATACAAAAAATAAAAGAACACTAATAATAGAAACTGATTTTAAAGGTAGAATTGAAGTAGCCCATTATAAATCTTTTATTGAATTACCAAGTAGTATAAAAAAAATTGAAGATATTAAATTATCTAAAAAACTAAATATAAAAAACTTTATGACTTCTATGGGGAGTCGTATTGGTTACAATAGCACAATGATTATGAATGCTTACGGAAGACCATCTGTAGAAGTATTTGATAAAGATGAAAAAGAATTAAAATATATAATGCTTGGAAGTAATCATAAAAATCAAAATTTTGTTTATTTAGAGTATAGTTTTAAACTCAAAAAAAATAAAGTTCAAGAAATAAGAATAGAAAATGGGAAATAAATATTTACAAATGAAATAAATTTGTTAGAATACTAGGACAATTCTCTTTATAATATTTTTGGTGTTTTATGAAAAAATATTTTTTAACCGTTCTTGCATCATTTTTGCTTCCATTAAATTCTTATGCCAAAGAATCTTTGAAAGTTGATGTTGGAAATTTTCCTAAGAAAGCTATAGAAAGAGCTACAAAAATCGATAGAAATACAATAAAATCAGAAATAGATGTGACTCACCTTGTCGCTTTTGTTCCAACATGGAAAAAATTAGAATTAAGAGAAAATGAGTTATTAAATTTATACTCTGATGTTGTACCAAAAGCTTTTAAGAAATATCCTGCTTCAAAAGAATTTCATTTTGCTACTTATGTAAAATATAAAAATAAAAAAACTAATAAGTTAGAAAATAAATATGTTAGTAAAATAATAATCACTAAAGAACAATCTCAAAAAATTGATTGGAATTCTATAAAAGAAAATAAATCTGAAAATTTTAAACAATTTAAGTTAATTGATTTTTCAAAAATTTAATTGTTTTTTTCGGAGCGTTTTAAAACGCTCCTTACACAATATTCTTATTGTTTCGGCATAAAAAAATTTATAAGGAATTTGTGTTAATAACAACTATTTCACAACAATCAGCTCCTTTGTGCATACAATTTTTTTCTAAAATAACCAATTTTTCTTTATAATGGTTTCCTGCCCCTCTAATAACTCCTTTAGCTAAAACACATAATTTTCTTTCTGATGAATAATATACTATTAGCTCTTTATTATTTACTCTTTTATATTTTAAAACAGGTGGTCTTGAACCTCTAACTAGTTTACGCATAATTACATGAACTTCTTCTTCTACATTTTGAATAAAATCTAAAACATTCCATTCTGGTTTTATTAATTGTTTATAATTTCCTATAAATTTATGACTAACAAACTCACCAAAATCTTCTAATAAAAAATCTACCGTTTTTCCTAGTAATTTTGAAGCTGTAACAATTATATTAACAATTTCTTCATCTGGATAATCTTTTATTGGTAAATAAAATCTAGTATTTAGACCAGATTCTTTTATTAAATCTCCCCATGCAGAATTTCCATATTTAAGATCTGCGTAGTTCTTTAATTCATTGAAAATCATTCCGTGCATTTTTTTTATTCCTTGTTGTATTTATTTAGCTCATTATTTATTTAATAAAAGATGCTAGAAAAATTATAAAAGAAAAAAATAATTTCATGGATTAACAAAGTGTTGAGTAAAACAACAGATTATATATTAAATAGTTATTTATTGTTACTTGTTAATATTGTAAAATATACTTTAGTTAAAAAAAATGGAATTCTGGTTGGATTTCTGAACCAGACCACAAATCATTAGCTCATAAGTGATTCAAGAATCATAGATGGCCTGCCACGAGTGAGTGTCAAAGGTAATATATGGAATTAAAACAAGAGATAATTGATAAAATATTTGAAAAATATGGAGAAAATCTTGAAGCAGAGAGGCTTTGTACTTTTTATAGATTATTAGTTAAAAATGGATTTTATAAACTAAAAATAGATTTTCCTAATTATGAAAATTTTAGATTTTTATTAGATAGTTTGATAGAATTAGGTTTAAAATTTGAAATCAATGAATTAGAAGATGAATATAAAGAACCAACATTAACAAAAACTTTTAATTTTGATTGGTTAAGATACTTTTTAGCTTTTACCGAATATAATAACACAGCTAAAGCAGCTCAAAAACTTTCAGTAACACCACAAGCTATAGTAAAAGGAATTTCTAATATAGAAAGTTTTTATAAAATAAAGTTAATTAATAGAAATAAACATTTCACAGAATTAACAAAAGAAGGAAAAATTTTTAAAATAAAAGCTGAAAAAATACTAAATACTTTTACAGAATTGGATTCTCTTTTTACAGAAGAATATTCTCATTTACAAGAATTGAATATTGTATATCAAGAAAATTGGGAATTTTATTTTGTTAGCAAAATAATAGATTTTTTAAATAAAAATAAATCATTAAAAATAAACTTAGTAAAGATAGTTGAGCAGGAAGAATTATTTAATTCTAATATAGTCGCAGATATAATTCTTTCTTATCAATCTATTTCTTCTGTATCAACTACTTATGAATGTTTTAGTTTTCAGAAAAGTAGAAGTGCTATAGTTGGCAATAAAGAATTAATGAGAAAAAAAGGAAATTTTAAATTTATTTCAGACATTAATAAATCTATTCCTGAAACTAAATTATCAAAGAGTAAAAATTATATGGAAGCTATAGAAAAATTATATGTACCAGAAAAATATTTAAAAGAAACTATTTATTCTAATAATTTTGATACGCATATAAAACTATGTGAGAATGGATTTGGATACGCCTTTTTACCAATTATAACAATAATTGAACAATTAAAAAATAAAACTTTGGAAATAATAGAAGAAGTACCTAATTCATATCATCTTTTTAATTATTTAATCATAAAAAAAGATTTAGATGTAAATATAAAAAAGAATATTCTAACAATATTTGATGATTTTAATAATGAAATAGAATAAAAAATATATAGATATGAAAAATGATTTAAATTACTAATAAATAGATTTTTTTTATAACAACAATCTGTTTATTAACTAAATAACCTGTTTATTTATAACTTATTATTTTTTGCTATTATTATCTAAGAATAATAAATAGATAAAAGATAAAATATCTATGAAATTTATTTAATATAATATTAAAAATTCTGTAAAAGGAGTAATAAAAATGAAATTTAAAAATTATTTTATTGTATCTAGCGTTTTAGCTATTTCATTACTTAATTCAGCTAATGCTTTAGCTTGTCATAAAGGTGAAACTTGTGTTAATGGTAAACCTGTTCCTACTATTGGTGGAAAAACAGCTAGTCAAATATTAGATGAATTAAACCAAAAAAATAAAACCAAAAAAACAGCAACTACACTAAAAACTGAAAAGGTAAAAGTTGAAAAAGTAAAAATTGAATCTAGTGATTTTAAAGCACCACACAAAGGTTCAACTAAAAAGAAATAATTACATTATTTTTATAGATTTACTCATTAATAACTTATTTTATAATTTGCTAGTGAGTTTTTTTATGACAACGATCTGTTTTCTAACTAAATAATTTGTTTAGTCAGAAGTATTTTTTATTAACGATTATTGTAAGAGAATACTAAGTATTTATTTTAAATATTATATATGTTATGAGGAATTAACATGAAAAAATTAATAATTTTAGCTTTATTTACATTTACAACAGCTTGTAGTGTACAAAATAATCAAATATTAGAATCTGAATCTATTGAATCTAGTATAAGTTCAATTAATAAAAATGATATAACTAAATCTCCAATGAGTTTAGGTTTAGCAAAAGAAATAGCTCTATTATTTGATATTAATAAAGATGGTAAAGTTTCTGCTAATGAATTTGCAGTAAAAGTATATATCAGTCCTGATAATAAAGCTTTAAATAGTGAATCATACCAAAATTGGGATTATATTAATAAAAAAGAACTTGCTCCAGTTACTTTAGATTCTATAATAAAATCTTTAACTTATAATGATGGTACAGGCTTTTTCTCTTTTAGTTCATCAAAAATAGGTAAAAATATATCTGAAAGTGAAATGGATAAATTCTCAAACACATTTGCTACTTCTATTTCAAACGACTCTTCTGCTGTGAAAGGTAAAATTCCTGTAGGTACTACAAAATATGGTATGTTTGATACTAAATTAGTTACTGAAGTAATTTCTGTAAACTCTTTAAAAAAAGCTATTGTTAAACAACTTAAAAATTCTTTTGTTGAACTTTCTTTAAGTAATAAACTAAAGAATGATGGAAAAGAAGCTGTTAATTTTAGGCTTGATGGATTAGAAAATAAATATATAAGTTTATTTTAGTAAGTTTAATAATATTATAATTTTGGAGGTATTTTTTATGCCACTGTTCTCAAAATCATCTTTCTGTTTATTTTCTTTTTTATTTCCGATATTTTCTTGGTTTGGGCGTACGCCTGTAGTAGCTAGATAGATCTGCTTCAAGGTATTATTAATAAAATAAAATAATTTCTTCTAAATAAAAATTCCAATCCATACTAGATGTATCTATCTTAATGTTTGGGATTTTTGTTTTTTTTAAGGCAATTTCTCTATTTATTTTTGATTGTGTATATGCTTCTATCGCTTTTTCTAAAGAACCAAAATATTCTACAGCTAATTCTAAACCATTTTCTTTTATATCAAAATGATTTAATGCTCTTTCTATAATTAAATCTTGATTGTATTCTAAAAGAACAAGTAAAAAGTTTTTTTCTGAAAGTAATTCATCTATTTTAAAATATAAATCCCAATTATCAATTAAAGCATAATATGATAAATGAAATCTTTCTAATATTATTAGAGTTTCTTTTGAATCTTTTTCTATTTTATTTAAAATATCATTGAGTCTATATATTTTTTCAGAATCAGATTTATTTTTATCAGATAATTCATCCATAAAATCACCAAAAGTTTCAGTTTCAAAATATATTTTATAATCAATATTATTTTTATTCAAAAAAAGTTCTAGTTTTTTTATTATTTTAGACTTACCAGATCCACTCAAACCTTCAATAATTAAATTTTTAATTTTATTCATTCCTTTCTTAAATTTTTAAATTCAAGTTTATTATATAATAATTTCTAATATTTTATTGTTTAAAATATCATTGAATATTAAAAATTGTTTAATAATAAGTTCAAATATGATATAATATTAATGTATAATAAATTAATTGAATATTATTGTTATTAGTATGCTTGTTAACATATTTTTTGAAGTTAATTTGGTGTTATTTAGCTTTTTTTATTGAATTTGATTTATGATTATAAATATTTTCTAAAAGCGTTTCTGTTTTTTATATGTTTTTATTTGGAATTAACATAAAATATTAATACTGTTTACTTTTGTTTTTTTTAGGGAATATTACTTTTATTAAATAAAAAATATAAATTAGAGGAAAAAATGTCCAAGGCTTATAAAGCAAAACTTTATGTTTTGAATGAAGAAGATTTATATAAAATATTAAATATTAAAGAAGACTCTACATTAGATGAAATATCTAAAGCATATAAAACTATTGCAAAAGAACTTCATCCAGATTTAAATCAATCAATAACACCTGAAGAAAAATCCCAAGCAGGAAAAATTTTTCAAAAAATAACGTCAGCCTTTAATATACTTAAAGATACAGAACAAAAAGCAAGATATGACGCTGAAAAAAAACTTAAATCAATTAGAGAAGAAAATTTAAAAAAAGATATTGCAAACAACAAAAAAGTTAAAGATAATAAAATTGATGATGCTAAAAATGAAGATGGCTCGATCTCTTTTACTTTTAAACAAATGAAGTTTGTTGATATGGATAGAATTAGAATAGAAAAAGAAAATAACCTAAAAGATAAATCAGAAGAAAAATTTATACAAGCAAAAAATCTCCTTGAATCAAAAAAATATGATGAAGCTGCTGATATCTTAAAAACAATTATAGAAATACTACCGAATCAAGCAAAATATCATAGTTATTTAGGTTTAGCTATGGATGGAAAAGGTTGGGCTGGATATGCCCAAGCAGAATTTAAAGTAGCGCTTCATTATGATTCTAATGATGAAATTGCCAAAAAATATTATAAACCTGTAGAAACTCTTTCCAGAGTTATAAATAAAACAACAACCGAAAAAGATCTTACTGAAAAAGAAAATATTTCTATGTTAAAAGAAACAACGACAAACTTAAAAGAAGTTCTAGGTAGAGTCAGAGGACTTTTTGGCAAAAAATAGATCTTATTGCTTTAACAGTAAAAAGTAATAAGTGAAAAAGTTAGGAGTGAGCAGGCAAAACTATATTCTTAATCTTTTTACTTTTTACTCATCACTTCTTAATTCTCTTTAATTACATATTTTAAAATATAAAGCACTTGGTATGCTATAAGATTTTTTATCACTAACAAGAAAACCTAATGAATGGCTACCAGAATTAAAATCTACACTATAGTTTATTTCTTTTGATTTTTCTTGAAGAAGTTGAAAACTTAATTTACTTGAATCGAGTCTTGATATAACACCCCAAAAAACTGAAACGCTATCATCATTATCATCTCTAATATTAAGAGTTACTTTTAATTTATCACCTGTTTTTACACACATAACAGCTGAAGGAACTATCGGGGGTTCTGAGATTTGTCTTCCATTTATTTCAAATCTTAAATTAGTAATAACAGGTTTTTTATTTGAGGGTGAATTAATCATTATTTCATCTAAAGTACTAAATAAATCTTTTGGTTTTAATGAGTTTTCATCAAACTCTGATAAATTAGGTATTTTTACACTAGATAATGAAATAAACTTAGTTTCTTTATTAACATCTATTTCTTTACTTCCTTTAGATAACGGAAAAGCATTTTTATCAAATGATGAAATCCTAATAGAAGCTTTCCCTGAAGGAATATCTTTTATTGTTACTTCATTACCCTTAAACTCATTAACTTTTATTTGTTTATTACTTCCAATAACTTCTATAATATTTGTATCTGAATCTGAAGGTAAATTTTCAAGTCTAATTTTTAGATCTTGTAATAATTCCAAAAGTTCTATTTTTACCTGATTTGTTTTACCACCTTCGACAACTGTATCAGATGTTGCTTTTGCTAAAACATTATTATCTTTATCTAATGCTCTTATATCAATAGTTTTTTTACCAATAGGAACTTCTTCTATAACAAGTGTTTTATCTGAATTTTTTTCAATTATTTTCTCTATGTCCTTTGGAAGCCCCTCACCATATATTTTTATAATTATTTTTTCGGTATTTGTTGGAATTGCTTTTATGGAGAATTTTTTGGGAAATTCAAATTTTATTTTAACTAAACCTGTATTATTTTTGTATCCAATATTATTAAAATCTGAACAAGAAATCATCAACAAGGATAAAATTCCTAAGCATATTTTTTTCATATTATCACCATTTATATAAACTAAAAACTCATACTATAATTTTAGCATTTAAATATAGATTTGTCTGTGATTCTGATTTGCAAGTAATTAATACAAATGGTAGTATTTTAAAAAACTATAGTAAAAATATTAAAAGATTTTTATTATAAAAAAATTATATTGATTTAACTAAGGTTAAAATTATATGGAAGAATTAAAACTCATACCAAAAAAGGTTTTATTTGGAAACCCCGTAAAAACAAGTCCTCAAATATCACCTAATGCAAAAATGATGTCATATTTGGCACCTGTAGATAATGTTTTGAATGTTTGGATAGGAGAAATAGGTTCAGATAATTATCAATCAATCACTTCAGATAAAGATAGAGGTGTAATGAACTATTTTTGGGGACAAGATAATGAAAATATATTTTATTTACAAGACAAAAATGGTAATGAAAATTGGAGGTTATATTCAGTAAATATAAACACAAAAGAAATTAAAGATTATACTCCTTTTGAAGAAGTTCAAGTGCAAATATTAGCAAATGATAAAAATTTTCCAAATGAAATGCTTTTATCTATAAATAAAGATAATGCTTATGTTCACGATGTATATCATTTAAATTTACTTACATCAGAACTAAAAAAAATTGAAGAAAATCCAGGTAACGTTGCTCATTGGGAAGTTGATAATGATTTAAAAATAAAAGGAGCTACAATATCTAATGAAGATGGTAGTTTAGAGCTTATTATTAAAAATGAAAATGAAAAAAATTGGAAGAGTATTTTAAAATGGGAAATGGAAGATTCATTAAATAGTTCATCGGTTGCTTTTTCTAAAGATGGTAAATTTATTTATTTAATAGATTCAAGAGATTTTAATTCAGGAAGATTAGTAAAAGTAAATATAGAATCAGGTGAAAAAACTATTATTTTAGAAGATCCATCTTATGATGTTTCTAGAGTAATGATACACCCAGATACTTATGAAATTCAAATGGCTACATTAGTAAAATCAAGAAATGAGAATTATATTTTTGATCAATCAATAAAAGAAGATATTAATAATATTGGACAACTAAATCCAGGTGATTTTGTAGTTTATGATCGTGATAACGCAGATAAAATATGGTTAGTTGGTTTTACTCAAGATATAGGTTCAGTTTCTTTTTATCTTTACGATAGAGATAAAAAAGAAGGACAATTTTTATTTTATAGTAAACCAGATCTTAATACTTATACTTTATCAAAAATGAATCCATTGATGTTTACTTCGAGAGATGGTTTAAGAGTTCATGGATATATTAGTTATCCACCTAACAAAGAGATAAAAAATCTTCCTTTAGTTGTGAATGTTCATGGTGGCCCATGGTTTAGAGATTCTTGGGGATATAATCCAGAAGCTCAATTATTTGCAAATAGAGGATATGCTTGTTTACAAGTAAACTTTAGAGGCTCTACTGGTTATGGAAAAAGCTTCTTAAATGCTGGAGATAAAGAATGGGGCGGTAAAATGCATGATGATTTACTTGATGCCATTGATTTATTGGTAAAAAAAGGTGATGTTGACCCAAATAGAATAGCAATTTATGGTGGATCTTATGGTGGATACGCAGCTTTAGTAGGAGCAACCTTTACACCTGATGTTTTTAAATGTGCCATTGATGTAGTTGGTCCTAGTAGCATAATAACTCTTATAGAAAATATTCCTCCATATTGGTCAACATTTTTAGCCAATTTTAAAAAGAGAGTTGGTGATCCAGAAACAGAAGATGCTTTCTTAAAATCTAGATCTCCTTTATTTCATGTTGAAAATATAAAAATACCTGTATTAATTGCCCAAGGAGCTAATGATCCAAGAGTAAAACAATCTGAGTCTGAGCAAATTGTAGAAGCGATGAAAAATAAAGGTCTTGAATATGAATATTTACTTTTTGAAGATGAAGGACATGGATTTGTTAAACCAGAAAATAGAATAAAGTTTTATTCTGAAGCGGAGAAGTTTTTAGCAAAGCATTTGGGCGGAAGATCAGAAGATTAGAAAATACTAATAATTCAAACTACAGATAAAACAGATAAAACACATAAGCTACATATTTTTTGTAGTTCATCTGTTTTATCTGTCTAAATCTGTAGTTTAAGATTATTCCAACTTAAAAATTGATAAAATAATTTTAATTACTTGATTTTTTGAAAAGATAATTCCACTCAAATTTTACATTTAAAATAGGTTCATTATCAGCAACCAAAGGAGCTTCAATAGTTCCTTTATATCTTCTAACTGGGTTATCATTATCAAATGTTTCAAACATTACATTAGATTTTAAACCTTTAAGTAAAGCATTGTTTGAATTTTTATCTAAAGGAATTTCTTTGTTTCCTGTTAGGAAAAAACCTTTATAGTTAGTAGTTTTTGTTTTACTTTCTTTTATTACTTCAAGCATAACACTAGAAAAATCGCCTTGATTAAATTTTGTAGGAACAGTATTCATATTTCCTGTCATTATAGTTAATCTGAAGCTATATTTGTCATCACCATCAACAACTGTATCAAGACCAGCAGAAGCCATTTGTATTCTACCTTCTGATGTCCCAGCAGGTTCATCAACTTTATTATAAATGGTATTTTTTGAACCATCGAGTGATTTACCATTAATAGTAAGTCTATAGTTATCTACAAGTGGTATAAGTGCAACTGGAGCAGGCGTTGGTGTCGCTACAACTGGAACTGGTGTTGGTGTAGTTACAGGTGCTGGTGTTGCAGATGCTGCTACTACAGGTACTGGTGTTGCTGTTGGGCTTGCAACAGGAACAGGGGTTGTAGGATTACAAGCAGAAACAATTAATAAGCTTGATAAAAAAAATATACTTTTTTTGTTCATAAATTTTAGTCTCAATAAATTATAATAATATTAATAATATTCTTACATAAAAATCATTATTTTGATATTAATTTTTAAAAATAACTTGCATATTTTGTTCTTAAAATATAATTAAAAGTAATTACAAAAAACATTTTTTTCATGTAAAATTTTAACCTGATTGAATTTGAAACAATTATTTTATTGATATTTGAGAATTTATTATCAATAAAAAATAAATTAAAGTTAATGTTTTAATTATTAAGAGGTGTAAATTATGGATTTTAGAATAGAAACAGATACTATGGGAGAAATAGAAGTTCCTAATAATAAATATTATGGAGCTCAAACAGCAAGATCTCTTATGAATTTTAAAATAGGTGGAGATCATTTTCCAAGAGAAATGATAAGAGCTTTAGGAATTGTAAAAAAAGCATCTTCTCTTACAAATAAAGAATTAGGTTCATTATCAGAAGAAAAATCTAATTTAATTGTACAAGCCTCTGACGAAGTTATTGATGGTAAGTTAGACGCTCATTTTCCTTTAGTTGTTTGGCAAACAGGAAGTGGAACTCAAACAAATATGAATGCAAATGAAGTTATTTCAAATAGAGCAATAGAAATTTCTGGTGGTGTTGTAGGTAGTAAAAAACCAATACATCCAAATGATGATGTAAATAAAGCTCAATCTTCTAATGATACATTCCCAACAGCAATGCATATTGCAGCAGCAGAACAAATAAATAATAAACTTATACCAATGGTAGAAAAACTAAGAAATACTTTAAAATCAAAATCAGAAGAATTTAAAGATATTATAAAAATAGGAAGAACCCATCTTATGGATGCAGTTCCTTTAACTTTAGGTCAAGAGTTTTCTGGCTATGTTCATCAATTAGACATGTCTTTAAAAAGAATACAATTATCACTTGATGGATTATATGAATTAGCTCTCGGAGGAACTGCTGTTGGAACAGGTTTAAATACTCATCCAAAATTTGCTGTAACTGTTGCGAAACATGTTGCCGAAATAACTAGTTTACCTTTTATTACAGCTCCAAATAAATTTGAAGCGTTAGCTGCTCATGATGCTTTAGTTTTCACAAGTGGTGCATTAAAAACTCTTGCAAGTGGATTAATGAAAATTGCAAATGATGTTAGATGGCTAGCATCTGGTCCAAGATGTGGTCTTTTTGAGTTAAGTATCCCTGAAAATGAACCAGGAAGCTCTATTATGCCAGGAAAAGTTAACCCAACTCAATCTGAAGCAATGACAATGGTTTGTGCTCAAGTTATGGGAAATGATGTTGCTGTTAATATTGGTGGTATGGCTGGTAATTTTGAGCTTAATGTATTTAAACCACTAATTATTTTTAATGTATTAAATTCAGTAAGATTATTAGCTGATGCATGTGAATCATTTAATGATCATTGTGCAATAGGTATTGAGCCAAATAGAGATAATATTGAAAAATATTTGAATAACTCTTTAATGCTAGTAACTGCTTTAAACCCTGTTATTGGTTATGATAATGCTGCAAAAGTTGCAAAAAAAGCTTTTAAAGAAAATAAAAATTTAAAAGAAGTTGCAATGGAATTAAATCTCTTAACTTCTGAAAAATATGATGAAGTTGTAAGACCAGAGAAAATGTTAGGTAATTAAAGACATTTTTGATATAATTCATAAAGTAAGCAAAACGGGTGATTGCATACATTTATGTATGAGGAAAGTCCGAACTCCATAGAGCAAGATGCCAGTTAACGGCTGGTAGGAGAAATCCTCAGGATAGTGCCACATAAATAAACCGCCAATTTATTGGTAAGGGTGCAAAGGCGGTGTAAGAGACCACCAGCAAACAGGTAACTGTTTGGCTAGGTAAACCCCATTTGGAGCAAGACAAATAAAAGAAGTTGATGCGGCTCGCAGATTCTTTTGGTTCGTCGCTTGAGGTAATTGGTAACAATTATCCTAGATAGATAATCACCGCATACTTAGGTATGTACAGGATTCGGCTTATAGTTTTACTTACAAAAAAATAGTCTCCTTGTGGGACTATTTTTTTATAAATTTGAAAAATTTATATTTTACAAAACTGCTTTAGCTGCGTTTATAAGACCATAGCCGTACTCATTATCAAAGCCTTTTTTTCCTAGATCTGTCGCTGTTGATTCTATTTTGGCTTTTACTTCCCTTGGTGTGTAGCTAGGATATCTACTAAGAACTAAGGCTGCTAAACCTGCAACCATTGGAGATGCTTGGGATGTACCTTGCAAAGTATCATATCCTTTAATTTTTGGATCTAGATTACTTTCTTCCATAAAAAAATCATAAGTTGGAGTAGTTGAAAGAATATCAACTCCAGGAGCTACAACAGAAATCCATTTACCATAATTTGAAAAATCAGCTTTTTGTTTTGAAAAATCAATTGCACCAACAGATATAACACCAGGTAAAGCTGCTGGAAAAGCTTTTAATAGTGATGAGTTTTTAGTCCTTTCTGCTTCTAAAGCACTGTTTCCCATAGCTGCAACAACAACAACATTTTTTTCTAATGCATATTCTACAGCTCTTTTTACAGTTTCATTTTCTGGCCCACCTAAACTTAAATTTAAAACATTTGCACCATGATCTACCGCCCAAACAATACCATAAGCTGTATTAATTGTATTTCCTGTACCTTGTTTTCCTAATACTTTTATTGGCATTATTTTTGTATCTGGAGCAGAACCTGCTATTCCAATTTTATTATTTGTTTCAGCTGCAACAATTCCACTTACATGTGTTCCATGACCATTTTCATCCATTGGTGTTTTATCAGATTCTATCGCATTATAACCTTGAACTAATTTATTTTTTAAATCAGGATGAGTTAAATCGGTTCCAGTATCAATAACTGCAACAATCGTTTTTTTATTTCCAAAAGTTATATCCCATGCCTTAGGAAAATTTGCTAAAGCTAAACCACTTTGCTCTCTTGCTTTTTTGTCATTTACAGTGTAATTAAGAGATATTTTATAATTTTTTTCTGCATAGTCGATAGATGAATCTCTATTTAATTCAGTTAAAATAGAATCTACATCAGAATTTGGTTTAAGTTGAAAAAGAGCTGTATTAATTTTTTTTACAAACTTGATTGTTTTAATATCATTTGAACTCTCAAAATTAGATACAAATTTTTCATCTATATTATTTTTAAATCTTACAACTATTTGATCTGATATAGAGTTTAGAGTATTTATTTCACTATTTTTTAATTCCATATCTATATCTATTAAAGAATCTTTTTTTGTACAAGAACTAGTAAAAACAGACAAAGAAAGAGAAACTAAAAAAAGTTTATATATTTGACTATTTTTTAAAAACATTTTTATCCTTTTTTATAGGTTATATTTATTTGATTTTATCATTATAAATTTTATTGTCAAACATTTAAATAAAGTTTAAGGTAATCTTAAATAGTTGTGTTAAAAAAATTATAAATTTACTTTTTTAAAAAAAATAACTTATAACTCAGCCCTATTGTCAAAACATAAAAAATGAAAATCTAATCCTTTTTCAAGTACTTTCAGTAATAGTAAGTTTTTCAGATATCTTTTTATCATTTCTATTTTTATTTTTATTGCTTCTGTTAGTCTTTATCAAAATTTTTAAATAAGTTTTCTACAGATTTCATAGGTAGATGAAGTCGCTTTCTACCACTTTGTAATGTATTTAAATCTTGAAATCCATATTTTTTGTAGAACTTTTCAGCATTGTTATTTAAACAATCAACAGTAACCGCTACAGCTTCCATGTATTTTCTTGTTTGAAGTAAATGTTCTAAAGCCTTAATCAATGTAACTTCTCCTATACCATTTCCTTGTTGAGTTTTATCTACAGCTAATTGTGCAATTAAAAATACAGGAATAGGGTAATGCGGATAATTTTGTTTCTTAAACAGTTCCCTCGATATAGTTTGAGATGTAATAGTATAGAATGCAAGTATAGGTTTTTTAGCTTTAGAGATTTCATCATCAATTAAAACAAAAGTTTTGCTAATACCTTGTTCCATATGTCTAACGCCTTTTGTTTTTATAAAATCATTAAGTTCTTTTTTTCCACAATCAAAACTTTTTCTATCATGAATTGTTTTTTTTAGTTCTACAAAATAAATTAGAATCCTTTTCTTCTTGTATTTTTTAAGGCTTTTATTAATGCGTTGTTTG
>ERZ1292633.2114-Hain-H41-02um-R1-2114-length-20627-cov-17_pt1 | contig 20627 bp, 22 predicted proteins | sample MGYA00564406_ERZ1292633 | MGnify/ENA primary metagenome ERZ1292633 (study PRJEB36523, sample SAMEA6512639) | groundwater metagenome | collected 2019-01-08 | study: AquaDiva: Metagenomics assemblies of 32 groundwater samples
TTTCCTACGATAGGTACCCCGCGGCAGAGCCGGCGGGGAAAATTTAGGATTTTATTAAATCATCAACGCTCACGCCAAAGGCTTTCGCAACCTTTTTAAGCGTGACTAATGTTGGGTTCTGATTTTCACCAGATTCCATTTTAATAAGCGTGTTATTTGCGATATCCGCCAATCTCGCTAATTTCTCTTGCGAAAGCCCCTTGGCTTCTCGCAACTTTTTTATGTTGTTTGCTAAATTTTGGCTTGTTGACATATTTTCATTAAAAGACTAACATTATAGTGGAGTATCCATTTATCTATTACTACTATAATGCTACACCAAAATTTCAAACAAATCAATTGCAATTAAACGCCATCCTGTCGATGTTCGCCTTTTGTCCTGCGATGTTTTAGTGCGACTCGATATCGCGCTAGTTCACGTTCGAGTTCCGCCGCGGCTCTGGCGAATTGCTCATCGTCATGGTGGATTGTTGAAGTCATCAATTTTTTCGCCCTATCTTTTGCCTCTTCTATAACCGACAAATCCAGATCCTCTCCGCGCTCCGCCGAATCCGCCAAAATTCTAACGCGGCCGTCTTTTTCAACGGTCATAAATCCGCCCGATATCGCGATCTCCTGGGAGGAAGATCCCAAATCCACCCTCGCAACTCCAGGAGTTAACTCTGTTACGAGTGGAACGTGATTTGGAAGAACCGTGATTTCCCCGTTTTTTGTCATCACAGTGATACTCGAAACCTCCTGTTTATACAAGACCTTGTCCGGAGTGATGAGTTCGAGGTTGATAGGCATTGGAGTAATTCGTAGGGGCGCATGGCGTGCGCCCTCTGCTTGATGGTTGGAATTGGTTACTTTTCGTTTGAGATTTCGTCGATTCCGCCTTTCATGTAGAAGGATTGTTCCGGGATGTTGTCGTGATTGCCGTTGATGATTTCTTCGAATCCTCGAATTGTCTCTTCAAGAGTAACGTACTTACCAGCGTTTCCGGTAAACACTTCGGCGACGTGGAATGGCTGTGAGAGGAATTTTTGGATTTTTCTTGCGCGTGTAACCGTTTGCTTGTCTTCTTCGCTCAATTCGTCCATACCGAGAATCGCGATGATGTCTTGTAGGTCCTTGTAGCGCTGTAAAACACGCTGTACGCCGCGAGCGACCGTGTAATGACGTTCTCCCACGATGTTCGGGTCTAGGATCGTTGAGGATGAGTCCAGAGGATCGACGGCTGGATAGATACCAAGTTCTGCGAGTGCTCGAGAAAGCACGACGGTCGAGTCCAGGTGAGAGAATGTCGTGGCAGGCGCCGGGTCCGTAAGGTCGTCAGCGGGAACGTAAACGGCTTGAACGGATGTGATGGAACCGGTGTTTGTTGATGTGATGCGTTCCTGCAAAGCTCCCATTTCTGTCGCGAGTGTCGGTTGGTATCCCACGGCTGACGGGATGCGTCCGAGTAGCGCGGAAACTTCGGAACCAGCTTGCGTAAATCTAAAAATGTTGTCGACGAAAAGTAGAACGTCTTGACGTTCGGTATCTCGAAAATACTCCGCCATTGTAAGTCCCGTTAGTGCGACGCGTGAGCGAGCTCCCGGCGGTTCGTTCATTTGGCCGAAAACCAGAGTCGTTTTCGCGAGGACTCCTGACGCTTTCATTTCGCGATAAAGGTCATTTCCTTCGCGAGAGCGTTCCCCTACTCCGGCGAAAACCGAAAAACCGCCGTGTTCGCTCGCGATGTTTCGGATAAGTTCCATGATAACGACTGTTTTTCCAACTCCGGCGCCACCGAACAAGCCGACCTTTCCGCCTTTCAAGAAGGGACATATCAAGTCGATGACTTTAATTCCTGTTTCCAAAACTTCGGTTTTTGTCGACTGTTCCGTAAACGCAGGAGGCGCGCGATGAATCGGAGATCGTTCCTTCGTGCTCAAATCGCCGAGTTTGTCGATCGGATTTCCAAGAACGTCGAACATACGTCCAAGTGTCTCTCGTCCAACCGGAACGGAAATCGGTTTTCCAGTGTCTTTAACTTCGATTCCGCGCGAGAGTCCGTCCGTAGAAGACATGGAAATCGTTCGAACGTCCCCGCCGCCAAGGTGCTGCGAAACTTCGAGTACGGTTTTTACCCCGTCGTTTTCAATAACAAGCGCGTTTTGAAGCGCGGGCGGTTCTCCGGTGAACGATACGTCCACGACAGGACCGATGATTTGGGTGATTGTTCCTTTTTGCATATTTGGTTGAATATTGAATGTAGAATATGGAATATGGTTTTGATTATTCGATGGCGGCTTTTCCGGCGGTTATTTCTAGCATTTCTCTAGTGATCGTCGACTGCCGGTTCTGGTTATACGTGAATATCAGGTCGTCCAGTATCTCTCCCGCATTCTTCGTTGCGCTTTGCATTGCAACCATTCTGGCGGCGTGTTCTGATGCGGATGATTCGAGAAGCGTTTGGTACATCCTACTTTTCAGAACGCGAGGAATGACCGCCGACAAAACCTCTCGTGGATTCGGTTCGAATAAAATCTCAGATTCCTCCAGCTCTACTTCTTCCTCGCTAACGAATCCCACTTCCTTCAATGCAGTCTCGGGAATCAACGGGAGCAATTGCTCGATACGCGGTTCCTGAACAAGCCCGCTGACGTATTCGGTGTAGATGACGAAAACACGATCAGCGCGGCCTGAGGCAAATTCTTGATGCGCGATTTCTCCAACCGGACGCGATCTTTCAAACGAAGGTGCGCTTGAAACGGATTCGAGTGCCGCGAGGTGCTGCCAACCGGAACGTCGAACCGTGGACTCAGCTCTTTTTCCAACTGTTACAACTTTGATACCAGTTTCGGATCTCGACTGAATAAACTGCGCCGCCGTTCGAAGTAATCGAGAGTTATATCCTCCGCAAAGACCGCGATCGGAGGCAGCGATTATCACAAGAAGTTTTTCCGATTTCATCCGTCCAGTGAGGAACGAGTGTGCGCGCGGATCCACGAGCGGCAGAACTTCGTCCAACGCTTTTTTCAAGTTGCTCGAATATGCGCGAGACGCGATTGCCGCCTGCGTTGTTTTGCGCATCTTTGCAGCGGCAACAAGCTCCATTGCGCGAGTTATTTTTCGCGTGTTGGTGATTGAGCGTATTCGCCGCTTGAGAAGTCTTGAGGAGGAGGGCATGATTAATTCGTGTTTATCACACTATGAAACAAAATTTGTAGAAGCGAGGACTGCTCGAGCGCAGCGAGTTCCGCAGCGAGACAAATTTTGTTTCATAGTGTGATATCAATGATTATGAAGCCGCGTTAAAAGTATCCGTGAATTCACTGATCGATTCTTTCATCGCTTCTTCAATTTCCGGCTCAAGCAAACCGGCCTTATTCAATTTCTCAAGCCATTCCGGCGGCGCGGTTCGTAAAAATTCACGATATCCATCTTCCCACTCTTTGATTTTTTCGACTGGGATCGTGTCGAGATGTCCTCGAGTTACCGCGTAAAGCAACGCTACTTGAACTGCCATATCCATTGGCTCGTATTGAGGTTGCTTCAAAGCTTCAACCGTGCGACGACCGCGTTCGATTTGTTTGCGCGTTGTTTCGTCGAGATCAGTTGCGAATTGTGCAAACGCTTCCAGCTCGCGGAATTGCGCGAGGTCCAACCGGAGCTGTCCAGAAACTTTTTTCATGGCCTTGGTCTGCGCCGCTCCTCCAACGCGAGAAACGGAAAGACCGACGTTTACCGCGGGACGGATTCCTTTGTAGAAAAGATCACCTTCGAGATAGATCTGACCGTCAGTAATTGAGATAACGTTTGTCGGGATGTATGCGGAAACGTCGCCGGCCTGTGTTTCGATGATAGGCAGCGCCGTGATTGAGCCGCCACCGGAATCAGCATTTCGACGGCAAGCGCGTTCTAGAAGACGGGAGTGTGAGTAGAAAATGTCGCCAGGATATGCCTCGCGTCCAGGTGGCCGTCGGAGGAGCAGGGATATTTCGCGATAAGCCCACGCGTGCTTGGAAAGATCGTCGTAAACGATTAAGACGTCTTTTCCTTTGTCCATGAAGTACTCTCCAACTGCACATCCTGCGTAAGGCGCGAGATATTGAAGCGATGCCGGAGCTGATGCGCCTGCGAGCACGATAACCGTGTACGCCATTGCGTCGTGCTTTTCCAATCTCGAAACAATTTTCGCGATCTTGGATTCCTTCTGACCGATGGCAACGTAAATACAAACTACATCCTTTCCTTTTTGGTTGATGATCGTGTCGATAGCAAGCGCGGTTTTTCCGACTTGGCGATCTCCGATGATAAGTTCACGCTGACCGCGTCCGATCGGGATCATGGCGTCCACCGCTTTTATCCCAGTCATTAGAGGGACGCTTACAGGTTCGCGAGACATTACGCCCGGCGCAACGCGTTCAATCGGATATGTTTCTTTTGATTTCAAATCGCCTTTGCCATCCATGGCTTCGCCAAGTGGCGTTATTACTCGTCCGACGAGTCCGTCCGATACTGGGATCGAAAGGATGCGACCCGTCGATTCAACGGTTTGTCCGGCGCGAATTCCTTGCGTGTCGCCCAAGACCATTGCGCCAACGCGTTCTTCTTCGAGGTTTAGCGCGACTCCCAACACTCCGCTTTCAAAACGAAGCATTTCCATTGCCTTAGCTTGCGACAATCCGGTGATTGAGACGATGCCGTCTCCTACGTCTCTGACAGTACCGATCTGGCTCGTCAAAAGCTTCGGATCGAATTTCTCGATCTGCTTGCGAAGAAGATCGGCGATCTTGGTTGCGTGTGTTTTTTCCATATATTTATGCTTGTAAAGCCCTTTCAAGGCGTTTCATTTTTCCTAAAATGCTCGCGTCATGCCGAATGTCTCCGATATCAATCATTACTCCGCCCAAAAGATTCGGAGAAACGGATTCGGTCATTGTTACGTTTTTCGGATCCAATCCAACTGCGTGCGTAAGTTTGTTCTTTTCCGTATCCGACAATTGAAACGCGGACGTTATTCGAAGTTCGGATAATCCGGCTCTTGTCGCGGCACGTCGTAGAAAATCCACGAACCGCGTGGCGTGCTGAAGTTCACCGCGTTCTATAAGAAGAAGAAATGCGTTGATAGAGAATTTATGCGCTGTTGAATGCAGGGCTTCGTTAAACATCTCGATCCTCTTTGATTCAGGGACTGAAACTCGGCACAATGCTTGGCGAACGTCAGAATTCTCCTCCAGTGCCGCGGAGATATCGATGCAGTCTTGTACCACTTTCGCGAGCACGCCTTCTTCCGCCGCATGCGTTGCAAGCGATCGCGCCAGTTGAGTGATAAATGGGGAGGTTTTTGCCATAATCAGGACTTATCCATTTCTTCCATGCCTTTTTTGATCAATTGACGCGACATTTCCTCATCGGTTCCGGTAAGAATCTTTTTCACGCCTTCGGACACGATTTCCGCCACTTCCTTTTTCAGTTTATTGAAAGCATCAGCCCGTTCGTCCTCAAGACGCTTCGCATGTTCTTCTCGCAATTTTTCCAATTCGTCTTTTGTTTTTTCAACTTGCTGATTCTGCAACGCTAACGCACGGTCTCCGGCCTGTTCGATAATTTGATGTGCCTCGGTCTTGGCCTGACGAACGATCGCGGCTTTTTCTTTTTTCATCTCTTCCATTTTTTTCTCCGCATTTTCGGAAAAAGCTAAACCGTCGCTGATTTTCTTTTCACGTTCATCCATTTTTGCGAGTAGCGGTTTGTACGCAAGCTTCCAAACTGCGAAAGCGACTATCGCGAAGTTCGCCAATTGCATGACGAAAAGTTTCCAGTTTATTCCGAGCGCTCCGAGGACGCCGGTTGGTTCGATTGGTGCTGACATGACAGTGAGTGGTTAGGGTTTTCATTCTCGCCCCGATGCTAGATCGGAGCGATGAGAAACCTTATAGTGTAAATACGACGACTAGCGCGTAAATGGCGATAGCTTCCGCGAACGCCGCTCCAATCAACATCGGAACGAAAAGTTTTCCGGTTGATTCCGGATTTCGGCCGATTGATTCCATGGCTTTTGCGACGATGTTACCGATCGCAAGCGCCGGAGCAAAACCGCCAATGGCGATTGTGGCGCCTTTGACGATTATTTTGATGGATTCTGCATCCATAGTGTTTCGGATATCCGTCGACCGGGAGGTTGGGTTTAAAGTCGCGGAATCTCCGTGGTTAAGAATGAGTGCGGCGGCTCGCCTGTTTCCAGACGAGTCCCCGTCTCGCCCCTAATGTGCCGGTGCGGTTTCGTGCTCATCGCCGTGTTCCGGTTTAGTTGTTGCGATTGTTAGATAAACGAGAGTCAAAAGTGAGAAGACTGTGGCTTGAACTATTCCGACGATGATTTCCAGAAACATGAATGGGACAGGGACGCCGAACGAAATCAAACTCGAAATAACAGTTATCAAAACCTCGCCAGCAAAAATATTCCCGAATAACCGCAGTGACAATGAGATTACTTTGGCGACTTCGGACATCAGCTCGATCAAACCGACCACGAATTCGATTACGGCCGTCACGATGTTCATGGGTTTGAGTGATACGATTGCGCGGTAAAGCGTTCCGATTTGTATGAACTTATTCCAGTGCGCGAAAAAACCGATGGTGAAAATACCGATAAGATGTGAACCTATCACGGCAACGAACGCCATTGCGAGCGTAAGATTTAGGTCGCTGTTGGCTGAACGCAAAAACGGGACGAGAAGCATTTCGCCTTTGTGCATCTGCCAAATTCCGATCGTTCCTGTTCCAGGCAAAAGTCCCATCCAATTGGAAACGAGTATAAAAAGGAAAAGCGTGCCGACTATCGGGAAAAAGCGTTTTGATTTTGCACGATCGTTCGTAACCTGATCAAAAAAGCCGAGTAAAAATTCAAGTACCATTTCCGCCGCGTTTTGCAGACGACCGGGTTTATCTTTTATTCGTGTTCTTATAATTACCGCGATCGTGACAAAAAGAATCACGGCTAACGTTGAATTGATGTACGCGTTCGTGATCGGGAAAGATCCGATGTGGAAAAGCGGTTCGGCCGCAACTGGAGGTATTTCCATGTTTAAAGATTTTTTGCGATTTTTCTACCTTTTTTAGTGACGATATACGCCGTTACTCCCAGAGACAGGAATAGGCCGATGACCAGAAAAGTCGGTGAAACGCCTAATTTTCTATCAAGCCAACGTCCGGAAAGAGCGAATAACGTTGTAGGAACCGCGATTGAAAAAAGGATATCGGTGACTATTCCGATGGCCTCCCACTTGCGCGGACCACTTGAATCCGTTGGTATTTCCGACATAAAAAGGCGCCGAGATAATACCTTTTTAATCTCGACGCGTCAATTGTAAAAAAACTTACCAAAAAACACAGCCAATGTCATTCCCGCGCAGGCGGGAATCCAGACCGTGAAAATACCTTTCCTTATATTTCGAGGAAATGGATTCCCGTCTTCACGGGAATGACAGTTAAAAAGCAAATCATCAATCATGATGAAACAAAATCAAATTCGAAATAATCTACGTGCATTCTCCGTACTCACTTTTTCTATCTCCTGAACGTCGACATTTCGAATCGCGGCGATTTCCTGCGCGACATATTGGACGAACGACGGTTCGTTGTTCTTTCCGCGATGAGGTACCGGAGCAAGCCATGGCGCGTCTGTCTCAATTAGAAAACGATCGGATGGGATACGGCGGATTACGTCACGAAAAACCGGTTCTTCTGTAGCGGATTTTTTCTGCGGGAACGTGATGATGCCGGTGAAGGAAAGGTGAAGTCCGAGATCGAGAAGTGGTTTCGCGTCGCTCCACGGACCAACGAAGCAATGAACGACTCCGCGGATCGGGCCGTGATCTCTGGTGAAATCTTGCAGGATTTTCGTGAGTTGCGGAAAAGCGTCGCGGCAATGCATGACAACCGGAAGATCGAGATTTCGGGCGAGCCCCAAGTGCTCTACAAACACGCGAGCTTGAAGCGCTTCCGCTTCCGCGCGATCGCGGTTGTTATCGATTCTATAAAAATCCAAACCGGTTTCTCCAATTGCAACCACTCGCTTGTCCGACTTAGCAAGCTCTGTTAGACGATCAAGATTGTATTGGCCGACTTTTCCTTCAGCTTCATCTTCAAATGAACTCGTTAAATGTTCCGGATGATATCCGACCGTCGCCCACACTCTGGACTCATTACGCGCAAGCTCTATCGCAGAAGCGCTCGTCCCCTCTCCCGTGCCAACAGCGATAGCCCAAACGTCGTCTATTTCCATGCGAGACAAAATAGCCGCGCGTTCTTCGGTTGATTTAACAAGCTGCAAATGGCAATGCGTGTCGATTGTGCGAGGCATTTGTAATTATTTCTTCTCCCCCTCCTTACGAAGGAGGGGTTAGGGGAGGTCTCTTCCGCGAATTCGGGCTCAGACCCCCTCTAGCTCCCCCTTCGTAAGGGGGAGGATAATAATCGTATTATCTTTTTTTTAAATAACGAATTTCAGTAGAAAATTAAACCCATCAACAAAAACTTTCGCCATGAACGCTCCATCGAGCCACTTCAGCGCTTCAGGAAAAGCAGTTGTCGTTTTCAGAACCCAGATTATTCCTCCGATCATTACTACTCCTTCAACCGCTCCAGCGACGACTCCGGCTAGCTTGTTGATTGTCTTGATAATCGGAAGCATCGTGATTATGCGAAACGTCACCTCAAGAATGTGCGCGGCGAGTCCTACAGCGCGGCTCGCGATTACGAAAATCGCGACGATCGCGATGAATTGCGACCAATTTGCGGGCAGGAATTTCGCAAGAATGCCGGCAACCGCTGTTGACCAGGAACGTGCGAGAACAAACCCCGCGACTGCACCGAGCATTCGTCCAAGCGTCTGAATTAACCCGTCCTTATATCCGGTGGCGATAAAGCCGAGGAATGCGAGGACGATTACTACGCTGACGATTATTGGCATCATATGGATAGATAATACACGACTAACATAAAAAGAAAAAAGCCGCATCTCTTGAGAGATGCGGCTTGCAGAGTAGAGGGATCTTACTCCAGAAGAACCGGAACCGAGAAGTTGGAGTCGCCGAGGCTGCGGTCGAAAGCGTTCACGTCCACCTGACGGTTGCCGTTGTGGAAGCTCACGACCACGACGCTCTGCCACGCCCTGCCATCGCACTCGTGGACGTTGGACTCGTAGCCAGCGGCGAAGAGTCCGGGGAGTTTGTAGTAGTCGATGGCACGGATCATGTCCGGGAACATCCATGCCACTACGAGCAACTCGTCGGCGAGCGACTTCACGTCGCGCACCGCCGTGACGCTATCACGCTTACGGTGCGTTCCGAGATCGACGATCACCCACTCGATTACGGGGTTGTGGGTATGATCACCGTTCAGTAGACGAAGACGATTCACGGGCTCTCCTTTGTACGGCATCATACCGGAGTGGAGGTGTTCCCAGCGCCAGAAACCGCTCTCGCCGAAGACCGACTTGATGCGGGCTACGTGGCGCTCGAAGGTCAGAGCCACACCCTCGCTCCCCTCGCCGAAGCGAATACGGAACGATAGGAACGCGTGCTTGCCTCTAGGCCAATTCGGTGCCGTAATCGCGAGGCGGTCGAAGGCCTCCTTGGAGATCCCCCAACCTTCCTCGTCGTTCGCCCTATGGAGAGCGGCAAGCAGATCTGAACTCGACTTTTCGAATGGGTTGTCTTCGAGGTAGACCCAGGCCGCCTCCAGCATGACGTCGATGATCTTCGGATGGCTGATGACCTCGTCACCGATTTCTGGAGGCATTCGTTCCGCGATCTTGCTCAAGATCGCCAGCATCCTTCCACCCTTCATGTCGAACAGGTTTGCCACTTGGCTACCCTATCCCTTCTTACGCCGTCGGTTCATTCATGCGAGCAAATAATTCACTCCACGAACTTTCCATTTATTGAAAACGGCATGATTATTTAACAAAAAAATTGGACTTTCGTCAAGTCTACGTGATCACTCCCGCATTCGTGTCATCCTCGTCCGCCTCAGGCGGAGGGATCCAGACAGTGAAAATCCTATCACCTTTATTTCTAGGAAATGGATTCCCGTCTGCACGGGAATGACACGATTGAATCAATTATTCAACATCTTAAACAACACCACAGGTTCCGGTAGCTCCGTACCCGGTTTCAACCCTCCCCATGAGAGATTTGAGTCTGTATTTTGACCGAGCTGTTTTAACATCCGTTCGGATACGTCCGGCATGAATGGCGCGAGAAGTAATGAGATGATGCGGAGATATTCCAGGATTGAATAAAGAATCGCACCGGTCGCGGTCGGATCTGTTTTCTGAAGTTTGAACGGCTGTGTGTCTTCTATGAACTTGTTTGCGTGAAGAAGTCCGTGAGCGCCGTCGACTCCGCTCCAAATTGCCTCCAACGCAAGATCGAAGCGACATGCTTCCATATTCGTATCCACCGCGTTTCGGATAGCGCGAATGCCCGCTTCATCCGCGAACGTGTATTTGGCTTCGTGTGAAAACGACGGTGGAACTTTTCCGTCGAAATATTTTCTGCTCATCGCGATCGTGCGTTGAAGAAGATTGCCAAGAGTGTTTGCGAGATCGTGAGTATATCTCTCCGTAAGTCTCGACTCGGAAAAATCGCCATCTTCACCAAACGGAATTTCGCGTAGCATGAAATATCTAACTGCATCAAAGCCGTAAGTCGGAACGAGAGCGCGCGGATCAATCGCATTGCCGAGAGATTTGGAGATTTTTTGTCCGTTTATCGTGAAATAACCGTGAGCAAAAACTCTGGTTGGCAATTTCGGATTTCCGTTTTCATCTCGCAGAAGCGGATCATTTTTCGCGGCGCTCATGAGCATCGCCGGCCAAAGTGCGCAGTGAAATTTCAAAATATCTTTTCCAATCAGGTGGATATCCGCAGGCCACCACTCGGCACACATTTTATCATCCGTTCCATATCCAGTGACCGTTAGATAATTGATTAAAGCATCAAACCAAACGTAGATTCTCTGGTTCGAATCTTCAGGGACAGGAATACCGGCCGAGACCTGTTTCGCCTCGCGTGATATCGAGAAATCCGTGAAATGCTCGGTGATGTAGTTGCGAATCTCGTTCCTTCGCGATTCCGGTTGAACGAATTGTGAATTCTCATCTAGGTGATTGAGTAGCGCTTCACGATATGCAGACGCTCGAAAAAAGTAGTTTTTTTCTTTTACGGGAGACAGCTCCGAGTTCGGATGAAGCGGGCATTTCCCGTCAACGGTTTCAGTCTCCGTTTTAAATCCCTCGCAACCTACGCAATACAACCCTTCGTACACGCTTTCATAAATATCCCCACTTTGCTTCACCGCGTTCCAAAATCTACTAACCGCCGCAAGATGTCGAGGTTCCGTAGTGCGTACGAAGGTATCGAAGACGATTCCGAGTTCCTCCCATGTGGTCTTCCACGTATCGGACATTCGGTCGAGATATGCTTGCAAATCCGTTTCACCCGATTTTTCCATTGCCTGCACGTTCTTTTGGCTATTCTCGTCAACTCCGGTAGAAAACAACGTTCGATCTCCTCGCGATCTGTGATATCTAGCCAAAACATCAGCCGCAACCGTGGTGTATGTCGAGCCGACGTGTGGCTTGTCGTTGACGTAGTAGATTGGAGTGGTTACAAAAAACTTTTTCATAATCATGTCATTGCGAGGAGGCTTGTGCGACGTGGCAATCTTATTTAGTGATTTTCCGGCCCAACAACGATTACAAACTCCCCTTTTTGCGATGACTTTGTTAGTTGATCTATAACTTCGGAGATCATACCCCGATAAATCTGTTCGTGCATCTTTGTTAATTCCCTTCCGATGAAAATCTTTCTGTTGGCAGATAGTCTCTTACGTAGTTCTTCTAAAGTTTTTAGAATACGGTGAGTTGATTCGTAGAACACACACGGAGACTGGTCGCCGGAGATTTTATCGAAAAAAAAACTCCTGTGTTTCTTCGTCGGTGGAAATCCCAAAAAAGAAAACTGACTCATCGGAAATCCACAAACGGATACAGCGGCTGCGAGCGCGGACGGTCCCGGAATTGGAATTGTCTCAACGCCTTTTTCCGCAGCGAGCGCAACGAGCTTCCCTCCTGGATCACTTAAGCCCGGAGTCCCTGCGTCACTCGTGTAAGCGGCGGAGATCCCTTCTACTAATTCAGCAACGAGCCTGTTGAGCTTTTCCGGTTCAGTATGTTCATGAAGCGAACGAAGCGACTTTTTTATCCCAAGCTTCGAAAGAAGCTTTCCTGTAACTCGCGTATCTTCACAAATCACGATGTCCACTTCACGCAAAACATCCACGGCGCGTTGCGTGATGTCTTTCATGTTGCCGATAGGCGTTGCCACGACGTAGAGCTTTCCTTTCATTGAACGCTACTATGCCATAGAGTAAGGAAAAATTGTAGCCCATTGCTAGCTGATGTACTATGATAATTGAGCAGTATATTTTCTGTCATTACGTAGCCAATATTCTAAAAGGCGTGGCAATCCAGTTCCTACGTCATTGCGAGCCACAGCAGGGGCGTGGCAATCTAATCAGAGGAAATTTCACTCATATTAGATTGCCGCGTCGAGTACTCCTCGCAATGACAGAAAGATTGCCACGTCGCACAAGCCTCCTCGCAATGACGGTAAACCGGATACACCGCTGTATGAAAATCATTATAAAAATATGAACTACAATCACACCGCTTTCATAATTGGGCTTTCGGCAATGGTTTTAATGGGTTTCGGCTGTTCAAAAAAACAGACCAACGCCACGCCATCGCCTGATGCGCCGGTGAATAATGCGTATCTACCGCCAGTACCAACTCCGGAAACAGACGAAGCAAAAAATCTCCGCGAACTTAGAGAAGCTATCGAAGCATTCGGATCGGTAAAAAGTTTTCGTGCAAAATTATCGGTAACGAACGCAAACGGTACGACGAATGGATCCATAGAGATTCAAAAGCCGAACAGATTTCATGGAACGATTACGGCTGAAGGCGCAAAAGAGACGGAAGTAGTCGGAGTCGAAAGATCGCTATATATCAAGGCGGATGAAAAAACTTGGATCCCTGTGAAATCTCCGGAATTTTCGAAAACCGTTACGGACGCATTCCAGTCATCGGTTTCCGGTAATACGGCGCTTTCCGGAAATCTTTTCCCAGAAGGTACGGTGGTTTCAAAAAATCCAGGGGTTGCAGGAGCGTGTGATGAGTACGTAACAAAAATAGAACAGGACGGGACTTCGACGGAATTGACGGTTTGCGTCTCCAAAGGACTTCCGCAGTATATAGAGGCGACGAGCCCGATTGGCTCATTTCGCACCGATTACACTGATTACAACGAGGTTTTTACAATAGAACGTCCGACTATACCGAAGGAATTCCGCTAATCAAAGGGGTCTTGCAAAAAATTATTTAGCAGTCTATATTGGAGACTGCTAAATATGATGCCCAAAAATTTCACCACAAAATCGCAGGAAGCCCTTCAGCTCGCCCATCAGCTCGCGGTAGCCAATGGACAACAGGCACTTGAACCGATGCACCTTCTGGCCGCTCTTCTTGAACAGGAAGACGGCGTGGTGCTGTCGATTCTCAAAAAACTGCAGACGGAAATGTCTCAGCTTAAAGCGTCAGTGGACGCGATTTTGCTTAAATTGCCCAAAACATCAACTTCATCTGGAAGCATCGCGCAAATTTTTCTTTCGTCGGAAACCGCGAAGGTTTTAACCAGCGCGGAAAAAGCGGCTGCGTTTTTTAAGGACGCATACATCTCTACCGAGCACATGCTGCTCGCTCTTGCCGACGGTAATGACGATGCCGCGGAATCGCTTCATCGCGCAGGAGTTACGACGGATTCTATCTTGAAAGCTTTGAAAGACGTTCGTGGCAATGTAAAAATCGATACGCCCGACCCGGAAAGTCAGTACGAGGCATTGAAGAAATATTCTCGCAATCTCACGGATCTCGCGCGACTGGAAAAACTCGACCCTGTGATAGGACGTGACGAAGAGATTAGACGAGTGATGCAGGTTTTGACTCGCCGGACTAAAAACAATCCTGTATTGATCGGGGAAGCCGGAACTGGAAAAACCGCTATCGTCGAGGGACTTGCGCAACGAATAATCGCTGGAGACGTTCCTGAGAGCTTAAAAGGAAAGGAGGTCGTAAGTCTCGATCTTGGCGCTTTGATTTCTGGAACGAAATTTCGAGGTGATTTTGAAGAACGACTTAAAGCGGTAATTCGCGAAGTCGAAAAATCTAACGGCGGCATAATCATGTTTATCGACGAATTGCACACGCTCGTCGGGGCCGGTGCCGCAGGTGAGGGCGGTTCCATGGACGCATCAAACCTTCTTAAACCCGCCTTGGCGCGAGGCGAGCTTCGTGCGGTTGGAGCAACGACAATTAAGGAATACCAAAAATATATCGAGAAAGACGCCGCGCTGGAACGCAGATTCCAACCCGTCTTGGTTAAAGAGCCGAGCGTTGACGATACTGTCGCGATTTTGCGCGGTATCAAAGAAAAGTACGAGCTGCATCACGGTATTCGTATTACGGACAGCGCACTGGTTTCCGCCGCCACTCTTTCGGATCGTTATATCGCCGATCGTTTTTTGCCGGACAAAGCAATTGATTTGGTGGACGAGGCCGCATCCGCGTTGCGAATGCAGATTGATTCATTGCCGGAAGATTTGGACAGATTGAAACGAGAATTAATCAAACTTGAAATTGAAAAACGCGCGCTTTCAAAAGAAGAAGACGCGGAATCAAAAGCGCGACTCACTGAACTCGAAAAACACTTGGCCGAAGTCAGTGAAAAAACGCATCGTCTGGAATTGTCGTGGTCTGCTGAAAAAGAACAGATAGACCAGATGCGAACGAAAAAAGGTGAAGTTGAAAAATTAAAAAGCCAGGCGGATATAGCGGAACGCGCCGGAGATTTGGAGAAAGTTTCTGAAATTAGATACGGAACATTACCGCAACGTGAAAACGAACTAAAAGAGCTTGAGGCAAAATTAAAACTCATGCAGGGCAAACGTGGGCTCTTGAAAGATGCAATCACGGACGAAGAGATCGCCGCGGTCGTTATGCGATGGACCGGAATCCCTGTGTCCCGAATTTTGGAGTCTGAAGCGCAAAAGCTTACCAAGTTGGAGCAAGAACTCGGCAAGCGCGTTATAGGTCAAAAAGAAGCCGTTCACGCGATTTCAAACGCTTTGCGACGCTCTCGTGCAGGAATCTCCGAAGAAAAACGTCCGATCGGTTCTTTCTTATTCCTTGGTCCAACAGGCGTAGGAAAAACCGAACTTGCAAAGGCTCTCGCGCAGACTTTGTTTGATGAAGAAGACGCAGTGGTTCGCGTTGATATGTCCGAGTACATGGAAAAACACGCGATTTCGCGCATGATCGGATCCCCTCCCGGCTATATCGGACATGACGAAGGTGGTCAGTTGACCGAGAAAATCCGTCGTCGACCTTATTCCGTCATCTTGTTGGATGAAATCGAAAAAGCTCATCCTGATGTTTTCAACACGTTGCTTCAAGTTCTTGACGATGGTCGTTTGACGGACGGGAAAGGACGAACCGTCTCATTTCTCAATACCGTCGTGATTATGACGTCCAACATCGGATCGGACATGATATTGGATTGGGGAACGAAGCAAGACGAAATCGGATTCAAGGATGGGAATGAAAAAGAAAATGACGAGAGCTCAATTCGAGACAGAGTAATGGGAATGTTAAAGGATCACTTCCGCCCGGAATTTTTGAACCGTTTAGATGAGATCGTAATGTTCCACTCATTATCAAAATCCGATCTACAAAACATCGTTGATATTCAGCTCGAACTTGTCGTGGAACGTCTTCGCGCGAAACGAATCACTGTTTCATTTACCGACAAACTGAAAAAACTTGTAGCAGAAAAAGGATATGATCCGTCATACGGCGCTCGTCCTCTCAAGCGCGCAATTCAGGAATTTGTTTTGAATCCCCTCTCGCTTCAAATCATCGCAGGAAAATTCGCCGACGGTGGGTCGGTTACTATAGACGCTCAAAAAGGAAAGGTTGTAATTACTTCTTAACCGACTTGAGCTCTTTCTGGACGGTCTTCCATGTGGCTAGAAGGCTCTTTTTGACGGTCGGGATTTCGGTTTTCGCGATCTCTTTTGATGTCGCGTAATACGCAACGACAGAATCAACGAGCTCCTTGTATCTCTTTTGCGTCATTTCCTCACCCTTTCGCAATTCGGACAACACTTTCTTCTGAAGCGCGGCTGTCCGATGTTTTAGATCTTTCGCCAACGATTTTCCCTTCTTTGAGTTAAGAAACGACGCTGAAGCCAGCCCAATTACAGCTCCAACTATTAACCCTAACCCAAGATGAGACTTTTGCTTGTCTGACATAAAAATAGAATTACTATTTAATCTTGTTATATTATAGCATATTAGGACAGTCTCATTCGAAACGTCATTGCGAGGAGTAGCAACGACGCGGCAATCTAGTATGAGTGATAATTTTCTTCGATTAGATTGCCACGCCGCTACTGCGGCTCGCAATGACGGAAAAAAGAAAAATTCCTATACATCGTATGCTCCCCCTTAAGATAAGGTGGAGTTAGAGGGGGTTATGATGCATTGTTTGTCGTCTATTCTAGATTTTCTTTTATCAGTTTCTTCCCCTCCTCCACTCCAGGTTGATCGTACGCGTTAATGTTTAAAAGTTCACCGAAGACTGCCGTCGCTATCTCAAAAAACATTATCAACGACCCAAGTGACTCCGGCGAAACATTTTTTACGAACAATGTCCCGTTCGGGCGTTTGTTTTTCGTCAGAGCCGCGGCTGTTCCAGCTCGTTCAGCGTGAATCAAGTTTTCGAATGTTTTTCCTGACGCGTATGAAAGTTCTGGAAAATTCGATATGGATGAAGGAACGCGAATTGAACTCTTAAATTTCTCAACCTCGATAAAAGTGACGACCTTATCATTCGGACCTTCGTTATAAAGTTGAATCTGTGAGTGTTGGTCCATCGCGCCAAGCGCCGCAATCGGAGTAGGCCCTACGAATACATCTTTGCCGTCGCGATCTTTTCTTTTGCCGAGACTCTCCGCCCAAAGTTGTCGGAACCAAAAAGCGAATTCTCTTAATGATTCCGCATAAGGCATCAAAACATTGATGTTCCGACCGTGCTTTGTATAAGCAAGATAGTGAAACGCCGCGAATCTCGTAGCATCGTTATTCGACGACGTTTCTTTCTCGAATTGATCTCTTACGTTTTTCGCGCCTCGTAAAATCGCCGTAATATCCACTCCTGCCCACGCGAGAGGAAAAAGCGTCACGTCCGACAAAGCGGAAAACCTTCCGCCGACGTTTGAAGGAACTGGAAGCGTGTCGCAACCGATTTTATCGGCAAATTTACGAAGGGCTCCAGTATTTTCATCCGTAGTAATCACGACGTGGTCCGCGGCGTTTCGTGCGCCGACATTCTTTTTTAAAATCTCGTAAACTACAGAGAACGTCGCAATCGGTTCCAAAGTTCCGCCTGATTTGGAAATGACGTTCACCAAAGTTGTTTTCCAGTTTAGCGAAGAGGTTATCTTCGACAGTTCATCGGGATCAGTGTTCGCTCCTGCGAAGACGATCCCTTTCACATCTAGAGATTTCGCCAACGCGCGAGTCGCGAGATCAGAACCACCGATGCCAATAACGAGACAGGTTTTGAATCGTTTTTTGGACGCCGCCAGATCGACGATTCGTTTTCGCATTTCCACATCATACGGCAAAGTGAACCATCCCTGCTCACCGGTATTCGACATTTCAAGAATGCTGGATTTCGCTTTAACGAGACGCGAACCCAGAGACTTCAAATCCCGCGACAAGCCCGGCAATATCATCGAACTAGAGTCGTATTTGATGAAAGACATAGATAAATCATAACACAAAAACCCCGTTTGGGGTTTGGGTTAAAAAACAATTTTGAGATCAAGTTTGTTTGTATGGTAAGTATACTGTGTGCTTTTTCGCTGAATTTGAATATCTGGCGGAATATCAACCATATTCACGCCCAAAGACCCTGAATCTCTTGCAGCTCATCAAATGTTTGTTTAGCGATATCGATCTCAACTTGGCTCTGATTAAAAACAGCCTCTGCAGCTTTGAATTTTCCATTTAGCAAACTCGAGGATTCTGCGGGGTTCTCAAAAAAATCCGCATACGACATCGGCGCTTGATTAATTAACTTTGCCTCAATCTTTGCCTCAAATTTTTTCCACTCAGGGTATTCATGCGTCAGGTCACGCAATTCGAATTGGTCGAACTCGCCAAATTTTTTATAAATTTCTTCCAACGATTCAAGCTCGCTTGTCGAAAATACAGAGACGTCGACATCATTAGTGGAGCTGAAAAAATTATCAGACGTTTTTTTAAGATAATTGCGCGAGTAGCCGAACTGCTCATCTGTGAGATAAGGGATCGCTTCGTCCGTAATATTTCTGGTAACGGAACCAACAGGCCCAAACTTCATAGCTACATAATCGTCGTTAGTGATCGGACGACCGTATTCACGCAAATGCAATCTATCAGCCATCCAGACAAGCTTGATGGCTTTCATTTTATTGATCTCGCCCCCCTCCTTCCTTGCCAGCCAATTCAGAGCTTGTGTGATTTTCTTATAATTAGCCTCCATATTTTGATAATACCACATTAGTGACCTATCTCGTATTTTTAAGCTAGTCTTGCCAAGCGCTTGCTTCAAGACCCGATTACGTTTTTCAGACTACTTTTATCAACAAACCTTTTGATTCCGAGCTTATTTTTTCCGATGCTCAAACTAAAACGACCAGCTTTTCTGCTGATCGTTCAAGTTGGCTCGGGGACTAGGATTCGAACCTAGGTTACTTGGGCCAGAACCAAGCGTCCTACCACTAGACGATCCCCGAATGAATGCGACGGAAAAATACACCGTCAATCGAATACGGTCAAGATTCTGCCGGGCCGTCAACCAGTTTGCCGTCGAAAATGTGAAGGATTTTTGAAACTGGGTCGTTTGAAACCGCGTGGGTTTCTTCACCTTCTCCAATAATTGCTTCGATGCGAATGCTCTCATTTCCAAGTACTGACTTCGCCGCGCTTAGAAACACACGAAGATTCTTTTCTTGTTGCAATAATTTCTCTTTATGAAAAGCGTACTGGAATCTAAGTGTAAGTATTGATCCGTCGTAGGATATCGGCTTAACCGTTGAGAGAATGAATGAAAGCGACGCATTATCTTCGGAAACCGTTTTTACCACGTCCTGCCACTGTCTATGTGTTATTCCATCTTGTTTATTGCGTGGCGCCGGCGTTGGAGTGGGCGCGGGTTGTTTTACAGGCTCAGGAGGCGGTGATTGTTTCGGCGGTTCCGGCGGTTTTGGCGCTTCGTCTCGTCTCGCATTGGGGAGCAGAGCGAGAGCGATCGGAGTTACCGCGAGTTCCATCGCGAACCGTGCATCGATCCCCTGCTTCGCATCGCGGCGACGTTCCATGAAAAGCAACGCAATGTCGGACAGCTCGCCGGCTGAATATGCGCCTACCAATCGTGAGATCTCGGAGGTTCCTTCATAACCATCAGCAATCTTTTTAGCATAAGACGGATCTTCGGCCGCCAAAAGCAGGTGCCTGACGCATTCGAGGCAATCGTCAAAAAACGGGAGCAACGGTACACCGTCTTCCTCCAATTTCGTCACTTCTGCAAGCGCAGCTTGCAATGAACGTGATGAACAGGCGGATAGCAAATCCACAGCTCGCGGTACGCGGGATAACGGAATAACAAATCCTGCGACATCCGCATTTATATCCTTTTCACCAAGCGCAAGCATCTGCCCAAGCAAAGTCTCCGCATCGCGTACGCATCCTTCTGCATGGCGAACGATCGAGGCGACCACGGATGGTTCTATCTTCACTTTCTCCAGCTTCGCCAAGTCATTAATCCGTTTCGCCATCAATTCCGGATTTATCCTTTTGAAATCATATCGCTGACAGCGCGAGAGTATTGTTAGTGGAATCTTATGCAATTCCGTCGTAGCAAAAATAAACAACGCATACTCCGGCGGTTCCTCGAGAGTTTTTAGCATCGCGTTCCACGCCGGACCGGTCAACATGTGAGCTTCGTCCAAGATATAGATTTTGTAGCGATTCTTAACCGGCGTAAAACGAACGTGTTCAAGAATGGCCTCTCGAACGTTATCCACCCCGTTATGAGATGCGGCATCTATCTCGATTATATCGATCGAGGATCCTTCGGATATTGAATTGCAGCTGGCGCATTCACTGCACGGCTCTCCTTCTTTCGCGTTCTCACAATTAAGCGCTTTCGCTAAAACACGAGCGCTTGTTGTTTTTCCAACGCCTCGCGGTCCAGAAAAAAGATAGGCGTGAGCCGTTTGCCCGCCAGCCACCTGTTTACGCAATGTTTCCGTTATCGTTTCTTGGCCTGTGATATCCGAGAAACGTCCGGGACGATGTGTGCGGCTTAACGACATAGGACAATAACTTATCGCGCCGTCAACCGCGCGTCAAAAAAACAACCCATGTCATTGCGAGGAGTAGCAACGACGTGGCAATCTAATCAACTGTCATTGCGAGG